>VOFC01005149.1_pt1 | contig 24095 bp, 39 predicted proteins | sample 5384161 | NCBI WGS metagenome assembly VOFC01 (sample SAMN12384722, study PRJNA508395) | human gut metagenome | isolation source: healthy gut B | host: Homo sapiens | reverse complement strand
TCCACCTTTGAAAGGATACACTGTTGAATGTCCAGCTCATCGTAAAGGGATTACCATTAATGGGTATCATTAATGTGAAAAGGAATGCCAACACGCTCACCGATTTCTTGATTTTATTGTTCTTCTTCATTGTCTTGTTACTTTTTTGAATGATTGTTACTTTCTTGTCTTATGGCTCATCAGGTACTCGTTCAAGTCCTTGCCAACCTGTGTATATAGGATGCGAATGGTCAATGACCTTTATCGCCATATCGCTTTTTTGTAGTTCGACATGGGGTATTTCAGTTGTCATTGTCCAAATGAGGCATACTTGTGCATAGCCATCTAAAAGATGATGCACCTTAATAGTCACTGAATTGAGAATAATAGCATCTCTCACCAACACCTATGTCAGCAATTGCTGAAAGAGAGAAAATCCATAAAACTCTCGTTGTATGGCAGACGCTGGGTTAAACCTCTACAATGAGAGTGACGTCCTTGGCGACACGCAACCTTTGAAGAAGGTTTGGTTGTCGTATCCTTGGCTTTTGTTCTTGAAACCGACAGCAAAGAACTGTTTGCCATTGTAACCTGGTATTCCACCTGATCAGGTAAAACGGCTCGCCACGTCACCGGATATGTCTACGCCTACGGGTACAGTTCGAGAGCAGGATGACCAAAGCAGTTTTCCATGGGTTATCATCAAAAGTGATTGTTTCGTCTTCACAGCCTTTTCTTGCCATGGTTTTCACCTACGATGCCGATAAGCTGACCTACGTTTCCGTCGATGTCCCGGACAGCAACTGCTCCGTAGACGCGGCAACGGCCGGCAGGGTCCATGTGCAGGCCTACGGCGAGGCGAAAAACCTCGGCGAGGCGTTCACGCTGAACTTCACGGTCAAGACCACGGCGACGGGCGCCGCGACCGTGACGGCGACGAGCGCGAAGATCGACAAGTCGGCGAACGCCGTTGCGAAGGACGCGCCGGAAGCGAAGCTTCTGGATGCGGAAACGATGCTCACGATCAAGGCGGTGCACAGCGTCACTCTGCCCAACATCTTTGAGGGCAAAACGACCGTGGAGGACGGCGCGGACTACACCTTCTCAAGACGGATAAGGACGAGAGCCACTACGAATACACCAACGTCAAGGCGACGGTGAACGACGAGAACGTTGCCGTCATCGACAACGGCGACGGCACCTATACCGTCAAGAACGTCACCGGCGATCTTACCGTGACCGGTAAGAGAACGCCGAAGACCTATTCCGTAAAGGTGGAAGGCACCGGCGCAGAGGATGTGACGGCGGCGTCGAGCGCAATCTACGGCGAGGACTTCAAGTTCACCCTCGACAGGAAGGACGGCTTCCAGTACACGGTCGCCGTAAAGGTCGGCGACAAGAGTGTTACGCCCGATACGACGGATAACCTCTCCTACACCATCCCCGGCGCGGACGTGACCGGAAACATCGTCATCACCGTGACGAAGGACGCCATTCAGGTGGAGAAGACCACGGTCAACTTTGAGGGCAGCGGCGCGGGCGACGTCAATGGCGGCACGTCCCAGGATACGCCGACCGGCGCGGACTTCACGTTTACCGTGAACGAGGACGCGAAGTACAACTACACTGTGAAGCTCGGCGATGAGGTGCTCACCGGCACGAATGGCAGCTACACGATCCCCGGCGCCAAGGTCGTCTCCGGTACGATCACCGTGACGGTCGAAAAGACGGTCAGCACGCAGGGCGTGAAGGTGCAGAAGTACGTGAAGCTGGAGAACCAGCAGTCCGTCTGGCTCGTGACCGTGGAAGCGGATCCCGGCGCGAACAATGTGTACACCTACGGCGGAGAGAGAATGTTCAAGACCACGAAGTACGGCACGAACGGAACGTATGCGTATCTCGTGATCGCGCCGACGCTCTCCGTGGAAGACGCCGCAGCGCAGCTCAGCATCACGGCGGGCGAAGCGGCCGGAATGGTCAGCTACGGCGGCGACGTGAACGGATCGGGCGTCATAGACATCAACGACGCGCAGCTCGTGTACGATATGTACAACGCGCACTATGCGTCCTTCAGCGATGTGGCGATGTACAAGTTCCTCTGCGCGGACATTGCGGACGACACGCCGGAAGGCTCGACGCTCCTGAACGTCAGCGACGCGGTGGCGGTCATCAGCAAAATCAACCAGCAGTAATTTTTCCCCATCCCGCAAGCCTCCCCATCCGGGGAGGCCTGCGGAGGATAATTTGCAGTGAAATCACAGCGGCGTGCCGTTCGGGACGCCGCTGTGATTTTGTTAAATATTTTCTTTCGGTTGAAATAACGCCGCGTTCCATGTAAAATGAAAAAGTAATTTCTTTCCGGAGGAACGCCATGATCAGCCTTTTGCAGCGATTGGGAATTCACCCGCGAGTGGAGCGCCGGCTTTGCCCGCGGCGAGGACGCTTTCCGCTTGTCGATCTCCCGCACACGGCAGGGGAAGTGCCGCTGCACTATGCAAAGCCGGAGGACTATGCCGGCATCTGCGGCTACCGGCGAACACTCTCCGTACCGCTCGAGTACCGCGGCAAGCGCCTCTTTCTGCAGTTTGACGGCGCGGCGCATTTTGCCGAGGTATATTTGAACGGCGAGAAGCTCGCCGAGCATGCCTGCGGCTACACGGCCTTTCGCGTGGAGATCACGTCCGCCGTGCGTTACGGCATGGAAAACCGCCTCGCCGTGCGGCTCGACACGACCGAAAAATCCCGCCGTGCCGCCGTTCGGCTTCGTGTTGGACTATCTCGCTTACGGCGGGCTGTACCGCGAGGTATGGCTCGATGTCCGCGGCGCGGATGTGATCGAGGACGTATTCGTCACAACGCCGACGCTTACGCGCGCCGAGATCGCCCTTTTACCGTCTCCGGCAGCGGCGCCCCGCCGGCGCGTCACGCTGCTCGACGCGGCGGGCGCGGTCTGCGCCATGGCGGAGGGTGACGATAATAAATATTATGTAAACTACTCAAACGCCCGCCCGTGGTCGCTGGACGAGCCGAATCTCTACTCGATCCGCGCCGAGCTGCTTGACGCGAGCGGCGCCGTGACCGACGAAAAGACGGTCCGCTTCGGCTTTCGCACGGCGGAATTCCGCCGCAGCGGGTTTTATCTCAACGGCGAGCGCGTATTCCTCCGCGGCCTGAACCGTCACCAGTGCTATCCCTACATGGGCTACGCCGCGCCCGAAAGCGCTCCAGCGCGAGACGCGCGGATATTGAAGGAAGAGCTCTGCTGCACGGCGGTGCGCACGTCGCACTATCCGCAGAGCCGGCACTTTATCGATGCGTGCGACGAGCTGGGTCTGCTCGTGTTCACCGAGCTTCCCGGCTGGCAGCACATCGGCGACGCGGCGTGGAAGCGCCGGTCGGTGGAGAACGTGCGCGAGATGGTGACGCAGTACCGCAATCATCCGTCCATCGTCCTCTGGGGCGTTCGCATCAACGAAAGTCTGGATGACGACGAATTTTACCGTGAGACGAATGCCTTGGCGCATTCGCTCGATCCGTCCCGCCAGACCTCCGGCGTGCGGTATTTCGAAAAGAGCCATCTTTTAGAGGATGTGTACGCCTATAACGACTTTTCGCACGACGGCACGGCACCCGGCGCGAAGAAGCGCAGCACCGTGACGCCGGATATGGACAAGCCCTATCTCATTTCCGAGTGCAACGGCCACATGTTCCCGACGAAGTCCTTCGACCCGTGGGAAAAGCGGCAGGAGCACGCGCTGCGCCATGCGCGCGTGCAGAATGCCGCCGCGTCCGACGGCGAGATCTCCGGCTGCTTCGGCTGGGTGATGTTTGATTATCCGACGCACAAGGACTTCGGCTCGGGCGACCGCGTGTGCTACCACGGCGTGATGGATGCCTTCCGCAACCCGAAGCTCGCCGCGGCGCTCTATGCCTCGCAGGGGGACAAGACGCCGGTGCTCGAGATCGGCTCGTCGATGGATATCGGCGATTATCCCGCGGGAAACATCGGTGATATCTGGGCGTTTACGAACGCCGAGGAGGTCGCACTTTATAAGAATGACCGGTTCGTCGCGTCGTTCCGCACAAAAGGGCTGGGACGGTCTGCCGCACGGCCCTGTGGCGATCGACGATACGATCGGCGAGCTGCTCGAAACGCAGGAGCATTTCCCGCACGACAAGGCGGAGCTGCTGCGAAAATGCCTTGTTTCCGCCGGAAAGAACGGTCTGGCCGGGATGCCTGTCGCAGACAAGGCGCGCATGGCGTGGGCCATGGCGCGCTACAAGCTCACGATGGACGACGGCGTGGCGCTCTGCGGAAAGTACGTCGGCAACTGGGGCGGCGCGGCGACGCGCTGGCGCTTCGATGCCCGTACCGGCGGCAAGACCGTTGCGAGCGTGACGCGCGCCTCGGGCGCGGCGCTGCACATGGAAGTGCGCGTGAGCAAAACGGCGCTTTTTTGCGAAGGGGATACCTGGGACGCCGCCGCGGTGCGCGTCCGCATGCGCGATGAGCACGGCGGCCCGGCCTCCGATGCGCAGCTCCCGGTGCGGTTCTCGCTTACGGGCGCGGCGGCGCTCATCGGGCCCGACACCGTGACTGCCGAGGGAGGCATGACCGGTACCTATGTGCGCACCACGGGCGAGAGCGGGAGGCCGTTCTCCGCATTTCCGCCGCCGGTTTGCCGGAGGAAGAGGTGCGCTTCTCGATACAAGGACAAAACGTCGAACAGGAGTGAAGAATATGGAACTCTTATGGCGCGTCGAACTGGAAAACGGAGCGACTGTCACCGGCAGCACGCTGATGCAGCCGGGAGAGAACCGCATCGTCTGCGACCTGCCGGACGATACGCTTAAAAGCGTGACCGGCGCAATGCTCTGGGATACGGAGCCAGGCGAGCGCATTTTCATCAACGGCTTTCAGAGCTGGACGTACTCGCCGGAGTGCGGTGTGAAGGACCGCACGCCCTCCTTTGCGAGCCCGCTCGCGCGCTTCAAGCCGCTGGGACTGGAGCGCTACGGCGATTACTATTTCACCGATTACCCGGAAACGCCGGGCGTGACGCACGGCGAATCCTATGCCTACTGGCGGCGCGGCGAGCATTTCCGGCTGCTCGGCTCGCTCGATGAATCGAGCGGCTACACCATGATCCGCTATGACGCCAACGCCGGAAAGCTCACCCTCTCGCGCGACTGCTGCGGCGTGCGCTGCAACGGAGAGTTTCATGTTTTTGATCTCTTCTATGCCGAGGGCGCGGAGAAGGAGGTCTACGACGGCTGGTTTGCCGCCATGGGTCTGCCGAAAAAGCCCGCAGAGCGCATTGCCGGGTATTCAAGCTGGTACAACCGCTATCAGGATATCGACGAGAAATGCATCCTCTCCGATCTCTCCGGCTGCGCCGGGGTGCTCTCCGAGGGCGATGTATTCCAGATCGACGACGGCTGGGAGCCCGCCGTGGGCGACTGGCTGACGACGGACGCGAAGAAATTCCCGAAGGGATTGCGCGGCACGGCGGATAAGATCCATGAAAATGGCTTTCGCGCGGGGCTCTGGCTCTCGCCGTTCGTCTGCCAGAAGGATTCGGAGATCTTCCGGCGGCACAAGGACTGGCTGCTGCGCGTAGACGGCAAGCCGTGGTACTGCGGCATGAACTGGGGCGGCTTCTATGCGATCGATTTTGACCATCCGCAGGCCGCGCAGTACCTGCGTGACGTGTTCCGCCGTGTGTTCACCGACTGGGGCTTCGATCTTGTGAAGCTCGATTTCCTCTATGCCGCCGCGCCGGTCAATCTCCCGACGGAGAGCCGCGCAAAGCGCATGCGCCGCGCGATGGGTTTCCTGCGCGAGATGTGCGGCGAGCATCTCATCATCGGCTGCGGCGCGCCGCTCATGCCTGCGTTCGGGCTCGTGGACTACTGCCGTATCGGGTGCGATGTAGGGCTCGACTGGGACGGCTCGTTCATTATGAAAATGGCGCACCGCGAGCGCATCTCCACAAAGCATTCGCTTGAAAATACGCTCTTCCGCCGCGGTTTGAACGGCCGCGCTTTCGGGAACGATCCGGATGTGTTTTTCCTCCGCAGCGACAATCTCAAAGCTCTCCGGCGGGCAGAAAACGATGCTTGCGCGCGCCGACGCGCTGCTCGGGAGCGTGTTCTTCACCTCCGACGACATGAACGCCTATGACGAGGAAAAAGCGCGAGACCTACCGCGAGCTGCGCCGGCTGCTGGACGCCGAAAACGTGCGTGTACGCATGGACGGCATGCCGCGCATTGAATATACGCTCGACGGCGAGGAGCAGCGTCTCGCGCTGCCGTTCCTTACAGCCGATATGTGATACCCTGAAAGGAGGGAATTTTATGGAAGAAAGACGGGAAACGAATCCCCGCGTAAACTTCCTTATCAACATTGCGTACTGGGCGGTGATCGTTGCGATCATCTTCCTGGTGTTCAAGTACCTCATCAACATAATGATGCCGATCTTCCTCGCGTTCATTTTCGCGGCGGTCGTGCGTCCGATCTCCCGCGCGCTGAGCCGGGAAACGCGCTATGTCCGCGGCAAGGACGGGAGCAAGGTCCTCGTGAAGCGGAAATTCCATATGAACCGCAATGTGGCCGGCATCATCAGCGTGCTTGTGCTGTTCATCGTCGTCGGCGGCCTTCTGACGCTCATCGTCGTCCGCCTGACCGATACGATCGTGGATTTCGTGTCGTTCGCACCGACGTTTTATGAACAGAGCGTCCTTCCCGGCATCACAAAGCTCTATAACTGGGTGCTGGAGGTAGGCGAACGGTTCGATGTGTCCATCATGGACGCTATTGAGCAGGCCCTGCCCGGCATGATCTCCAATCTCGGCAGCACGGTCACCAACCTCTCCGGCAAGATCGTCAGCGGCATCACCGGCATTGCGAGCCGCCTGCCGAGCATATTGCTCAACAGCATCATCTGCCTGATCGCCACGGTCTTTATTTCCGTGGACTTTGACCGCATCAGGCTCTTCATTCGGAAAAATCTGCCCGAAAAACCGCTGCGCGTTGCGGTGAATGTCAAGAACTCGTTCCTTGAGATGATCTGGCAGTTCATCAAGTCCTATGCCATCATCTTCTGCATCACCGTGGCGGAGATCACCGTCGGCCTTCTGATCGTCGGCGTGGGGAACCCGCTGCTTTTCGGTATCCTCATCGGCATTTTTTGATGCGCTGCCCATCGTCGGCAGCGGCATGATCCTTCTTCCGTGGTCGATCATCACGCTTCTCACCGGCAACACGATGCGCGGTCTCGGCATCCTCATCATCTATGCCGTCGTTGTAATCGCGCGCCAGATCATTGAGCCGAAGATCGTCGGCAAGCACGTCGGTCTGCGCCCGATCGTAACGCTCACGTGCATGTACGCCGGTTCCAAGCTCTTCGGCGGTCTTATCGGTCTTTTGGTCTGCCGATCACCGCCGCCATTATCATGGATCTCAACTCGAGCGGTATTTTCCATATCTTCAACTCCGTGGGGATGACCTGAACGACGGGGACGAAACGGGAGCCGGCGAAGTGGAAACAGGCGAAGCCGGGACGAACGAATCCGGAACGGACGGAGAGAAAAACGCATGACGATCAATATTTTAGCCATTGGCGATGTTGTCGGGCAGACCGGCCTCGCCTTTCTCAAGGAGCATTTAAAGCCGCTCCAGAAGCTCAAGGGCGTTTCCTTCACCGTTGTGAACGGGGAAAACGCCAACGTTGTCGGCATCACGCCCGCGCAGGCGGACGCCATTCTCGCCGCCGGAGCGGACGTTGTGACGCTCGGCAACCACACATGGACACGCTGGGAACTGCAGCCGTATCTCGACGAGAAGGCGCGCATCCTGCGCCCGGCCAATTACGCCCCGCAGTGCCCCGGCCGGGGCGATGCGACGTTTACAACGCCGTTCGGCCCCATCCGCGTCATCAATCTTCTGGGGCGGTTTTCTCTCGATACGAACACCGATAACCCGTTCCCGACAGTGGACGCGCTGCTCGCGGAAAATCAGACGCGCATGGTGCTCGTTGATATGCACGCCGAGGCGACGAGCGAAAAGCTCGCCATGGGCTGGTTTCTCGATGGGCGCGTCTCCGCCGTGAATGGGGCACGCATACGCATGTCCAGACCTCGGACGCGCGGGTTTTACCGCGCGGCACGGGATACATTTCCGATCTCGGTATGACGGGGCCGAGCGAATCGGTGCTCGGCATCGCGCCGGAGCAGTCCATCCGCAAATTCCTCGGCGATCCCCCGCGCCGGTACGAGCAGGCGAAGGGCCCCGGAAAGCTCGAGGGCGCGGTTTTCACCGTCGATACCGAGACCGGCGCATGCACTGCGGTCGAAGCGATCCGCATAACGCCATGATCCGGATCATCCATGCTGCCGATCTGCATCTTGATTCTCCTTTTGAATCGCTTGACGCGGAAAAAGGCGTCCGTCCGCCGCAGCGAGCAGAGAGCGCTTTTGGAGCGCATCGCGGCGGAGGTAAACCAGCGAAATGCCGATCTCCTGTTCCTTGCCGGAGATCTTCTGGACAGCGGCAGCGCCTACGCCGAGACCGGCGAGGCGCTGCTTGCTGCGCTCGGAAAGGTGCGCGTCCCCCGTATTTATTGCGCCGGGAAACCATGACTGGTACTCCCGGCGCTCGCCGTATGCGCTCCTGCCCTTTTCGGATAACGTCCATATCTTCCGCACGCCCCGCCTGGAGAGCGTTTGCCTGCCAGAGCTCGGCGCGCGCGTCTGGGGCGCGGGGTATACGTCGCCCTCGTGCGAGGCTCTTCTGCGCGGCTTTCATGCCCCGGCGGAGGAGGACGTAACGCAGCTTCTGGTGCTGCATGCCGAGCCGGGCCGCGCCGGCTCGCCGTACTGCCCGGTGACGGAGGAGGAGCTCTCGCAAAGCGGCATACGATATGCCGCGCTCGGTCATATCCATCTGGGGAGCGGCCTGCGCCGTGCCGGAAGCTGCTTTTATGCCTGGCCGGGCTGTCCGGAGGGGCGCGGCTTTGACGAGTGCGGCGAAAAGGGAATTTTGCAGATCGATATTGACGGCGAAACGGTGAAAGCCGGTTTCATCCCGACCGCTGCGCGCCGGTACGAAAAGCTGCGCGTGGAGCCGGGGGCGGATGCTCTCGCCGCGATCCGCGCCGCGCTGCCAAAAAGACACGGCGGACGATATATATAAGATCATCCTGACCGGCGAGAGTTTTGCCGCGCCGGATCTTGCCTATCTCCGGCAGACGTTGGAACGGGATTTCTTCGCGCTCACGTTCTCGGACGAAACGGTTCCGCCGCGCGATCTCTGGCGGCGTGCCGGGAGGGACAGCCTCGCCGGGCGGTTTCTGCGCCGGATGCAGCGGCGTATCGAGACCGCGGAGACCGAGGAGGAAAAAGAAAATGCTCCTGCGCGCCGTGCGCTGCGGCATTGCCGCGCTCGAGGGTTGGGAGGTGCGGCTGTGATCGTGCGGAAAATGACGGCGAGCTTCGGCGTGCTGCAAAACCGCACGCTTGAGCTGTCACCGGGGCTGAATATCATTGAAGCGCCCAACGAATACGGAAAAACAACGTGGTGCGCCTTCCTGCGCGCCATGCTCTACGGCATCGACACCGCCCAGCGCGGCCGCGCCGGGAAAAAGCCGGACAAGGTGCTGTACGCTCCGTGGAGCGGTTCCCCGATGGCGGGGACGATGGAGATCACGTTCGGCGGGAAGGACATTACTCTTTTGCGCTCGACGCGCATTCCCTCGGCGCCCATGCGTGTCTTTTCCGCTGTGTATTCCCGCTCCGGTCAGCCAGTTCTCGATCTTACCGGGGAAAATGCCGGAGAAACGCTCACCGGCGCGTCACTGCCGGTATTTGAGCGCACGGCGTTCATCGGCCCGGCGGGGCTCGGCGTGCAGCAGGGCGCGGAGCTTGAAAAGAAGATCGCCTCGCTTGTCACGGCAGGGAGGAGAGCGGCTCGTTTTCGGAGGCGGAGGCGCGGCTGCGCGCCCTGCAGCGAAAGTGCCGTTACCGTACCGGCGGCCGCCTGCCGGAGCTGGAAGCGGAAATGGCGGCGGTGAGGGAAAAGCTCGCCGCTATCGATAAAACTGCCGAGGAGCTTGCGCGCGCGGAGGAACTGGCAGAAAACGCCCGGCTCCACAGCGCAAATGCCCAGAAAAATTTCGCCGGAGCGCAGGAAAAGCGGCGCACCGACGCGATGGCGCAGCTCGAAGCCTGCCGCGCGGCGCGTGAAAAGGCCGAAAGCGAGGCCGCGCGGCGGAGCAGGCGTCTGCCGCGGCAGACGAGGCGCTTCGCGCCGGGATCCTCCGCGGCGCGGAGCCGGACGAGACGGCGGAAAACCGAGCCTTTGACGACGAACGGCGGGCGAAAAAAGCCGAGCGCGCGGCAAACGCACCCGGTATAGGACGGTGGGTATGGATACTGCTTGTTCTTCTCGCCGGCGGCTTCGCTGCCGCGCGGGCTTTTTCCGCAGCGTGTTCTGGATCGGTGCTGCCGCGGCGCTTCGCGCTCGCGGCGGTGGGGATCGTATCGGCTTTCCGTTCGCGTGACCGTGCCGATGCCAACCGGGTACTCCATGAGATACTGGACCGGTACGGCGCCGAAGCGTCGGAGGATATTCCGGAACGGTTCGACGAGTATTACGCGCAATGGGAAGAGGCCGACGCGCTCGCCCGTGCGGCGGAGGAAGAGCGCGAATACGCCCGGAGCCTTGCCGAAAAGGAGCTGCGGCTCCATCAGGAACTCACGGCGATCCTCGGCGACGACGCCGCGCCGCTCCGCCGGATGTCGGAAAACGAAAAGAAGGAGCAGCTTCTCCGTGAGGAGACGGCCCGCCTGCGCGGACGGCTCGATACGCTCGGCGATCCGCTGGTCTGGAAAACCCGCCTGCGTGAGCTGGAAGCGGAACACGAACGTGTGGAATTTGAGCTGGAGGCACTGACCGCCGCGCTCGACGAGCTGGCGCTTGCCGATGAAGAGATGCGTTCGGAGTTTTCCCCGGCGCTGGCAAAAAGCGCCGCGTCGGTGCTCTCCCGGCTGACCGGCGGACGCGTATACGGAGCTCACGCTCGACCGCGAGCTGAATGCGCTTGTCCGCTGCGCCGGGGAACCGGTGCTCCATGAGAGCGCCTTCCTCAGCCGGGGGACAGCCGATCAGCTGTATCTGGCGCTGCGGCTCGCGCTGTGCGATATGCTCCTCGGCGGAGAGGATCCCTGCCCGATCGTGCTCGATGACGCGCTCATCAACTTTGACGATGCGCGCATGGGCCATGCGCTCGACTATCTCGCCGAGATAGCGCAGCACCGGCAGATACTGCTCTTTTCCTGCCACAGCCGCGAAAAGCGGTATATACAAACAAAAATGAGGACTGATGCATTTCGCATCAGTCCTCATTTTCTGTATCGGATTTTTCTTCGGTTTCCACGGCGCTGTCGGTAATGATGCGGATCACATCGTTCCGCACGGAGGCAAAACCGCCGTGCACCACGGTGTGAAACACGGCCTCGCCGTGCAGCAGCGCGTCCGCCGGGCCGTCGCCCAGCGCGAGCACCGCCGGAAGATGGCCGCGGTGAAAGCCGACCTGTCCGCCCCCGTGTCCGGTCTCATCATCGCAGACCGTGAGGTGTACGCTGTCGCAGTGAACGTCAACGGCCTCGCCGTGCGGCGTGAGAACAATGAGCTCAAGCGGTGCGGTGGAATCGTTTGTTTTTCCGGTCATGCCGTTATCCCACCCTTTCAGCAGCCCTTTGGCGTACACGTCCTCAATGGAACCTGCCATGAGGAAGTTCTGCTCCGGGATGTTGTCGCAATCGCCGCCGAGAATGGCTTCAAAGCCCTTGATCGTGTCCTCAATGTGCACGAACTTGCCGGGCATGCCGGTGAAGCTCTCCGCCACATGGAACGGCTGGGACATAAAGCGCTGCACGCGGCGCGCGCGGGAAACGGTTTTCCGATCCTCCGGGGAGAGCTCGTCCATGCCGAGAATGGCGATGATATCCTGCAGCTCGTTGTAGCGCTGCAGTACGCGCTGTACTTCCTTGGCGGCCTGGTAATGCCGTTTGCCGACAATGTCTGGCGTGAGCATGCGCGACGAGGATTCCAGCGGCGCGACGGCGGGGTAGATGCCGAGCTCGACGATGCTGCGCGAAAGGACGGTCGTGGCGTCCAGATGGGAGAACGCAGTCGCCGGGGCGGGGTCGGTGAGGTCATCCGCGGGGACGTAGATCGCCTGCACCGAGGTGATCGAGCCGTTCTTCGTGGAAACGATACGCTCCTGCAGCATGCCCATTTCAGAGGCCAGCGTCGGCTGATAGCCGACGGCGGAGGGCATACGCCCGAGCAGCGCGGAGACCTCGCTGCCAGCCTGCGTAAAGCGGAAGATGTTATCGATGAAGAGCAGCACGTCCTTGTGGGAGTGCTCGCGGAAGTATTCGGCGATCGTGAGGCCGGCGAGCGGAACACGCAGACGCGCGCCCGCGGTCTCGTTCATCTGGCCGAAGACGAGCGCGGTCTTGTCGATAACGCCGGACTCCTTCATTTCGTTCCAGAGGTCGTTGCCCTCACGGGAGCGCTCGCCGACACCGGCAAACACGGAGGTACCCGTTGTGCTCAAAGGCGATGTTTCGGATCAGCTCTTCGATGAGGACGGTCTTGCCGACGCCAGCGCCGCCGAAAAGACCGATCTTGCCGCCCTTGGCATATGGCGTCATCAGATCGATGACCTTGATGCCGGTTTCCAGCACCTCCCCGGCGGGGGACAACGTCGACAAAGTCCGGCGCGCGGTGGTGGATCGGCCAGCGGTCGGCGGCGGGGATCGGACCGGCGCGGTCAATCGGCTCGCCAGTGACGTTGATCATGCGGCCAAGCATTCCCTCGCTTGCCGGAACGGAGATCGGCGCGCCGGTATCCACGGCTTCCATGCCGCGGACATGCCGTCCGTCGGGCGCATGGAGATGCAGCGCACCTCGCCGTTTCCGAGCTGCTGCAGGCATTCAAGCACATGAACGCTGCCGTTGATGGTGACCTCGACGGCGTGGAAAATATCCGGGACGCTGCTGTGTTCCGGGAAATGCACGTCCACAACGGGGCCGCTGATGCGAGATATGGTACCAATATTTCCGGCGGACATAAGCTATTCTCCTTGCTGCAGATTGCCGGAGGCGATCTCAATGACGCTGGCGGTGACATCCGCCTGTCTCCGGCGATTGATGGTGGTTTCCAGTTTGGCGGCGGATTCCGTCGCGCTGTCGCAGGCGGAACGCATCGCCATGAGCGTGGCGGCCTGCGCGCCGGAGGCGTTGTCGAGCGCCCGCGGCAAATACTTCGTTGTTCAGACAGGTGAGCGCGAGCCGCGCGCCGATGGCGGCGGGACTCGGCAGATACAAAATGCCATCCGGGTTCGCGGTCTTATGCGACTCCGGGTCAGGCAGGATCTGCCGGTCGGTCGGCTCCTGCGAGAGCATGTTGCGGTAGCTCTGGTAAATGAGCCGCACGCGGTTCACCGCGCCCGTGGTATAGAGCTTTTTCAGATGCTCGCAGAGCGCGTGCGTCTCTTCGTAATCCGGCACATCGGAGAGAATGAACTCCTCATAGGCGAGCGAATGCTCGCGAAGATATGCGCTTCGCCTTGCGGCTGCACGAAATGATGTGCGGCGTTTCATCCTCGGCGGCGAGCGCCCGGTCCATGAAGCGGAAAAGCTCGGCGTTGAAGCCGCCGCAAAGCCCGCGGTTGCTGCCGAACAGAACAAGACAGTTCTTCGGCGAGATCCTGTCCACTTCGCGGCAGATCCCGAACCGGCCGAGCAGCGAGAGCATGTCGGCACTGCCGCCGGCATAGGGGGTGAACTCCTCGCGGACCTTGCTCACGCGCGAGTACTTGATCGTGGCGGCGGTGCGCATCGCTTCGGCGAGCTGACCGGTGGCGCGGATGCTTTTCAGCCGCTTTCTGAGCTGCTGCAGTCCTGCCATCAGAGCGCCTCCGCAAACGCGGTGAGCGCGGCATGGAGCGCGGCTCTGGTATCGTCGTCGAGCTTTCTGCCGGTTTTGAGCGTTTCGGTGAGAGCCGGCTCCTTCGTGATGAACCACGAGAAGAGCTGGGACGAGAAGTCGTTGAGATCATCCGCTTCCACCTTGTCGGCGTAGCCGCCGGACACGGCGAAGATGAGCAGCGCCTGCTGCCAGTCGTGAAGGGGAGAGAAGCGGTCCTGCCGGAGAGCGGCCATCATCTTGGCACCCGAGGCAAGCGTTTTGCGCGTCGTCTCGTCCAGATCGGAGCCGAACTGCGTAAAGGAGGCGAGCTCGCGGTACTGGGCAAGACCCGTGCGCAGCGAGGAGGCGACCTGCTTCATGAGCTTCGTCTGCGCTGCACCGCCGACACGCGAGACCGAAAGACCGACGTTGACCGCCGGGCGCTGGCCCTCGTTGAAGAGGTCAGTTTCGAGGAAGATCTGGCCGTCGGTGATGGAAATGACGTTCGTCGGGATGTAAGCGGAGATATCGCCCGCCTGCGTCTCGATGACGGGCAGCGCCGTGACGCTGCCGCCGCCGGCCTCGGCGTTGATGCGCGCGGCGCGTTCGAGCAGACGGGAATGGAGATAGAAGATATCGCCGGGTACGCTTCGCGTCCGGAAGGACGGTGCAGCAGCAGGGAGATCTCACGGTACGCTACGGCGTGCTTGGAGAGATCGTCGTACACGATCAGCACGTCGCGGCCCTTGTACATGAAATACTCGCTCATCGCCGCGCCGGCAAACGGCGCGATATACTGAAGCGACGCGGAATCGGACGCCGTGGCGCACACGATCGTCGTATACTCCATCGCACCGGCGGCTTCCAGCCGCGCGGCGATCTCCGCAACGGTGGCGCGCTTCTGGCCGATGGCAACATAGATGCAGAGCACATTCTGCCCCTTCTGGGCGAGAATGGCGTCGATAGCGATGGCGGTTTTGCCGGTCTGACGGTCGCCGATGATGAGCTCACGCTGGCCGCGGCCGATGGGCACGAGTGCGTCGATCGCCTTGATGCCGGTGTGCAGCGGCACGGAGACCGACTGCCGGTCGGGGAATGGCGGGCGCCTGGAATTCGATGGGCCGGGTCTCGGTGCTCCAGATGCGGCCCCGGCCGTCGATGGGCTTGCCGAGCGCGTCCACAACGCGGCCGAGCATCGCCTCGCCGACGGGCACGCTTGCCATCTTGTTCAGACGGCGCACGCGGCTGTAGCTGTCCACATGGTCGTAGCGGCCAAAGATGATGCAGCCGACGCGGTCGGCCTGAATGTCCATGACCATGCCGCGCTCGCCGTTGACGAACTCGACCAGCTCGCCGTACATGATGTCGGCGAGACCGTCCATCCAGCAGATGCCGTCCGATACGCTGAGCACGCGGCCGACCTGGAACACGTCGATGCCGAGCTTCATATGGTGCACGGCGTCGAGCATACCGGCGCGGATGGAATCCGCGTCCGTCTCCGTGAGAGGCCGGTCGTTGAGCGCTTTGCCGAGACGGTAGAGCTTGTTGGAGATGGTGTAATCGTAGATCGTATCGCCGATGCGGGAGCTGCAGCCCGCCGATCAGCTCTTCCTTTTTGCCGCACCCAGTAGGAGATCTTCCTCCGGCGGCGGCGACGAGCGCTTCAGCACGCTTGCGCACCTTCTCGACGGTCTCGTCGGGAAGTACGGCGGCGGAGGTGAGCGTCACATACAGCACACCCTTGCGGGAGATGTAGGAACGTCGCCGGGCGTCAGATGGATCTGCGCAAGGATCTGCTCGACTGCCTCGTTCTGGCGGGCAAGCTTGGAAGCCTGATATTCCGCCGAGCGCATGTGCTGCTCGGCGAGAGTGAGGACCTGCTCAATGATCTGCGCGCGGGTCGTAAAGAGCATTTCGCGGCGCTGGTCGGCAGCGTCCGCCTCATACTGCGCATCGAGCTCTGCAAGAGCGGCCTTTCCGTCCTTTTCCGCCGCGGCAAGCTCGGACTTGAGCGCCGTGTCGTCCGGCGCGGGCATCTCCGGCAGCGGCTCGGGAGCGAACGGCGTTTCCGCTTCGTCCAGCTCACGCGTGATCTTCTCCCGGCGGGGCGGAAGATCTTCACGATGGATTTTCGTCCGACAAGATAGATGAGCCCCGCAAGGATCAGAAGATTGATAACGGCATATACAAAACGCATAATCATTTCGTCCTGTTCGTAGTAGCATTCGTATGCTCACCGGCGGTGAGATGCTCTATGTCGGCATACGGCGCCGCGATCGTCTCCGCATCCACGGCGGAGTGGCGATCGTCCTGCCAGTGCTGCAGATGGTTCACGAGATCAAGCGCCAGATCGGAGAGCTGCGGTTCCAGCTCGCGGGTGATGCGCTCGGACTCTTCGGCGAGCGCGGCGCGGTTTTCTGCGAGCCGCTGCGCCTCGGCGCGCTTTTTGCGTTGTTTCGCGGCGCAGTTCCTCCTGCGCTTGCTCGAGCGCCTCCGCGCCGGACTGACGCAGCTGCGCTTCCTGCGCAGCGCGCTCGTCCTGGGCGGCGCGCTTCCCTCGTATTCCGTGCGTGCGTCCTCCTTCGCCTTTCGCGCGGCCTCAATCTTCGCATTGCGCGTATCCATAAAGGTCAGCATGGGCTGAAAGAGCAGTTTTTTCAGAATGAGCATCAGCGCGAGAAAGCATAGAACCGTCCATACGATGAGAGATGGTTCGATCGTCATAGCTGCGTGCCTCTCAGACCTTGGCGACGAGCATAAAGGCGATCAGCAGGCCGTAAATGGTGAGAGCCTCCATCATGGCCATCGAGATGATGAGCGAGGCGGATCTCGCCGGCGGCGTCGGGCTGGCGGGCAATGCTCTCCATGGCGGCGGCGGCGGTCTTGCCCTGTCCCAAAGCGGGACCTATGGTGCTGAAGGCGATGGAAATGGCGGCGGCAATAGCAATGATGGCGGAATCGGTCATGGTAGTATATCTCCTTACAAAAATATTCTTTATTCTTTTTGCTTTTAGAGACGTGCCGTTATTCGGTGGCCTCCTGCAGATAAATGGAAACGAGCGTCGTAGAAAACGATGGCCTGCAGCGCGCAGAAGAGCAGCGAGAGCACCATCATCACGATCGGCGCGCCGATGGGCAAAATCTCATAGAGCTGTTCCGTGACGGTCTCTTCGCCGAAGATATTGCCGAACAGACGCAGCGCCAGCGACGCGGGCTTGATGAACTCATCAGAAGGAGCAGCGGCAGCATGATCGCGATGGGGAAATAAAGCGCTTGAGATAGCCGAAAGCCGCGCGCATGGATGCTTGAGCCCTGCAGGTAGAAAAACGTGATGATGCTGAGACCAAGCGTTACCGAAAGCGACGAGGTCGGCGCTTTCCAGTAGTCTGTCAGACCGGCGCCGGGGATGAGCCCGGTGTAGTTGCCGAAAATGATGAAAACGAAGAGCGAGCCGAGAAACAGAAGATGTTTTCGGGACTCTTTTTCCGAGAATACCGGCAAAGTAGTTGTCGAGGTATTCAACGCCCGTCTCGATCACATTCTGGAATTTGCCGGGCCGCTCGCGCATATGGCGCGTGGCGAGCAGCGAGATCACGGTGACGGCGGCCAGAATGACCCACATGCCGATCACCTCGCCGGTCACATCCAGAATTCCGAAAATCGGGATCACAACACGGGATTCACCCATTGAGATCTTCTCCCTTCTTATCCGCCGCGGCGGATTTGGACTTTTTATCGTTGCGCCGTGCCAGAAGCATGGCAAAAACCATGGAAAGCGTGGTCAGACCGAGCGCCGCGCCGACGAGCGGCGCCGTAACGTCCCAGCCGAGAGCGCGCGAACCAAAGAAAACCAGAACAAGATAGGCAACATTGAACAGCTGCCGTACTGCGGAAAACGAAGCGAAAGCTGCAGGCTTTTTTTCCAGCAGCCGGGCAGAGAGCAGGGCGTTGAGACCGGCAACGACGGCACCGCCGAGAAAGGTGAGCAGCCCCTGCACAATAGGTTGATCCATGTATTTTCCTCACATTACATAAGAAGACATTTAAAAACCAAATCGTATTATAGCACACGAAAGCGGAAATGAAATAGATAAAATATAGAAAGAATGGTTCAAAAGAACATCATTCTTCGCCATAAAGACAATATAAAGCTCTCGTAGTGATCCTCGGTATAATAGATAAGCCCGTCATTGGAGTATACGATGCGCTTCGCCCACGCGCGAGACGGCGTGCAGTGTGTCGATATCACACTCATGGTACTCCGCCCGGGCGCGTCCGGCAGAAGTCCTTCGTAGTTTCCGAACCGGTCGCCGCCGATGCATTTGCCGTCGGCGTAATCGTCCAGCCCGCCGCCGTTCCAGCCGAGCGCGCGGGCATCTTTCTTGGTGATGAAGTTCTGCGGCAGATGAGCATAGAGATGCAGATAGAGCGCCACATCCTCCGCCGAGGTATACTCCCCGCCCTCGTCGAGCGCAGCGGGGGAGGACTTGTCCGACTCGCCCGGGGAAACGGCGTCCGCTTCGGCATCCGACGGGGCGTCTGCCGCGGTGACGGCGTCCGCAGCGGGGGCGGCAGTGCAGGACGCACGTCCGGCGCAGCGCCGCCGCAGCCGGAAAGAACGGAAAAGACGAGCAGCAGTGCGAGCAGAGCGCCGGTGAGACGAGTAAGACGACGCATAAATTAACCTCCGATTTTTGCCGACAGATATCACATGTAATGTAGCATAGCGACGACGAAAAAGCAATTGACAGAATGACACGAAATCTGTTATATTTACTTCACACGAAAATATTCTCGCAAGAGAATATACTGAGAGGAGTACATCCATGAAAAAAACACTTGCCCTGCTTCTTGCACTGGTGATGCTGTTCAGCCTTGCCGCGTGCGGCGCGGCGGGAACCGGCTCCCGCGGAGCCCGCACCCGCGGCGACGGAAGAGCCTGCTGCAACGGAAGCCCCGGCGGAAGAGCCCGCCGAAGAGCCCGCTGCCGAAACGGTCATGTTCACCGATTCGTGCGGACGCGAAGTTGAGCTGCCCGCCAACATCACGAAGATCGCTCCCAGCGGCACGGTCGCCACGATGATCCTTGCGGCGTTCGTGCCCGAAGAGCTCGTCTGCGTCGGCACCCAGGTGAGCGAAAATCAGATCCCGTATCTTTATGACGGCATCGCCGATCTGCCTGTGACCGGTCAGCTGTACGGCGGCAAGGCCACGCTGAATCTTGAAGAGCTTCTCGCCACCGGCGCGGAGGTCATCATCGACCTCGGCGATTTCAAAAAGTCCATTACGGACGATCTGACGGCGCTTCAGGAGCAGACCGGTCTGCCCTGCGTCTTCATTGAAGCCAATCTTGCCCATTTGGCGGACGCCTTCCGCACGCTCGGCACCATCCTCGGCAAGGAAGAGCGCGGCGAAGAGCTTGCCAGGCTCGTTGAGGAGACCATGACCATGGCCGCCGAAAACAGCGCGAAGATCACGGAGGATCAGCAGCTTTCCGTGCTCTACAGCTCCGGCAGTGATCCTCTCGGCACGAACGCCGAGGGGTCTTCTCAGGCGCAGGCGCTCGGTATTGTCGGCGCGAAGAACGCCGTTGTGCTCGAGGATGTCAGCAACAAGGGCGGCGGCAACATGATCAACATGGAGCAGCTCTACAACTTTGATCCCGACGTTGTCCTCGTGACCGACGCCGCGGCTCTGGAGATCATTGAGACCGAGGCCGCGTGGCAGGAGCTGCGCGCCGTGAAGGACGGCAGGGTCTATACTGTGCCGTGCGATCCCTACTGCTGGCTGTCCGCGCCCCCGTCCATGAACATGATCCTCGGTGTGTGGTGGCTCGGCAATCTGCTGTACCCGGAGGTCTATGACTACGACATGACCGCCAAGGCGCAGGAGATCTATAAGGTCTTCTGGAACTACGACCTGACCGCGGAAGAAGCCGCGGCCATGCTGGGCTAAAGCCTTCAAACAACCTCCGCTTCGCTGGGGAGCTGTTTGAAAAGACAAATGGATCATCCCCGCAGACGATGTCCGCGGGGATGATCTTATGTACGTATGAGTTTATGGGATATATGCTGCTTATCCGTGCATCGGGCAGCCGTGGTGCGCGGGCATTTCGCCCTCACGGATCTCAGCGCGGCAGAGGATCAGCTCACCGAGAATGCTCACGGCGATCTCTGCCGGGGTGACGGCGCGGATGGGCGTGCCGATCGGCGTATGCACGGCCTTTAGCGCCTCCTCCGGAATGCCGCGGTCCATGAGCGTTTTGTTGACGAACGCGATCTTGCTGCGCGAGCCGACGACGCCGAGATAGGCGTGCGGCGAACGGGCGCCTGCTCCTCGATAATGAGATCGCCGGAATGGCCGTTCGTCATCACGACAACATAGTCCTCAGCGGTGAGCGTTACGGACTCGGCAATGTTATCATAATCGCAGACCATAGCGTCCTCGGCTCCCTTGAAGAGGGAAATGTCGGCAAAAAAGCCGGACGGTTATCGAGCACGACGCAGCGGAAATCCACAGCGCCGAGCATGGGTGTGAGCGCCTGCGTGATGTGGCCGCCGCCGAAGATCACAACACGGTTGAAGAGCGGCAGCGGTTCGGCGTAACAGGTGCTTGTGACGACCGTATGCGTCGTGCAGAGCGCGGCGCGCTCTTCCTCGCTTACGCCCTCGCCGCAGAGAGGCCTTCCCTCACCGTACAGGCTCGGCACACTGCCGTCGAGCGGGAGGACGAGCCAGCCGTGCTTGCCCGCTTCGATACGGTCGCACACGGCGCCTGCAAGCAGGCTCCAGCGGAGATCGTCGGCGCTCACATACTCGAAGAGCACCGTAACATCGCCGCCGCACTGCATGCCGATGTCCTCTTTTATCGTTGGGCCGGAGCACAAACTCATGCACGGCGCTCTCACCGGCTTTGAGAAGCTCCATCGCCTTTTTCTCCGACTGATATTCCACGGCGCCGCCGCCGATCGTGCCGGTGATGCGGCCCTTTTCGCCGACGAGCATCGCCGCGCCCGCGCCGCGCGGCGCGCTGCCGCGATCGGCGATGACTGTTACGAGCATAGTATTGCGCTCTTCTTCGATTTCATAAAGCAGCTTGGAAAAGATCCTTCGCATGGGTATTCCTCCTGACTTGTGATATGCGGTAAATTCCTGTATACTGAAACTGATTATACTCCGGCGAAAACAGAAAGGCAAGGTTACAATCCGTATGGAACTTTATGAAGCATTTATTTCTTCCGTACCGGCGCATCTGCGCGTTACCATGGCGGTGCGCGGGCGGTATCAGGCATATGTGGAAACGGAGGGCGGCGCGGGGCTTGCCTCGCTGCCGCTGCCGAAAAAAACCGTATGGCGACGCGGCCGTCTGTACGGACTGGCTGGGAAAGCCGCTGCGCGATCTTGCAGCGCAGCTCGGCTCCGGACGATATGGCGCTCTCGGCGCTCGGCTGCGCGGCGGTGAACGCATGGTTTAACCGGCGCGAGCATGGAGGCCCTCGGCGTTACGCTCTATCCGCCGGAGATCGACGAGGGCGACGTGTTCCACGCTGGAACCGGAGTGCGCCGGGAAGCTCGTTTCTACGATAGGCCACTTTCGCGGCGGCGAAAAGCTTGCGGGCATGCGGGAGCTGCGCGTGTTTGAAAAGGACCCGCGCCCCGGCGACTATCCGGAACGGGAGGAGGACCGGCTGCTCCCCGGCTCCGATGTCGTCATCATCACCGGCATGGCGCTCACGAACGGCACGATGCCGCACATCCTTGAGCTCTGCCGCGACTCGCAGATCGTAGCGTTGAGCGGGCCGAGCGTTCCGGTATCGCCGATCTGGTTTGATCACGGCGTGACGGCGCTTTTCGGCACTCTCTGCTGGGACATCCCCGGCTGCCGGAAAGCGATGCGTTACGGCGGCCATAAGGACACCTGGAAGTACATGGGAAAATCGGTGCTCCGCAAATAAGAAGAAAAGGCTCTGTTTCCGGAGAAACAGAGCCTTTCAATAAAGGGGCGATGATTTAGCCGCCGTAGCCATAGCCGAAGCCGAACGGGAAGCCGCCGTAGGAACCGGAGGACTGCTGCTGGTTCGAGGACGACGATGGGATCGGCCAGAGCGCTCTTCTGCTGCTCGCCGACGGTGAGCGTGAGCGTAAGCTGCTCGCTCTCCCCTGCCGGTAGATGGTGAGCGTCATCTCGTCGCCGGGCTGACTGGCGGAGACGATCTTCACAAGCTCGCTGCTCGTTGTGATCTCCTTGCCGTTTATGGCGGTGATGATGTCGTTGATCTTCAGTCCGCATTCCGCAGCGGGACTGCTCTCACTGACGGCCTTGACCGCCGCGCCCTGCGGGAGACCGTAGCTGACCATTTCGCTGCTCACGGTCGTGACGGAAACGCCGATATACGGCTTGACGATATAGCCCTTTTCAATGATGCTCGTGATGATGTTCTTCACGTGGTTGATCGGGATGGCAAAAGCCGATGTTGTCGATGGACGCGCTGCCCGAAGAAGAGGAGGAGCTGTACTTGGCGTTCGTGATGCCGACGACCTCGCCGTAGCTGTTGAAGAGCGCGCCGCCGGAGTTGCCGGAGTTGATGGCCGCGTCGGTCTGGATGAGATCCATCGTTGTGCCGGAGGAGAGCGTGACCTCGCGGTCAAGCGCGCTCACGTAGCCGACGGTGAGCGAGAACGTCAGCTCGCCGAGCGGGTTGCCGATCGCCATGACCTCGTCGCCAACATAAAGATCGTCGGGCTGCCAAGCACGACCGGCGTGAGACCGGTAGCGTCGATCTTGAGAACGGCAATGTCGTTGCTTTCGTCATAGCCGACGATCGAGGCGCTGTAGGAGGTGTTGTCGTAAGTCGTTACCTGCACGCTGCTGGAGTTTTGGATCACGTGGTAGTTTGTGAGAATGTAGCCGTCCTCGGTCAGAATGAAGCCGGAGCCGGAAGCGGCGCTCGTTGTCTGATAGCCCCAGTAGTTCGTCGTGATCGAGGTCGTGATGCCGACGGTGGAATTCACATTCTGCGCATATACCTCGCGCGGCGTGAGCTTCTCGGAGGTATCGGTACGCGCGGTATTCACCTTTTCGGTCTGCCGCTCGCCGACGTACATAGTCGTGCCGGTCGAGGGAGTCTGGTTTTCCGTGTCATTGCGCAGCAGAAGCGTTGCGCCGACGCCGAGGCATCCGCCCAGCAGCGCGCACGCGAGGGCGATGGCGATGATCTTTCCGGCGGAGAGTTTCTTCTTTTTCTTCGGCGGCTCGGGGGAATACGAATAGCTGCCGGGAATGTAGCCGCTCTGCGGACCGGAAGAGTACTGTGAATCGGCGTTATGCGCCCCCGCGGTATAATCGTTCTGCATGCCGCGCTCCGGCGTATACCGGTACGTGCTGCTTTCGTTATTTTTCGGTATTGGGATCGTTGTTCTCGTACATGGAAAACACCTCTTGTTTTTCATTTCTTGGCTGTATCCTATCACGGAATTCTGAAAAGAACCTGAAACTATCTTGAACAATTTGTGAATAAAAAATCGCCGAATTTTTCATTCGACGATTTTTGTGATCCGAAATCAGAGCTGCTTCTGGGCGTTGATCTTGATGCCGGGGCCCATGGTGGTGGCGGTCACGCAGCTGCGGATATACTGGCCCTTCGCGGTCGCGGGCTTCGCGCGCAGGATGGCGGTGATGAGAGCGGTGTAGTTCTCAAGCAGCTTCTCCGCGCCGAAGGAAGCCTTGCCGATGGGGCAGTGGATGATGTTGGTCTTGTCGAGGACGGTACTCGATCTTACCGGCCTTGGACTCCTTGATGGCCTGCGCCAGGTTGGGGTCACGGTGCCGGCCTTGGGGGAGGGCATGAGACCCTTGGGGCCGAGGACCTTACCGAGACGGCCGACAACACCCATCATGTCGGGGCTGGCGATGACGACGTCGAAATCGAACCAGTTCTCGCCCTGGATCTTCTGGACGAGCTCCATGCCGCCGACGTAATCCGCGCCGGCTTCCTTGCACTCTTCTTCGCGCTCCGGCTTGCAGAACACGAGGACCTTGACGCTTTGCCGGTGCCGTTGGGCAGGACGATGGCGCCGCGGACCTGCTGGTCAGCGTGGCGGGAGTCAACGCCGAGCTTCACGTGCAGCTCGACGGTC
>VOFC01005861.1_pt1 | contig 24099 bp, 39 predicted proteins | sample 5384161 | NCBI WGS metagenome assembly VOFC01 (sample SAMN12384722, study PRJNA508395) | human gut metagenome | isolation source: healthy gut B | host: Homo sapiens | reverse complement strand
CCGCCCTCGCGGATAGCGAAGCGCAGGCCCTCCTCCATGGCGATCGGGGTGATCAGCGTGCACTCCATGTCCACGTTGTCGCCCGGCATGACCATCTCAACGCCCTCCGGCAGCTTGATGTTGCCGGTCACGTCGGTGGTGCGGAAATAGAACTGGGGCCGATAGTTGTTGAAGAAGGGGGTATGACGGCCACCCTCGTCCTTGGTCAGGAACGTAAACCTGACCCATGTAGTGGGTGTGCGGATGGATGGAGCCCGGCTTGGCCAGAACCTGACCGCGCTCGACCTCGTTGCGCTGGATGCCGCGCAGAAGCACGCCGATGTTGTCGCCGGCCTCGGCCTGATCCAGCAGACTTGCGGAACATTTCCACGCCGGTGACGACGGTGCTGCGCGGCTTCATCCTCAGGCCGACGATCTCGACGGTATCGGAAACCTTCACCACACCGCGCTCAACACGGCCCGTCGCAACGGTGCCGCGGCCGGTGATGGAGAACTACGTCCTCAACAGGCATCAGGAACGGCTTGTCGGTGTCGCGCTCCGGGGACGGGATGTACTCATCGACAGCGTCCATCAGAGCGAAAGATGCACTGGCACTCCGGCGCATTCTTCGGGTCGGTGCCGCCGTTCTGGACATACTCCAGAGCCTTCAGCGCAGGAACCGCGGATGATCGGGATCGTCGCCCGGGAAGCCGTAGCTGAGCAACTCACGGATCTCCATCTCGACCAGCTCCAGCAGCTCCTCGTCGTCCATCAGATCGGTCTTGTTGAGGAAGACCACGATGTAGGGAACGCCGACCTGACGGGCGAGCAGTATGTGCTCACGGGTCTGGGGCATGGGACCGTCGGTCGCCGCGACTACGAGGATAGCGCCGTCCATCTGCGCCGCGCCGGTGATCATGTTCTTAACATAGTCGGCGTGGCCCGGGCAGTCAACGTGCGCGTAGTGACGAGCTCCGTCTCATACTCAACGTGGGCGGTGTTGATCGTGATACCACGGGCCTTCTCTTCGGGTGCCTTGTCGATTTCGTCGTAACGCATAGCCTGCGCCTCGCCGAAGGTGGACAGCACCATGGTGATGGCAGCGGTCAGAGAGGTCTTGCCGTGGTCAACGTGGCCGATGGTGCCAATGTTGACGTCCGGCTTGGTGCGCTCCAACTTTTGGCCATTGGAATAACCTCCTCGATAATTTCGGCTGACAGTTTGTTTAGCCAATTCGGTGGTCGCGTTGGAGCAGGTGATGGGAATCGAACCCACGCGGTCAGCTTGGGAAGCTGAAGTTCTGCCATTAAACTACACCTGCAAATGGCTGTCAACCGTTTTACTCATTCATATTCTATCCAAATCCAGGGGAAATGTCAAGATCCATACGCATTTTTTACCTGCAAAAACCTGCGCGATTTGCAAGTCGTTTTCCCCGCTTTGAATGACGTTCATCCGGTTTTCAGCCTGTTTGGGGCTGCATATGAAAGAAAAGAAACTCCGCTCAGTTTCCGCGCTCTTCCATCAGCTTTTCCAGCTTGTGCTTGACGCGCTGGAGCGCGTTGTCGATGCTCTTGACGTGGCGGCCGAGCATCTGCGCGATTTCCTGATAGCTCTTGCCGTCAGATACGCCGCCAAAACCCGGCGCTCCAGAGGGAAAGCGCCTCGTCGATGCGGCTTTCGATGCTCACGTAGCTTTCCCGGCCGATGAGCAGCTCCTCCGGGTCGGCGCTGCGGCCCCTCGGTGATGACGTCCAGCAGCGTGCGGTCGCTCTCCTCTTCGTAAATCGGCTTGTTGAGCGACACATAGGAATTGAGCGGAATATGCTTTTGTCTCGTCGCGGTCTTGATGGCGGTGATGATCTGGCGGGTGACGCAGATTTCGGCAAAGGCATGGAAGGAGGCGAGCTTATCCGGCCTGGAAATCGCGGAACGCCTTGAACAGGCCGATCATGCCTTCCTGCACAATGTCCTCGTGATCCGCGCCGACCAGAAAATACGAACGCGCCTTGGATACCGCACAAAGTTCTTATACTTGTTGAGCAGATATTCCGACGCGTCCGCGTCGCCCTGCTGAGCCAGCAGGGCGATATCCTCATCGGTCATGCTGTCAAAGTCTGGTGCATGGCTTCCTCCTGCTCATTCCTCGCCCCGGCGCATGCGCCCGTCAAAAATTTCGCGCTGATGGGGCGGCAGACGGGAAAGATGTCGCCGCGGGAAACTTTCTCCTCCCGCATGCGCACCCGCCCGGTCTGCCGGGTCTGCGTAATTTCGATCAAAAACTCCCTTGAGGAGATGCGCTCCGCGCCGCGCCCAAGCGTCACCGTCTGTTCGACCGCGTCGCTGGTCGCCACGCGAACCCGCCGCCATTTCGGCGCGGCGTCGCAGGCCGCCTCGATGTAGTTATCCGCGCTTTCGGCGTGCCTGGTGAAGACGACCTCCACGCCGTGCATCATCATGCGCGAGCGCGTCGGGCGGTCGGTGTAGTGGCCGTCGAAAACAACGACGACCTCTTCGCCGGAATAGCCCGCGTAATCGGCAATCAGGTGGACGAGCCGCTCTCTGGCCTGCTCAATGCTCAGGTGCTCCTCGCGCGGCACGCTCCACGCACCGATGACGTTGTAGCCGTCCACCAGCAGCAGGGGCTTCATCTCACTTCGCGTCCATCATGGCGTAGAGCAGAATGCCCGCCGCCACGGACGCGTTCAGGGATTCGAATTTTGCCCTTCATCGGCAGGGTCACAACCTTGTCGCAGCTTTCGCCGACCAGTCGGCTCATGCCCTCGCCCTCCGAGCCGATGACCAGCGCCTTCGGGCCGGAGAAATCGACCTTGCGGTAATCCTCGCCGTTCATCGCCGTGCCGCCAATCCAGACGCCCTCTTTCTTGAGGCGCTCGATGGTTCGGGTCAGGTTCACCTCGCGCGCGACCGGCAGATACTCCACCGCGCCCGCGCTCGCCTTGACGGCCGCCGGGGTCAGCCCACCGCGCGGCGCTCCGGATAATCGCCGTGCGCGCGCACATCCGCGCTGCGGATGATCGCGCCGAGGTTATGCGGGTCGGTCACGCCGTCAGGATGACGAGGAACGGCGCTTCGCCGCGCGCCTTGGCCAGCGCCAGCATGTCGTCCACCGTCTGATACGCATACGCGGACGACGGCGATCAGCCCCTGATGGCCGGGCGCCATCGCGTCCAGATGCGCCCTGTCCACTTCCTGCACGATGACCCTTCTGCTCGCGCGCCATCGCGACGATTTCGCGGGCAGAGCCGATGAGCTCGCCCTTCGCGACCAGCAGCTTCTCCATGTCGCGCCCCGCCTTCAGCGCCTCGCGGATGGGGTTGCGGCCGACGAGCAGGTTGCTCGTTCTTCCTCCTGCGGAGCGGGCGGCGTCATCGGACGCTCGCCATACGGGCGGCGCTCCCCGTTATTCGGGTGCTCACCATACGCGCGGCGCTCGCCGTTATTCGGGCGCTCGCCATACGCGACGGCGCTCTCCGTTGTTCGGGCGCTCGCCATACGCGACGGCGCTCCCCGTTGTTCGGGCGCTCGCCATACGGACGGCGCTCCCCGTTATTCGGGCGATCCCCATACCCGGGCGCTCCCCGTTATTCGGGCGGTCCCATACCGGACGGCGCTCCCCGTTATTCGGGCGGTCCCCATACGGACGGCGCTTCCCCGTTATTCGGGCGAACTCGCCATACGGACGGCGCTCTCGTTATTCGGGCGCTCGCTCCATACGCGCGGCGCTCTCCGTTGTTCGGGCGGCCGCCATACGGGCGGCGGTTTTTGCTCGCCGTCGCGCTCCGGGCGGAGGGTCTCTCGTCGTCGCGCCAATCGTCGCGCGGGCTGCGGGGCTTTTTGTCGTAAACTGATCGTAGTATGCCATGATGATTTCCTTTCTCATTCGAGCGGGTGGTCTGTCTCGGTCAAATTTTTATAAATTGCCTGCTTTTTCGCGCACTTCGGCGGCTTTTTCCGCAGGTGTTTTTGCCCTCCGGGCATGCGCCGGATACGCACGCGGGTCCCGCGTGTTCAAACAGCGCGGCGCGGCCTGCTTGCACAGGGCGAGCATCTGCCACGCCATTTCGCGAATCTCCCATTGCGCGCGGTTGCAGCAGCGCAGCGAGAAAAAAGTGCATCAGCTCCCGCGCGTTCATCGTCATCACCAGCCGCGTTGCGGCGGCGTTGGGCAGCACGAAGCGCGCACCTCCTCGTTGGCGCTTTCCTTCGCCGCTCCGCCCAGCTTTTTCCTGCCAGTCGCAATACCATGCCTGCATGGTCTCCATCTGGCGGATGAAATTCCTGCCGCTTCCTCGCCCAGCGCCTCGATGGCCGGGGAATCACGTAATCAAAGACCTTCCGGCCATGGAGACATAACGCTGGCTCTGCACGGAGAAACGACGCGAGCCTGTGCCGTGTCAGCTGCGCCAGAAGCGCGGCTCACGCCCTCCACCGCAAAGGTGAAATTCGCATGTTCCGGTCACGGAAAGGTGGCCGCGCTGCATCACGCGCTCCACAAAGCCGCGCTGGCCGCTCTCACCTTCTGCTGCAAAGCGTCCAAATCCGCTTTGGCATAACAAAGCCGCGCCCAGCGCGACAAAGCTGGGCGTGGCGCGCGCAGAATCACTGAAGTTTTGCCTGTGCCATAGTTCCTTTGCCGGTAATCAGTTCGTCGAGGCGCTGTCTGGCCGTCACATAGAGGAATGGCAGCGCCTCCAGCCCCGTGGCGTGCGCAATCCGCCGGGTTCGTAATCGGCGCGGCATGCCTGCGTTGCGGCGCGCCGCGTCAAGTTCGGTCAGCTCATCTTCGATCGCCGGCGCCGCCGCGCGCTGACCATTTTCACCGCCTGTAGACGCCTTCATCTTTTGGCAACCAGCATGCCCATAGAGTTTTCGCCGCCGTTGAAGCGGGTTCAGCCATCCAGGGAAAACGCGGCCTGCGCCGCCCGCCGCAAAAGGGCACTTCCTTTATCGTTTCAATAAATGGCCTATCCCGCCATTTTTTCCAGGGTATCGAACGAAAAAGGGGCAATCCTTCTTTTGGCGTTTGCGGCTTCGTTAAACTGCCGCGCCGCGATACCTGACGTTGGCTCCTCCTGTCTCACACCAAAAAATGGTCAGCGTAGACGTTCCGTTTTCGTATACCGCCCGCCAGCGCCGCGTCGATCTCCATCTGCGAACCCCGGCTGTTCGTCATCAGCAGATACTGCGCATCGTATACGTCGCCCGTTCACCGTCGGCTGAAAGGAAACGCGGTTCGTGTTCAAATACAGTGCGCGGGGTTTGTAGGCGATCACCGCGTCTTCCGCCGTGTCGGACGAATATAGCCGAACATATCCGCCGCGTCATCGGAATAGGTTTCGCTTTCGCGCCGAAAATCCCCGGCCAGCGCATGCTCCCGGGCGGTCATCGTCTTTGCAGCGTGCCAAAGGTACAAGCGCGCAGCAGCATGTACGCCGCCGTAACGCCGCCAGCCGCATCGGGACGGCAAACATCAACAGGGCGTTATACAGATAGCGGACCGGACTGCACAGCAGATACCCAGCACGGCAAACGCCGACGCCTTGCGGCGGATGCCATCCGTCAGCATGCCCAGAATGGCGAGCGCATAGCAATGCGCCGCATCCGTCAGCATGAACAGGCCGTAAGGGCAGCATCGCGTTAAACCACTGGCATAATCATTTCGTAACGGCCCATGTTCTGCGCCATGCGGTTTTGGCGATGTCGGTATTGGACGTAGTATCATCCAGAGCGCGCCCGCAACCAGTACCCGATGGACGAGCAAACGCGATTTAGGCAACGCCCAGCAGCGCCATAACAGCACCGTCTTGCCGTTGCCGCACCACGGGCGCAACGCCCAATACCAATGGGCAGCGCCTCCCGCGCCTTCGGCGCCGCCAGCACTCAATCATCAACAGCGCCAGCAGGCTGACCGCCAGACACGGAATTCGTTTCCGTCGGGAATCCTTCACCCTTCGCCGCCCCCAGCAGAACAGACCCAATTTTTGGAAAAAACGCCGCCTGTACAGCAGATACCGTTCGCCACCAAGAAAACGCCCGGCAGCTTATACCAGATCAGCAAGCGGTCAAACCCCGCGATGACACACGCCCGCCAAAATCGGGCAGGACAATCGGTCCGCACTCTGGCCGTCGTCCGCTCAGAAAGCTTCGCGTGCTGGGAAGCAGCGCGTTGAGCTTTCATTCATTCAGCCTTCCTTCGGCGATGGCGATTCCTCGGACATATACGCCGCAAAGTTCGCGCCGCAAAAAAATCACGGCCAGAATCACGGCGAAAAGCCGGCCGCCGCGTATAAAGCCCTTGTGTTTGGCTTTTTTTCCGGCGATATGCAATGCTGTATTTTAACATAATTTGGCCAAAACAAAGATTCCCCCCTTTTTGCGGGAAAACAGCCTCTTCTGCTGATTGTGTTTTCAAAAACGGTTTACTCGACAACGGCGCCCTTGTTCGCGCTGAAACCAGCTTCGCGTAGCGCGCCAGATAGCCCTTGGTGACGTTCGGCGGCGGGCAGACCCACGCCTCGCGGCGCTTGGCGAGCGTTGCGTCGTCCACCTTCACCCGAGCTTGCCGTTTGGGATGTCGATGGCGATGACGTCGCCCTCCTCGATGAGGCCGATCATGCCGCCGCTCGCACCCTCCGGGCGAAACATGGCCGATGGCCGCGCCGCGGGTCGCGCCGGAGAAGCGGCCGTCGGTGATGAGCGCCACTTCCTTGTCCAGCTCCCCATGCCGCAGATGGCGCTGGTCGGCTGAGCATTTCGCGCATGCCCGCCGCCCCCTTCGGGCCCTCATAGCGGATGACCACCACGTCGCCCGGCTTTGGATCTGACCGGCGTAGATGGCGGCGATGGCCTCGTCCTCGCTGTTGAACACGCGGGCGGGCCTTCGTGAACAGCATCTCCTTGGCGACGGCGCTGCGCTTGACGACCGCGCCGTCCGGCGCGAGGTTGCCGCGCAGGATCATCAGGCCGCCGGTCTTGGAATACGGCTCGTCGAACGGGCGGATGACCTCGTGGTTGTAGTTTTGCTCAGGCTGATTTCACTCGCCCAGCGTCATGCCGGAGACGGTCAGCGCATTTTCGTCGAGCAGGCCGCGCCCCTTGAGCTCGCTGAGCACGCCCATCACGCCGCCCGCCAGATGCAGGTCGATGACGTGGGTGATGGCCGGCCGGCGCGATGACACAGGTTCGGCACCTTGGCGCTTTCGCCTCGTTGACCCAGTTGAGGCTCGAAGTCGATCCCGGCCTCGTGCGCGATGGCGGGCAGATGCAGCACGGTGTTGGTGGAGCAGCCCAGCGCCATATCCAGACAGAGCGCGTTGCGGAACGCGGATTCGGTCATAATCTTCTCCGGGCTCAGCCCCTCCCGAACCAGCTCGACGACCCGCATGCCGGTCTTTTTGGCCAGACGGATGCGCGCCGCGTCCACGGCGGCAATCGTGCCGTTCCCCGGCAGCGCCATGCCGATAACCTCGGTGATGCAGTTCATGGAGTTCGCGGTGAACATACCGGAGCAGCTTCCGCAGCCCGGGCACGCGGAGGATTCGACCGCGTTGAGCTGCGTGTCGTCCATCTTGCCCGCCTTATACGCGCCGACCGCCTCAAACACGGAGTTCAAATCCATACGTCGCCCTTGCCGCCGGGCATGCCGGGCAGCATCGGGCCGCCGGAGATGACCATGGCGGGCAGGTTGAGGCGGCGCGCCGCCATCAGCATGCCGGGCACGATCTTGTCGCAGTTCGGGATGAACACCATGCCGTCAAAGCCGTGGGCAATCGCCATCGACTCGCAGCTATCGGCGATCAGCTCGCGGAGGCGAGCGAATACTTCATGCCGACATGACCCATCGCGATGCCGTCGCAGACGCCGATCGCCGGAAATTCGACCGGCACGCCGCCCGCCAGACGGATGCCGTCCTTGACCGCCTGCGCGCGATGTTGTTCAGGTGGTTGTGTCCGGGTACGCACTCGGACTTTGCGCTGACTACGCCGATAAGCGGGAGCTTCAGCTCCTCGTCGGTCAGACCCAGCGCTTTCCCAAAGAGACCGGTGCGGCGCTTTCTCCGGGCCGCTCTTCACGCGATCACTGACTGCCATCTTACAGCTCCTCCACTTTCGTGCCCCAGCTCATCTTGCTGCGCAGATCCTTGCCGACCTCCTCAAGCTGGCTGCCCGCCTCGATGCGGCGCTTGGCGAGGAAGTGGACGCAGCCGCTCTGGTTTTCGAGCAGCCAGTTGCGGGCGAAGGTGCCGTCCTGAATCTCGGTGAGCACCTTCTTCATCTCCTTCTTGGTCTCCTCGGTGATCAGGCGCTGGCCGATTTCATAATCGCCGTATTCGGCGGTGTTGGAGATGGAATAGCGCATGCCCGCAAAGCCATGCGCGAAGATGAGGTCGACGATGAGCTTCATCTCGTGGATGCACTCGAAATACGCGTTGCGGGGATCGTAGCCGGCCTCGACCAGCGTCTCGAAGCCCGCCTGCATCAGGGCGGTCACGCCGCCGCAGAGCACGGCCTGCTCGCCGAACAGGTCGGTTTCGGTCTCCTCGCGGAAGGTCGTCTTGAGGATGCCGGCGCGCGCGCCGCCAATGCCGCCGCATACGCCAGCGCGTAATCCTGCGCCTTTGCCGGAGGCGTCCTGATAGACGGCGACGAGGTCGGCACGCCCTTTGCCCTCCAGATACTGGCTGCGGACGGTGTGACCCGGCCCTTCGGCGCGATCATCACCACGTCGATATCCTTCGGCGGCTTGATGCAGCCGAAGTGGATGTTGAAGCCGTGCGCAAACGCGAGGATCATGCCGGGGCGCAGATACGGCTCGATGTCCTTGTGGTACATCGCCGCCTGCTTCCTCGTCGTTGATGAGGATCATGATCATGTCGGCGACCTTGGCGGCCTCGGCCGTGGTCATAACGGTCAGCCCGGCCGCCTCGGCCTTCTTCCAGCTCTTGCTGCCCTCGTACAGCGCGACAATCACGTCGCAGCCGGAGTCACGCAGGTTGAGCGCGTGCGCGTGTCCCTGAGAGCCGTAGCCGACGATGGCAATCTTTTTTTGCCCATCAGATATTCGAGGTTGCAATCCTGCGCGTAAAACATTTGTGCCATTGTTTTTTCCTCCTTGTCCGTCTTTTTTCCGTTTGTTTTTGGATTTGTTGTTTGGCTTCGTTGGTTTAGTCAAATATATCTGAACTCATCACTTCGTCGCCGCGTTCGAGAGCGCGACCACGCCGGTGCGAACCAGCTCCAGTATACCGTAATCCTCCAGCAGCCGCATCATCGCGGTGATCTTGTCGTTGTCGCCCGTGATTTCCAGAATCATCGAGGACTTTGTCACGTCCAGCACCTTTGCCTTGAAGATATCCACCAGCCGCATCAGCCCTCGCGCTCCTTGACACTCGCGGCGACCTTGACCAGCAGCAGCTGGCGCTCCACGTCGTTGCGATTGCTGAGCACCTGCACCTTCTGCACGCAGATAAGCTTGTAGAGCTGCTGCACCAGCTGCTCGATGTGCGCGTCGTCGCCCAGCACCACGATGGTGATGCGGGAAACCTCGCTGTCCTGCGTCGGACCGACCGCCAGGCTTTCGATATTGAAGCCGCGGCGGGAGAACAGACCGGATACGCGGGAAAGCACGCCCGGCTCATTGGAAACCAATACGCCGACGGTGTAGCGGCGCAGTTTGTCGGGGTTCATCACCATAAGCCGTCACCTCCGTCAATTCAGGCAGAACGAGTCGATCGGCGAGCCGGGCGCGACCATCGGCGCAACCATCTCGTCAATATCCAGCATGCACTCGATGATGCAGGGCTCGCGCTTCTCGACGGCCGCCTTGAACGCCGCCGCGAACGTCTCCACCGCGTTCACCCGCGCGCCGGAGAGCCCGTAGGCCGCCGCCAGCTTTCATGAAATCCGGCCCGCGGTCGAGCGTCGTCTGGCTGTAGCGGTGGCCGAAGAACAGCGTCTGCCACTGGCGCACCATGCCCAGCGTGCCGTTGTTGAAGATGACGACGATCACCGGAATGCCGTAATACCCGATGGTGGAAAGCTCGGTCAGATTCATGCGGAACGAGCCGTCGCCCGTAATCAGCGCCACCGGCTTTCCCTGAGGATCGCTCGCCGCCGCGCCCATCGCCGCGCCGAGGCCAAAGCCCATCGTGCCCAGGCCTCCGCTGGTGATCAGCTGACGCGGATGCAGGAACGGAAATGCTGCGCCGTCCACATCTGGTGCTGACCGACATCCGTCGCGACGGTGATTTCCGGCGCAATTGCGGCCATCTGGCGGAGAATCTTGCGCGGCTCAAACAGTTCGTCGCTCAAATACTCCTCCATCATGCTCCGCGCCTGCTGCATCCATTGCCCGTTGGCCTTCTGCGCCACGCGTGAAAGCAGCAGCTCGAGCACCACGCGCGCGTCGCCGGTAATATGCAGCGTGGTGGAAACGTTCTTGTTGATCTCCGCGCGGTCGATGTCGATATGCAGCACCTTGGCCTGTGCCGCGAACGTCTCCGCGTTGCCCAGCGCGCGATCCGAAAACGAACGCCGACGGCGATCAGCAAATCGCAGCGCTGCATGGCGATGTTCGCCGCGTGCGTGCCGTGCATGCCCAGCATGCCCAGCATACGCGGATTGTCCGCCGGCACGGCGCCCAGCCCCATCAGCGTGGAAACCACGGGCGCATCCACCAGATCGGCGAAGGCCGCCAGCTCCCTGCTTTCCGCGCCGGAGAGAATCACGCCGCCGCCGCAGTAAATCAGCGGCTTCTGCGCCTCGGCAATCAGCCGGGCCGCCTGCTCCAGCCGGGGCGCGGCCTTCACCTTGTAGCGCTCCAGCGCCTCACCCTCCAGACGAAGCTGCACCGTCGGGTGCTTCATGGAGAGCTTGGGAATCAGCGCCTCACCGGCGGCCGGCTCGTACTCCGTCTCGGCGATCTGCACATCCTTCGGGATGTCGATCAGCACCGGGCCGGGGCGGCCGCTCGATGCGATGAAGAACGCCTCGCGGACGATATCGGCCAGCTTCTCCACCCGCGTCACCAGATAGTTGTGCTTGGTGACGGGCATCGTCATGCCGGAGATATCCGCCTCCTGAAAGGAATCCGTGCCCATCAGGCTCTGCGGCACGTTGCAGGTGATGCAGACAATCGGCGTGGAATCCATGTACGCCGTCGCAATCGGCGTCACCAAATTGGTCGCGCCGGGGCCGCTGGTGGCGATGCACACGCCCGTCTTGCCGCTGGCGCGCGCATAGCCGTCCGCCGCATGACCGGCGTGCTGCTCGTGGGCGGTCAGTACATGCCGAATCCGATCCTGCCGCTTGTACAGCTCATCGTAAATCGGCAAAACCGCGCCGCCGGGGAAGCCGAACACGGTTCCAACGCCCTGCTCGATGAGGCATTCAATCAGAATCGCCGCTCCGTTGAGTTTCATCCGAATTGTTCACTCCTCCTGATAGTTAAAAAGCAGCCTCTCACCCTGCTTTAGGGCGAAAGGCTGCTTTCGCGGTACCACCTAAATTCCGTGCCTGCGCACGCTCATTGAGCACAACCATCATGCTCGTTTCCCCGTAACGGAGGAAAAACCGGCAGACCTACGCAGCGCATAGCGGCGTTCAGCCTGCGGCTCCGAGGCGATCATCCCGCGCGCCCCCGCAGGAGCCTCGCACCATCGCTCCCTCGCTTAGCGTTTCCACGCGGTTTTTTCCTCGTCATCGCCGAAATATGTGTCCATATCTTATCACGCCGTCCACAGGCTGTCAAGCCATATTTCATCAAAAGGCCGCTGCCTCGTCAATACTTGAATACATTTCACCTTGAAGGTTGACAAGTCGTTTGACATTCACGTCTCCGCTTCCGCCTCGCCGCCGCGTCCACCGCCGGGAGCGCCTCCGGCTTTTTCCTCCGGCAGATTCGCCCATGCCCATATGCCCCGCGCAATCGCCTGTGCGACCCGCTGGCGGTAATCCGCCGTCAGCAGAAGCGCCTCCTCGCCCGTTGGATAAAAAAACCCGCATTCCACCAGCACACTCGGCAAGCCCAGCGTCAGAATGTAGTAATCCCCGCCGAGCGCGGAACGCTTCTTTTGGGGGCGAGCGTTTTCGTTCATCGCCTCCTGAATCGCCCCCGGCCAGAAGCCTCCCCGCCGGGCAGCCCTCGCGATAAAACACCTGCGGCCCGCTCTGGTTTCGCCCCGCGTATTCGTTCATATGAATGGAAAGCACCATCTGCGCGCCGCCGCTCTCGATAATCGCCGCGCGGCGCTGCATGTCCTGAAGCTTTTTGCGAATCGGCGGATGCTCGTCGCACAGGGCGTAGTCGTCCGTCCGCGTCATAACAATCTGCGCGCCCTGTGCCTCAAAATCGCCGCCAGCCGCCGCGCAACGTCGAGGTTCAGCCCCTTCTCCGGCGTGCCGCTCACCCGCCCGACCGCGCCGCCGTCATAGCCGCCGTGCCCCGCGTCCAGCGCGATCACGCAACCGCAAGCGCGCCCCTTTCCTGCGGCCGCGCCGCTTCGCTCTGCCGCGTCTGCGCGTGAAAGGTCTGCACGGCGTTTTCCCCCGCGCAGGCCAGCAGCAGCGCCGTGCAAAGCGCGCTGGCCGCAAGCCACGCCCCTTCATCGTCCTCCCCGCATCGGTCGTCCCCTCTCCCGTTCCCCGAGCCAGAACTATGCCCGCCGCGCCCAAAAAGATGACACATCCCCGCCATAAAGTTTATGATTTCGCTCAATTTTATTTTTTTCGCAACCAATTTGTCGAACCGCGCCGCCGGTTATCCCCCGTTTTCCCACATCTCCCCCACAGTTATCCCCCGGTTTTATCCACAGCGCTTTTGTAGAAATCACTGGAAAATCGGGTTTTCCACCGAAGTTATCCACAGTTATCCACAGGCAAATCGCCATTTTCGGGGCTGAATTGTGGATAATTATTTTATCCACAGATGTGCGCCGTAACGTCGGATGTTTCCGTCCTCCGGCGCCCGCCGCTCGACGCGCCGTTTTCGGTTTTCGACGCTTTTTTCTTTTTCTTTACAAGGAAAAAAGCATGATTTTTCCTTTTCGTTTTCGGCAACCCGTTTTCTCCCCAAAAGTCGCCGGGTTTTTGCCCCAAATTCCCCGTTTTCCCAGCCGAAGGGAGGAAAATGAAAAATATTTTTCAAAAAGTATTGACATTCTTCGCGCCGTGCAGTATAATCTTTTTGTTCGAGCAAAAAAGGAACGGAAAATAAATGAAAATTGCACCCATAGCTCAGCTGGATAGAGCGTTTGACTACGAATCAAAAAAGGCCACAGGTTCGAATCCTGTTGGGTGCACCACAAAAACCCTTTGACGAGCTTCGCGCCGTTGAGGGTTTTTCTTTGTTTATATCAAAAACCGAAGTTCTACACTATTCATTACATAAAAATACCGAAGCAAAATTTCACTATTCGGCATTTTTTTATTCTCCCTTTCGGGGAGAATTTTGTCGAAGTCTGAACCAGGTTTACGCAATCGGTGGCGATGCCATTTGTTTTTCCAAAATTCCCAAAGCGTGATCGTCCTTCCGCAAGAAAAATCTGCATTTATCGGAATCTGGTCTCCCGTCAGTGGCATTTCCGGCATAGCCTCCAACGAGGCCGATATTGTAACGTCGCCGCCGCGTTCCACCGTTACCGTATGTACCATCCTCATTTTCCGTAACAAGCGCTTTTTGAACCCGCATCAATTCCAGTCAGGCGATATCCTTTCTTCGGCGCTCCCGTAACCGTCAGCTTATCTCCTTCATGCGCAACAAGCAAACCTTCCTTTGTGCTGGTTCCCTTCACTTCGACTTTTCGCGTTCGTCGGCTGGTTGATATCGACAATGTACCAAGTCACTTTGGCCGTCGCTTCCGCAAGGCTTTTGAATCCTCCAGCCATTCTTCTACGCCCAAATGATGAACGGTCGCTGTGAAATAGTCTCCGCTTTCGACTGTAATCGTTTTAACCATAATTTGAGGTAGGTTGCGAAGGGTCTCAGCCGGATCAGTACTCAAAAGCCACATCATAAATATCAACCGCGCTCTGTTTGCCGCGCGCTTCAATTTTCCCTTCACAATGACTTGATCTTCGGCATTGGGTCCATGATGAAAACCGCGCTCTGCCGCATTTCCAAAAATATTGCCAACAACGTTCACCGAAAACCGGAAAACCCTCCAACACGTTGATGCCATTTTTCAAATTCACTGACCATATTGCCTTCAATGACAAAATTGCCGTATTCCGCGATGATTCCATCGCCTGTCGCGATTACGTTGCCTTTACTTTTATTTTCAAATTTTTGGATTGATCGTAATCCCAAATAAATGCCCGAATGGCGTTTCCGCAATACATTCTCCATTCGCCATATTCATTGAAATAATCGACGTCTGTATAGTCGATGCTCCCTTCAATCCGCGGTGACATCTCCTTAACCGTAATATCAGCCTGATTTCGAAGTTGAATACCCGTTCCACCTTTAATATTTCCATTATGTTTGCTTTCGTCCGTTTCCGAAGATATTTTCGCCTTGATATTTCCATTAATTACATGCTTTTTGAACCATATTCCAACCCGTCAATCGCAAGAAATTCCATCTGCCTGTATATCGTTCCCAATGTTTCACACTTCATTTTTTCCCGACGACTTACTGGCCTTACTCAAATTGCCGCACTGGCTACGCTGTCCATACTTCCACAAAATCCAAACATAATCAACATACCCGCCAACAATCTTCTTTGAATCATCGTTACGCCCCTGTACGCATTTTTTCTTATTATGTCATTATACGCTATTTTGTCCGTTTTACGCAAGCGCGTATACGCGATTGCGCATCATTCGATACTATCTTTCACAGGTGATGAACGTGATGATGGTTAAAGACGCAGTTGCACAGCGCTTTCGTGAACTCTGTTTCCAGCGCGATATCCGAATCAACGAACTGGCGGTTCTTTCCCGGAATAACGCCGTCTACGGTGTGTACAGTATGCTCGACCCAAAGCGCCGTGAAATCTCCATTACCACCATCAAAAAACTCTGTGATTTGCTTGATATCTCATTAAAGCGACTTCTTTACCGCACCGATATTTGACCAGCTTGAGCAGGAAATAAATAGCTGTCAAACTGAAAAATGCGCAAACCTTTGCTTTTCTACAAGATTTACGCCCCATTCTGTCTTTTTCAAAACCGTAACGATAAAGCCACGATATGATATTGTTTTGTATTATTCCATCTGCCCGATGAAAGGAAGTCCTCCCCCATGTCCATCGAAAAAGCAAAAGCCTGTCTTTCCGTTTTGGCTACGCGATCACATCATCGAGCTGGCCGCTTCCACTGCGACAGTCGCCGAAGCCGCGCAGGCGTTGGGCGTTCAGCCCGGCATGATTGCCAAGACCATGTCCTTTTTGCAGGGCGACAAAGCCAACCTCATTCTCACCGAAGGCACGGCAAAAAGTCGATAACCGCAAGTATAAGGGATACGTTTCGGCACCAAAGCCAAGATGATTCCTTCGAGGATGTCGAGCGCCTGATTGGCCACGCGCCGGGCGGCGTCTGCCCGTTCGGCGTGCCGGACAACGTGGACGTGTATCTGGATGAGAGTCTGCGGCAGTTTGAAACCGGTTCATCCGGCGGCAGGCAACGACCAGCGCCGTCAAGCTGACCCTCGCCGAGCTGAACAGGTCGCAAACGCCAAAGGCTGGTGGATGTGTGCAAAGAGATCGAAACGCCTGCGTTTCATCCTCCGCAAAACCCCTGATCGCTTTCTTTTTAAAAATATACCGTTATTGATTTTGCTTCTCCCATGCGCGCTTTGAATCGCTTCAAGTCGCGGGATCGGCAATGCTGCTTTGTTTCAGCCCGTTGGCCTGCTGGTCTTGGCGACGGCGCGGGTTGTCCCCACCGAATTTGGCCTGTGCGGATGCTTTCCATTGTAATAACCCAAATCCCGAAGCCAGGGTCCCTGCATCAGATTACAGCTTCGCACGGCTCCATGTCCCTCGTAGAGCGTGTGCCTCGTCGTAGAACCTGTTCGGTACGCCTCCTTGCCGCAGAGCGCAAGAAATGCCACGCGCGTTCCCTTCTTTCTTGCCATCCGGCTGGCTCGTCACGGTGTATTCGCCGTAGACATGTCAACCCAGATGATCGATGGAAACCGTTCTGCGTCTTGCCGCAGCGGGCGCAAATCTGCTCGCCTTTGCCTTTTTTTCGCGCACAGGTCGGCTCCTGCGTCACGCTGACTTCGCCCCAGTCATGCCCCCAGTTTCCGCAAGTTTGTCTTTTTGTGACTGCAGACTAAAAACGATTCGCCCTTTCCGTTTTGGTACAGGTCGGCTCGACGGCGACGGTCATTCGCCATATTCATGCGGAAGCATCTGATCCTTTTCTGGATACCGTCTGCTTGCAGGCCGAGCAGACGCCTTCCTTGCGCCCCCTCCTGCGTGTGCAGGTCGGCTCTCTGGTGATCGTCCATTCCTCAACGGAATCGAACCACCGACACGCAGATTTTCAGTCTGCTGCTCTACCGACTGAGCTACCAAGGCAAATGATGGCGACCCGGAAGGGGCTCGAACCCTCGACCTCCAGCGTGACAGGCTGGCGCTCTAACCCCGTTTGGGAATAATCCCCAAACCCCTTCTCTTTCGCTTCGCGGCAGTTATTCGCGCTTAACACAAAACGGCCGGGACTGCGCCGCCTTTTCGGCGTTTCCCGGCCGCAAATTCGCATTTCTCCACGCGCGCACCCGCGCACGTCCGAATGAAGGCTTCTATGGGGATGAAGCCTGTCCGTCAGTCAACGGAATCCTCCGCGCCGATATCACTTTGCCTTTCGCCGGATTCCTCTTCCGCGAGCGCCAATCTTGGCGATCTCCTCCCGCTCAGCCCGGCCAGCGCGCCCCATACATCGTATCTTGCGCGGCGTCATCGCCCTGCGCCAATTCGGCGGTGGCTTCGGCCCTGTTCCAGCGCTGCGGTCTCTTTCCGGGAACCGCAGGTCACCGATCGCGGTCGCTGCCGGGCAGGCTGTTCCGCGCCGCTGCGATCGGTCACAACAATCAAACCGATTACAGCAATCAGCGCGACCACCAGCACGGCGACCACGATTTTCATCTTCGGCTGCATCGGACTCACCCTTTCTTTTACCGTTTTCCATGCGGACCAACGGCTTTGCCTTATTCGTTCAGCTTTTTCGTTTACAGGTTTTCCAGTTCGATCAGGCCGCAGCCGCCATCCTTGCGGCGATACACCGTCGCGGCTCTGCCCGTTTCGATATTGTTGAACATGTAGAAGGAATGACCGAGCATGTCCATCTCCAAATCGCGTCTTCCACGCTCATCGGCTTGGCGTACCGCTTCACGCGACAACCGCCGTCTCTTCCTCTTCTTCCGCGTCCTGCTTCGAGCGGCGTCAACCGCTGTCGGCTTCCTTTTTCAAATCGCGTCCCAGACGCGTTCTGAGCTTCTTCATCTGCCGCTCCAGAACATCTATACCTTTATCCAGCGCGGGGAGGGAAATCTCCCGCTCCTGGTTTTCCGTGCGAAGTGTGTGACCCATGTAGGGCATGGTCAGTTCGACCTTTGTAGGTGTTCTTCTGTTCGGTAATGCGAACGCTGATCACCGTATCGCCCTCGGCCTCATCCTTGAAATAGGCGTCCATGCGCTGATGAATTCTGCGCTCCATCGTTTCAACGATCCCAGCGGGAACATGCGCATCCTTAATCACAAAACGTGCTAATCATGAAAATCGGCCTCCTTTGCCTTGGGATTGCCTTAAAATGTTCGCTTGGCCTTTTCGGCTCTTTTCTCCTTTCTTTCGCTTATAGTATACGGAATTTGTCAGCTTTCTTCAAGCCAAATCGCATATTGATTGTAAGGAATTAACAAACGTTCGTCCTATTCAGAATCTTTCTGTACGTCGGCAGCATGTCGCGCCTCGCTCACATATTCGTCCAGGCGGTCAATCGCTTCCAGCCGACCGCGCTGTTTTCGTCCTCCGCGACGCGCAGGGGCAGCGTGTCGTCCGCCTCGAACAGATAGGGATACGTTCAAATGCAGATGGCTCCCGACCGCCCTGCCGCGCTTTCACGTGCGCCCAAACCGGCAGGATTTCCAGCGAGGGCACGCCGCCTCCTATCAGCCTGAGATGCTCGATGCCTGTTTTTCTTTTGGCTTTCGCGCATCGCCACATGCAGCAAATCGGTTTCGCCGTCCGCATGGCCGCCCGTCCAGGCCCAGCTCTGATAGATTTTGAAACGCCATCAGCGTTTTCGTGCGCGCGCCGTTCACAATGATCGAGGATGCCGTCATGTGCGCATAGGCGCAGTCCCGCAGCAAAAGCCGCTCTCCTTCGCGGTCAATCAGGGTCAATATCTCCGCCTTCTGCCGCCTTCGCGTTCGTCCTTCGGGATATAGTCTCGATTGTCTGCTTCCAGTCCTCCGGAATGTTCCGGGTTTTGCATCAGCATACCGATTCTCACATGCCTTTCGTCAAACCGCCGCGAAGCGGAACGGAAAATTCAAAACCTCAGGTTCCTGGCAGCGTATGGGTCAAAGTCCCATCGTCTCTTCTATTTTACCATAAGTCCCTCGCCGCGCAGTCAGCCGAATCCTCCGCCGCGTCGCGTAATCTCCCCTGCGGGTCATCTCCACGGCAATGCCCCTCCTCGTCCTCCTTCCAGCGCCCGGCTGATACAGCCAAATCTCAAAGCGCTTCGCGCGTCTCCGAATTATATCGCAGTGCGACCGTGCATGCCGCGCCCAAAATGCCCTTCTGGATCGCATCCACGCCTTCGACCACGTTTTTGCGTCCTTCGTCGGCCCGTGATGCAGCACATAGTCCCTCGCTTTTGCCTCGGCTTTGTCAAAACTCAGTTCGCCTTCTACCGGATGCACGAAATAATGCTCCATTCTGCTCGGCTTTCCCAGTTCCGGCATCGTCCCCAAGGCGCACAAAACCCGATCGGTTGTCCTCTGTCTCGTCCTTGGCTACGTTCCAGTTCAACTGTGCCCAACCGTCCGAGCCGATGCCGATGATGTCGGCGCTTTGGTTCGTCTTGCGCAAAACCTCCGCGTTTTCGTCTGGCGCAGCGTAAACTGTCGTTCGCCTGCATTCGCGTATCGCGCCATGTGCGGCACATCGCGCCCTTTAACGCGGTATAAGCCAAATCCCAGGTGTGCATCCACCCTTCCAGCGCCGCTTCCTCGCTGCCCACGCGCACATGCGCCCATGTCCGCGTGACTTCCGTCACTTCCACAATCGCACCGCTGTAATAGCCAAACAGCATGTCGCTGTCCCGTTCGGCTCGGCATAGAGCGTCACCGTGTCGCTCTCCTCCTCCGGCGCGCGCAGACCGCCGTTCCGCTTTGCGGCATCCAGTATACACCTTTCTGAATTTCGCCCGTCGTGGAGATTTCCGCAAAGAGCGCGGAAAAGGTCGATGTCCGTTCGTTGAAAAGCATCGGGTCCATCATGAACACGCGATACGACGCTTCGTCCCCGCCACGGTTCAGGATACGCCGCTGCAATCCCATTGAATTTCCTTCCAGCAGCCTGTCGTCATATTCCGCGCAGAGGCCCCATTCTGCCCGCTTTGGCGCACCTTTCGCGAAAATGCGCTCGGCTTCTTCCACGGTGATTTCGCCGTCCAGCGGCAAAACCGGATACGAAACCGAATCCCATTTGTCCGGCCTGTCGTTGACGACGTCATAGGGAATAAAGCCGTTTTGCCCAGACTGGCCCCATTGGCCGTTATAGCCCATGATTTTGATTCCGCACGGCCCTTGCGCTGTCTCCACAATGTCCGACTGTTCGTCACATGCCTGATAAATGATGACGTCGCTTTCAAAGCCCGGCATTGAAGCGTATTGCGTATCTCCCCGCATCGCTTCCGCGCCGTATTTCAGCCGTTCCTGCCGGATATAGCCCTCCAGCGAGTCGCCCTCCATGCCCATGCGCACGTGCGCCCAGCCGTCAGCAAGGTCGAGCACTTGCAGCGGCGCGCCCTGAAAATAGCGCATCAGCGTTTCGCCCCGCCCGTCGGGCGCTTCATGCAGCACGACCGAGCCGTCCGCTTCCTCCGGTGCGCAGACCGCCGCGCCGATTTGCGGCGGTATCGAGGTCGGCGGCCAGCGCCGAGGCCGTCAGCATGAACGCCGTCACCAGCAAACCCAGTATTTTTTTCATGGTAAGTATTCCTCCCTTCTACTGATATAGACGAAACAAACAGGCAAGAATTTCAGAAAAATTCCACTTTGACGAAAAAAAATAGGGGCGCACCCTTTAACGGTTCGTCCCTATTGGGTTTGTGTGTTCCTGTTCAAAGGCCTCCCTCTTCGAGGGCGGCGGCGGGCGTGACGGAAGGCGTTCGCTTCTCAATTCATCTTCACGGCGTCTTTTTCAAACCGAATCCCGTAGTGAAACAGGAAGCCGAGTACCAGCGCCGCGCCGCAGACCCACGGCGCAAGCAGCACGGCGGCAAGCGCATACAGCGCGGGCACATCCGCCACCTTTTCATTGGGGGATGTGACGATAACCCGCAGCACGGACAACTGGCGAAACGCGTTCATCGCGTTGTTTTTGATGGTTTCAAAATCCATGCTCATCCCTCCCACGCCTTAGCCACGCGAACCCGCATGCCGAAGAGCACAACCAGCAGCACGGTCAGCACCGCCAGTCGAACGCTCGCAAGCCGCCAGAACGGCCAGCCACATAGGCGCTTTGACAAAAGTGCGTCCCGTGCCTTCCACGACGAGCCGACTGCCGAAAATCAGGCTCAGAATCTCTTTGATTTTATCCCACATCGTCTTTTCTCCGTATGTTTACAGGCGGTGAGCATCAGTTTGCCGCTCATGGTATCCATGTGAATCGGCAGCGCACGTACCGTAGCGGTTCGACCAAACTCGTTGACAATCTTGCCGCTCATGCTGCTGATATCGGCCACAAACCCGCGGATATCGCCGGGCAGAGCCACATGCACGTTGGCGCTCATGGAATTGATCTGGATCTTGCGCGTCGGCGCAACGGGGTGCAGACACCTCCACGTCGCCGGAAACGCTGCTGATTTCCCACTCTTCGCTCGCGCCCTCAGCGTGAATCTTGCCGGAAACGACATTCAGATCCCGCGCGGTTCGCGTCGCAGGAGACGAACTGTTTGGCCTGAAACGGTGCTGACCACCACGTCGCCCGTGCAGGCGCGCTGACCGTCGCGCCGCCGGAGATGGTCGTCACGTCGATTTCCCTTGGCGCGGATGCCCGCAGTCCGGGTTCGACGCGCACGTCGCCGAGGTCGTGTTGACCTTCACCTTATCCACGTCGATGGCATACAGGCGGATATCGCCGGAGGGTCGTGCTGAGCATCGCAATCGGCGGCGCCGCGCGGCACGCGCACCGTCACCTTGCCGCCCTCCTTTTGAAAGACGGAGAAGTGTCTTAAACACATCGGGTTAGCGCGGCGCACGCTCAGCGTGTGCTCCTCCAGCGTCACGGTCGGCTGTTCCACGCCCTCGCACCCGGCTTCCCGCACGATGACCACATCCGTGCCGTCCGCAGACTTCACGGTGATGTCGTCCAATCGAACTCACGTTCACCTCGCCCCCGCTGCCGGATAACGGCTGATGACGACCACGCCCGCGCGCCGCTTTGAAGGATTCCAGCCTGTTCACATCCTCCGCACGTCTCGCACTACGTCGTCCAGATCGATCGGCTCGTTAAGGACAGCCCGCGTCCGCCTCCACCTCTGCCGCGTCGGCGTTCAACGCTCCTGCATCGCGTCCATCTCGTTGCTGAAGCGCGCGTCAAGTCGTCGTCCGAAGCGCTGTCCGTCTGCTCAGACTGCGCGGCTTTCCCTTCTCGGCCAGCTCGGCGAGCTTCTTTTCCCGTCGTCGGCCTCGTTTCCAGCGCGCAAGCGCCTTGCGCGCAGCGCCCGCGCGCCCTCCTGATCGCCGCCGCCTGCCTGAGCTCCGCCTCGGCGCGGATGCTTTGGGCGCGTTTGCGCAGCGCCGCCGGAGCCTTGGGCTCGCCAAAGTCATGACGATTTTGCGCCCTTGGTCGTTTGAGAGTGTCAATGGCCTCGCCTGCCGCCTTCTTCGCGTCGCTCAAGCCCTTTACCGACCGCTGCCAATGCCGCCGATCGCCGCCCGTCAGGTCGTCCACCTGCCGAACCAGCTTCTGCGCCTGCGGCACCCAAATCTGCTTGCCCACGTCGCCCAGCGCGCCGAAGGCCTTGCCCAGCACGTCGCCGATATCCGGCGTCTTTTTCGGTTCTGACCTCGAAATCCGGCCTGCCTTACCTCTGTGGCTCCCTCGCCCTCGGCGTCGTCGCGTTGCGTCTTGAGTCTCGGTTTGGGCGGTTTCTTCGGCACTGTCTCCGCTTTTCGGCGTTCATTTCGCGCAGCAGGCTCTGCACGTCGCCCAGCGACGCGCGGCCACCTCGTGGCGAAAGCCTCTTCCTCCGTCTTGCCCGCGCGACGGAATCCTCGAAGCGCGCCTGCGCGTTGGCCATCAGCTCGTCGCGCAGGGCAGGTTATCCGCCGTCATCTTCATATCGGCAAAAAAATTTCATCGATCATTCTTCGAATCTGCTTTGTTCATCATTTTGATGCGTCCTCCATTCCAAACAGTTCGATATCACGGCGCGGTATTTCCGCCAGTCCGCTCTGGTTTTCCGCAAGCGCTCCTCCCCTTTTTCGGTCAGGTGGTAGTAGCGTCTGCGCGCGCCTGCGTTTTTCGTTGCCCCAATAGGATTCAATGCATGCCTGCCGTTTCCAGCCGCCTTGAATGTCGTATACAGGGTCGCTTTCAGCTGTAATTCTCCACGGGTGATCTCCTGCACGTTTTGCTGATGACGTAGCCGTAGCTGTCGCCGCCCGCAAAAAAGCTGCGCAAGGATGATCGTATCGGTATAGCCGCGGATATCCGATGAATTCAGCATTTCATCACCTCCGACAAGATACAGTATAACTTATATACCTCATCTGTCAATGTATCTCGGAAAGTTTTTCAAAAACTGTTAGCCGGTCAGTCGCCCTCGCTCATCGCAGCGGGCCATTTCATCTGCTGACGCGCATGCGCGCCCCGCGTCCGGGCCGCTTTGTTAAATTTGTGGTCATATCGTTGACGGTTATCGGCATTTCTTCTATAATGAGGTTATCCGAGGATCGATTCTGCTGTTATTCCCGACCCATTTTGAAGGAGGTTGACCCATGAAGAAAAAGCGTTTTCTTCCTCACCCTGCTGTTATGCCTGTCGCTCATTTTCCCGGCGCGCATGCAGAGATACCTATGTACCTGGCGAACGGATTGTTCGCTCGTCTCCGCGCTGGAAGCGGGACAGCTTGTCGGCGGCGCAGCACACTTTTCGCTGACGCTGCCCGACAAGCATGCTCCCCTGACGACGAGGAAGGCCGCGCGCAGTTTGACGCGCTGGCCGGGGCCGGGGCGTCCGTCTGGCGGGCGGCATGGGCCAAACTGACGACAGTTTACCGCGTGGACTGGGCGGCGCCCACCGCGCCATCCGGCGGCAACGTTCACGTCACCGGCGCGAGCCAACCTGACCGCCGACGGCCTGAGTCTGGAAAGCAACCTTGATCGAGGGGCGAACGCCTCAGCATCCGCTGGGAAACCCTGCTGGAAATGCTGCGGATAAGCGAAAACGAAATTGACGCGCGCTCTCCCTGCCCACCACGGATTGGGACAGCGCGCGCTGAATGAGCGAACGACGAGCTGGCACAGGCCGCCGAAACCTTCGGCAAGCTGGCCGACCCGTATCTGGTCACGCTGGCCGATTTCGCCGCCACGCTGAACATTCAGCAGCGCCGCAACGTGGAAGCCGAAACGGCTATCCGGCCGTGGAAAACGAAATTTCCATCACCTGCACCGCCGAGGAGCTGAGCCGCCTGCTCCATTCGCTGGCCGATCAGGTCGAAAAAGATACGGCGCGCGCCCTATCTGAACAGCTCATCCAAAACTGCGACCCGGACCGTCACAGACGGCGACAGCGCGAAACCACACAATGCGAGCGTTTCCGAGTTCTGCGATGAAACGCGTCAATTCGCCGATGTGCTGGCCGAAACGGGACGGTCTGCTGGCATCCTGCGCTACGACGACGACGGTCTGCCCT
>VOFC01002079.1_pt1 | contig 24113 bp, 24 predicted proteins | sample 5384161 | NCBI WGS metagenome assembly VOFC01 (sample SAMN12384722, study PRJNA508395) | human gut metagenome | isolation source: healthy gut B | host: Homo sapiens | reverse complement strand
GTTCGCGGTCATGAACATGATTAAGCGCAAGAAAGCCAATTTCCTCGATTGCTATCTCATCGCGTTCCTTGTGTTTATATCCGTATTTGCCATTGTCGGATTCCCTGCTTGGTTGTCGAAGCTGACGTTCATGTCGTCGGTGACCAGCAGCAGGGACGACGGTCGCTATCGGCATATGCAACATCATCCTGCTGATCAGGTGTGCTCGGGAATGGTGCGCCAATCATTCCGCGAAAGCCAAGGCTGCGGTCGCCGTGGTGTATACGGCTTTGGCTGCCGGAATCGCCTACAGGGTCTTCCGCTCGTACCTGGACGGTTCAATGACCGTATCATGCGCAGCGGCTGGCTTTATTCTGGCTGCGGCTGTGGTGTCATGCGATTTGAAAGTCGGTAAGATCGTCGCAACTCGCAACATTGGTTATGGCCTTTTCCGGTCTTGCGGAACCCGGTGCAGTATTCCACCAAGCCAATCACCGATCAACCGGTGGCTCAGCAGGTGCGCATACCAGGAGCATAAGCCTGAGTATGGGTCACGGAAGGTGATAACTGTGCGCGTCTGGCGAATCTGCTGGTGGCGAATGGTGTGAAAACATTCAACGCCTTGGACCTTCCTTCAAGGAATGAAGCGCCTCGATCCGGAAGGCAAATGGCAGCACATCTACAACAGGTATGCGTTCATTAGCATCAACATCGTTGATAAGCCCGCGAAGGAACTGTTCAAACTCACCGTTAGCGATGCGTACACGATTGATGTGACCCCTGAACAGTTGGAACAACTGGGGGTGACCTACGTACTGTGCTGTCAGCGAACGATTTGAGCAAACGTACTTTCGACGGGTACCGACTCGTGAAGATCGGCGAAACCGTAAGCGGAGAGACGCCGTACGAGGTGCAGCGGATGAATTGATCCCAAGTCGAGTCCTCTGGTGGCCGCTGGCGGGGAGCGAAAAGAACGGCCCCGCTCTCCTGCCAAGACTTTGGCGTACATACAGCGGCAAGGCTAAGATAAAGTTCTATGTCTGAAGAACTGTTTACCCCATAACATCATCGTGACCGGTGGCTGCGGTTTCATCGGTTCGAACTGCATTACGTGGTCAACAACCATCCGGACGTGCACGTGACCGTGTTGGATGCGCTGACTTTACGCGGGCAACATCGAGAACATTGCGGGGCAGCCGCGGAGGACCGTGTCGAGTTCGTACACGGCAACATCTGCGACGCCGAGCTGCTCGACAAGATCGTGCCGGGTCATGACGCGATCGTGCACTACGCGGCGGAATCCCACAACGACAACTCGATCGCGAACCCGGAGCCGTTCCTGAAGACGAACGTGGAGGGCACGTTCCGCCTGTTGGAGGCGGCCCGCAAGTATGGCATGCGCTACCACCACGTGAGCACGGACGAGGTGTACGGCGACCTGGCCCTGGACGATTCGGCGAAGTTCACCGAGTCCACCCCTGTACCATCCGTCCAGCCCGTACTGTCCACCAAGGCCGCCAGCGACATGTTGGTGCGCGCGTGGACCCGCACCTACCGGTTTGAGGACCACGATCTCCAATTGCTCGAACAACTACGGGCCGCGCCAGCACATAGAGAAGTTCATCCCGCGCCAGATCACCAACATCCTCGAGGGCATCCGCCCAAGCTGTACGGGCAAGGGCGAGAACGTGCGCGACTGATTCAATACACTGGACCACTCCAGCGGCGTGTGGACCATCCTGACCCGGGGCCGTATCGGCGAGACCTACCTGATCGGCGCGGATGGGGAGCACAGCAACATCGCGGTGCTGCGCATGATCCTGAAGATGATGGGCCAGGACGAGGACGCGTTCGACTGGGTCAGGGGACCGCCCGGGGCACGACCGCCGCTACGCGATCGACAGCACGAAGCTGCGGACCGAGCTCGGCTGGAAGCCCCACGCACACCGACTTCGAATCCGGACTCAAGCAGACCATCAAGTGGTACACGGACAACCGCGACTGGTGGGAGCCCGCGAGGCCGCTACCGAAGCCAAGAATTACAAGCAGCAGGGCCAGTGACGCTTCCCCGCCCCTTCCAGCTGCAAACCGGAGGGGCGAAAGGACGGCCCGTCTGGGCGGGCCGGGAACGTTTCGATGTCTATATCAGGAATAGGACTCATGGTTTTGAAAAGGAACTGAAGGTCGAGAGGGACGAACATCCCCGGCCTGATCGTGTTCGATCTGCCGGTGCATGGCGATAACCGCGGCTGGTTCAAGGAGAACTGGCAGCGTGCGAAGATGACCGCGTTGGGCCTGCCGGATTTCGGTCCGGTGCAGAACTAACATCCTCGTTCAACGCGACGAAGGGCGTGACGCGCGGCATCCATGCGGAGCCGTGGGACAAGTACATCTCGATCGCGACCGGCGGGTGTTCGGCGCGTGGGTGGACCTGCGCCCGGGCGAGGCTTCCGGCCGGGTGTACCCCCCGCCTCGACCCGTCCAAGGCAATCTACGTGCCGCGCGGCGTGGGCAACAACTTCCAGGCGCTCCGGGACGGCACCGCGTACACGTACCTCGTCAACGCACTGGAGCCTCGAAGAAGAGACCTACACCTTCGTGAACCTCGCGGACGGAGCTGGACATCCAGTGGCCGATCCCGCTGGAGGAGTCCAGTACAGCAGGCCGACCTGCACCACCCGATGCTCAAGGGACGCCCAAGCCCATGGCCCCGCGCCGCACGATGGTCACCGGCTGCAACGGCCAGCTCGGCCGCGCCATCGCGCCTACGTGGAGGAGCACGGCCTGGAGGCTTTCCGAGTTCAGCGACATCGACACCTTCGACTTCTCCGACCCGGCCCGAGTACGAGCGGTTCGACTGGAGCTGTACGGCACGATCATCAACGCCGGCGCGTACACCGCCGCGGTCGACAGGGCCGGACCCCGGAGGGAGCGTCCGTGGCGTGGAAGGCCCGGCCCCAGGGGGCCCGGCCCTGCTCGCCAGGGTCGCCCGCGAGCACAACATCACCCCTGGTGCACGTGAGCTCGGACTACGTGTTCGACGGCACTGCCGAGGAGCATGACGAGGAGGAGGCGTTCGCGCCGCTCGGCGTGTACCCGGGCAGACCAAGGCCGCGGGTGACATGCCGTGGCGAACGCGCCACCCATTACATCCTGCGTTCCAGCTGGGTGATCGGCGAGGCCATCACTTCGTCAAACCATGATGGCCCTGTCCGGCGCGTCGCGGACGCGCAGGACGGCCTGAACGAGGTCACCGTGGTGGCCGGACGACCAGTACGGCCGCCTGACCTTCACCCGCGACATGGCCGAGGCGATCTTCCACCTGCTCGTCTCCGGCGCACCGTTCGGCACGTACGACCTGACCGGTTCGGGCGCGGTGAGAAGCTGGGCGGACATCGCCCGCGAATTCGAGCAGACCAACGGCACAACGGCGACAAGGTGCTGCGCCCGATCTCGACCGCGGGTACTTCGCCGAACGCGAAGGGCCCGGTCAGCCCGCGTCCGACGCATTCCGCCCTGTCCCTCGCCAAGATCGAGGGCACCGGGTACCACGCGCCGGATTGGGAGGGAAACCCTCCAAGACGTAGGTTGCCAAGGGCTTGGCAAGTAAAACGCGGAACGTTGGAAACCACACGTGGTTTCCAACGGTTCGCATGCTGATAAGGCGCTCTGGGTGAATCCCGGAGCGCCTTAGTTATATGGTCTGTATGGATACCCCCCCTAAGAACGCCCTAGACGTCCATATGCAAGCATTAGTATTGTTGGTCAGCCGGCTGTCAATTATCCACGAAGGCGGGGAATGGAACCATAATGTGAGGAAAAGCGACCATGTCTGATGTACAAGTGACGCCACAGAGGAAGACTCGAAGTCACGTTGGCATCTTCGGATTCCGAGTCCGCACAGGATGCTGACCAGCGCGATGCGGACGAACAGAATACGCCAGCTGAGGAACCTTCGGCGGAGGAAGACACGTCGGACCAGAGCAGTGCCGACGAGAACGATGAAGATGGACGTAGATGCCGACAACGTGGATGACGAAGAGTCGGTAGAACTTGATGAATCAGATGAGTCGGATGAGGCGAATCTGATGAACCCGATGAGTCCGAATCAGATGAAGACGAGTCGGAAGATGCTCAGGATGAGTCCGGTGAAGAGCTCAACAGAAGAATCCGCAGAATCGCAGGATGAGACTGGGGAGACCACCGACAAGGTTCTGAGGATTCTGGGACGAGCCTGACGAATCCGATGCAGACATTGACGAATCGTCGAGTGGCCAGCCGGATAAGAACGACGAGACCGATGAGACATCCAAGGGTGAATCGGATGAAAACGAATCGGCGGACGAAAGAGGACTCGGACGAGCTGCAGGAATGAATCCGATAATCAGCGAAGCCGAGTCGGAAGAACCGGAGGAACCGGAGAAAACCGAAGACCGAGTCGGAAAAGGCCGAGCAAGGAGCTCGGAGAACAGGGCGACGGAGAATGCCACGGATGCCAAGCCAGCCAAAGCCGAGTCAAGCATCCTGTTCGCACGGCCATCAGCGCTGTGCGAAGCATCGGGCATATCTTCACAAGCTTCAAGATCATCCAGCTCATCATTAAGTTCTTCCACGGCTCTGATTCCCCGTGGCATAAGCGCCCACGCTGTCCGTACACGCTGTATGCGCTGGTATTCGCGATTCTCACCGTTTTCGAAGTCATCTTCATTCAATGGGGCATGTATTCCGAGAAGACGCACGAGGCTGGTCAGGAAGTCGACAAAACCACGAAGATCCTGGATAGCGTCGCCGGTCAGACCACGAAATTCGTCGCACAGATGGGCTTGAGCACAAAAACCTGTTCTTGCTCAACTGTCTCATTCTGGGTGCCATCTACCTCACGCTCGTTCTTGTCCTGAACAGGTTCTGGATCGCCACCGCCATTTTCGGTGCGGTGATGACCACATACGCTGTGGCGAACCATATCAAAGTGGAGACGCGCAACGAGCCGGTGCTGCCATCCGACCTTAATTTCATCACTGGTGGCAATGCCGGCGAACTGACGTCATTCATACCGGAATCCAGCCAGGCTTTGGTCAATCAGGCGGTCACGGGCATTATCTGGCTGATGTGCATCTGTCTTGTTCTGCAGGTGTTTTGATGGACGTAACTGCTTCATTCATTGCTCGTGGAAGCATCCGTTCGCCAGCGCTAAGAACATCGTCGGTACACTCACCCGTATTGCAGCGGCATGCGCCAGTGTGGCGGTGGTTGTTTCGTTTACGTGGGGATTCGGCAGCACGGGATACTGGTCCACGGATTTTGCGAAGAGCATGGGAGACGTTCCCCAACTTCGTCATAGTAACGACTGCATAAAACAGTTGCTTCCCGCTCGGTCGAATGTTGCGTCATGGCTGTTTCAAGGGTCGTGTGCAGCTCTTCGGTGTAAATATCATCCTCTGCCTGCTGAAATGCCTGCACAGCCGCCGGGTCTTCGATGGTTTCACCTTTGGTGCTGCTACCTTCGTCCGATTCATCAAGGCGAACGTCAAGGCTGCTGCACTCGTTCAGCGGGTTTGCAGATACAGCCACGCGCCTGCCGTTCTCGGTTGCAACCACACGTGTGTGCTCTCCACAGGTGGCGGTGCGAATCTGCTTCAACAGTGCGTAGCTCAGATATGTTATTGAAATTGCCTTGTTCTGCGCTGTAGTGCTTGGCGGCATAGTCTACTGCAAAATACCCTCCTGTACCAAATCCTCAAAGGATAGACCCGCATTGTCCGCAACAGGCTTGTTCTTCTCGTACCACTGCCACAGCTGCCGCCGAATAAAACCCTTGTTGACTTCCCACAGCTGGCCCAAAGCAAAGGTATTCCCGGCGGCTGCCAGAGCTGCAAAGGGGCCGCGTTTGTGGCCTGCTGGTCATTCTTTGCCTGTTTCTGTTCCATTGCTGTATCCTTCCTTTTTTCGTGTGCATTTTTGTTCAAAATACGAATTTATGGACACGATACGCGGGCGCGCGTGGCTGCGTGAACGAACTACGCACCCCGCCTTTTTAGTGCGCACAAACGCGCACATTGACGCTCTCTTTTTTATGCCGCACAAATCCGCACATTCACGGGTAGGGGGCGGCGATTCACCGCCCGCCTTTTACTCAAGTCTGAATAAAGCTCAAAACTGCGAAAAAGCCAATTTTTCACCGCTTCACCACCGCTTGGAGATTTTGGACATTTTTGTCCAATAGATTTTGCGCACCCCGGCGGTGCATAGATCGGTCCAAAACTGGACACATCTCCCCAAAATTGGGGAGGTCGATTTATCGGAAAGCCCAATTTTGGACCGTTCTTTTCGTGGCGCAAAATTGCGCTGCCAGTTGGCGGCGGAAAATTCCGTTCTCCTTTGCCTCAATGGTTTTTCGCAAAAATCCGAAAAACCGCCGGGGCTATCAAAGCTGAATTTTCAGTGCTGACCCAAGATGTGCGTAGTTTTGCGCATATCTACCCGCACAACCTTTTTCACAATTTTGTGTGATAGCTTTTTCGTTCCGTCGCAAATTCCCAACAAGTTGGGAAAAGGTCACGTTCTCTCGCTTCCCGAATTTGAGAAAGCAAAACCTATCTTCCCAAAATGGAAGATAGTGCTTTCGCTCACTTTTTGAGCAATAGGGCCGGTATCAGGCACCGCCCCGCCGGGTGTCCATCTGACAGACCCCCTTTACTAACCCGGTCACCAAAACAGTGACCGAAACCAGATATGCACCGCCGGGGGTATGATTTCAATTCACACCTTTACCCCGTGTCGCGTTTCACGACGTAGGGAATGCGCAAAACTTCGCAGACCTCACATAGCCGAAAAATCGGCTCAGACCATCACCCTGAATCAGGGTAGTGGTTTTTGAACACGGTCATTTTTGACCGCGTTGCTAACGGTGGACAAAATTGTCTGCCGTTGCTTTCCCAGATAATACAAAGCGAGATTGCCCGCTCAAAAATGAGCATCCGACATTGGTTTCACAAAAAATGTTTGACCAATAACCGCCGGGGCTGTCCATTTTGGGACACACCTCTCCAACCCGCTCAAATTTGCGCAGGTTCATTGGTAAGACAAAACTGTCCAGCCAATCCCGGCAGTGCCACTAAAGTCCGGTTTATATCTCTATTATATCACATTCTGACACACAGAAAAAGCGCACAGCGGTTTGTTTTTTTTATGCTGTGTGCAAATGAAAAATGCCGTGATGCTCTGGGTCTCCCCAAGACTGGGGACACCCCGGCGGATATGCATCGGCTTGAACCAGCGCGCAAAAACTGCGCTGTGATCTTTGGCAGCCGAATTTTCGGCCACCAGATGAAAAGGGGTTCCAAAACGGAACGCCCCTAGACTGTGATGCTTAGTTACGGAATTCTCCGTAGCTAAAAGGGGGTACGTTCTAAAAACAGAACGCACCGTTTAGGTCTATCGTGAAACGCGATACCCCTCCGGGCTGTTCCATTGCGCCTCCACGGCCAAGAAAATACTGCCGGGCCTGCTTGCCACGCTCGTTGCGCTGGATCATGCCACAGCTCTTTGGCCATTGGGATGGTGAGCTGGTGGTCAGTAGCAGGTCTACCGCCCTCTTTTGGGGTTTTGGACAATTTTGTCCAAAACCTCTGCGTAGTCCTCTCCCTCAGTGAAACCATACTCGGTCATACGGTTAAACCAATCGTTGTACCGGGTCGTGACTTCTAAAGTCGTGCAGCTCCCGGCCGCTCACCGTGGGGCGCTCCGGGATATCGTAGCTAACTGGAACCAGTGATTTCAGATTGTCCATGTCCTTCCCTCCCATCACGCCACCCCGTCCTGCTGGTTCTGGCGGTTGATCTACCCACTGATGGAAAATCACCTGCACAGGGGATACGGTAAAACGCCGACCCCTTGCGGATGATGTCTTCTGTCGGTAGGTGGTATATCGTGTTTCACGCGGTACCCCCCTCTGCGTTTCACGGGTGGGGGCAATGTATTATCTTCCCCAGGCGGTGAAGACGTTCTCGGGGATGTGGTCGCCCGTGGTACACTTCTGTACCACGCCCAAGTCAACAAGGTACTGACGGACTCTTGTCCAATTCACCACCTCATTGCCGCTGTCAGCTTTCTTTGTGAAGCCTAGACCCCCGGCGATTTGCCGACGTTGAAGTGCATACCGTTTCGTTACGTACTGCCGGAAAGTAGCAGGATATAAACCGGCGGCGGAAAATTCCGCTACCAAAGGGTGTCGCTCAAAACGACACCCCTTTAAGCTAAGGGTCGGTCAAAACGCCCTCACCCCGGATTTAGGTCGTTGCGGGGTGCTCGTTTTAGGCATACCCACTCGTGGGGACGGAGATCAAAAATGTTCGCCGTGAGTTTTTCGGATTTTTCCCGAAAAAGATGCAACATGATGCGACGTTGCCACTTCTGGCAACGTTTTTTCGTCCACAAGTGGTCGAATAGGAAAGGTGCATCGGTTTCGCCACTCGTGGCGAAGAATCTTCCCGACAAGCTGGGAAACATGCACAGACGTGTGCACGCCGTTACCACTTTTTGTGGCGATGCTTCCCCGTAAAACTGGGGAAAATCGCTTACTAAAATTTTTAGTAACCAATATTCGGCAGCCGTGCCGAAAGATGCGCTCAAAATTGAGCATATCTTCCTCCACTCGTGGGGGGGAGTGTGCTGCCCAATGGGGGTAACGTTTTGTTACCCCATCCCGGCAGACCCCCTCGTGTTTCGCGACCCCGGCACAGAAAAAGCCGCTGCCACACAGAGTGACAACGGCCTTATGTACCCCGCCGGGCTGGAATTTAATGACACGATACACGCGTGATTGTTTACAAATTCATGTCAGGCTCTTATTTTGCGCCTTCCGGCAGTTTTTCGCTTTCCGTGTCACCGTCACGCCGTGCGTGCATCGACGTTGGTCGCCATGCGGGCGACAGCACGCCCACCAGCTCGCCGGAATCCGACCACCTGACCCTTGCCGATGTCAGGCAGATGCTCGTCCAGCATCCCTTCAATGCGCGCTCCAGGATGCTGGTCTGCCGGTCAACGATGGACTGCTGGCCGGTAACGCGATACTGCAGGGCTGCGCGGGTGGGTGGAGAAGGTGCCCAGACTGTCATACGACGGTCTTGTCAAAGGGACTCTGGTAGTGGCTGACGGCGGTGTCGTCTTCTTATTCATCCACATAGCAAGGCCAATGCCGCCAGCGACAGCGCCAACGCCCAGGATCAGGGCAAGAATGGGATTTGCTGCAACGAAAGACACGATAGTGCCCAGTGCGAGGTGATGCCGCCCGCCATGCCGGAAAAGTTCTGCACAATGCTGCCTAGTGCTCCGCCCGCCGCCGGACTTTGCAAGACCGTCGATGATCTCACAAAAGCCTTGACCGAGTTGGTCACACCGTCGATATCGGATTTTTCCACCCCGCCGTCAGAAAAAAGCGCTGGAAGATATCAAATGCCTTTCCGATGCCACCGCTGAAGTAGCCCTCATTGACCGCGGTCAGTGCGTCCGTAAGCCACTTAGAGATCACGTCACGCTGCCTGCGATACCTCGCCCCTGGTGATGCCGTTACGCGCTGGTTTCTGTGACGTTTCTAAATATGCTCGCTGCCGTCCGCGTTTTTCCATGCCTGCCATAAGTTTGTGGTGATGCCGTTTGGTGGTTTCCGTGCCGTTGACCTTGGTCTCGACATGTCGTCATAAGTCTTTGTGACCTTTGACGTTCACCATCTCCCTGCTTAAAGCCGGTCGGTGGTGGTGAGGTCTCGGTGATGCGGTCTTTGATTTTGCCCGCGCTGTCCTTGACCTTTTCGGTAAGGGTCTGGATGCTGGTGGTCACAGCGCCCAGCGCATTCTGTGCGGTGGTCGTAGCCGTGCTGGAGATGGACGAAATGACCGTTTCGACGGTGGAGCCGGTCTTTGTAACTTTAGTGGTATCTTCTCCGGACGGTGTGTCCGTTCCGTTGCTTCCGGTATCAAGCCCTGTTTCATTCAGGCCGTATTGCCGGGCAATCCTGTCTCCGTATCGCTTCCAATAAGCAGCATCTTTCGGGCTGCCTTGCTGGTATCTGGTTTCGGACGTTTTGCCGTTGGCAGCGGCCCACGCCTCAAATGTGTTTTCTTCATAGCCGTTTTTACCTAGAGCATGGTTCAGCTTGTACGACAGCCGATCAAGCGGGCCGGACATTGCTGAAACTCCGTTAAGGATGCCTTGACCGATAGACGAAACAATATCTTTTGCCGATCTGCACCCAATCCGTCGTAAAAATCTTTGTGACAATCGCCGCAGTGATGTTCCCGATAGCTTCAATTACATTGCCGGTCAAACTTAAAAAGCCCTCAACCAGTTTCCCCAGCAAATCCGCACCAGCTGTAAAAATTTTATCCGCATTGTTCCAAAGCTCCACAGCAAGCGAAGAAACTGTCTGTACAGCAGCATTCGCAACTATGGGGGCCGTGCTCAGGATCCCGTTTGCCAAACTGGTCAGCAGCTGTCCGCCCGTATCCACGATCTGGCCTGTGTTGTCCTGCAGGTACAGGGCAAAAATTCTGCACAGCACCTGCTGCCTGTGTGGCAAGAGAGGGAATACCGTCGGAAATTCCGGTTGCGATGTCGTCCACAATATGACCACCCGCCTGCATCAGACCGTTTGCACCGGACGTCTCAAAGGCCTCCTGCAGCCGTTGCACCCACCCAGAAGCAGCTGTTACGAGTTTTCCTTCCGTCTCCGTCAGGCCTTCTGTAAGCGTTCCAAGCAGCTGCGACCAATTGTCTTTCAGGGTTTCAATGCGGCCGCTCATTGTCTGGCTCTGGGTTTCCATTGCGTTATAATAACGCCCGCCCTCTTCGGATGCCTTTTGCAGGGCCGCCGTCAGCGAATCATAACTGATGGTCATGTTCTGCACTTCGGCGGTGCTTTTCCCGTGTAGTCGGCCAGAATGCCATAAATATCAATGCCAGCCATTGCGAATTGCTTGATGTCCGCAGCGCTGGCTTTGCCCATTAGTTTTTGATCTGCTGCAGATTCGCAGCCATACGGGACAAAGCATCATTGCCTCCACTTGTAGCCGATACTGCATCGCCCAGTGCCAGAATCGTGCTGCGGGCCTTGCCCGCGTCTACGCCTGCGCTGATAAGCAGCTGGTTTGCCTGAACCAGCGAATCAACATTCAACGGCGTGTGCTGCATCCTGCTTCGATCTGGTTCAAAACGGCCTGCGCCTGTTCTGCGGATCCAAGCATGTTGGTATACGCAACGCGGTATTTTTCCATTGCCTGGTTGAAATCCGCGCCTTGCTTCACCACGCCTTCTCCAAAAGACGCAAATTTTCCTGCAAGGCTGGTGATTGCCGTTGCGATCAGTTGTGATTTTGTAAAAGCACCTGTCAGCGTCTTACTCAACCCGGAAAAAGGCACGGAAAGGCTCTCTGTTTTAGCGGAGGCACGTTCCATTTTCCGGCCAACATCTTCCACTGAAACGCCTACAGCTTCCAGCGATTTCCGACATTCGTCCAGTTTCTGCCTCTGTTCGGCTATCTTTTGCGCTGTATTTCTGCGTGCTTTGGGACGATGTGCCGTATTGTGCAACAGCCTTGTTAAAAGCGCTCTGATAGCCGCCCAGTGAAGCTGCCAACGATTTGTATTGCGACTTCATTTCAGTAACTGAGGCTGCCGTCTTGGTTTTGGCTTGTGAAATGCCACGCTCAAATTCCGAGGTATCCATTCCAAGCTCAACCGAAAGAGTAAAAGATTCAAAAGCAAAGATCTCCTTTCTAAAATTTTATATTGTAAATTTATCAAAAACAGACAACTTTACAGCTCTATTATACCATATTTCTGCCATTTCTCCAACGAAAAGCACTATTCCGCCAGCTGGCCGGATTCCTTCAGATCGGCGGTGCTGGGGGATGCGTGTGCAGCGTTGCGGTTCAGCTGGGCCAGAGCTACCACAAGGATTCCTGTGGTCTGTGCCAGTTCGTGTAGGGCGATGGAAATGCTGGTGATTTGCTGGTATCGGTCTTTTGCCTTGCTGGCGGTTAGCAGCTGCAAATAATCGATGAAAATAACCTGTGCGCTTCATTCGCTGGGCCTGTGCCTTGATCCATCCCGTGCCCTTGCCGGATGCAGAGCGGATGAACAGCGGCAGCTTGTGCAGATCTGCAAGACTATCAAGGTCAGACTGTGGAACGGTCTTGCTCTTTACATCTGCCAGCGGAACCGCCAGACGGTTTGAAATGATGCGGGCGGTCAGGGTATCCGGGTCGGTTTCAAGGCTGAAAGAACACACGCGTAAGCCCCGCCGGGCCTGCTCGCAAGCCATCTGCAGGGACAGGGCGGTTTTACCGGCTGATGGTCTGCCGCCGATGATAAACAGGTTACCCGGGGCAAGATGCAGGTGCTTGTCCAACACCGGGATACCGCTGGGGATGTACTTCGGCTTTTCATTCAACTTGCGGACATAGTTGTCTACCAGTTCCCCGATAGGCTTAAAATCCTGCTCCTCCCGGTCAAGGGTCAAGGCTTCGCCCATTTTGCTGTACAAGTCAGGCAGGTCTGCAAAGGTGGTCAGGCTGCTGCCTGCCTGAAAAGCCAAACTCTGGAATTTTGTCAAGGCGGCCTGTTCCAAGACGAGTTGTGTCCACTTCTCCACATTGGGGCGGGTTGCACGGACGCATTCGGCCGACCATTCGTCGAAACACCCCATGACTGCAGTTTTTAGGTCTGGATACCGTTCGCAGATCTGCACAGCATCCAACGTGCCAGTTGAATTCCAAAATCCTGATACGGCAGCAAAGACAGGTTGCACATCTGGTGCAAAGTGCTCCACATCCAGATCCGGCAAGGAATACGGTGCAAGGTCTGGCTGTGCCAGCAGCGCACCAAGCAACACTTTCTGTGTGTTCATGTTAGTACCTCCATTTTCTTTTCCTGCGGCGGTTCGGGCTTCCGCCGGGCCTCCCGGCGGGCTTCTACATCGCCCAATGTGCGAACCCCATCAGCCTGCCAGCCTTTCAGAATGCCGTCAACATAGCGCCACTTTCTCACGCCGTTTTCTGCGGCTTCATCAATGGCCTTGCAAATCAGCTCAGTTGAAAACGCTTCCCGGTAGCGTTGTAGCTTGTCCAGCGCAGAGCGGGGAAACTCGCCTATCTCGGCCTGAAAATGCTGTACGATCTGAGCAAGGCCTGAATCTGTCCGGGCTGCTGTTGTGGCGGCTTTCTTACTCCGCCGGGATGGGGTCACCTCGCTCAAAATACTGGGCCAAAAATACTGGGCTGTTCATATTCACGAGCCAGCGGTGACCGGCCACAACGTACCTGATCTTGCCTGTCCGGCAGAGGGTCCGAATATAGGTCGGCGGTAGACCGTAGATTGCGGCGGCGTCCTTCACGGTTTTCATGACCGGGTATCGGATTAAATCTCCCATTCGATGCACCTCCTTGGTGTTGCTTGAAAGTTGCTTCTTGATGCCGTGTCAGCAGTAAAGCACAAATCGAAAATAATGCAATACCGCCAAAATTCGATTGGAAGTTGATGCTATGCAGCTTTGTTGGAATGCGGGTCCTTTGCGTCAAAATCCATCTGGTGATATTGCGTGATACGCAGTATCCCATTTTGCAACGGATTTCCTTTACGTTTTTACAAGGCTTTACAGAGGGATGCCCACCTCATTTATGGATAAATGCTGCTGATTTCGCACATCAAAAAATAATGATGAAATTGGCTCACTAAATCAATGAGATTTACTCACTGGATTTTACGGTCAATTCTTCTAAGGTCGGATATCCAACGCAGATGCAATCCGTTTGGCACTGTTTTTGGTAATACCGCGGCCACAGCGAGCGGCTCCAATGGTGGAGATAGAAACAGTGCTGAGACTGCTCAACTCTGCGATGGTGATATTTTTCTTTGCCATAGCGGCAATGACAGAAACGCGATCAAGAATCATAATTGAACCTCCCGTGATAAGTTTGGAACTTTTTCGTTCTAAATAAATTATACGGTTGCGAGAGGTTCAGTCAAGACCTTTTTTGAACTTTTTCATTGCGATTTGGAATCATTAATGATATAATGCAGCTGGAGGTGGTTTTGTGTCGTACAGCAAAGTAATTGGAGAAGCGATAAGGCAAGAACGAAAAAAAAACAAAAGTTGTCGATGGCTGAACTTGGTAGCAGAATGGGGATTTCAGGTTCTCTAGTTGGCAGATACGAGAGAGGCGAGGAAAACCCGAAATTTAACGATTATGCGTTTTTGCTGACGCTTTAAATATGGAGTGGGCCGAGTTGGCCTTTTTGTTGGCGGTTGCTGAAAATGGAAATGCGGGTATTGAAGCAGGCAAGGTAATAGAATGGATAAGACCTGACGAGCAAAATGAAAACTTGCAAAACATGGAACTTTTAATGCTCCAACTTAGCCCGGAGGGACAGCGCGTTGCATTAGAGCGTGTAGATGAACTGACTCAGCTGCAGAAATATAAACGTGATGCAAAAACTGCAGCATTTCAAAAAAGCTGCTATGTTGGCCAAAATGGTAGCTGACTATGCGGATAAAAATCTATCGGAAGATGATTTTGAAATAGATGGAGCATTCACTGAATGGACAAGAATCATCGCACTTCTGTGGAAAGCGTAAATGAATAGTAAGGACATTGCGCAGAATGCCCTTGATGCGGGCCTGATCGCGGCCAGATGAACGCACCGCCGGGGACAAAATGCACAAAAGACTATGCTCACAAAGGAGGGGTGACAGATGGCGAAAATCATAAAGCGCACAAAGAAGGACGGCACCTGCTCCTACTGCATCCGGGTCTCCAACGGCTATGATCGGCAGGGCCGTCAGGTGCTGGTAAACCGCACCTTCACTCCCCCGCCGGGGTTGACCGGGAAGAAGCTGGAAAAGGAACTGCAGCGTCAGGCAGATGCCTTTGAACAGGAAGTGCACAGTGGCATTTCGCTGGATGCGTCCATGAAGTTTGACGACCTGATAGAGCAGCTGGTTCACCGAGTACGCAGACCGCCAGCTGAAGCCCAAGACGGCCACCGAGTACAGGAAGCTGGTGCCGCGTGTGTCGGCTGCTCTGGGTCACATGAAGGTCAACCAGATACGCCCGGCGCACCTCATGGCGTTCTATGCGAACTTGTCAGAGGGTGGAGTGCGGCAGGATTCCACCTATACGGCAACGGCTGCGCTGCTGAAGCTGCTGCCGAAAGGCCAGCGGGCAAGGATCCGGGAGACCGCCGGGGTGGGCGAGGAAACCATGCGGGGGCTGTGCAACGGCAAGCCTGTTAGCCGCAAGACCGCCGAGAAGGTGGCCGATGCCGCCGGGCTGCCCCTGTCCAAAGCCTTTACCGAGAAGGTCAGGGCGGGTGGTAAGCTGGGCGGCAACACGCAGCTGCATTACCACCGCTTCTTGTCCAGCGTGTTTGAAAAGGCGGTCAAGTGGCAGCTGATTGATGAAAACCCCTGTCGGCGCACAGAAGCCCCTAAAGCGGCAGAAATCGAAGTGGAAGCATTACAGGAAGAGGACGTTGCAAAGCTGCTGGAAGCCCTGCAAGACGCGCCAGCACAGTACAGCGTTATCACACAGCTGGCCTTGCTTACAGGTGCCCGCCGGGGCGAGATATGCGCCCTGCGCTGGTCGGACATTGACCTTGACGCGGGTGTGATCTCCATCAACAGGACAGTGCAGAACATCGCCGGGCGCGGTACGGTATTCACGGCACCCAAGACGAAACGCTCCCGGCGGTGCATCAAGATAGGCCCGGAGTGCGTACAGCTGCTGCGGGAGTACCGCCAGCACCAAAAGGCCGAACGGTTCAAGGTCGGTTCCGAGTGGGTGCGCCGGGTGGAGATCGAGAACGGCAAGACGGTGGACAATGACCTGTTGTTCACTCGCTGGAACGGTCAGCCGTTCGACCCCAATGCGGTTACAAGCTGGTTTCCGGGCTTTCTGGCCGCCCTTTTTGCGGCAATGGGGTCGGTTCAAACCGGCGCAGCTTGCTGCCATCCAGTCTGCACAGCGGCTGACCGGTGGTGTGCGCCAGCGTGCAGGCGCTGCCCGCCACATCGCCCATGTCAATGACCGTGGGCAGGATGCGGACACTGGCCTGCATCAGGAAGGTGGTGGAAATGCAGCGGCCCGCCACGATCAGGTTCTCGGCTTCGTCTGTGACCATGCTGCGGTAAGGGATCTCGTAGTAATCGCCGTGCTGGTAGGTGTTCTGGTGGAACAGTCCCTTCTTGTTGGAGTGCACATCAATGTACCAGTCCCCCTTGACCAGACCATCCGGGAAGCGCGCCTGCCGGGTGTAGTCCTCCTCGGTCAGCAGGTAGTTGCCCTTGAGCCGCCAGCTCTCGCGCACGCCCAGCATGTCCGCTGTCTGCAGCAGATAGCTGTGCGCAAAGCCCGGCATCTTTGCCTGCAGAAAACGCACCAGACGGCCGATCTTCTCGTGTCCCTCTGCAATGGCGGCAGAGCGGGCCAGTGCATCGGTGTTCTGCTTCAGGCTGGGGAGATGCGGGCAGTTGAAGGCCATGCAGCCGGGCTTATTGGGCAGGCTGAAGCACTGGTAATAGCGCAGGTCCTCCTCGGTGAGCAGGCCCTCGGCTACACCCCCGCGGAAGATGGGCTCCAGCTTGAAGCTGCGTCCTGCCACCATGGCAGACTCGAAGAAATAGCCGGTCTTGAGGGGAGAAAATTCGTCGTGCAGAGACAGCACATATTCGCGGTATTTTTCCACGTCGATGCCGCCCATGATAAAGCGCAGACTGCTGACCTGATTGTCCCCGTTCTCATCGCCGGAGCTGGTGGGCACGCCAGCCATGCGGGTGAGCACAGCATCACCGGTAGCATCCACAAAGTTTCCGGCTGCAATGGCCTGCAGACCGTTCACGGTCATCACCACAATGTACCGGATGTGCTTGTCCTCGCACACCGCATCCACCAGTGTGGCGTCATACAGCAGCCTGCCGCCGTTGCTGACATACAATTCCTCAAAAGCATCACTGAGCTGATCCGGTGCAAACCAGATCATTGTGGTAATGCCGTCACGGGTGGTGACGCCGTGCCGGTTCAGGGTCTCCTCTACCCTGTGCAGCACCTCCAGATGTTCCACATAGGTAGGCATCATGGGGCAGACCAGCGCACGGGAAGCCGTGCCGCCCAGAAACGCCCCCCTTTTCCACCAGCAGGACCTTCTGCCCGTCGATGGCGCAGCGGATGCCGGCTGCGGCACCGGCAGCACCGCCGCCCACCACAACAGTATCATAGTGGCCCAGAAGGGGCAGCTGCCTGCCCAGATATTCAATGCTTTCCATGTTGCGCCTCCAACAATTGATGATAGGTATGGGCAAAGCCGTGCGCACCGATCTCGGAAAGGGCGCGGATGCCGGTCTTGCCCAGACGGAGCGGGCCGATGCTGATCATGGGCACCTGATAGTCCCGGCTGGTCAGGCCCAGCTTGTTCCACTCCAGAAAGTGATAATATTCATGGCTGAGGATCAGGTTCTCCGCTTCCATACGGGTCATTTTGTTCTGCTGCGCCCACAGGTCCACCGATCTGAGATAGAGGGTGACGCAGTTTTTGCCCGCCACATAGTCGCTGAAATAGCGCTGGTTGCCGGAAACAAAGTCGATGTCCCGCTCCACCACCGTCAGCCCGTTTGCCTTGCAGATGGCAAAAAAGTCTGCACTGCCGCCGCTTTGTGCAAAGACATCCCTTGCCGCGGCGCAGCCTTTTTCCCATGCGGCATCCACGATGCGGGCGCGGTCTGCCTCCGGGATGCGGGGGCAGCACGGGTCGTAGGAAAGCTCTTTTTCCGCCAGATCACGGCCGGGAAAAGGCAGTGCATAAGACGACATGGCAGCCTCCTTTTGTCGGTCAGGAATCGATGCGCAGGGTCGCAGCCACAATGACCGGAGTTTTGGCATCGTAGCCGTTCAGCTCCACATTGGCAAGGCTGTAGATCTGCTCCTCGCTGGACATGCCGGACAGGTCGATGATGCGCTTGCCCAGCACGATGTACACATTGGGGTAGTTGGTGCCGCCATCGTTATAGACGGTCAGCTCTTCCAGCATATAGGCGACCGCATCACGCCAGCTGCTGATATCGGCCTGACGCACCGTGGCGTTGGCCTTCTGCAGGCGGATGACCCCCTCTTCGTCGATCAGGCGCAGCGGATGAGAGGTCTTTTTCATCAGGCCGAACAGCTTTTTTCTCCACCTTATCCGCCGTCACTGCGCACATGTTCTCGCTTCTGGCTGCGATATGCAGGGCCTTGGGGTCCATGCTCAGGTTCTCTGCCGCCAGTTCCAGCAGCTTGTCCTCGGTCAGTTTTTCGGCGCTGCGGTTCTTGCTGCGCAGCTCGGTAGCGCCCACGGCGATGGCGCGGATCACGTTGCGCTGGGTATCCACCTCCACGGTCACTTCCACAGAACCGGGCGCGGCTCCGTTCCGGATGGCCTTCTGCTCGGCCACCCGACGCACACTGATGATGTCATTGTCGGTGGGGTTGGAAACGCTGCGCTCCACCATATCACGCACCATGGCCAATGCCACGCCGATGGTGGAAATGACCGGGCCGTTCTTTGCCAGACGGCTCTTGTGATGCATGGTCTCGGCCAGATGCGGCACCACGCTGGCAGCGCCACCGCCGCCGCCCACGAACACGGTGTGCTGGGGGTCCATGTGGTAGTCCTTCATCAGCTGGGCAGCTACCCTGCTGTTTTTGGCGGCGGCAAAGCCCAGCACCTTGCGGGCAGCTTCTTCCACGGTGCAGCCCATGTTGTCTGCCAGCGGCTTCCACGCCTTGCGGGCGGCTTCCACATTGCCATAGGCATAATCGCCGGGCTTGACGTAGCCCGCAATGTTGGCAGCGCCGGACATGGTAAGGCAGACCCTGACGCCGTTGTCGCACTCGATGCTGGCGTACTCCGGGTCGCCGGGCATGGGGCTCACGGGCACCAGACGGGGGTTCTGGATCTTGTCGGCATCGGTGAACACCTCATAATCCAGACCGGCGATGTGGGCGCTGCGGGGGCCGGTATCGCAGGCCTTGCCGTCCTTCACCTCCACCATGCTGCCGCCGCCGAGGCCGACGGTGCGCACGTCCAGACTGTTCAGGTAGGTCTTGTGGCCGCCCACCTCGGCGTACTTGATCATCACCTTGCCGTCCTTGACACAGGAGATGTCGGTAGAGGTACCGCCCACCTCAAAGAACAGGCCATCGGTCAGCTTTTCGTACATCAGAGCACCGGCAACGCCTGCGGCAGGGCCGGAGAGGATGGTCAGGATGGGGCGGCTGCGCACCTCGTCCACGGTCATCACGCCGCCGTCGCAGCGCATGACCATCAGCGGGCTCTTGATGTCCGCATTTTTGATGCTCTGGTCGGTCATGGTGGCGGCATCCAGCATCTTGGGCATGATGCTGGCGTTGATCACGGCGGTGCGGGTGCGGACCTTCAGGCCATACAGCTTGGAGATCTCGTTGGTCGCTGTGGCAGGCAGGCCCATTTCACCGCAGATCTCCACCACCCGGTTCTCGTTCTTCGGGTCGTCCACGCTGAAGGCCTCAGCGGCAACAAAGGTCTGTGCTCCCTGCTCCTGCAGCTTCCGGATAGCCGCGCGGATGCTGCCGTCCAGATCCGGTGCATTGGTGTCCACATATTCGTTGCAGCTGCGCAGGTACTTGCCCTCAGACAGCTCGATGTCCCCCATGGTGGTATCGCCCTTGCTCTTTGCGCCCTGCAGGCCGCTGCCCAGCGTGATGATGCCGACGGGGGCCACATCGCCCTCCAGCAGGGCGTTGGTGGCCTGCGTGGTGCCGTGGGCGATGAAGATGACATCCTCCGGCCGGATCTCGCACTGCTCCATGACCTTGTGCAGCACCTGTACAATGCCGGCAGCAACGCCCTCGGCGGCGGTATGGGTGGTGGGGACCTTTACGCTTCCAACGACCTCAAAGGTCTCGTTATCAATGGCAACGGCGTCGGTGAAGGTGCCACCAACATCAATTCCGATACGGACTTTCATAAAGCAAAAACCTCCTGTTTTTCCTTTTTTTTTTGCTGCTTTTCGAGCCCGGGCAGATCCGGATATAAGAATGGGCGGTCCCAGCATCTCGCGAAGATGGAACGACAAACGCGCGGGATACTCGGACCGCCCATGCAGCGGGCTGCGTACAGCCCGCTGCAGACGGCTTGTGGGGGAGAAAACAACTCAGAAGTAGAGCATCGCGCCCAGAATGACGCCGACGATGGACACTGCCCACAGATACGGCAGCATCTTCCTGGTGCAGGTGTTCACGTCCACCTCGCAGAAGTTTGCGGTCCAGACGTTCTGGGTGTTGGTGGGGTCGCCGCCGCACTGGATGCGCTCAGCCGCCAGGAAGGCAGCCATGACAGCCAGCGGGTTCAGGGTGCCCAGACCAATGATCAGCGCTGCGATGCCGGAGCCGAGGCCGAACATGTTCATGGGGCCGCGGTACAGCGCCAGAGGTGCCAGAATGGCGAAGAAGATGATGTAGGGCACGCGGCTGGTGGGAACGATGGCCAGCAGCAGCGGGTTCAGAACTTCCTTGACGCTTGCGTTGGTGACAGCCAGGAACAGGATGCCGATGCCGACCATCAGGATGACGGCGGGGCCTGCATCGGTGATGCCGTCGTAGCAGGTCTTGGTCATCTGGTTCATGGCCTTGCTGAAGCTCTGCGAGGTGAAGAGCAGGCACCAGATGATGCCAACGGTGAATGCAGGCGTGACAGGCACTTTCAGGAAGGCAACCAGCACGATGGGGATCAGCGGGGTGATCATGGCCAGACCGCCGCGCACGCCGGTGAGCTGCTTTGTGGGCTTTGTGTTGTCCACGGGAGCGGAGAATGCGAACTTGATGCCGTTGCGCTTGAACTCCACGATGACCATGATGAGGGTGGCGATGGCAGTCGCTGCCATCAGGTAGATCTCAAAGCCCTGAATGTCGGCGATGTCCAGCGAGAAGATGCTTGCAAAGCTCTTCCAGTTTGCAATGTTGCAGGCAAGGCCGGTGGTGAATGCCATCAGGAAGATGCAGGCTGCGCTTGCAGCGGGCACACCAACAGAGATGAGGATGGGCAGCACGATGGAGCCTACCATGATGATGGAGCCCAGACCGCTCAGGGTGGTGAACAGGACAGCGGTGGCCACAACCATGATCAGGGTGACTACCAGCGGACGGTCGCCGCCCAGCTCAGCGCTCTTTTTTGATGATGTTCTCGGTGACGCCGGTCTTGTTCATCAGCTGACCCAGCCATGCACCAAAGATGGTTGCCATGATGGCGCTGCCCATACGGACGGTGCCGGCTTCAAACACGGTGGTCAGCCAGCCGATCTCTGCGCCGTCCGCGTTTTTGCCGAACATCGGCACACCGGCGATGATGCAGATGACGACAGCCATCAAAGGAAGCGCCAGCAGAGTAGGGATCTTCTTGGTCATCATCAATGCCGCGACGACCAGGAATGCCACAACGATCAGAATGCCTTGTAACATAGTTCTGCTCCTTTTTTTTTGCGGGGGCAAGCCCCTTTATTCTCACCGTAAACCACGGCAAGTTTCATTTTCAGGCGTCCATGCTGCACAGCAGGCTCTGACGCAGATCCGTTGCCATAAAGGCAGGCGTATGGACAGGATCCGGGTTCAGCACCACCGGACGCATCTCCGGGCTTTTCATCTTCTGCACCACCCCGCGCATGAACGCCGGGCTTGCAGCCGCCGGGCCGGAGAGATACAGCTTCTCGATCACGAACAGCGAACAGAGCATCCGTGCCACATTGCTCAGCCGCACCGTAAAGCAGCTCACCGGGCTTTGCGTGTTTTTTCAGCGCTGCCGCCTGCTGAGCGGGCGGTGCAGCTTCAAAGTTCTGCGCCAGCTCCAGCAGAGAGCCGCCTTCGGGCAGCAGCAGACCGGTGATGTCTGCCTGTCCCTCGCTGCGCAGTGCCACCGGCTGTTCCTTCTGCACGATCTGCACCACGGCCCGGTCGCCAAGGTCGATATGTGCATAGTTGGAACCTACCGACTTGCCGGCCTCTGCCAGTGCACGGCTCACGGTATAGACCCGGCTGTATTCCTCCACGATCGGCACTTTGAACTGGGTAAACAGCGCCTCCCGCAGAGAAATAGTCGCCGCGGTATAACCGGTGGAGTACATCACGCGGAACTCGCTGATCTCGGTGTCGTCCTGAAACAGCAGCCCGATACTCTTCATCTTGCCTGCGTGGAGCTCCTCCATGGAAAAGCCCTGAAAGATCGCATCAGAGATCGAAGTCAGCAGCTCGTTTCCATCCCCGCCGTGGTCGGGCAGCACCGTGCGGAACACACACTGCAAAGCCATGTCGTAGAGATATAAAACCGCATGGCTGCGGCCGATATCCACCACAACGACCCTGCCGTAGTCCGGACAGATGGTCAGTCCGGCACGGCTGCGCCCTGCCGTTGCGGCACGCAGGCCGCTCTCCTGCACGACGCCCTCTGCCAGCAGTTCTCCCCACCAGCGCCGTGATGGTGCTGGGAGAAAGGCCTGTCTGTTTTGCCAGTTCGATCCGGGAGAGCCCGCCCTCGGTGAGCAGTGCCCGCAAAATCAGGCGGCGGTTCTTCTCCTTTACTGTCCGCAGGCTGGATTTTTTCATAGCTGTGATTCCTTTCAGACCCCATTGTCTTCGCTTATTTCGGATTATGAAATAAGCACTGTCTACAGAATAACACGCTGTTTGGGATACATCAATACTTTTTTTTCGGATTCCGAAATAATTTAGCGTCCTGAACATTTTCAAGGTATGTTTTTTGTGCATTTTTCTTTTTGAAAAGTGTCGGAACATGTTCAGTTCCTGTCACCAGCTCAACAAGCTCCGGTGATCCGACGCCTTGATCCCGGGGCTTTTCACTTACTTCCGTCCCCTGCAAAAAATTTCCTCAAAAAACATTGACAAACCCTTGCCCCAGTGGTAATATATACAGGCAGTCTGTGAGACTGCGAATTGAATATGGGCGTGTTCCCGAGTGGCCAATGGGGACAGACTGTAAATCTGCTGCTTTCAGCTTCGGTGGTTCGGTTCACCCGCGCCCATCCACCCGCACCTAGAAACGTTTGTTTCCTTTTTTTTTGCTGAAACCCAAAAAACCGTTCAAAAAACAGCTGAAAAGATGAGCTTTTGAGTCGCTTTATGCTACGCTGAGCATCTCCAGTTTTTGGTTAGCCTGCCAGTCAGACTCACTGGGCGGGTTTGGATCCCACGCGGTTTCGTAGCCCTGCGGATCGCCGCCTGGATCGCCTTAGGGTCACAACATCGCTGATCTGGGGCGTGTAGATCTCTTTCTCCACAGCTCCGGCGGTCCTCCTGCTCAAGTTCGATACACCGGAGCAGGATGCCATTGCGTGTGATGCCCATCGGGCGCTGCAGACTTGAGCGGAAAATCGGAAACGATCATAGTTGACACATCCTTTCTTTAGGCCCGTCAACTCTAACCGGCGGGCAAAATACGCTGCGGGTCGTTTTATGTCGCAATACGTCATACAAACAAAAAAACCACCGTCCGGGTGGATGGTGGTTCGGTAATCGCGTAAAAGACAGGCTTCATCTCGAAACGGGCGGGACGTCGGCGGGGTCAGCGGGCAAGAGCCTGCTGGATCTTGGCAAAGTCTTCCAGCGTCAGGGCTTCCGGGCGGATGCGGGCATCAAACCCCGCAGCTTCAATGGCGGCAGTCACTGCGTCCTTGGGCATCCCCAGACCACTGGCAATGGCGTTGGCAGCAGTCTTGCGGCGCTGCCCAAAGGCGGCGCGCACCAGCGCAAAAGTAGCCTTCTTCGTCCTCCACCTGCACGGCGGGCTGCGGACGGATCTCCATGCGCACCACAGCGCTGGTCACTTTGGGGGCCGGGTAAAAGCTGCCGGGCGCGGCAGTGAACATCATTTTGAGGTTGCGTAGTAGCTTACGGCGCAGCTGATGGCGCTGGAGGCCCGGGTACCGGGCGCAGCAGCCAGACGGTCTGCGGCTTCCTTCTGCACCATAACGGTCAGGCTCTCGATGGGCAGACGATCGCCCAGCAGCTTCATGACGATGGGGCTGGTGATGTAATACGGCAGGTTGGCGCACACCGCCACCGG
>VOFC01002942.1_pt1 | contig 24147 bp, 52 predicted proteins | sample 5384161 | NCBI WGS metagenome assembly VOFC01 (sample SAMN12384722, study PRJNA508395) | human gut metagenome | isolation source: healthy gut B | host: Homo sapiens | reverse complement strand
GGAGAATATATATCAAAAAAAAAAGGATTTACTCAATTACGAATTGCTGAAACTGAGAAATATGCTCATGTTACTTATTTTTTTGATGGTGGTATTGATAAAGTGTATGATAATGAAAAAAAAGAATATTAATACCTAGTCCTAAAGTAGCTACTTATGATAGGGAACCAGAAATGAGTGCTAATATGATTACTGCTTCTTTGGTAAGAGAAATCACTAGTAATAGGGAGGATTTGGTTGTACTTAATTTTGCTAATGGTGATATGGTTGGTCATACTGGCGATTATGATGCGGCTATTAAGGCTGTAGAGACTGTTGATGAATGTATTGGTAAGATATTAAAAAATATTTCTCTTGAGGAATATACGATGATTATTACAGCAGATCATGGTAACTGTGAAGTTATGAGAAATAAAGATGGTAGTGTTAATACTAGTCATACTACTAATTTGGTGCCTTTTATTGTTCTTGATAAGAAGGTTAAATTATTAGATGGTAAGCTTGGAGATGTTGCTCCGACTATATTGTATTTGATGGGACTTGATATTCCTAGTGAGATGACTGGTAATATACTAATAAAAAATAGGAAGAAATAATTGGAGGAATAAGAAATGATTAATTTGTTAAATAATCCAACTTTTGATAATGAGAGAAATGTTCTTAATGCTGATTTGTTTGTTAGTAGTTTACATAATACTCTTAAGGCTTTTGGTTTTAATCCTAAAGTTACGTATAATGTTTATCGTTTAGTAACTATATATCGTATTAGTTGGAATGATGATAAGGATTATAATGATATTATAGAATATAACAAGGAGATTGCTTTAGCTTTAGGAGTACCTAAAGAAGAATTAAAGATAGATAGAATTAGTGATAATGAAATAGAGATTAAAGTTCTTAATATGAAAAGGGATATTCTTACTTTAAAGGAATTATTATCTATGTATAAGAAAGATGATAAATTTAAGGTAGCTTTAGGTTTAGATGAAGAAGATAGGGTTATTATTTTTGATTTTGATAAGGATAAGAATCTTTTGGTTACTGGTACTAGTGGCAGCGGTAAGACTAATTTATTTAGAAATATTATTATGAATGTTCTTATTAATTATACTGATACTAAGATTATTATACTTGATACACAAAGTATTAATTATAATGATTTTGCTAATGTATGTGAGGTTGTTAATGGGAAAGATGATGTTATTAAGAAGATTAAGTTATTAAGAAGAGAATTTGAAGAAAGAGTAAAGAATGGTAATAGGGAGAGAATACTAGTATTTATAGATGAGATATATGAAATATTAGAAATGGATAATAGTGTTGATGAGGATATTAATTATTTATTATCACTTGGAGATAAATGTAATATTCATTTGATTGTGTCTACTGATACTTTATCTAATGATGATATGGTTAGGATATTTACTAATAATAATACTTGTAAGATTAGTTTTATATGACTACTAGAGGGGATATAATATATTTTTATCTAATATTGTTAATGAATCACTTAATAATGATGGAATGTATTTGGATAGTGATAAGAATTTATCTAGAGTTATTATTCCTTTAATAGGGGATGATGAGATAGAGAGAGTTGTTAAATATTTAAACAATAAATAATTTGTATACAAAAAGGAGTAGTACTTATGAGAAGAAAAAGAAGGATGAAATTGATAAAGAAAAGAAAAGGGATAATATTTTTACTATTATTCTTAGCATATGTGATGTTATTGCAGTTATAGTACTTTTTCTTTTATATGGTCCTTATAATAACTTTAGAGACTGGCTTGTTACTACCGCTATGAGTACAATGAGGCATCAATATATTGCTAGAACTTTTTATAATGATGAGACTATTAATAAGGTTTTAGAAAGACATAGTATGACAGAACCTGATGGAAATACTGATACTAGTTTAATTCTTGAAGAAGATAATAATTATAAAGATAAATATGATAAGGAAATATTAGATAGAAATAAAAATGATATTTATAAATTAATAGAAATAGAAGAAAATGGTTATAGGGGATATCTTGTGGCAATATATGATCCTTCTAAAATTAAAGTTACTTATAGTAGATATTTGGGTAGTGATGGTGAATATTTAGTTGATATGGCTAAGAGAGAAAAATGCTGTTGTTGCTATAAATGGTGGTGGATTTTTGGATGCTGAAGGATTAGGTAGTGGTGGACAACCTATGGGAGCTATTATATCTGGAGGTAAGATAATTAGTAATTATGGTACTAGTCAATATGGTGGTGGTATAGTTGGATTTACTAATGATAATAAGTTATATCTTGGTAAGATAAGTGCTAATGAAGCTATTAATATGGGAATAAGAGATGCAGTTGAATTTGGACCATTTTTAATAGTAAATGGTAAGAGTTCATTTATAAATGGTAATGGTGGTTATGGTGTTCATCCGAGAACCGCTATTGCACAGAGAAAAGATGGTATAGTGTTATTTTTTAGTAATTGATGGTAGAAGTTTAAAAAGTAAAGGTGCTGATATGAACGACTTAGTAGATTTATGATGAGAATGATCCTAGTGATTCATGTCCTACTGTTATATGTCACTCTAAAAACAATTTAAAGAACAACTTGATTATTTGAAAGAAAATAATATTCTTACTTTGAAAATGAAAGAATTAGAGATGTATATTGATGGTAAATTACAATTACCTAAGAGTGTTCTTTTTGACAATAGATGATGGTGGTAGAGATAAAATAGCAGTAGATATGCTTACAGAATATAAGATGTATGCTACTATATTTTTTGGTTACTGCTTGGTATGATCCTAGCACTTATTATAAAAACTGATTATATTGAACTTCATTCACATACTAATAATATGCATAATACTGGTGTTTGTCCTGGTGGACAGGGAGGAGGAATAAAATGCCTTAGCGCGGAAGAAATACAAACTGATTTAAAAACAAGTAGAGAAAAAATTAGGAGGATCAACATATATAGCTTATCCGTTCTATGAATATAATGAATATTCTATAAGGATGCTTAAAGAAGCCTGGATTTACCATGGCGTTTGCTGGTGAATGGGATAAAAAGTGATAATTTAGTTCATGTAGGCAGTGATAAATTTAGATTAAGAAGATTTGTTATTGTTACGTATACAACAATAAAAGGTATTAATGAATATTTGGGACAGATAAAATAGACACTAAGTTTGACATTTAGTGTCTATTTTTTATATAATAATGTCTGTTTGAGGAAATATATATATGAATAAAAAAGATATTAAAAAATAGAAATATTGAAGAATTAATGTCATTATTACTTGATAAAGGTATTTTAGAAAAGGATAAGTTAAAAAATAAATCGTATGGTTTATAGAAAATTAAATAATGACAGTAATCGTACGAATAATTGGGATTCATTAAGAAAAATATTTTAGGAATTTAAAAAGAAGATGTTAATATTGAGAGTTATTTGTCTGATAAAGATACGCCTAAATATGCAAAGAAATATATTTTGGAATATGGTTTTAATGATGAAGAGTTACGAACATTATTAAAGAAGAGCATTGATTATGATTTAAAAGAATATATTGTAAAAGACTTACTTAATGCAAGTTATGAGGTTGTAAGAATATTAAAAGATGATATGATTGATGATAGTTTAAGGAAACTATGTGTAAAGGGCATAAAAAACTATAAAATTATTAATGTTCTATTAAATGATGAAATTGATGATCAGTGTAGAGAGTATATTTTTGGCTACAGAAAAAAGAAGATTTATTAAAAGAACTTTTACCGTACTTCAAATGCAGACTTAGTATATACACTTAGTTTTGATTATTATAATTATGATAATGTTAGTTTTATTGAAAAAATATAAGCCTAATTTGTTAAAAAATACTTCTAGTTGTATTACTAATAGGTATATTAGAAATGTTTATGATAGAACATTTAAAAATGAAGCACTCATTAGTACTATGTTAGAGGAAATGAGCAAAAATTAATAAGATTATTAATGATGTAAGAAAAGAAGAATCTATCAGATTTCTTGAGGTAAAGAATTTACCTCAAGAATACGTTAAGAATATAATTAATAATAATATTAAATATTTAAAAGAATATATTAATAAGCTTAGTATTGATAAGGTTATAGAAAAACTACATAATTATAGTGATTTATGTTTTGAATATAAAGAATTAATTGTTACTTATAGATTAGATGATTTAATTAATAAATTAAATAATGGTAGTATTAATAAATATTTTGAGTATATTAGTTTATATCATTATACTGATGAGTTAATTATTAATACTATTGATAAAAAAGATTTTTTTTGATGATGGAGTAATTGATCTTTTAAATAATAATCACTATAATAATGATATTATCAATTTTATACTTAAATATAAAAAGTGAGTATATTAAAAATATTTTAGTAAATATTGATTTTGATAATCTTATATATAATAAAAATAAAACAGATAAATATTTTGATATTATTAATTCTTTTGCCTAAGAATATACAAAATAAAATATATAAAAAAAAATAGTATATATATTAGAGAAGTTTTAAGCAAATATGATAACAATGTACTTAAAAAATTTTTTAAATAGTGATGATAATAATAAGAATACTTTTGTTATGAATATGCAGAATACTATATTAAAAATATTTAATGTAAGTAGCGAAAAAAAATAAATTATTGTAAAACTATTATAAAGTATTGCAAAAAGGAAATATTTTAGAACTACTTAAGAGTATGGAAGTGTTTCTTGATAGAGTAGATGTAGATATTGATTCATTTTTTTTCAATATAGTAGTTATGACTTTGGTAATGGACTAATTAGTAATATTATAAGTATTGTTAATGATGACGAAATAAATAATTTTGTTAGAATTAAAAGTTATATGTTTAATAATTATTTTGATAATACTTTAAATAATGCCTCTGTGATTATTAATTTAAATTTAGTGATTAAGAATTATAATTTATATAAAGATTTGTTACTTAGTATGTGTGTAATAACGATATTATACTTTAGTGATATTGATAAAAGTAATTTGAGTTTACTTTTTAATGGAAAGATTAATGATACTCCTTTTAACTTTATATGATTTAAACGAAATTAGAAAAAAAGAATTTAATAAATATAGAGTGGAAATACTTGATAAGAATACTTATATTAATAGAATTAAAGATATATTTTTTAATAATATTATTACTTATAATAGTGATTATTTTGATAATATTGGTAATATTTCATTACTGAAGATACTACAAAAAGATAATATTGATAATAAGGAAATTTTCTATTTAACTGAAGAAATTATTACTAGTATGGATATTATTAATAAACTGGCTACTACTAATGATAGAGATGAACTCGTTAAAATTATTATTTCTTATATAGATGGGGAAGATACTCCTGTTAATAGAATGATTAATGATATTATAGATATTAAGAGTAAAATTAGAAGATTATATGAACTTGATAGTATGTATAATTTAACTACTTTAGAATCTGCGAGAAAGGTACCTGGTATATATAATAAGGAATATATGGAACTTTATGGTGGAGAGGTATTTGATTTTAGTGATAAAAATTATGTATTATATAATACGTGGTAAGTAGTAGAGAATATTGAAGATTTGGTTAATGGTTATAGTAGTGGTAATAGTAATTTTATTTCTTTTAGTCCAATTAGTTATAGAGGACAGAAATATTATTATGATTACTGTGATTGTATATTGGCATATGATACTATATATGATAATAGTTTTTATATGTAGTTCTTTATCTAATATGGGAAGTAATCATTGTATGGTAGAAAAGAATAGCGCAGTTGTGGCCGATAAAAATATAGAAATCAGAGAGGAATATTAGAAACTAGTTCTGTGAAGAAAACAAAATGCAGAAACATTATTATATAGGGAAGGATTAAAACCATGTGGTATTATACTTGCCAATGGAAAAAAAGACCTAATAGTGATGAAATTATGTATCATAAAAGATATAATTTACCTTTTATTATTACACAAAAAAAAGAAACAGCGATTGATAATCCAAAGAGAGTGTTTACTTCTGGGAATGGTAAATATGTCAGTGACAATAGGGTAAAAGAACTTGATAGTATAAAAGAAATATATTGATAGCAAACTAACAATTAAAAAAAAAAATGATATATATACAGGAAGAGAGATAGCTATATTTACTGATACTCATGCTATGTATGAACCTACTATTGCAATACTCGAAGATATTAGATTTAGAGGTATAAGTGAGATTTATTCACTTGGTGATAATACTTCACTTGGACCTAATCCTAGAGAAGTACTTGATTTGATGGATAAATATAATGTTAATCAAATTATGGGTAACAGTGAATATTATTTAACTCTAGGAGGTAGTCCTTTTAATTACTGGAGTGAAGAAAGGGAAAGAAGTTTAGATTGGACTAATGATAGAGTACAAGGATATATTAACAATTTAAAATTATATAAAGCCTTCTTTAGATTTATTACTTGGTGGTAAAAAATAGCATTATGTCATTTTGGTAATGATATTAGATGGGATTTTGTTAAACATAATACTTGGATATATCAAGATAATATTGGTAATGGAAAGTCTGCTGAGCAATTTATGTTTACTAATAGTGATGAATATAATAAAGAAGTAGAATATATGATAAATAAATATGGTGTTGATAATCCTAAAGTACAAGGATATTTATCTAGCAGAAATACTCCCTATGTTTGATGGGAAACTTATTACTTCGTATGATGATGTTTTTCAAGGTCATGTTCATTTTGAATTAGAAGATAGACTTAATAATACTAATATTCATACTTTAAGAGGGGGCTGGTATGGGAGAATATGAGGATAATAAAAAGTCTGGCCTGTTATATAATTTTAAAAGAAAAAGAAAAAGGTGGATTTGATATAGAAAAAGTATATGTACCATTTAATAAAAATAGAGCATGGAAATGTTCTTTTTGTAGATATTTGTCTTTTATCGACCAATATTGATATTTATATAACAAAAATTGGTCGATAAAACTTGCTTTTTAGATAAAAACTGGAATAAGAAGATGTGGTAAATCATATCTTTTTAAAAACAATTATTAATGAGTTGAAGGAAAAAAAGGAGTCAGTGATAATGATATTATATATATTGAATTAGATAAGAAAGAGTTTAAAGATATAGGCACTCCTAAAAAATTGGAAAAGGTTATAGATGGCTTTGTTAATGATAAGGCTTTTAAGTATTTATTTATAGATGAGGTACAAAATGTAAAAAATTTTGAAATGGTAATAAATGTACAAAGAAGAGGGAAAACTATTCTATATTTTTAACGGTTCTAACTCATATTTATTAAGTGGAGAACTAGTTACAAATTAACTGGCAGATACATTGAAGTTGAGATGTTACCATTAAATTTTATGAATATGTGGATATGAAAAGATATTTAGAAAAAAAAAAAATAGATATTAATATATATCGTGAATTTGAAGAGTATATAAGAAATGGTGGCTTTCCTGGAGCTTTACATTATAATAATTATGAAGATAAATTATTATATACTAAGAATGTTATTAGTCAAATATTTGAAAAGATATAAAAAGTAATAATAAAATAAAAGAATAAAGCATTGTTTGAAGTAATTCAGAAATTTGTTATAAATAATTTTGGATCTGTTATTTCAATTGGAAGCATATACGAGTATATGTTTAAAAATGAAAATATAAATGTTGATAGAAGAACTATTAAGAAAATATGTTGAAATATTAGAAAAAGCTAAAATAATATATTCTTGTGATTTATTTGATATTAAGTCAAAAAAGGTTCTTGATGGTGAAAAAATATTATTTGGCAGACTTAAGTATATATTTTGCACTTAATACTGATAATAGAATTAATTATGGTCCTGTATTAGAAAATGTTTTATATTCTTATTTGAAAAGTAAAACTATAATTTAAGTGTTGGAAAAATTGGTAATTTGGAATGTGATTTTATTGCTAGACGTGGTATAGATGAGTATTTCTATATTCAAGTTTCTAAAAATATAGATGATGAAAAAACTGAAAAAAAGAGAATATAAACCCTTTTATGAAATAAAAAAGAAATGTATCCTAGATATTTATTTGTATTAGATTTGATTTTGCAAAAAAAACATTAATGGTATTAATAATGTTAATATAGTAGAATTTATATTAAATGATCAAGATTTAAGGTAACTAAGAACATAAAAATGTTCTTTTTATGTTCTTATTTGTCTAAAAAGTCTTTTTTAACCTAGACTTACCTATGAAAATATGGTATACTCTTTTATTGGTAGGACAGTGATTTTTGTGAAAAAGAATAGAAGAAAAGAAGTAAGAATAAAAGTACTTGGTTTTTAGAGTAATAGCAATAATATCAATAATTATATTTATAGTATTTGAATTATGTTATATGTACTTGATATGATACCTTTTAAATTTTAATTATATTCTATATAGTATTTGGACTGTTATATTTATATTTAATATTTACTTCATTTCCTAAGAAAGTAAAAAATAAGTTCAGAATTAGTTCATGTGTATTCTTAATACTATTTGGTGTTGTATTTGGCATAGGTATTAAGTATTTGAATGATACTATGGATTTCGTTGGTATTATAAGTAAAAGATTTACTTCAAAAGAAGTATATTATGTTATGACTTTAGACTCTTCCACTATAAAGAATGTTAAAGACTTAGATAATAAGACTATAGGTATATATAGTTCTAAGAATAGTGAAGAAGCTATTAAATTACTAGATAAAAAATAGATAGTACTAATAAAGAATATAAAATATTGTAGAATTATTTGAAGATTTACAAGATAAAAAAGATAGATGCTGTATTAATTAATGATTCTACTAAAAACCTACTAAGTAGTGATTTATCAGATATGGAACTTAAATTAAAAGAAATATATAAAGTATATGTTTCTATAGAAAAGACTGATATAGTAAAGTAGTTGATATTACTAAGAAACCATTTAATATATATGTAGCAGGTGGAGATGCTTATGGTAGCATAGATAATGTTACCAATACAGATGTTAATATGATTATTACCGTAGATCCTATTAATAAAAAGTGTTACTTACTTCAATACCGAAGATTATTATGTTAATTTACCTTCGTTTGGTGATGATGCTTATGATAAACTTACTCATGCTGGATATTATGGTATAGAAGAGTCAGTTAAAGCTATAGAATTTACTTGATATTGATATTAACTATTATGTTAAGGTTAATTTCTCTACTATCGAAGGTGTTATTGATGCAATTAAAGGTGTTGATGTATTCTGATTATAGTTTTTGTGCTAATGGCCGCCCTGATGATTTTGCTACAAAAAGGGAATAATCATTTAGATGGATTTCACGCTCTTATGTTTGCTAGAGAAAGATATGCTTTTAAAATGGAGATGTACAAAAGAGTTAAAAATCAGCAGAAAGTTCTTACAGCAATTATAGACAAAGTAACATCATCAACAACATTAGTGACAAATTTTCACAAATATTAGATAGTGTTGGAAATAGTTTTTCAACAAATATGGAAACTAAAAATATTAATAGATTTATTAAGATGCAACTTAATGATATGAGAGGTTGGGACATTGAAAGTCAAAATCTTGTAGGTACTGACTTATATACTAAGAATACATATACATATCCCAATATTGAATTATATGTAATGAAGCAAGATGAAAAATCTGTAAATAGTGCAAAAGAAAAGAATAAATGGGTATATAAATAAATAATGTAGGGAGTAATGTTAAGATGAAAAAAAGTTTTATTTACTGCTAATTTGGATTCATTTTTATAAAATTTTTGATTCCTCAACTAAAATATTTTTTTTAAAGATAATGGTTATGAAGTTCATATTCTTTTCGAAAAATCAGGAATTGATGTGCCTTATTGTGATAAAAAAAATTTGATGTTTGTTTTACAAGAAGTTTGAATGTAAATGAAATTTTTAATTCTTATAAACAAATAAAAAAATATTATTAGATAATGATTATGAACTTATTAGTTGCCATACTCCTTTTGGAGCTGCCATACCAAGATTAGCTGCTAGCGGGATTAAAAATTTTCATTCAAAATAGTATATACTGCACATGGCTTTCATTTTTACAATGGTGCTCCTTTGATAAATTGGTTATTATATTATCCAATGGAAAAGTATCTTTCTAAATATACAGATTCAATTATTACTATAAATGATGAAGATTATAATTTTGCTAAAAAGAAGATGAAATCTAAGTTTATAAAGTACACGGTATTGGAATAAGTAGAGAAAAATTTGATATAAAAATGACTGCTAATGAAAAAAAGAAACTTAGAAAAGAAATTAATATTACTAGCAAAGATTTTGTAATGATTTTTCCAGGTGAAATCAATAATAATAAAATCAAATATTGCTTTTGAATACTATTAAAATATTAAAAGAAAAAAATACCTAATCTTGTGTTACTACTGCCAGGATATGATTTATTAAATGGTAAACTTCAAAAATTGCTAAGATTAATAATATTGAAGAAAATGTTAGATTTTAGGATATAGAAAAGATATTCCTCAGTTACTAAGAATTTCTAATATGGCTGTTTCTTCTAGCAAAAGGGAAGGACTTCCAATTAATATTATTGAATCTATGTATGTTGGATTACCAATAATTGCTACCAATTGTAGAGGTAACAGGGATTTAATAAGAAATGGTAGAAATGGATATCTGGTAGATACTTATACTACACAGGAATTTGCTGACAAAATATATAAGATTTATAAAAATAAAAAAATATTTCTGAAAAGTTTATAACATTTAACAAAAAAGAAGTTAATAAATATATGTTGACAACGTATTAAAAGAAATTTTAAAAATATATGAGAGGTAAAATATGAAAATATTACATTTATTATCTACTAATTCATTTTCTGGTGCTGAAAATGTTGTTTGCCAGATTATTAATATGTTTGATAGTGATAAAGATATTATGATGGCATATTGTTCTCCTGACGGTAAAATAAAAGAAAAATTGCAAGAAAAGAAAATAGATTTTTTACCATTAAATAAATTAAATTATTCTAGTATAAAAAGGCTATTATGGATTTTGAACCTGATATTATACATGCACATGATATAAAAGCGACTATTTATGCTAGTTTATTTTCTAAGAAGTGTAAGATTATTTCACATGTTCATGGTAACAGTATAGATATGAGAAAAAACATCTTTAAAATCGTTGCTTTTTCCTTATTGCATCTAAAAAGGTAGAACACATTTTTGGGTTTCTGATAGCAGTTTAAACCAATATAAATTTTATAAACAAATTTGTAATATAAGCAGTGTTCTCGTTAATGTTGTTGATAAAAAAAAGAAATCATTTATAATAGCAAAAGAATTTAATATAAATGAAAAATATGATGCTGTTTTTGTTGGAAGATTAATGGAATTAAAAAAATCCAAAAAGACTTTTGAATATATTTTTGTCTGTTGTCGGCAAAGTTCCTACTGCAAAACTAGCAATAGTAGGAAATGGACCAATGTATGATGAATTGAAAGAATATATTAATAATAATAATTTAAATAAAAATATTTTTTTTTTTTTGGGATTTCAAACTAATCCATACGTATATATTAAAAATTCTAAAATTATGCTTTTAACTTCAATATATGAGGGACTCCAATGTGTGCTCTTGAGGCCCTGTGTTTGGGTAAACCAATTGTATCTACTCCGACTGATGGAATGAAAAAGATCTTATTAAACAAGGATTTAATGGCTTTTTTTGAGTGATAATGATGATGAACTTATTAATAATATTATAAAATTAATTACTAATGATAAAAAAAATTACTGCAAATGTCAAAAAACGCAGATAATGATTCAACCAAAATTAATGATATAGAAAAATATAAAAAAAGAATTAGATTTATATTACAAGTAATATTACAATATGGAGGTGATTGTATTGAATATATAATATTATTGCTTTCTTTTGACTTTATTATCCTTAATATTTAAAATATTTGGAATTAATATCAAAAGCAATAAACAATATCTTCTGATAATAGTTATTATTTTAACTCTATTTTTGGGATTGCGTGGTCCTAAGGTTGGACTTGACATGATTAATTATTATAAATTTTTTTGTAGCTGCTAAAAATAGTACTATAGAGTATTTATATTTTCATTATGATTTTGAGTTGGGCTTTAAAATGCTTACTAAATTTATAAGCTTTATATTTTATGATTTTTAGATTTTATGTATTTATTATTTCAATTCTTTCTATGATAGGCATATATAACTTTATTAAAAAATTATTCCAAAAATTATTTTGCAAGTGTTTTCTTATTTATAACTTTTAATTATTTTGTATATTATACTTGTACATTAAGACAATGCTTAGCTATATCAGTTTTATTGTGTGCTTTTCCATTATTGTTAGCTAAGGATAGAAAGAGTTTACTTTGGTATATTACAATGGTTATGATTGCTAGTTTGTTCCATAAAACATCATTGGTATTTTTAATTTTACCAGTATTTAAACATATTAAATTTACTACTAATAAAAATATTTCGTTTTATGAGTTTATGCATAGTTTTATTTATAATTAAAAAAAAATCCTATTCTTAATATTATAACTGAATTAATTTACAGTCAGTATCTTGACTATCGTGATACTAGTGGTAGTGGATATACAATGCTTTTATTGATATTTTAATAATAGTTGGTGTATGCTTTATAAATAAAAAAAATTTGATATAAACAAAAAATAGTAATAAATACTTTGTCGGTATGTTATTATTAGTTTTTTTACCATTTCAAATTCTTTCAACTACTCAAGGGCTGGTTGCAAGAATAGTTTTATATTTTACTTATTCATTTATAATTTTAATTCCAAATAATTTGAGGTTTTGGATTTAAAATATCGTAAATTCATGTATCCAATATTTTATATTTCATTATTTTTATTTTATATATATCAGATATTTACAAATTCTGTTTATGTTAATTATACACTATTTTAGGAGGAAGTATGAAAATATTATTTTATATAGGTAATTTGAGAAAAGGTGGAGCTGAGAGAGTTGTTGCTACATTATCTAATAAACTAGTAGAAAAAAAATGAAGTTATTATTATTACTACTACTGATGAAAAAGTAGAATATAGTCTTGATAAAAAAGTATTAAACTCTTTAGTTTAAAAAAAATTTTGATGGTAATAAGAATCCATTAGTAAAGAATATTATATATTTAAAGAGATTAAAAAAGACTATATAAAAAGAAATTGATCCTGATATTATTTTAGGTTTTTTACCTGAGCCAAGTTATAGACTACTTATATTGGTGCCATTTATTAAATCTCCAGTAATTATTTCTGATAGAAATGATCCAAAAAATAGAATATGCATCTTTGAAAAGTAGAACCATAATGAAGTTTTTATATAAAAAGAGCCGATGGATTCGTTTTTCAAACAGATGAAGCACGCGACTATTTCTGCAAAAAAATTCAAGATAAATCTATAGTTATTGCTAATCCTGTAGATGATAGATTCTTGAAAACTAAATAATATGTTGGATATAAAAGTACTGAATTTATTAATGTTGGTAGATTAAATGAACAAAAAGAATCAAATACTTTTAATAGAGAGTTTTAAAGATATTATTAAGAAATATCCAAACTATAAATTACTTATTTATGGTGAAGGTAGTTTAAAAAAATGAACTTAGTATGTATATAAAGGATAATAAACTTAATAATAATGTCAAATTGTGTGAAATGTAGATGATATTGAGAATATTTTGAAAGATAAAAAAAAGGTTTTATTTTATCCTCAAAATATGAAGGAATGCCAAATGCTCTTATGGAAGTTTATGGCAGTCGGACTTCCTTGTATTTCTACGAGTTGTCCTTGTGGTGGGCCAAAGGAGTTAATTGATGGTAATAAAAAATGGTTTACTCGTAGAAAATAATAACAAGGAAGAATTAACTTCTTCAATTTGTAGACTTATTGAAGATAATAATATATGTAGACAATTGTCTAAAAAATGCAAGAGATAAAAATGCAAGAATATAATTGTGATAAAATTGTTAATAAATGGTTTGATTTTATGAAGGAAGTGTGTAATAATGAAAAAATAATTAAATATATATGTCATCCTAAAGATACATTGGTTTGCATGATGAATAAAAACTTTTTCTTTTTTGTTCCAGATAAAATATATTTAAAATGGAAATATAGGCTTATTATTGGTAAAAAAATTAGATTTAAAAATCCTAAATTGCTAAGTGAAAAACTTCAGTGGTTAAAATTGTATGATAGGAATCCAATATACAAAAATGGTTGATAAATATGAAAGAAGAGAATATATAAAAGATAAAGCTGGAGAAAAATATTTAATTCCTTTAATCGGTATTTATGATAAATTTGATGAGATAGATTTTGATAAATTACCCAATCAGTTTGTAATGAAATGTACTCATGATTCTGGTGGACTTGTAATTTGTAAAGATAAAAAACAATTAGACTTAAAAAGGCAAGAAAAAAAATTAATAAATATCTTAAAAGAAAATATTTTTATGTTCATAGAGAGTGGCCATACAAAAATGTTAAACCTAGAATAATAATTGAAAAATATATGGAAAATAAGAATAAAGAAGATTTAAAAGAATATAATTTCTTTTTTGCTTTAATGGAGTTCTAAAATTATATCTGTTTGTTATGGCAATAAAGAAAAAAATAGATTTAATGATTATTATGATATCAAATTTAATAAATTAAATTTAAAATGTATTTATAATACATCTGATGTTATATTTGAAAGGCCAAAACAATTAGATGAAATGATTGATATAGCAAAAGTCTTTAAAGTAAGAACATTCCTTGTTTAAGAGTGGATTTATATTTATGCAACGATAAAATATATATAGGTGAATTAACATTTTCTCATTTTGCTGGTTTTACGAAGTTTGAACCAAAGGAATACGAAACTATATTAGAAATTATATTAAAATTGGCGGTAAAAAGAAATGAAAAAAATAGTATTGTATTTATTATGTCTTCTTTGGGATTTGGTGGTGCTGAAAGAGTTGTATCTTCTTTATGTAATTGGATAGTTAACAATACTGAAGATAATGTAAGTATTATCAAGTTTGATAACAAAGATAATGCATATGAATTAGATAAAAGAATTAATGTTGTAAGTATGATTAATAATAAGAAAAAATAGAATCAGTGCTATAATTGAAAGATATAAATTTTGTAAAGATAATTTAAAACAACTTAATGCTACAATTGTTGTTGCTATGTTTTATCAAACTGAAATATATGCAAAATTATCTAAACCAAAGGGATGTGTATTGATTGGCACAGAGAGAGCCAACATAAATGAAAGAAGTTATATTAGTAAAGTCTTATCTAAATATGCTGCTAAAAAAATGCACTGGTTTTATTTTTTCAGACAAATGGAATTAAAGAATGTTATCAAAATAGTGTTCAAAAAACAGTCTGTTGTAATTCCTAATGCAATTAGTAATAAAAAAGTTTATGAAATTGATTATTCAAAAATAAAAAAAGAAAAATGTAATTACTGCAATGGAAGGCTAGATGAACAAAAAGGTTTTGATGTATTAATAAATGCATTTAAAGAAGTATATAATAGACATCCCGAATATAAATTAAAAATATTTGGCAATGGTCTGGAAAAAAATAAATTGCAAGAATTAATAAATAAACTTGGCTTAAGTGAAAATGTAATATTATGTGGTGCTAATCAAGATGCCATTTTTGAAGTTGCAAAGTCAAAAATATATGTATTAAGTTCTAGATATGAAGGGATGCCCAATGCACTTATTGAGGAATGGCTGCTGGAACTGCTTTTGCATTTCTACTGATTGTAAATTTGGTCCTTCTGAATTAATTAACGATGGTAAGAATGGATTATTGATACCGGTTGATGATGTTAGAACTTATCAGAAAAAAAATATTATTCTTAATAAAAAATGATAGATGCCAGAAAATATAGAAAAAGTTAAAAGAATGAAAATAAGAAAGAAAACTAGATGCCAATACGATATATAAAAAATATTATGATTATTTTGTAGGTGTAAAAATGAAAAATAAATTGTTAAAGTTATTATTTGCTTAATCCATCAAAACTTGTGTTAAGAATAATGAATAACAAATTTTCAAGAATTTTTGGCTGATAAAACATATTTGAAGATATATATTTTAAATGTAAAATGGGCTATATAAGTTAAATTTAAAAATCCCCAGACTTTTTAAACGTGCCGCAATGGCTAAAAAACTCTATGATAGAAATCCTGAATATACTAAAATGGTTGATAAATATGAAGTTAGAGAATATATTAAAGAAAAAATAGGTGCAGGAGTATTTAATACCTTTGATTGGAGTATATGACAAATTTGATGATATTGATTTTGATGAGTTACCTAATCAATTTGTAATTAAATGTAATCATGATTCTGGTGGATTGGTAATTTGCAAAGATAAAGGCAAATTAAATATAGAAGAGACTAGAAAAAAAAATTAATAAATCTTTAAAAAGAAATTATTATTATTCTGGTAGAGAATGGCCATACAAAATGTAAAACCAAAATTATTATAGAAAAATATATGGAAGATTCAAATAAAGTGATTTGATAGATTATAAACTTTTTGCTTTAATGGAATTCCAAAAATAGTTTTGGTTTTGTTCTGAAAGATTTTCATCGAGCAATATGTGTAAAAACATGGTTTTGATATGAATTGGAAATTAATTGATATGACAGAATCTGGACATAGAGTTGATAGCACTATATATCTAAACCTAAGCAATTAAAAAAAATGGTAGGAGTAAGTAAAAAACTTTCCAAAATATACCATTTATAAGAGTAGACTACTGGTATGAAATAGGAGATAAATTATATTTTGGTGAATTGACTTTTTATCCATCATCTGGTTTGAAAAATTTGAACCAAAAAGAGTGGAACTAAAAATTGGTGATATGTTAAGTATAGATAAACTAGGTGTAAAATGAAAAGGATTAAATAATATTTCTTTTTTATTAAAACTATAACCATGCTAGTTGTTGTTTTATATCATTCAATGTTATTTTATACAGGAAATTGGTTTTTTACAGTTATAAAGCCTGTTAAAGTTTTAAATTATATTGATTATATAACTACTTTTATTAACATATACAATGCCTATATTTGTTTTTTGTTCAGGCTATTTGTTTTTTTTATCAAAAAAAAAGAATAATAAATATAATAACTTGTTAATTGATATAAAAAAAGATTTAATAGATTAGTAATACCATATATTTTTACATCATTGCTTTGAGATTATTCCAATAGGAATAGTACTATTTAAGTATACCATAAATGATATCATTAAAAATTTGTTTTAGGAATGTCACCAAGCCAATTGTGGTTTTTATTAATGTTATTTATTGTCTTTATTATTAATTATTTTTTAGCTAATAAATTAAAATTTACTAAAAAAGAATTTGCTTTTAATAATTTTTATTACATTTATTTTAAATTATTTATCCAAGTATATTCTAATTATTACCAAATTTGTACTTCTTTTTCCTTTTTAATATATTTTTATTTTGGAGGATTTATATATTCAAATAGTTTGAATATAAAATGTAGTAAAAACAATGAAAAAGATTTTAATTTTATTATCATTAATTAGTTATATATCACTTGATATCATACCTAATGAGGATATATTCATTATTTGATTATTATATATAAACAATTTGTTGTTTTACTCGAGAGTAATTACAATATATATTAATATTAGTTCATGTAACATAGAAAAATATGTTCTAACAAAATATATAAAGATGTTTGAAATAATAGTTTTGGCATATATTTGTTTCATCAACAAATTATTTATTTTATTATTTTTAATTTTTAATTATATATTAAATCCAATAATTACAATAGTTTTATCATTTATATTATCAATAACAATATCTAATTTTATGGTATTATTTGCAAAAAATAAATTTACTAAATTTATTTTTGGATTATAAATATTTAAAATTTAGGAGGAAAATGAGAAGTAAAAAAAGCAATATATAATATAGTATCATCATTAGTATTACAAGTAGTGGTTTTAATATCTGGTTTTATTGTACCTAAATTAATTATTAGTAAGTTTGGTTCAGATGTCAATGGATTACTTTCTTCAATAGCACAATTCTTGGCTTATATTAGTTTACTTGAATCGGGAATTGGTCCTGTTGTAAGATCGTCATTATATAAAACCTATTGCAGAAAAAGATAATAAAACTATTAAAAATATATTAAAGGCATCAGAAAGATTTTTAGAGTTATAGCTTTAATTTTTGTTATATATTTGGTATGTTTATCAGTAGTATATCCTTTTTTTAGTTCAAAAAGAATTTGGTTATTTTATACACTTTTTTCACTTGTTTTAATAATTTCTATTAGTACCTTTTTTGAATATTACTTTGGTATAACTTATCAATTGTATTTGCAAGCTGAGCAAAAACTTATGTTACTTCAATTATACAGATAATTACTTATATATTAAATATTATATTTGTAATAGTTTTGGTTAAGATAGGTGCTAGTATTCAGATTATTAAACTATTTAGTGGTTTTGCATTTATATTGAGACCTTTAATTCAGAATATTTATATTAAAAAAGAAATATAATATTAATTTAAAAGATGCTGATGAAAGTTATAAATTAGATAAAAGTGGGATGGTCTTGCCCAGCATATAGCGGCGGTTGTTCATGGTAATACAGATATTACAATACTTTACTATATTTAGTAAATTATCAGAAGTATCTGTATATTCTGTTTATGCAATGATTACTAAAGGGTTAAATCAATTATTTCAGCATTTTCTGGAGGTATTGATGTTTCTTTTGGCGATATGATTGCTAAGAATGAAAAAGATACTTTGAATAAAAGTTTTAGTACATATGAATTATTTTATTTTACGATAATTACTATATGCTATAGCTGTACAATACTTCTTATTGTTCCTTTTGTAGGGAGTATATATGAAAGGTGTCACTGATGCTAACTATATTAGACCGTTATTTGGTTATTTACTTGTTATTAGTGAATTTATTTGGGCTATTAGAATGCCATATAGTTCTATTACTTTGGCTGCTGGCCATTTTAAAGAAAACTAGAAAAGGTGCTTGGGTAGAAGCTATTTCTAATATAGTAATATCTATTATATTAGTTATTAAATTTGGAATAGTAGGAGTAGCAATTGGTACTTTAGTAGCTATGTTAATTAGAACAATTGAATTTATTTATCATACTAATAAGTATATATTAAAAAGGAATATATTTATTAATATTAAGAAGATAATATCTATAATTGTTGAAACAATTATTATAGTTTTAATAGTAAGATTTTTACCTTTAAGTTTTTAAATTTAATTCTTATATTAATTGGATAGTTTATGCTATTATAGTATTTATAATTTCTAGTATTATTACTATAACTATTAATTTAATAGTATATAAAGATGACAGAAAGAATTTAAAACAGTTATTAAAAAATAATTTTGGTAAATTATTTAAAAGGAGAAAGAAGAAATGAAAACATATTTTATTACAGGCGGAGCTGGATTTATTGGTTCTACACTTACTGAAAGATTATTAAAAGAGGGAAATAGGTTGTTACTATTGATAATTTTTGTGATTATTATGATCCTAAAATTAAAGAAAAGAATATTAAAGATTTTATTAATAATGATAATTATAAATTATATAGGGAGATATTAGAAATAGAGAAGATGTAAAGAAAGTATTTGATGAAAATCATATTGATGTTGTTATGCATCTTGCTGCGATGGCCGGAGTTAGACCTTCTATTGAAAATCTTTATTATATCAAGAAGTTAATGGTATTGGTACGCAAAATATTCTTGAAGAGGCTAAACTACATAATGTTAAATCTTTGGTTATGGCATCAAGTAGTAGTGTTTATGGCAATTGTAAAGAAGTTCCTTTTAGAGAAGACATGATTGTTGATTATGCTATTAGTCCTTATGCCGCTACTAAGAAGGCTAATGAAGTAATGGCTCATGTTTATCATAAACTTAATGATATGAATATTATAATGCTTAGATTTTTACAGTATATGGACCTAAACAAAGACCTGATTTAGCAATTAATAAATTTACAAGACTAATGCTTGATGGTAAATCTATTCCAATGTATGGTGATGGTAGTACTTCAAGGGATTATACTTATGTTGATGATATAGTTGATGGTATATGTAAATCTTGTGATTATGTAATGAATAATGATAATGTTTATGAAATAATTAACTTAGGTAGTAATAATCCTATTAGTTTGAAAGATATGATTAATGTTATTGGTGATGTACTTTGAGTTACCCCTAGTATTGATACTTTACCTATGCAACCTGGTGATGTTGATAGAACATATGCTGATATATCAAAAGCTAAAAACTATTAGATATGAACCTAAAACTAGTTTTTAAAGAAGAATTAAAAACTTTATTAATTGGTATAAAAATAATAGTCAAGAATAAAAATACAAAAATTAGTTTGTATTTTTTTCTTTTATGTGTTATACTTGAAGTAGATAAAAATACTATTGTTAGGAGGTAAATATGAGAAAAAGAAAAATAACAAGTTAATTTTATTTATTATACTTGGTGTTAATCGTGTGTTATGTGGTATTGGCATAGGAGTATGTTTTGTTATTGGTAATAATAAAAAAAAATTCCTGATAAAAAGAAAAAATGTTAAAGGTGAAGTAAAGAAGAAAAAAAGTTACTATAATTGATGTTGATAGTGATACTAGACCTTATGCTATTATGATTAATTGTCATAATGGTGCATTACCTCAAGCAGGTCTTGATAAAGCGTATATGGTATATGAGCTTATGGTTGAAGGTGGTATTACTAGGATGATGGCTTTATTTAAAGATACAGATGTAGATAAAAATTGGTTCTGTTAGAAGTGCTAGAACACAATATTTAGATTATGTATATGAAAATGATGCTATATATGGTCATGCTGGAGGAGCAGAAGATGCTTTAAAAAAGAATTGCTAGTAAGGTATTAATGATGTTGATGTTGATGGTCAATATGGATTTAGAGATACTTTTTTTAAATAGAGCTTGGGAACATAAATTATTTACTTCTACTAAATTATTAGGTGAAGGAACTAGTAATAGGAAATATAGAACTACTACCGAAACTAAGAGTTTACTTTAAATATAGTGCTGAAGAAATAGATTTATCTAAATTAGATGGTAGTAGTATAGCTAATAATGTTAGTATTAAATATTCTGATTATAGAAACTTCTAATTATACTTATGATAGTGATAATAAAGTATATTTAAGAGGTATGAATGGTACTAAGAATGTTGACTTAGTAACGGGAGAACAATATAAGGTTAAGAATATTATTATATATGGTGTTAATTATTCTAATTATTGCCAGATCATGGATACTGCTTGCATATCAAAAAAATAGATAATGTTGGTAGTGAGAGATGGATATTATGTATCTGGTGGTTTATAGTATACCTATTACTTGGAATAAGAGTGGTAAAAATGATAAAACTATATATAAAGTGGTAAAAATCTAGTGGTGAAGAATTAGTTGTTAATGATGGTAATACTTATTCAAATTTATCCTACTAGTGGTAATTTGGTATTAATTAGGGTTGATTTCAAAGCTAAATAATGTTATGATGTATATACATGATGGAGGTAATAGAAGTTGAAAAATAGCAGTAGCTGGGACAGGATATGTAGGGTTGGTAACAGGAGTGGCATTAGCTAATATTGGATATAATGTTACTTGTGTTGATATTGATGATAAGAAAAATAGAAAAAGATGATGAGAAGTGGTATAAGTCCTATTTATGAGCAAGGTTTAGAAGAACATGCAAAAAATAGTAATAGGCTTAGTTATACTACCGATTATAAGAAGGCATATAAAGATGCAGATGTTATTATAATAGGCGTTGGTACTCCTGAAAGAAGAGACGGCCTCTGCTAATTTAGATTATGTTTATGGTGTGTGTGAACAAATTGCTAAATCAGTAGAGAGAAAAATGATGTAGTGGTTGTTAAATCTACTAAAATCTATTGGTATAATGATGAAGTTGAAAGATACTTAAAAAATAATGTTAGAGATGGAATTAACATTAATGTTGCTAGTAATCAAGAATTTTTAGCTCAGGTACTGCAGTGAGGGGATACTCTTTATGCTTCAAGAATTGTAGTGGTACTGAATGTAAGGAAGCAGAAGAGGTATTACTAAGAATGTATGAACCATTAACTAAAGAACCATATAATGTGCCTTTATTATCTACGAATAGAAGAAGCAGAAATGATTAAGTATGCTTCTAATGATTTCTTGGCATTAAAAAATTTCTTATATTAATGAAAAGAAAACTAGATTATCTTATACAAGATGATACTATATTATTGAGTCTGATTTAATATATGATAAGTCTATAATTAAGAAGTTAGTTAATTCTAAATATGAGAGTGCTGCTTTAATAGCTAAATATGAGGAATGGATGGATGGAACAGTAGTAAAATTAAATGATGATAATACTATTAATTCCTTTGTAGAAAGAAAAAGATTTTAATTATGATGATGTTGATAGTTATTATAAAACAGTTAATATCTATAAATTTAGTAAAGAATTTTCTGAAAGATTTTATCTTCCGTTTTTAGAGTCATATATTAAGGCATATGGAAATAATGATTATTATGAGTTAGTACTTAAGGTAATTAGTGAACTTAAGGATACTAATTTATATGGTCTTCCACTTACTAATGAACCTTGGTATGAAATAGATGATTGTCAAGATTATGATATAGCTAAAGCTATATTTGCTCCAAGTACTAGAGAAAAATTAGAATTATTTCATAGAAGATTTGGTGGATATTGGAGATTTAATGGTATTAAAGATTATTGTTATTTAGTTAATCCTTATTTTCCTACAGAAGCTATGATTAATAAAATGAAATATTTTTATGATAAGTTATTATTTAATTATCCTTCAGGGCAAAGAATAGAGAGACTTTGTGCTTCTAGAATGTTTGATAATGTTAGTGAAGATAATATTTTAATTGGAAATGGTGCTGCAGAACTTATAAATAATTTGAAATATATAGTAGGTAAGAAAATTGCTCTTACTATACCGTCATTTAATGAATATGTTAGATGTTTTCCAAATAGTGAGATTACTTATATAAATAGTAAAGATGATAATTATCGTTTATCATTAAATAAATTAAAAAGAAAACATTAAATAAAGTTGATACTTTGATAGTTATATCTCCTGATAATCCTAGTGGTTCTCATTTGAAATATGGTGAGGTTATAGAATTATTAGATATATCTAAGAAAATGAATAAGCAAATAATATTTGATGAATCATTTATTGACTTTGCTAATAATAGTTATACATTAATAGATGATGATATATTAAATAAATATCCTAATTTAATAGTTATTAAGAGTATAAGTAAGTCATATGGTGTACCAGGATTAAGACTTGGCGTACTTGCTAGTGGTAATAACAAATATCTTGATATTATTAATAGAAATATGCCAGTAATTTATAAATCTATACTTAGTTTGGTAAATATAGTTATTCCTATAATAATAGGCCCTTACATTGTAAGATTGTTAGATGTTAATTTATATGGAACTTATAATAGAGTATTATCTGAGTTTCAGATTTTTTAGCATTTGCCTCTTTTTGGAGTTTATAATTATGGAGTTAAGAAATTAGTAGAATTAGGAATGATAAAAAGCTACTTCTAAACTTTTTAGTAATTTGTTTTGATTTCTCTTTTTTCTAATATATTAGTATTAATTATATATTTATTTTATGTTATATTCTCTTCGAGTGGGATAGCAACATCATTATATATGATATTGATAATACAAATAGTTGCTAATGTGTTTTATGTAGAATTTGTTAATGAGGCTTTAGAAAATTATAAATTTATTACTATAAAATCTGTTATTGTTAAAAGATTGTTTATTTTTATTGCTTTGTTATTATTTGTGAAGAAGCCTGATGATGTTATTTTATATGCGATAATAGTTTGCTTA
>VOFC01005058.1_pt1 | contig 24168 bp, 41 predicted proteins | sample 5384161 | NCBI WGS metagenome assembly VOFC01 (sample SAMN12384722, study PRJNA508395) | human gut metagenome | isolation source: healthy gut B | host: Homo sapiens | reverse complement strand
TTTCAGCTGGCGGATACCGTCACGCCGGCCCTGTTGTTTTTTTGCCATGCGGCGGGTCCCCGAATTTATAGTAAAACAGTGGTAGTTTTTGCACATATATTTTTATTAAACCACAGTTTGGAAGCGTTTGTCAAATTTGATTTGGTCAGATTTTCTTTTGCAGGGGTCGATGCCCGCCTCCGCCCCTGCAAAGCTCAGTGTAATACAACAAATCGTTGTTGTCAAGTTGTGCTTAAATTGCAGTTACAATTACAGTCCTCGACCCGGTTGCGGTCGCCATGACAGCGGTCCAATACTCGCTGCCGCGGTAACGGAAGGATGACCCAATCATAGCCGTTGTATTTCTGGGTGCTCTGCTTGACGACGCAGTAGCTGCCCAGCGGCAGATAGCCCACTACATCGTTGAAAAATACTCGCACCGGGCGTTGAACACGACCAGACGCTGTGCCGCTACCGTCTCCATAGAAGGGCCGGAGACCCCATAGTTGTTGTAGCCTCCGGCTCTGATCTCGGGCAGGAAGTCCTTGTAGCTGCGATCCAGGTCGCACGCGCCGGAGATTCCGTTGGCCACACCGCTGCCGGTGTACTGCCACATGGCATAGCTTCCGTTGTACCTCAGCGCCGAGCGGTAATCCGCGACCCACAGCGGGTATTGGCTCAGCGCGGCGGCATTCAGGTAGCTGTTGATGTAGTTCGTGTAGCTGTACCACCCGGCGTACCATTTGCGCTGGTAGAGGATATCCATGGCGTACTGCACCAGGCTGGTCAGCTCGGCGCAGCCCAGGCTGGTAAGGCTCGAGTCCTCGACATCCACAAACGACCGGGTACTCTAATTGCAGCCCCTCCATGACGTTCAAAAATGTCGTCAGCTCGTTGGCGACGGCGGCGCGGGTGCGGGCGTAGGTGTAGTAGTAGGCCCCCACCCGCAGGCCCGCCGCCTTGGCCCCGTTGACATTCTGTAAAAGTACGGGTCCACGTACAGGCCGCCGCTGTTGCCGGAACCGACGCGGACAATGGCAAACTGCTTGCCCGCCGCCGCCACCCTGCCCCAGTTGATATTGCCCTGATAGCGCGACACGTCAATGCCGTTTTGGAAAAGCGCCATAAAAAGCCCCCTTTGCGGTATAATATGCAAAGAGGGGGCGGGGTGTAATATCCTGTTTCCGCTGCAAGACCGGCGGCAGCGCAGGGGGCATGCTTTACCGGTCAGGCGGCGAGTTATATACGCATCGGACAGCTTTTTCAATCTGTATATTTTTCACAGCAATTTGATCCTCAAATCTCCCAGCAGCGACACTGCCTCCGGCAGGGAAATTTTGCGTCCTGCAGCTTGCAGCCGAAGATGTCGACTTTATACCCGCTGGCCTCTTTGAAGTTTGCCTTGCGCATATCGCACTGGAAAAATTCGGTGTCCAACAGGTCGCATTTCTCAAAATCCGCGCTGACGAGATTGCACTTGGCGAACATCGAGCGCTGGATGACGCTGCCTGCAAATTTGAACTTTTTGTCAGGTTCATTTCGGTGAAGGTATTGTATTTCAGGCGGCAGTCCCGCAGGCTCTCGATGGGGTCGGCAAATGCGCCGTCGCCCTGCAGGGACATCCAGTCGATGTTGTTCAGTGTACAGCCTTTCTCAAAATCTCGTGAATTTTGCGCGTGACATCAGTGGTTTTTAAATTGTGACCGTGCAGCGCAGGAACTGGCATTCGGTCAGGACGCTGTGGTCGAGCTTGCAGTCCTCAAACGTGCAGTCGGCAAAAACGCAGTCCGAAAAGTCGCAGTCGTAAAACGTTTCCCCCGGTGAAGGTCAGGCGCTCAAAGCGTTCGCCCTCGCGGTATTCGGCGCGCATCAGATCACCAGCCCTCCGTTGACACCAAGCACCTGCCCCGTGATGTAGCCGCTGGCCTCATCGGCGAGAAAGACCATCGTGCGGGCGATCTCGTCCGGCTCACCAAGGCGCTCCACAGGGGTTTCCTCGGCCAAAGCGGCGCGATCCTCGTCGGTGAAGGACGCCATCATATCCGTATCAATGACGCCCGGCGCAATGACGTTGACCGTGATGCCGCTGGGGCCTTCCTCCTGGCAAGGGCCTTGCCAAGGCCGATCAGCCCTGCCTTGGCCGCACTGTAGGCGACCCTCGCAGCTGCCGCCGGTCTGCCCCCACATACTGCTGACCAGCAGGATGCGGCCATATTTCTGGTGTACCATGCCGGGCAGCACGGCACGGCAAGCGTAGGAACGCACCGTCCATGTCAACGGCCATCATCCGGTGCCAATCCTCGTCGGTGGTGTCGGTAAACAGCTTTGACCTGCGCGATGCCCGCATTGCAGACGAAGCACCTGCAAACTGCCCAGTTCCTGCTCGGCCTGGACCACGGCGGCCTGCACCTGGGCGGGTCGCCCGCGTCGGCCAGATGGCAGAAAGAGGCCGCCGGGCGAGGGCTCTTCGCCTGACGGCGCACGGCCTCGGCGGCGTCGGGATGGGCGTTGATAGGTAAAGGCGACGTTATAGCCCGCCCGGGCAAAGGCCTGCACCGCCGCGGCACCAATGCCCCGGCTGCCGCCGGTGATGAAAACGTTACGTCATGGTTCGTCAATCATTTTTTTTCTCCGGGCGGAGGGAGGAGGAGCCTTCCCCGAAATTTTCGGATGACCGCAGCATCGCAAAAGGAAAAAGGCGCTCCTTGTTTTCCAGCATCACAAAAAAATCCTGCAGCCCTGCGCCTCCTCCTCCAGCAGGCCTGATTCTAATGACCGGATGGTGGTTGAACGGCAGGGCGAACAGATCGGTCAGGCTGCCGCAGCAGCCCGCCTTGGGGTCGCGTGCGCCGTAGACGACCCGCTTTAAACGGCTGTTGATGATGGCCCCGCTGCACATAGGGCAGGGCTCCAGCGTTACGAACAGCTCGCACTGCCACAGCCGCCAGCCGCCCAGCGCCTTGCAGGCCGCATCAATCGCCATCAGCTCAGCGTGGTAGGTGGCATTTTTGCCGCTCTCCCGCAGGTTGTGGGCGCGGGCGACGATCTCGCCGTCCTTCGCGACCACCGCGCCGACGGGGACCTCGCCGAGGTCGGCGGCGATCTTTGCCTCGTCCAGCGCGGCACGCATCAGTTCTTCATCGGTCATACTATCCCCTCAATGTACAAAAATTGCGGCGTAGGCCGCAAGAAACACACCGTTGCGCAGTAGACCGGGCTGGTAAAAACGGTCAGCACATCCACGCCGGGGCGCAGTCCGCCGAAAGCTGAACCCCTGACGGCCGGGCGTTGCCAGATCATCCATGCGCCGAACGCCGGGAAGAACAGCAAAATGAACAGCTCCACACCGAAGGAGACCTCCGCCGGGGCGTAATACCGCAGATAGATCGTTAAAAAAATGCCAGCGCGTTGTTGACAAGGTGCAGCAGCATCCCCGGCAGGATGCTGCCCGAGCGCTCGGCCAGCCAGCCCAAAAAACACGCCGCAGGCAAAGGCCGTCAGGCCCTGCGCAAGGTCGAGATGCAGCACACCGAACAGCAGCGCCGGGGCAAAGATGGCCGCCGCGCTGCCGCAGGGGCGCATCAATCCCTGAAACGCACCACGGAACAGCAGTTCCTCCGCGATGGCGGGCATGACGCAGAGCGCCAGAAACTGCATGAGCAGCTCCGGCCCGCCGCTGGGCAGCATTTCACTGGTCGTCGGGGCTGCCTGTCAGGCGGTTGATGAGTGCGCCCGCCAGATTGGCAAGGTTCGCCACGCCGAGAAAAAACCGGCAGGCAGAAGCCGGGGCTCCACGGTGCGGGCAGCATGATCCGCAGGTCTTTGGTTTTCAGCCGCGTGACCTTTAACAGAAAAACCAGCGTCAGCACGATGGCCCCCAGCCCGATGAGCAGTTCTGAAACAGCGCCGCGCTGACCCCGCTGAAGCCGAGCGGCTTGGCCAGACTGGCCCCGGGGTGCACCAGCCCCATCAGTGCGCTGACCAGCAGCGTGAGCAGGCCGCGCCCCCAGCAGATATAGGGATGCCACCGCGATGGCCTGCTGCGCCCGCACCCCGCGAGATTTTGTCATGATTTTTTCCATCCTCCATTAAAGGCCCCCATATCAAACCGCCGGATGATGGCTTGCAGCCACCCATTCACGGCGCGCTTGCCGCACAACCCGTTTGCGGGCAAGGCCACCTCATCCGCGCCTTCAGGGCACCTTCCCCTTGGGGAAGGCTTTATTACATCATACCACAATCCGGCCAATAAAAAAGCCCCACCGGTGTGCGGGCCGGCAGGGCAAGGTTGGAGGGAGAGGAGTCTTTCATTGCCTGCGTTGTGCGCCGCAGGCATTGACTTTCTGCTACTATAATAGTACAGTATAGACATGAAGTAAAGCTACACTTTTTCATACATCACATGAATTTTTTTCACCACAGGAGATGCAGCTCATGACACTGACAGACTGCCAGCTGTTAAGCATTGTCGCCCAGCTGGGCACCTTTGCCGCCGCGGCGGAGCGTATGCACATCACCCCTTCCGCCGTCAGCCACGCGGTGTCCGGCGTGGAGGCCGAGTGCGGCTTTCCGCTGTTCACCCGCACCAAAAGCGGCGTCACCCTGACCGCCGCCGCCGAAAACTGATGCCCGCCATCCAGCAAATGCTGGCCAGCAGCGAATCGCTGGAGCAGTCCATTGCCCAGATCAACGGGATGCACAAGGGCGCACTGCGGCTGGGGTGTTCAACTCGGCCTGCGTGACCTGGCTGCCCAAGATCGTGCCGGGCTTCCGCGCAGCGTTCCCGGCATCGACGTGCAGATTTACCAGGGTCGTATGATGACATCACGGGCTGGCTGAAAACCGGCGCGGTGGAGCTGGGGTTCCTCTCCAACTCCAGCGCCCACGATCTGGATTTTGAGCCGCTCTATGATGACCGGCTCATCTGCATCGCGCCGCCCGGCTACCAGCCGCGCCGCCCCCGGCGTGGTGCGGGCCGAGCTGCGCAGCCAGCCGTTCGTCAGCCAGCAGTCCGACGTGGATGCCGACATCCAGAGCTACTTTAAAAAAGAATGACCTGCATGTGTCGAGCCGCTGCTACATTGTGGACGACCAGAGCATGATCGCCATGGTAGCCTGCGGGCAGGGCCTTGCCCTGATGCCCGAGCTGATGTTCAAGGAGGGTGCCGCCAGCGCGGGGTGCCAGGTGCTGCAATTAGAGCCTGCCGCCAAGCGCACGATTGGTCTGGCGTGCTTGTCGCGGACAGCGCTCTCCCCGCCGCCCGGGAATTTGTGGAGCACGCGCGGGCGTTTGCAAGGAAAGCGGTGACCCACGCGGTAGGGGCCTGAACCCTTCCGGCCTGCTTCGCGGCCACCTCCCCTGATGGGGAGGTTTTCTCGCGGGCTTTGCCCGCGCAAAAGGTTTCGCCATGCGGGGAGCTGGCCGAGCTTGCGAGGCCTGGTAAAGGGGCTTTCCGGGCTTTGCGTCAACGCCTGTTACCGAGCCGCCGCGTCAACTTCCGCGGCGGCCAGAGGGCCGGCTGCCCTACATGTGTTCCGGAAATATTTCATTGCGCAGTGCAGCAAAACACCCCCGTGCCGTTAAATCGGCGCAGGGTGTTTTATTTACTTAGTTTCCCTCATCGTACTCCGCTACGGGCACATTCGCGTACTCGTCGGGGAGGTCGGGGGCAGGGTCTGCATGTATTCGTGCATGGCCTCGGCCACGTTCTTGCTGTAGGCAACGGCCTCGACGACGGTGCGCGCACCCCCTTGACGGCATCGCCGATGGCATAGATGCCGGGGATGCTCGTGCGGCCCACCTCGTCGGTCTCAAACAGGCCGCGCGGGGTGGTTTTGAGATTCTTCGTGCTGTCGGTGATCGTCGTGCAGGGGCCCTGGCTGATGGACACAATGACACTATCCGCCGGGTAGAGCTTTTTCGGTGCCGGGGATCTCGGTCAGCGTGCCGTCCTCGGCCTCGTTCAGGTCGATAAAGACGACGCCCTTGTCGGTGATCTCCAACGGCTTTTTGTTAAAGATGAAGTTCACGCCCTCCAGCTTGGCATAGCTTGCCTCGTACTCGCTGGCCGTGATGTGCCGGGACAGCGAGAAGCACTCGATATGCCGCGTGCCGTGGCGGATGGCGGTGCGCGCCACGTCCATGGCCGCGTTGCCCGCGCCGATAACGATGACCCGATTGCCCAGATGGTAGACATCGGGGTTCTGCAGATAGTTGATAGCGTAGTGCACGTTGCCGAGACTCTCGCCCTTGATGTGCAGCGTGTTAGGCCGCCAGACGCCGGTGCCGATGAAGATGGCCTTGTAGCCGTCGCGGAACAGGTCCTCGATTTTCAGCGCCTTGCCCACGTCAGTGTTGGGGCGGACCTTAGATGCCCTTCAAGCGCAGGTGGCGGTACTCGAAGTCGTCCAGCACGGTCTTGGGCAGGCGGAAATCCGGGATGCCGTAGCGCAGCACGCCGCCGATCTTATCGTGGCTCTCAAAGATCGTAACATCGTAGCCATAGCGCGCCAGGATGACCGCAATGGTCAGGCCCGCCGGGCCGGAACCGATGATGGCGGCCTTTTTGCCGTTGGAGGGCGCAGGGCCCTGGGTCATTTGGCTGGCGTAGGTGGACGAGATGTAGTTCTCGATGACCGAGAAGTGCACCGGCGCACCTTTGATGCCGCGCACGCAATGGCCCTCGCACTGGTTTTCGTGGTTGCAGACCAGCGAGCAGACGGTGGTCAGGGGGTTGTTTTCAAACAGCATACGGCCGGCCTCGTCCACTTATTGGCCTTCAGCAGGCGGATGACCTCCGGGAATATTGGTGTGGATGGGGCACCCCTGCTGACAGCGGGGCACCTTGCAGCCAAGGCAGTGGTTCGCTTCGTCCATTACGTGCAGCGCCATGTTTTACTCCTTCATTTCGTACCGATTTTGCGCGTTAAAAATGCAACAATCTTGTATTATGCGCATTTTTTCTCCATATGGTATTTATATTACCACCGCCTTAGCAGTAAACGCAAGCCCCATAGGCTGAATTTTTTCTCTGCATAATGACGAAAAATCCGTTGCCTTGCTATGCAGTCTGCCGATTTTTGCTGCCTCCGGGCCGGTGCGGGCCAGGTCTGCCAGCGCTGTCGCGGCTGGCAGCGACGCCTGTTTTAAACGCGGCAGCGCCGTTTTGCGTGCTCCCAGCACATGCAGGTACGGCGGCATTGGCAGTTCTGCCGGGAAGCCAAGCGCCGCGTCCAACACCAGCCGCCGCAGACGCGCATGGGGATAACGCTTGGTTTTCAAGCGGGTGTAGAGGTCGTCGAGGCTGTCGGCTTCCCGCACGGCGGCGGTCAGGCGGTTTTCCAGTCCCTCACTCACGCCGCGCACCTGCGCAAAATCCGCGGGGTCCTGCATCCGCAGCAGGGCCAGAACGGCGGTCTCGAGTCTTGCGCCGTCCAGCAAAAGGCCGTCCGCCGCAGCCCTGCCGTACAGCTCCGCCGCGCGAGCGGGCACGAACGGCTCCCAATCGGGCTGCGGCAGGCCGCGCAGGTAGCTGGCGCTGGCCATCGGCGTACCCCCATGCGCCCCTGCCCCACCGCCGTGCGCCGCGCCAAGCCGCGGCAATGCCAGCGGCGTCAGGGGCTGCGTGCCGGTGCAGGATCGCCTTGCAGTACTCGATGCCCAAAATGTTGTTGGGCGGGCGCAGCAGGCCGCCGGTGCCGGGGTGCAGGGCGTCGGCGGCCTCGGCTCGGGCGGCGGCGTAGGTCATGCCGGTTGCAAGATTTTGGCGGATGCGGGCGTTCAGTTCCTCCCCGTCCAGCAGGCGGGCCGTGTCCAGCAGAGCCGCCGCGTCGGGGGTCTCCGCACCGAAGGCCAGCGTATCACAGCCAAGCGCGGCCAGCAGGTGCACGCCCGCCGCGGCGAATTGCTCCGCCGTGGCGCAGGCGTAGGGCGCGGGCAGGGCCACCACAAGGTCAGCCCCGGCATCCAGCGCTGCGCGTACCCGCACGCTCTCGGGCAGAATCGGCACACCGCCGCGCTGCACTGCGCCGCTGCTCATGCAGACGGCAATACACTGTGCCCCTGCGGCGCGCACGGCAGCCAGCTGGGCTGCATGGCCGTTGTGAAAAGGGTCATATTCGGCTATGATGCCTGTGAAATCCATAACAATTGGCTCCTGATTCTTTGGCGATAGATTGTTAAAAAAGTACTTTGGCGTTCTGTGCAAAAATTGTGCTATCTTGCAGAACTTGCGCTTGAAAATTTATTTATACCATTATATAATAAAATCAGCATTTAGGAAAGGGCAATCTACCCTGCCAATTTAAGGAGGATATTCCATGAAAATTCTGGTTATCAACTGCGGTTCTTCCAGCCTGAAGTACCAGCTGATCGATATGGAGGGCGAAAAGTCCTCTGCAAGGGTCTGTGCGAGCGCATCGGCATGGAAAGCAGCATGATCACCCATGAGGCCAACGGCCATAAGGGCAACCACGCCCGCCATCTTCCCCACCCACACCGAGGCTTTCACCGAGGTCGTCAAGAAGATGACCACCGGCGAAGGCAAGGTCATCGACAGCATCAACGAGATCGACGCCATCGGCCACCGCGTGGTCCACGGCGGCGAGAAGTTCAAGGAGAGCTGCCTGATCACCCCCGAGGTCGTCAAGGCGATCCACGACCTGAGCCCGCTGGCTCCCCTGCACAACCCCGCCGCCATCCTGGGCATCGAGGCCTCCTACAAGGTCTTTGGCGAGGACAAGCCGAACGTGGCTGTTTTCGACACCGCGTTCCACTCCACCATGCCCCCGAAGGCCTACATGTACGCCATCCCCTATGAGTACTATGAGAAGTACGGTGTCCGCCGCTATGGCTTCCACGGCACGAGCCACAAGTACGTCAGCCACCGCGCTGCCGAGTTCCTGGAGGAGCCTATTGAGCGCCTGAAGATGATCACCTGCCATCTGGGCAACGGTTCCTCCATCGCCGCTGTCGACCAGGGTAAAGTTATCGACACCTCGATGGGCATGACCCGCTGGCCGGTCTGATGATGGGTACCCGCTGCGGCGATTTGGATCCCTCTGTGGTCAACTACCTGAAGTATAACCTCGAGATCACCGGCCACGAGCTGGACGAGATCCTGAACAAGAAGTCCGGCCTGCTGGGTGTTTCCGGCGTGTCCAGCGACAAGCGCGATGTCGAGGAGGCCGCCATGAACGGCAACAAGCGCGCACAGCTGGCCAGCGACATGCTGAACTACCAGATCAAAAAGACCATCGGCAGCTACATTGCCGCGATGGGCGGCGTGGATGCCATCGTCTTTACCGGCGGCATCGGCGAGCATGACGCCGACTCCCGCGCCAAGATCTGCCATCACATGGATTGGCTGGGCATCCGCATCGACACCGACAAGAACCGCGATGCCCACAAGCAGAAGAAGGACGTTGTGGAGGTCACCGCCTGGGGTGCCCGCGTCCGCACCCTGATCATCGAGACCAACGAGGAACTGATGATTGCCCGCGACACGAAGGAAGTCATTGAGAAGTAAGTTTACTTTTCTTGAAAGAAAAGTAACCAAAAGAATCGTTCAATATTTTTTCCCGGAAACGGGTTATGGCGAAGGCTGTGGCATGGGGTTTGACCTTGTGCGGCAGCCTCTTTTTATGGTATAGTCGGCATATATGCCGCCGTTTGTAGGGAGCGGTCTTGACCGCTCCGGGCAAAAACTGCGGCAGCCGCCAGGTTCCTGCGGAGGGTCAAGACCCCTCCCTACAGAGCAGACCATAAATAGGGTGCCGGCGTAAACTCGCGGGCCGGGCATGCCCGGCCCTACAGTGCAAAGCAAATTAAAAACGGGAGCCTGCCGATTCACGGCAGACTCCCTTTTCTTGTTTTATTTGTTTGGAATTTCTTCGGTTCCTTCTTTGCAAAGAAGGAACAAAACCCCAATCACTGCTGGGCGGCCTCGGCGCTTCTTGGCGATGGCGGCGGGGGCATCCTTGCGGGAAAGATTGATACGGCCCTGCTGGTCGATCTCGGTCACCATGACGAAGATAGGGTCGCCGACAGCGACGACGTCCTCAACGTGCTCAACGCGGTGATCGTCAAGCTTGGAGATGTGAACAAGGCCTTCCCTTGCCGGGGGCGATCTCGACAAAGGCGCCGAAGTTCATCAAACGGGTGACACGGCCCTTGTAGATAGCACCGATCTCGGGGTCCTCGACAATGGTCTTGATGGTCGCAATGGCGCGCTTCGCGTCGTCCTGATCGACGGCGGAGATAAAGACGTGGCCGTCCTCCTCAATGTCGATCTTGCAGTTGAAGTTGGCGCAGATTTCCTGGATGACCTTACCGCCCTTGCCGATGACATCCTTGATCTTGTCGACCGGAATCATCATGCTGAACATTTTGGGCGCATACTTGGACAGCTCGGGCGCGCGGCTCGGCAATGACCGGCTTGATGATCTCATCGAGGATGTAAAGACGACCCTTGCGGCACTTCTCCAGCGCTTCCTCAATGATGTCGTAGGTCAGGCCATCCACCTTGATGTCCATCTGGATGGCGGTGATGCCGCGGCGGGTGCCGCCGACCTTAAAGTCCATATCGCCGTGGAAGTCCTCAACGCCCTGAATGTCGAGCATCGTCATCCAGCGGCCGCCGTGCAGGGGGTCGCCGTCGGTGATAAGGCCGCAGGAAATACCGGCAACCGGTGCTTTGATCGGGACACCCGCATCCATCAGCGCCAAAGTAGAGCCGCAGATGGACGCCTGCGAAGTGGATCCATTGGAGGACAGGACCTCGGAGACGCAGCGGATGGTATACGGGGAACTCGGCCTGATCGGGCAGGACGGGGAATCAGCGCGCGCTCGGCCAGGTTGCCATGGCCGATCTCGCGGCGGCCGGGGCTGCGGGGAGCGCGGGCCTCGCCGACAGAATACGGCGGGAAGTTGTAGTGATGGATGTAACGCGCTTGTACTGGGTGTCAGACAGGTCGTCCATGAGCTGGGCGTCCTTGGATGGAGCCAAGGGTGCAAATGGTCAGGACCTGGGTCTGGCCGCGGGTGAACATGCCGGAGCCGTGCACACGGGGCAGCAGACCGACCTCGGCGGCCAGCGGGCGGATCTCGTTGATGCCGCGGCCATCGACGCGCTTGCCGTCCTCCAGCAGCCAGGTGCGGACGACCTTCTTCTGCAGCTTGTAGCTGATGAGATCAAGGTCGGCGGCGGTCAGCTCGGGATGCTCGGCAGCGATGGCGTCCATGATGGGCAGCATAGCGGCATCGCGGACATTCTTGTCGTCGGTGTTCATCGCGGCCTTAACGTCCTCGAGGTGGTTGGCGTAAACGTCAGCCAGCAGGGCGTGATCCAGCTCCACGGGGGTAAAGCTCTTCTTCGGCTTGCCGATCTCGGCCACGATGCTGTTGATAAAGGCCAGCATCTTCTTGATCTCTTCGTGACCGGCACGGATGGCCTTCATCATGGTCTCCTCGTCGACCTCGTTGGCACCGGCCTCAATCATGACGATCTTTTCCTCGCTGGCGGCCAGGGTCAAGGACAGGTCACTGTGCTCGCGCTGCTCCTTCGTGGGGTTCAGCACGATTTCGCCGTCCACCAGACCGACAAACACACCGGCAATAGGGCCGTTCCAGGGAATGTCAGACATGGCGATGGCCAGCGACGCGCCATTCATGCCGGAGATCTCTGCAGTGCAGTCGGGATCCAGGCTCATGACAGTCATCGTCACGCAGACATCGTTGCGCATATCCTTCGGGAACAGCGGGCGGATGGGGCGGTCAACGACACGGCTCGTTAGAACGGCCTTTTCACCGGGGCGGCCCTCGCGGCGCATGAAGCTGCCGGGGATGCGGCCGGCGGCGTAGAGTTTTTCCTCAAACTCGACGCTCAGGGGAAGAAGTCGATGCCGTCGCGGGGCTTGTCGCTCATGGTGACGTTGCAGAGCACGCAGGTCTCGCCGTAGCGGATCATGGCGCTGCCGTTGGACAGGCCACACATTTTGCCGGTTTCGACCACAAAGGGACGGCCCGCAAAGGTCGTCTCGAACTTGCGGTACTTGGGGAAGGTTTCCAGTCTGGATGCGAATTCGTAAGCCATAGGGATTCTCCTTCTTTGGTAGATTTTTACTTTCAGCGCTCCCCTGCCCCGGTTCTGTACAATAAAGCCAGCAGCCAAGCCTGTTGCTTGGGTGCTCGATTTACTGCACAAAACGCGGCAGGGGGCGGCTGTAAAATACGGGTGCAGTGGATTTTTGTGATGCGCCGCGTTGTAGGGAATGCGGCAGCACCGCATGTATAAAAAAGCGGGCAGAGTGCAAATGCACCCTGCCCGTTTTTACGAAAATTACTTACGCAGACCCAGCTCAGCAATCAGGGCACGGTAACGGTTGATGTCCTTCTTCTGCAGATAGGCCAGCAGATTACGGCGGCGGCCGACCATCTTGAACAGGCCGCGGCGGCTGTGGTTGTCATGCTTGTTGGTCTTGAGGTGCTCGTTCAGGTGGTTGATGCGAGCGGTCAGCAGAGCAACCTGCACCTCGGGAGAACCAGTGTCACCCTCGTGGATGGCTGCCTTGGCGATGATGGGCTGCTTATCGATAGCGGATTTCTGGCTCATGGGTATATACCTCTTTCATAAAAAATGTATTGGCCGTCGGCGCAGTAAGGGGTAGTTGGAACCGTTGAGGCATACGCCCCATACCGGGCCGCGGTAACAAAATTAGTATACCACAACATTTTGCGGAATACAAGAGCATTTGCGGCATTTCCGCAATTATTTTGCGCCGTTCAGAGCCGCAAAATACGCCTTGCTTTCTCGTCGGCGGCGTGGTGGATCAGCGCGGCCAGCTCGTCCATGGAATTGAACTTGCGCACCGGGCAGAAATATTTGTGAAATTCCAACACCGGCTGCCGTAGACATTGCCGGAGAAGTCCGGCACAAATGTCTCGCAGGTCACGGCGGCGTTTTCACTGCTGTCCACCGTGGGGCGCTTGCCGATGCCGGTGGCTGCGGGCCGCCACTGGCCGTCCAGATAAATGCGGGTCAGGTAGACGCCCGCGCAGGGCTGCAGGGCCGCGGCGGGGTAGTCTGGTTCAGCGTCGGCGTGCCAGGCCCACTTTCCGCTGCCGATGCCCTTGCCGTGGACAACGGGCCAGTCGATGGCGTAAATTGGGTGTGCCGAGCATGGCGTTGGCGTCGTCGAGACGGCCCTCCTCCAGCGCGGCGCGGATGCGGGTCGACGAGACGGTCTGCCGCCGTACTGCGCCATCGGCACGATATGCATACGCTGATGCCGAGGGGCGCGCAGAGCTCCCGCCAGACGCTCCACGTTACCGGCGGCGCGGGCTCCAAACGTAAAGTTGTCGCCGCAGAACAGCTGCTTTGCGTTAAAGCAACCCCACCAGCACCTTTTGCACAAAATCCTCCGGCGTCAGCGCACGGAACTCGTCAAACGGTGCTTCCTGGTATTCCTCGATGCCCAGGCCTGCAACGCGGGCGTGCTTCTGGCGCAGAGACAGGACGCGCCCGCCTTTCAGCGTGCTGCCCGCAGGCAGTTCAAACGTGAAAGCCGCGGCGGTCAGGCCGCCGGCCCGGGCGCAGTCAACCGCCGCACCCAGCACGGCGCGGTGGCCGCAGTGGACGCCGTCAAAATAGCCGAGCGCCACAGCACTGCCCTGCGGGGCGTGGATGGGCGTCAGACTTTGATAAATTTGCATTGGGCAGTCAGCCCCTTTCGCAAAATAGTTTTCAACCTTGAGCACGCCGCCCTCGACGCTGGCCAGACCCAGAAACGCGCCGGTCTCATCGTAGGTGCGGTAGCGGCCATCGGCAGCAGCGTAATGGCTCGTCGGGCAGCCGTTGAGCAGGTGCGCCTTGACGCCGCTGTTGACGTGCAGGGCGGGCAGCGGCGTAAAGACTGACTCGATCGGCAGTACCCAGCCGTTGGTTTCGAGTTCCCCGCTCTCGGCGGCGGCTAAAATTTCCGGCAGCGTGTGGCACTGGGCCAGACTGAACACACCGGCCTGCGTGCGGCGCCAGGGCGGACAGCGTGGCAGGCACGCCGAGGGCGTCGCCGATCTCCTCGGCCAGCACGCGGATGTAGGTGCCCTTGGAGCAGGCAACGCGGACGGTGTATTCGTCGGGCGCGGGGCTGCCGAGGTATTCGATGTCATAGATCGTGATGGGGCGGGGCGTGCGCTCCACGGTCTGGCCCTTGGGGCCGCTTTATACAGCGGCTGGCCGTTGATCTTGACCGCACTGTACATCGGCGGCAGCTGCATCGCGGTCACCACGGAACTGCGGCAGCACGGCGCACAGCTCCGGCGCGCCACCGTGACGGGCGCTGTTTCCAGCGTTTCGCCCGTTACGTCGCCGGTGTCGGTGCGCAGGCCCAGGCGGATGGTTGCCTCATAGGTTTTATCATGGTCAAGCTGGCGGTCGGCGGCCGCAGTTGCCTTGCCGATAAACACCGCGAGCACACCGGTGGCCATAGGGTCCAGTGTGCCCGAAGTGTCCCAGCTTGCGTGTGCCCAGCGCGCCGCGCAGCTTGGCCAGCACATCAAAGCTGGTCCAGCCTGCAGGCTTATCCATAGGCAGAATGCCGTTTGGCGTTTGCATAGCAGGGTTCCTTTTTCTGTTGTTAGGGTTTAAAGGCTTCGTTTTATCCTGGGGGCGGGCAGCTGTCACCGAAAGGTGACTAATGAGAACAAGTCTGCCATTGCAGACCGTTTACGGGTTGTTGCGGGCAGGTTCGCCCCTCATCCGGCCTTGCTTCGCGCGGCCACCTTCCCCCCCTGGGGAAGGCTTTATTACGCTTCTTTCTCCGCGTCGGCGCGGTCCAGTTCCTTTTTGACTTCCTCGAGGATCGCATGCTTGGCGTTGTCCGGGTTGCCGCTGATCTCACAGCCTGCGGCGCGGGGGTGGCCGCCGCCGCCTAGCCGCCGTGCAATGTTGCAAGCATTGGTGTCGTGGCCGGTGCGCACGCTGATTTTATAACTGCCGTCCTTTTGCTGGCGCAGGGTCAGACCGACCTCGACGCCCTCGATGGAGCGCGGCAGGCTCGTCAGATCCTCCAGCTCGGCCCCGGCCACACCTGCGGCCTGGATTTGGTCCCAGGTCAGGCAGATGAGCGCACAGCGGTCGTCGTAGTAAAACTCAGGCTTTCTAAAGCCATGCGTTCCGCGATGACCCGCGCGTGGGAGCGGCTCTCGAACAGGCGCTCGTTCAGCTTTTCCACGTCGGCACCGGCCTCGATAAGCGCCGCCGCCGCGCGGGTGGGTCTCCGCCGTCGTGTTGCTGAACCGGAAGCAACCGGTGTCGGTTGCCACGCCGTGTACAGGCAGGGAGGCGATCTCCGGCGTGATCTTCGCGCCCATCTCGGGGATGAGCGTCGTCAGCAGCTCGGCGGCTGCGGCAGCCGGTCGTCCACCAGCGTCTCATAGGCATAGCCGCTGTTGGAGCCGTGGTGGTCGATGCACAGATTGACATGCTCGGCGTATTCCCGGATGTTGTTGCGCTCGCCAAAAGCTGGATACCGGCCACATCCACCGCCACGACGAACGCAGGGCTAAAGCTGCCGTCAAACACCGTGATGGGCATATAGTCGTACATGGCAGGGATCGGATCGCTGCACAGCACGGCGGCATTTTTGCCCAGCTGCTGAAGCGCCAGGCAGAGCGCCGTGCCCGAGCCGATGGTATCGCCATCCGGGGTTTTTATGACATAAGATCAAGATGTCATCTGCAGCAAGCAGACGCGAAACAACGGTCTCGCGATCCACATTCTGAGTCATAGGTTCCTCTTTTCTAACTGGGGTGCTTTACTCTGCGTCAGAGTCGGGCTCAATGTCCAGCTCACCCAGCAGCTTGTTGATGTGCGCGGCATAGGCTGCGCCTTCATCTTTGACGAATACAAAGCGCGGTGCCTTGCGGATGTGCATACGGCGGCTGACCTCGGTGCGGACATGCCCGGAAGCCTTGTTCAGCGCCTTGACGACCGGCTCCGGGCCGCCCTCACGGCCCATGACGCTGATGTAGACCTTGGCCTGATCGAGGTCGGGGGTCACATCCAGCCGGGTGACGGTCAGCAGGCCTTCGGCCAGGCGAGGGGATCCTTCATCTGGCCGATGATCCCGATCAGCTCCCGCTTCATATCCTGGGCCATGCCTTGATAATCAGGTTCAATGTCGTCTGCTTGCCGGATTCCATGTTCGAGAACATGTTCTCCAAGCTAACCTTCGCCATCGTCGCCTCGCGGGATGCCTTGACCTTCGCCTTGCGTTCCTCCGCGACCTGACGGGACAGACGGTCGTCGCCGACAGCCTGCATCTCGTCGCCCGCAGACGGCACTTCATCGAAGCCCATGATTTCCACAGGTGTGGACGGACCGGCTTCCTTGACCTTCTCACCGCGGTCGTTAATCAGCGCACGGACGCGGCCGCTCGCCAGACCCGCAATGATGTTGTCGCCCACATGCAGCGTACCATTCTGCATCAGCACAGTCGCCAGCGGGCCGCGCGCCTTGTCCAGCTTCGCCTCGATGATAACGCCGCGACCCAGACGGTTCGGGTTCGCGCGCAGTTCCATCGTATCCGCCTGCAGCAGAATCATTTCGAGCAGTTCATCGACGCCCTCGCCGGTCTTGGCGGAAACAGGGCACATAATCGTGTCGCCGCCCCAGTCGGTGATGCCGCCGGCCTCGCCCTGGGTCACATGGGTTTTGCGGATGGCGTCCAGGATGCTGGTTTTGCCGTGGTCAACGTGGCCCATAACCACCACAACAGGGGGACGCTCCACCAGATCGGCCTCGTTGTCCTCTTCCACCTCGAAGAGACGCTCCTCGATGGAAACATGGACCTCATGCTCGACCTTGGCGTGGAATTCCTCGGCCACCAGAGCGGCGGTGTCAAAGTCAACGACATCAGAGATGGCGTGCATCTCGCCCATCTGCATGAATTTGGCCACGACCTTGGCAGCGCTCTTCTTCAGGCGGGTAGCCAGCTCACCCACGGTGATCTCATCGGGGATCATCACCTTCAGCTGGGCATTGCGGGCCTTCTCCAGCTGGATGCGCTGCAGCTTCTCGGCCTCGGTCTCGCGGCGGCGGCCAAACTGCTGGCCGCGGCGGTTGTTGCGGTTGTTGAACTTTTCCTTCTTGCCGGTGGGCTGGTTCTTGCGCTTGCTGGGCATGTTGCGGCTGTCGGCCAGGTCGTCATAGCGGGCGTTGAACTTGTCAACGTTCACGTCGACGGTGCGGGTGTCAACGGACACCTGCACGCGGTTGACCCTGGACCTGCTCGGTCTTGACAGGCTCTTTAATGCCGGTATCGGCGGCCAGCTCCTGCAGGGTGACACGCTTCTCGCTGCGCTTTTCCGCCTGCTTCTCGGGCTTGCGGCTGTCTTTCTTCTGCTCGGGCTTCGGCTCCTGCTTGGCGGCGGGCTTGGGCTGCTCCGCAGGCTTGGGCTTGGCAGCGGGCTTCTGGGCTGCGGCGGGCTGCTTCTTCGGCTCGGGCTTCTTTTCTGCCTTCGGGGCCGGGGCGGGCTCCTTGCCGCTGGCAAGGTAGGCGTCAGGCTGTCCTCGGCGTTCTCGCGGGTCAGGGTCTCCAGCAGGACGTTGAGTTCTTTTTCCTCAAACGTGCCGGCGGGTCTTATAGGCTTCGCCGGTCACGCCGGAAACGGTCTCGACGACCTTTTTGGCGGGCATGCCGAACTCCTTGGCAACATCAGCGATCTTGTATTTAAAATCCATATAGTGTGTCCTCCTCATCAAAGGTATTTTGCGCACAGCTAGTGCAAGGTGTTCGTCAGTAACGCCGAACACGGCGGCGGGTTTGGGGGTAGCATGGCCAGATCTGCGCTGGTCAGTGGCATCTGCTCGCAGGCAACAATGCCGTCGCAGGCGTCCTTTATATGGCTGACCGTGCGCTCGCTGGCGTCGGAGGTAAAGCAGCACCAGGGGCCACTTTGCCGCGCAGTGCATTTTCCTGTACGCGGTCATACCCATGCAGCAGCTTACCGGCCTTGCGGCACAGCCCCAGCGCACCCAGCAGCGGGTGCTGATCGTTATTCATCGCTCGCCGCCTCCTTTGCACTTTTGCTCCGCACAGGCGTCTCCTCCGTCAGGCGGTCATAAATGCCGTCCGGGATAGGGAACCTCAAACGTGCGTTCCAGCCGCTTTGCCTTGCGCGCTTTGGCAAGGCAGGCGGCCGAGGGGCACAAGTAGGCGCCGCGCCCCGGCGCTTTGCCGCGCAGATCATGCTGATCTCGCCCTCCGGACTGCGCACCACGCGCACCAATTCGCGTTTGGGGCGCTGGGCATTACAGCCCACACACCGGCGCACCGGTATCTTTTGCTTTTGCTGCTGCAACTGGCAGACCTCATTTCTAAATAATAGATAAGAGATAAAAAGATAAAAAATATAGTGGACCGCGGCGCTGCGGCCGCTCAAAATCTGCCGCCGTAGGGGCGCGGACGCGCCCGTGCTGCCCTACGGGAGCAGGCCGGGCGGATATGGAATCCGCCCCTACGGTTTATTTTCGTCCGCCCTGCTAAAACTCCACATTTTATATTATCTTTTATCTATTATCTTTTATTTTAACATTTATTCTTCGTCCTCGCCGTAGTAGCCGGACTCGGGGCGGATATCAATATTGTAGCCGGTCAGATGGGCGCACAGACGCACATTCTGGCCCTTGTTGCCGATAGCAAGGCTCAGCTGGTGATCGGGCACGGTCACGCGGCAGCTCTTGGTCTCGCCGGGCAGCAGCTCGACCTTGACAACCTTGGCCGGGGACAGTGCGGCGGAGATAAACTCGGTGATGTCCCTCGCTCCAGCGGATGACATCGATCTTCTCGCCGTTCAGTTCCTGGACGATTTTCTCCACGCGGGCGCCGCGGGCACCGATGCAGGCACCGACCGGGTCAACGTCGGGGTTTTTGCTCCAGACGGCCAGCTTAGTGCGGGCACCGGCCTCACGGGCGATGGCCTTGACCTCAACGGTGCCGTCGAAGATTTCAGGGACCTCCATCTCAAACATACGCTTGACCAGGCCGGGATGGTGCGGCTGATGGTCACGCGGGGCCGCGGTCGGTCGCCAGACATCCACAACGTAGACCTGCACAGTCTGTCCCTCGGTGAAGGTCTCGCCAGGGGACCTGCTCGTTGCGTGGGCAGAACGGCGCTGCCGCCCTTGCCCAGATCCAGCACAACGTTGCCGCGCTCGGGGTCGATGGAGACGACGGTGGCGGCGATCAGCTCATGGGCGCGGGACTGCATCTCGCTGCACTGCAGGTTGCGCTCGCCCTCGCGCAGGCCCTGACGGATGACGTGCTTGGCGGTCTGGGCGGCGATGCGGCCAAATTCCTTGGTTTTCAGCGGGGTGACCATGCGCTGGCCGACCTTGTAGCTCTTGCGGATCTTTTGGGCATCTTCCAGGCTGACCTGAGTGTGGGGGTTCTCGACCTCCTCCACGATGTCACGCAGCAGGCTGGCACGGAACGCGCCAAGCTCGGGGTCAATGTCCACAACGACATTGTCGTCCTCGACCTCGTAGTCCTTCTTGACCGCAATGACGATGGCCGCCTTGATCTTGTCGATCAGGTAGTCCTCGGGCAGGCCGCGCTCCTTTTCCAGTGCAGAAAGGGCCTCAAAAAATTCGTTGTTCGCAGTAGCCATGTTTCTGGTTTCCTCCCAATTATATTTCAAGTACACGCAATACAGTAGTTACAATCGCTCTCTTTGCCTTCCCTTTAAAGGGTTTTCCTCCGTAGGGCCGGATGAGGGGCGGCCCTGCACGGAAGGGCAAAATCGAGTTTGCGGGGAAAGCCCGGGCCGGGCATGCCCGGCCTACAAGCCAGCCCTGCAGGTCAAATCAGCCGAACAGATCCTCGTCGTCGCAGAGCTTGACGTAGCCGGCGCTCTTGACGGGGAAGGCGTAGGTCTCCTCCCCGTCGGTCAGGGGTCACGTTACCGTCGGCGTCCAGCCCCTGCAGAATGCCCGCGTAATCGCGGCGGCCCTGCTCATCGGGGCGGATCAGGTGCGCGGCGCACTTCTGGCCCTTTGAGCTGCTCGTAATGCTCGGGGCGGGTCAGGCGGCGGCCCAGGCCGGGGCTGCCGACCTCGAGATAATAGCTCTGTTCAATGGGGTCCGCCTCGTCCAGCAGCGGGTCGATGGCGCGGGAGACAGCCTCACAGGTGTCGGTGTCCAGCGGCTCATCGCGGTCGATCAGCACGCGCAGGAACCAGTCCGGGCCTTCCTTTTCAAAGCGGACATCCCACAGGCGCAGGTCCATCCCCTCAACAACGGGGCGGACGAGCGCTTCGACGACCTTGACCGCGCTGCCCTGCTGCGGTTTACCGGGTTTTGCCATAAAAAATGCTCCAATCATAAAGAAAGGACCTTGCGGCCCACTTTCAGTAAAATCATCATCGAACACTAAGACTATACCACATCCGTGCGCAAATGCAAGCCCCCGCCGGGTAGATTTGCCTTCTAACGGGCTTTTTCAGCGTGCATTTTTTGCGGAGTTTGAGAAAACGGCCTGTAAATTCCGTATTGGACTGAATTTGAACGCCGCGGTTGGCTTTGCCTGATGGCTGCGTTGCCGCGCGGATTCTTCTTCCGGGGCTGGTTGTAGTTCGTCAGGTGTTGGTACCTCGGTGGGCTCCGGTTCCGGAATATTTGGTGTTGGTGTTGCCGTGGCAGTCGGTTTAGGTGTTGGTACCTCGGTGGGCTCCGGTTCCGGAATATTTGGTGTTGGCTCCGGTGTTGGTTCCGGTGTTGGCACCTCAGTGGGCTCCGGTTCCGGAATATTTGGTGTTGGCGTTGGAGCCACAGTAGGTTCTGGTGTCGGCTCAGGCGTCGGGGTTACGGGCAGTACTTCCCTATAGTTTGCGTACAAAATCGTGGCATCCTTGTACGTAATGCGGCGGGTCTCTTTTGTTTTTCCATCGCTCCAGCCTATGAAAGTATCCCCTGCTCTGCGTTTAACCTTCACATCGACCCAGCCATCCTCGCTCAATGCAAAGCCAGTATAATTGGTTTTGTCATTTGCAAAAAAGTTCAGCATTGTGAGAATCGACAATTTCAATTATATCATCAGTCTGATAAGTAAAGGCATTGTCTCTTGTGACAAAAATTTGAAACTGGCGCGTCGTCTCTGCCGGTTCGCCGGGGGCGCCTTTGTCTCCTTTGTCTCCTTTCAAGCCTTGCGCGCCTGCGGGGCCTTGCTCACCCTTGTCTCCTTTATCACCTTTCAAGCCTTTGCAACGCCTGCGGGGCCTTGCTCACCCTTGTCTCCTTTGTCTCCTTCATCACCTTTCAAGCCTTGCGCGCCTGCCCTTTGCTCACCCTTGTCTCCTTTTTTCACCCTTTGCACCTTGGTTGCCAGTTGCGCCTGTTGCCCCAGCATTACCGACTGCGCCAGTTGCCCCCGGCAAGCCGGTTTCGCCATCGGCTCCGGGGTTTCCTGTTCTCCTTGTCGCCTTTTTCGCCTTTCAACTCGTCTGTGGCAATCAGGTTTCCCAGTCTGTACCGTTGTAATATTGGATATAGCCATCCTGTACGCGCATTTGCACGTCTGCATTGGCGGCTGCTGCGCTGTCTACGCTTTTTGCACAGCCTGTCAGCAGTACAGCCAACGCCAATGCGGTCAACGTAGTCTTTTTCATCGTCAATCCTTTCTTTTTGTAACATTAGGCGTGTATATATTGCCCGCCCGTGGCCGTGGGCAGCCACCGCAAAGTTCCCGGGCGGATATGGAATCCGCCCCTACGCCGTAGGGGTCGGCGTCCCCCAACGACCAGGGAATGCTGCTGACGCAAAGTTCCGGCGGGTGGGCAAGGCTCGCCCCTACCCTTTCTTTCCGTGCAACCGCTTCGCAATCGGTTTCTCAACACCGTAATAGGCCGCCAACGTTACTGCAATCGCCGCGGTCCAGTACAGCGCGGGGCCTGCTGCATCCAGACGGTGTCGCCCAGCTGGTTCGGCGGGGTGTCACCGCTCCACGCGGGCAGGTGCAGGTCATACTTTAAAAATACGGTAAGCTGCTGGTGCCACAGATAAAGCTGTAGGTCAGCGCCGACAGCCACGCCAGCGCGCGCCGCACCGGGCGGGGCAGCGTCAGCCCCAGCCCGAAGCAGACGAGCACCGCTGCTGCGGCCAGCGCCAGCGGTATGCGGGTTGACCAGCTGGTACCGCTGGAACTCCGCCGCATACGCCTGGTGTGCGCAGCTGCGCATTGAGCCACACCAGCGCCAAAACACCGAGCACCGTACAGCCCGCGCGGGGTAAAGCCGCTGCGTCCAGCCGCCGCAGGCCAGCCGTGCAAACACCAGTGCCGCCGCCAGCCCCACCCAGCACGCCGCAGAACGCAGGGAACTGATTGAACAGCGAGGAATAGGCGTCGCTGCCGTACTGCGGCAGCGCCCACAGCGTATAGCCCAGCTGCACGGCGCAGAGCGCACCCAGTGTCGGCAGCGGGCGTCTGACACAGAGCGGGGCCAGCAGCGGGAACACAAGGTAAAATAGCGCAAACACCGTCAGCGTCCAGGTCACGCCGTTGAGCCAGGTGGCAAGATAGCTCTGCGGAAACAGCTGCTGGGTCAGCGCCAGGTGGGCGGCCAGGTCGATGCCCAGCGTGCGGCTCCACCCGGCGCGGTACAGGGTCGGCACAAGGCTGAACAGCAGGCTGACGTAGTAGGCGGGCAGCAGCCGCGGCGCGGCGGCGGTAGAACGCCGCCGGGCGGGTCAGCGGCAGGGGCCGCCCCTGCGCCGCCGCGTTGGCCCAGGGCAGGAACAGGCAGAACGCCGACAGCATGACCAGCAGGTCCACGCCGACGCTGCCCGCCCGCAGCCAGTGTGCCGGGGCTGCGCCGCCGTACCAGCTCTGCTGCCAGATGTGAAACGTCGCCACGGCCCAGGTCGCCAGCACCCGCACAAAATCCGCTGCCGCCGGGCGGTCTGTGTCGATGGGCGCGGGCGTGCGGTTTAGAACGCCCATTCGCCGTTTTTTCAAAATCGTGACTTCTTCCCCGCGCTTCGTGATGCCGGTGACATGGGTATCCGCCGCGCCGATCATGACATCCTCATGGATGGCGGAGTTGTTCAGGCCCTTCTTCATCAGGTCGTCGCGGGTCATGGCAGAGCCGCCCTTGATGTTCGTCGGGTAGCCCGCGCCGAACGCAATGTGGCAGGCGGCGTTCTCATCAAACAGGGTGTTGTAGAACAGCACGCCGCTGCGGTTGATGGGGCTGGATGCGGGCACGAGGGCGATCTCGCCGATGCGGTTGGAGTTCTCATCGGTGGTAGAGCAGCTCGGTCAGCAGGTCGGCATTCTTCTCGGCACCGTGCTCCACGACAACACCGTCCGTTTTGAAGGCGACATGCCAGCCCTCGATCAGCTGGCCGTTGTAGGCGTAGGGCTTCGTGCCGTAGACGACGGCCGTTTGTGCGCTCGCGGTGGGGCGCACAGAAACCTCCTCTGTGGGAACGTTGGCGATGAACTCAATGCCGTCCTCCGGTCTTGCTGGACGCGCCCCTCCCCAGGTGGCGTCGTCGGCCAGACCGACGGTCAGGTCTGTGCCGTTCAGGCTGGTCATGCGGATGCGGTCGAGGTCCAGCGCGTTCATGCGGTCGCGGCGGGCCTTGGTCACGGCGACATGCTTCTGCCACGCGCCGACAGGGTCACCGGTGGAGACGCGGCAGACGTCAAAATCGGCGCCCAGAGCTTTCAACAGCCTCGTCGAGCGGCAGGTCCGGGAACACCTTGGCGGCCCAGCCCGGAGCGGGCGGCCGCCACGCACCACTGGACGCGGTCATTCATCGTGTACTCCTGCCAGGGGCTTCATAAAGGTACGGCGCGCGAGGTTGACGCGGTTCAGCACCCGCATCGAGGCCCGCCAGTGCCTCGGGATCCTCGGCATGGATGGCCAGCGTGCAGCAGCCGTCCGGGTCCTCGGCGTAGTCGAGGTAGCTGCGCAGCTCGTAGGGGCTTCATGGCGGTCAGGTCCTTTTCGTCGGCCAGCTCCATGTTCAGGCGGGTGAGCTTATCGTCCTCCCAGCGGACGACGACGGTCTTGGCCCCGGCCTCGTAGCCTGCGCGGACGCAGGCATGGGCGAAAGTCCGGCATCGTGACCGGGCAGCGGACGATAAAATTCTGGCGCGGACGCACATTGACGCCCACCTTGACGATA
>VOFC01005504.1_pt1 | contig 24180 bp, 30 predicted proteins | sample 5384161 | NCBI WGS metagenome assembly VOFC01 (sample SAMN12384722, study PRJNA508395) | human gut metagenome | isolation source: healthy gut B | host: Homo sapiens | reverse complement strand
AGATGAGGCTGTCGACATACAACGAGGCGGTGTTGAGCACCGTGATGCCCAGCTCGCCGAGCACGGCCAGCAGCGCGAGCTGCCGCGGTGCAGGCGTACCCGTGCCGCGCCGACACCGCGCCCACGCACAGGCCGAGCAGCACATACGGTACGATCCAGAGCGCAGTCGTGGCGCTCACGCCGAAGCGCAGCAGCTGGTACAGCAGCGTGCCCACCCCGCCGATGGCCAGCCCGTCGACCGGGCCGAGCAGCAGTGCGCCGAGAAACACCGGCAGCGCCTCGACGGTGATCTTCAGGTTGCCGGTGCTGATCGACGCCAGCCCCAGCACCGTGACCATGGCGGCAAACATTGCGTCCGCCGCAGGCGGCGGGCAGTCCATTTCGTATGCAATTTGCAAGACTCCTTTCGTGACAGTTGCCACGACGGGGTCTTCCCCTGGTGGCAGCGGAAGCGGCAGCAGCACCGCGGGGCGTACCCCTTCGTCGTCGGACAACTTCCCATCCCGACGCACTTAACGCGCTGTTCCTACTCTGTCCAATACATACTCTGCATAGATTCCGTGTGCATCTTAGCACACGCGGCGCGGCTTTGCAACCGGAAAAAAGGACGCCCACCGGGCGTCCTTTTTCTGCGCTTACTTCTGCGCTTACTTTTTCTCGCGGGTCAGACGGCGCGTGAGCTCCTCGACGAGCCCGTCGATCAGCTCCTGGTGGTCGGCCAGGTTCAGCTCGGCCTCGCGCACGATCGTGTAGCCGAACACATCGTCGTCCATGACCTTGGCATACGAGAGCAGCTCCGCCTGCATACAGCGGATGGCCGCCACGCTCAGATGCACGGCTGCGAGCGCGCTGCACGCGGTCAGATCGTCGCCCTTGTCCACGACCTCCTTCATGAGCTCGATGCAGCGGCACATGATGTACACGACCTCGTTGGGATGTCGCTCGCGACACGCAGCGCGATGTCAAGATCGTTGCGCGTGATATTCTCCTCGGCCCTGCGCCGGTCAAGCGGCTCGCGCGCGCGCAGCTCCTCATCGATCTGAAAGACCATGTAGTCCGTCATCTGGCGCAGCTCCTCGGCCGTCTGTCTGAGCGCCGCATCATCCGAGCGCAGCGCGCGCACGGCCAGCGAGCCCATCGCCGCCGCCAGCGCCGCCACGACTGCACCGACGCTGCCCGCCTGCGGCAGACCATCCGGGTCCGCCACCGCAGCCACATAGTCCTTGACCGGCATGGCGCCGAAGGTCTGCTTCGGCTTGTGCTCTCCGACGGCGACCACGTGGTCGCCATCCGCCGTGTGGATCAGGATCTTTTTCTTCTCTTCCGCCATAAATGCCTCCATTCCCCGCGCGCATAGCCGCGCGCAGATATACACACATATTATAATAGGAATATAGCACGCGGAGTGCACATTGTCAAGATTCCAACAGCCGTTCGTTTGTGGAAAAGGCCATATTCTGCACAAAAACCGCCCGGTTTTTTCGTCAAATTTTGTCACGCGCAAGTGCAATTCCGGCATTTATCTTTGCCGCTTTCTGATATAGTGAGAGATAAGCGCAAAATATCACAGAGGGAGCGTGAAGCGATTTGGGGATCAACAACGTGATCTCTCTGCTTGGCGGCGTGGCTCTGTTCCTGTTCGGCATGACGCTCATGGGCGACGGGCTGAAAAAGGTGGCCGGCAACAAGCTTGAGATCATCCTGTATAGACTCACAAGTACCCCGCTCAAGGGCGTTTTGCTCGGCACGGGCGTTACCGCCGTGATCCAGTCATCCTCGGCCACGTCCGTCATGGTCGTCGGCTTTGTCAACTCCGGCATGATGCAGGTGCGTCAGGCCATCGGTATCGTGCTCGGCTCGATCCTCGGCACGAGCATCACGGGCTGGATCCTCTGCCTGTCGGACATCAGCGGCTCCGGCTGGGTGTCGCTGCTGAGCACCGCAACGCTCACCGGCATCGTCGCCGTGATCGGCATCGTCCTGCACATGCTCTGCAAGGATCAGGCCAAGCGCCACATCGGTGACATCCTGCTCGGCTTCGCCGTGCTGATGTACGGCATGTCCGCAATGAGCGGCGCCGTCGCCCCGCTCAAGGACAGCGCGGCGTTCATCAACCTGCTCACCCGCTTCTCCAACCCCCTGCTCGGCGTGCTCGTCGGCACGGTGTTCACCTGCATTTTGCAGAGCGCCTCCGCTGCCGTCGGCATTTTGCAGGCGCTGGCCATCACGGGCACGATCACGTTCTCGGTCGCCTTCCCCATCACGCTCGGCATCGCCATCGGCGCGGCCGTGCCAGTGCTGCTGTCCTCGCTCGGCGCGAGCGTCAAGGGCAAGCGCACCGCCTATGTCTACCTGCTCATCGACGTCATCGGCGCGCTCGTCTGGGGCGTCGTGTTCTACGCGGTCAATGCGGCCGTGCGCTTCCCGTTCCTGGACATGACCATGACCACCGTGAGCATTGCCCTGCTCAACACGATCTTCCGCTTTGCGACCGTGCTGCTGCTCACGCCGATGATCCCCCTGCTCGAAAAGCTCGTCACGATCCTGTTCCCGGACAAGGCGTCCACCGGCGCGCTCGCCGACATCGACCGGCTCGAGGAGCGCTTTCTCGCGCACCCGGCGCTGGCCATCGAGCAGAGCCGCCTGGCCATCGACTCCATGGCCCGTCAGGCGCAGGACAACATCCTGTCCGCCTTCTCCCTGCTCGAAAAGTTTGACGACGACCAGTTCGCCGCCCTGCAGGAAGACGAGGAGGCCATCGACCACTACGAGGACAAGCTCGGCACCTACCTCATCAAGATCACGAGCAAGGAGCTCACGCCGCGCCAGACCGCCGACGTGTCGAAGTATCTGCACACGATCAGCGACCTCGAGCGCATCAGTGACCACTCGCTCAACATCGGTGAGACCGCACAGGAGCTCTACACGAAGCAGATCGTCTTCTCGCCCACCGGCGCGCGCGAGCTCAAGGTCATGCTCTCCGCCGTGACGCGTATCCTCGAGCTCACGATCAACGCCTTCCTCAACAACGACGTCGACGCCGCCTACCGCGTCGAGCCGCTCGAGGAGCTGATCGATAACCTCTGCGACGAGATGAAGCTGCACCACATCGACCGCCTGCAGTCCGGTGAGTGCACGCTCAACCACGGCTTTGCCTTCAACGACCTGCTCACCAACTGCGAGCGTGTGTCCGACCACTGCTCGAACATCGCCGTCGCCATGATCGAGCTCGAGTCCGAGTCGTTCGACACGCACGAATATATCAACAGCGTCATGGCCATGCACTCGCACCGCTTTGATGAATATTACGCCGAATACAGCAAGGAATTCCAGATTTAATGCATATATCCGCCGCCTATCCATTTGCAAAAATGGCCGGGCGGCGGTTTTTTACCCTTGCCGTCCGGCAAATGTCCCAATTTTACGCGGCCATATATGTACATGCTGCACAAGGCATTTTTCTCCCGCCCGGCCTGTTTTTTCAAATTCCACAAATCGCGTCGGAATTTTCATGAATGTCTTGCATATTTATTCGTGAAGTAGTATATTAGCCTTATATAAATGGATTTTTATCCGCTTGTGAGGGACAAGATATGCATAACAAAAAAACGACCATTTTCATTGACGGCAGCTCCGGCACGGCCGGTCTGCGCATTTACGACCGGCTGGCCCAGCGCGCGGACATCACGCTGCTGACCCTGCCGCCGGAGCTTGGGCACGATATCGAAGCGCAGCGCGAGCTGCTCAACCGCGCGGACATCGCGTTTTTGTGTCTGCCGGACGCGGCGGCCATCACGGCGGCAGACCTCGTCGAGAACCCGGACACGGTCGTGCTCGACACCTCGACCGCGCACCGCACGGCCCCCGGCTGGACGTACGGCTTCCCGGAGCTGTCGCCCGAGCGTGAGGCTGCGATCCGTACGGCCAAGCGCATCGCGGTGCCCGGCTGCCACGCCAGCGGCTTCATCGTGCTCGCCTACCCGCTCGTCGAGGCGGGTATCCTGCCGCCGGACGCGCTGCTGACGTGCTACTCGCTCACGGGCTACAGCGGCGGCGGCAAGAAGATGATCGCCGAGTATGAGGCAGACAAGCTTGACCCCCTGTACGTTGCGCCCCGGCAGTACGGTCTGGCGCAGCAGCACAAGCATCTGCGCGAGATGTGTGCGATTCCCCGGGCCTGACGCACGCGCCGGTGTTCGCGCCGATCGTGGCGAATTTCTACAGCGGCATGGAGACGAGCGTCGCGCTCTTCGGCGCCCAGCTCTGCCCCGGCAAGACGATGGCGGACATTAAGGCCGCCTACGCCGCAAAGTACACCGGCCCCGTCGTGCACTATCAGGACCCCGCATGCACGGACGGCTTCCTGTCCGCCGCCGCCATGTCCGGCAAGGACAGCATGGTCGTGTCGGTGTCCGGCAACGACGAGCGCATCGTGCTCACGTCCGTGTTCGACAACCTCGGCAAGGGCGCGTCCGGCGCGGCACTCGAGTGCCTGAACCTCGTCATGGGCAAGGAAAAGGGCTTCGGCCTCGAACTGTAAGGAGGAACCGATGAAGCAAGTCACCGGCGGCGTGTGCGCCGCACAGGGTTTTTCCGCAGCGGGCATCCACTGCGGCATCCGCAAGAACCAGGCCAAGCGCGACCTCGCGCTCATTTACAGCGCCGTCCCGGCCAGCGCCGCGGCGGTCTATACAACCAACCTCGTCAAGGGCGCGCCCCTGACCGTGACAAAGGCGCACCTGGCTGACGGCAAGGCGCAGGCCATTATCTGCAACAGCGGCAACGCCAACACCTGCAACGCCGACGGCATCGCCGTCGCCGAGGAGATGAGCGCACTCACGGCAGCGGCGCTGCACATCGCGCCGCAGGACGTCATCGTCGCGTCCACGGGCGTGATCGGCCAGCCACTCGATCTCGCGCCCATCCGCACCGGCCTGCCGCAGCTCGCCGCCGCGCTCGGCGATCACTCCGATCAGGCGGCTGAGGGCATCATGACCACCGACACGCAGCCGAAGGAGATCGCCGTGCAGTTCACTGCCGGCGGCAAGACCTGCACGATCGGCGGCATCGCCAAGGGCTCGGGCATGATCCACCCGAACCTCGCGACCATGCTGGTCTTTCTCACGACGGACTGCGCCGTCAGCGCGCCGATGCTGCACGCGGCACTCACCGGCGACGTGAGCGACACGTTCAACATGGTCAGCGTCGACGGCGACACGTCCACGAACGACATGGTCGCCGTGCTGGCAAACGGACTCGCGGGCAACACCGAGATCACCGCGCCCGGCGCGGACTTCACGGCCTTCTGCCGCGCGCTCAACAGCGTGACCGTCTGGCTCTGCCGCCAGGATCGCGGGCGACGGCGAGGGCGCGACGCGCCTGATCGAGTGCTGCGTCACCGGCGCGGAAGATCACGCGACGGCGAAAACCGTGGCCAAGAGCATCGTCTGCTCGTCGCTCGTCAAGGCCGCCATGTTCGGCGCGGACGCCAACTGGGGCCGCGTGCTGTGCGCCATCGGCTACAGCGGCACGCATGTGGACGTGCACAAGGTCGACGTGTTCTTCCGCTCGGCAGCCGGAACGGTGTGCGTGTGCGTCGACGGCGCGGGCATCCCGTTTTCCGAGGAGGAAGCCAAACAGATCCTGCTCGAAAAGGAGATCGAGATCCTCGTGGACCTCAGGTCCGGCGGCGAGGGCGCGACGGCCTGGGGCTGCGACCTGACATATGACTACGTGAAGATCAACGGCGACTACCGTACCTGAACCGGGAGGGACACTATCATGGACATCACGAATCCGCAGCGCGCGAAGGTACTCGTCCACGCGCTGCCCTACATTCAGGAATACAGCGGCAAGATCGTCGTCATCAAATACGGCGGCAACGCCATGATCAGCGAAAAGCTCAAGGACTCCGTCATGCGCGACATCGTGCTGCTCTCGCTCATCGGGGTGCAGGTCGTGCTCGTGCACGGCGGCGGGCCCGAGATTACAGAAACGCTGCAAAAGCTCGGCAAGCAGACGCAGTTTGTCGACGGTCTGCGCGTCACGGACGCCGAGACCGCCGACGTCGTGCAGATGGTGCTCGCCGGAAAGATCAACAAGACGCTCGTCAATCTCATCGGGCACAAAGGGCGGTCGCGCGATCGGCCTGTCGGGCATCGACGGGCAGATGATTCAGGCGCGCGTGCGCGACGAGCGCCTCGGCTACGTGGGTGAGATCACGAAGATCGACGTGCGCCCCATCCTCGACGTGCTCGACAAGGGCTACATTCCCGTCGTGTCCACCGTCGGGTGCGACATGCAGGGGCACGTCTACAACATCAACGCCGACACCGCGGCCGCGCGCATCGCGGGTGAGCTCGGCGCGGAGAGCCTCATCGCCATGACCGACATCGGCGGCATCCTGCGCGACAAGGACGACCCCGGCACGCTCATCCCCGTCATCCATACGGCGGAGGCGCACGCGCTCATCACGTCCGGCGTCATCTGCGGCGGCATGCTGCCGAAAGTGACCTGCTGCATGGACGCCATCCGCTGGGGCGTGCACCGTGTCTTTATCATCGACGGGCGCGTGCCGCACGCCATACTCATCGAAATGCTGACAAATGAAGGCATCGGCACCATGTTCGTTGCCGGACAAGGAGGAAATGCAAATGAACACACAGCAACTTGATATACCTACATCGCCAACACCTACGCCCGCTACCCGGTCACGATCGTGCGCGGCAAGGGCTCGCTCGTCTGGGACGCGGCCGACAAGGAATACATCGACCTCGCGACCGGCATCGCCGTCAACAGCTTCGGCGTGTCCGACCCCGCGTGGGTGCGCGCCGTGACCGAGCAGCTGTGCACCGTGCAGCACACCTCCAACCTCTACTTCACCGCGCCCGACGCGCAGCTGGCGCAGCTGCTGTGCGAGAAGACCGGCATGAAAAAGGTCTTCTTCTCCAACTCCGGCGCGGAGGCCAACGAATGCGCCATCAAGGCCGCGCGCAAGTACGCGGCTGAACACAAGGGCCCGGAGTACCACACCATCATCACGCTCAAAAACAGCTTCCACGGCCGCACGATCACGACGCTCGCCGCGACCGGTCAGGACGTGTTCCACCACGACTTTCTGCCGCTGACGGAGGGCTTTGCCTACGCCGAGGCGAATAATCTCGACGATCTCAAGGCGCAGGTGGCCGCGCACAAATGCGCCGCCATCATGATCGAGGTCGTGCAGGGCGAGGGCGGCGTCATCCCGCTGACGCAGGAATTCGTCAAGGGTGCGGCGCAGCTCGCCGCCGCGCAGGACATCCTGCTCATCTGCGACGAGGTGCAGACCGGCAACGGCCGCAGCGGCAAGCTCTACGGCTATATGCACTACGGCGTCAAGCCCGACATCGTCTCCACGGCCAAGGGCCTCGGCGGCGGGCTGCCGCTGGGCGCAACGCTGCTCGGCGAGAAGGTGCAGAACGTGCTCACCCCCGGCAGCCACGGCTCCACCTTCGGCGGCAACCCCGTCTGCTGCGCCGGTGCGCTGAGCATCCTGCACCGGCTCGACGGGCCGCTGCTGCAGTCCGTGCAGGAAAAGTCCGACTTCATCGTCAGCTCTCTCACCGGCGCGCCGGGCGTCAAGAGCGTCACGGGCCTGGGCCTGATGCTCGGCGTGGAGACCGAGCGCCCGGTCAAGGACGTCATCAATGACTGCATGGCGCGCGGTGTGCTCGTCATCTCGGCGAAGAACAAGGTGCGCCTGCTGCCGGCGCTCAACATCCCCATGGCGCAGCTCGAGCAGGCGATCGGCGTGCTCAAAGACGTCTGCGCCGGAGAATAAGGAGGAACACCGACATGAATCTCAAAGGCAACGATTTTCTCAAGCTGCTCGACTACACGCCCGAGCAGATCGACTACCTGCTCCGGCTCGCCGCCCAGCTCAAGGCCGAGAAAAAGCCGGCATCCCGCACCGCCTGTGCGAGGGTAAGAACGTCGCGCTCATCTTTGAAAAGACGAGCACGCGCACGCGCAGCAGCTTCGAGGTCGCGGCGCACGATCTGGGCATGGGCAGCACGTATCTCGACTCCACCGGTTCGCAGATCGGCAAGAAGGAGAGCATCGCCGACACCGCGCGCGTGCTCTCGGGCATGTTCGACGGCATTGAGTACCGCGGCTTCGGCCAGTGCATCGTCGAGGAGCTGGCGCAGTACGCCCCCGGCAGACATTCCTGCCGGGATTGAAGCTGTTTTTTATGAACACCCTGCTTTTTATTCTTCCTCTGTTTTGCCTTCGGCTTTGTCGTTCTCGTTGAATTTGTTGAGAAAATAAAGATAAGTCTCGGCATAGACGCGCTTTCTTGTCTCGAACCTGTCGCCGTCGTTGTGGTTGCGCGTATAGTGATCGACATCGGGCTTCAATATCTTCGTTATCTCCAGCGCTATTTCCTGATTTGTCATTTTATCGCCTCTGCGGTTTTCATCTATATATTACCACCGAAGTAAATATTTTTTCAACTATCGGGGCTCATTATTATTACTCAAAAGAAGCAATTATTAAAATTATAAAATGACGGTTCACGATTCGATAAGAAATACTTTTTTGTGCATTCTTGCTATTGACTCACAAAAAACAAGGTAATATAATGACATTGATGTTAAAAAGACACCCGATGCAGCAAAATTCCCACTGTTTTAAGGAAGGAGATTGCTACACCAACCATCAAGGAGAGGAAGATCTATCCATGGAAAACAAGAATCAGCGCATCTGCATCATCGGCGGCGGCCCCGCAGGCACGAGCATGGCTATGTACCTGGAGAAAAAGGGCTATGACAACTATGTCATCTATGAGAAGTCCGGCAAAGTCGGCGGCAAGGCATTCTCGCCCATGATGAAGGTCAAGAACGCACAGGGCAAATGGGAAGACCGCACCATTGAAATGGGCGCGGTCATGGGCTGCGACACTTACTTCGCAGTTCACGAGTGCGAAGAGTTCGGCGGCACGACCCATCTCGACGGACACGCCCATGGGCAAAGATTTATGAATGTCGACGGCACGCCCCAGAAGTCTTCTCCCCTCGCACTGCTCAAAGAAGATCATGAAGATGAGAAAGCTCTCAAAGCTCCTCGAGACGAAGTACAAAGGGCTACGATGTCAACGGTCACAGAGGCGTGTCCGAGGGTCGTTATGAGGGATCCCTGCCCGTCTCCCGAGATGAAGCTTGCTCACATCGAGGGCGAGAACCCGAACCTGAAGGATCTTTCGATGCCCTTCTCCGAGTTCCTCAAGCTCAACCACTGCGAGGACGCAGAGCTCGTCTGGAAGGGTCCCGTTCACTTCCTTCGGCTACGGCTACTTCGACGAGATCCCGGCGGCTTATGTTCTCAAGTATCTTGATGCCTTCACCGTCAAGCAGTTCCTTTCCACCGGCAAACTGTGGACTTGGTACAACGGCACCCAGAGCATCTGGGAGGGCGTCAACAGCCACCTGAAGCATCCCGCTCTGCTCAACTCCGAAGTCACCGACATCAAGCGTGAAAACGACAAAGTCTATGTCACCGTAAACGGCAAGACCGAAGAGTTCGACAAGCTTATCATCTGCACCCCGCTCGAGCTGTTCCTCGGCTACGGCAATCCCCGCCCGGAAGAGAAAGAGTTGTTCTCCAAGATAGTCCATAAGGAGTATTTCACCATGGCTGTCCGTCCCGAAGAGGGCAACGCGCCTGACATCTCCTACTATTTCTTCGAGAACATGACCAACGAGACCCGCGGACATCTTATGGTGTTCTATCATCGCTGGTCCGACGGAGTCACCGATCAGCCGCTCGTCACCTTCACCCTGCGCAACCACGAGGGCATGGAGGATGTTCCGTTTGAGGACGCAAAAGCGACTACCCTTGCAGACATGGAGAAGTGCGGCCTGAAGGTCGACAAGATCGAGCGTATCGACGACTGGTATTATTTCCCGCATGTCAGCAGCAAGGACTATGCCGACGGCTGGTATGAGAAGGTCGAAGCTATGCAGGGTAAGGACAACACCTACTATGCAGGCGAGGTTATGGCATTCGGCGACATGGAAGAGACCGTTGAATACAGCCGCGACCTTGCAAGAAGATTCTTTTAATTGAAGAGGTAAAATCATGCCGGAACAAAATAAGAAAATAATCAGCAAATATCAGGGTGACAAGAACCCCCGATGAACGCTATCTCAAGCTCGGCAGAAAGATAACCGATGCTATGGGACATAAAATCTCCGGAGTGACATCCGACGACCCGGAGTATTGGGGACTCAGAGAAGTCCTGACTCCCGAGATGTGCGATATCGCCAACAAGATGAAGCTCCGCCAGCACTACACCTTTGAGCAGCTGCTCGAGATGAACCGCGACTACGAAGCTATCGATCTGCAGAAGATACTCGATGAGATGTCTTACATAGGCATCCTTGAGTATGACTACGGCGACAACTACGACCACACTCACGAGCTCAAGGATCGCCCGCGCATCAGACGCTACAGACTGCCGTTCTATGTCCCGGCTCCGCCGAGCTGTTCAACTCCTCGGTCGACAGGATCGCAAAGAACCCCGCAGTTGCCTCGTTCTTCGAGCGCATGACTTTCATCCCCCCTCGCGGGCATCACTCAGATGGTTCCGCCCGGAGGCGACGGAATCGGAATGCATGTCATCCCGGTCGAGAAAGCTATTGACGCCGAGAGCAAGTCGATAGACCTTGAACATATTTCATACTGGCTTCAGAAATATGAGGGTCATATTTCTGCCGGTATTTGCTCCTGCCGCGCTTCACGCGCTGTTTTGGGCGACGGCTGCACAGACGATTTTGACGATTGGTGCATCCAGCTCGGCGACATGGCAGATTACACCGTTGAGACCGGACGCGCTCACTACATAACCAAAGAGCGCGCTCTCGAGATACTCGAGCTTGCCGAGAAGAACGGCTATGTCCATCAGATAACCAACATCGACGGCGAGAACAAGATTTTTGACATCTGCAACTGCAACGTCAAGATCTGCAACGCTCTGCGTACTTCTCTGCTGTTCAATACGCCCTATCTTTCGCGCAGCTCCTATACCGCAAAGGTCGAGAAGGAGAAGTGCGTAGCCTGCGGCAAGTGCGTTGAGACCTGCCCGGCGGGCGCCGTCAAGATGGGTCAGAAGCTCTGCCGCAAGGACGGCTCCGAGGTCAAATATCCTCATGCTCCCCTGCCGGACAACAACATCTGGGGACCCTATGCATGGGATGAGGACTACCGCGACACCGCGCGTATGTCCAACACATATGCCAGCGGCTCCGCTCCGTGCAAGGCGGCATGTCCCGCGCACGTGCCCGTTCAGGCTTATCTGCGCCTCGCCCACGAGGGCAAGTACCGCGAGGCTCTCGCGATGATAAAGACCGAGAACCCGTTCCCGGCTGTCTGCGGACGCGTCTGCAACAAGAGATGCGAATCCGAGTGCACACCGCGGCAAGATTGACGCTCCCGTTTCGATAGATGCGGTCAAGAAGTTCGTCGCCGATCTCGACCTCAACGCTGAGGACAGATTCGTGCCCGAAAAGACCGTTCAGTCGACCCACGGCGCGTTCGACGAGAAGATTGCCATCATCGGCGGCGGTCCTGCCGGTCTGAGCGCGGCATACTATCTCGCACAGATGGGTTACAAGCCCACCGTTTTCGAAAAGAACCCGATCCCCGGCGGTATGCTCACATACGGCATCCCCAGCTACAAGCTTGAAAAGGATGTTATCGCCGCAGAGATTGATATTATCAAAGAGCTCGGCGCCGAAATCAAGTGCGGCGTTGAGGTCGGCAAGGATATCACAATAGCTCAGCTCAAAGAGCAGGGCTACAAGGCGTTCTATATCGCCATCGGCTGCCAGGGCGGCAGACGCCCCGGAGTCAAGAACGACAACGCACCCGGCACACATATCGCTGTTGAGTATCTGCGCCACTGCTTCGAGCACCGCGAGGACACATTTGACGGCAGCGTAGTTGTCATCGGCGGCGGCAATGTCGCTATCGACTGCGCAAGAAACGCTCACCGTCTCGGTGCTTCCGAGGTCAGCATGTTCTGCCTTGAGTCGCGCGACGAGATGCCCGCGAGCCGCGAAGAAGTCGCAGAAGCCGAAGAGGAGAACATCAAGGTCAATCCCTCCTGGGGTCCCAAGGAAGTCCTCGTCGACGAGAGCGGCAAGGTCACCGGCATCGTGCTCAAGAAGTGCGTGCACAATCGACCCGAGACCAAGCGTTTCTCGCCCGTATATGACGAGAATGAGACTATCGAGGTCAAGGCAGACAAGATCGTCTTCGCTATCGGTCAGGCTATCGAGTGGGGCAACCTGCTTGAGGGGCACTAAGGTCACTTTCTGGCACGGCAACTATCCCGTCGCAGACAAGTTCACCTATCAGACCGAGTGATTCCGATATCTTCGTCGGCGGCGATGTTTACACAGGTCCGCGCTTTGTTATCGACGCTATTGCCGCCGGTCATGAGGCAGCAGAGAGCCTGCACCGCCACGCTCGCCCGGACGCTTCCATGACCATCGGACGCGACCGCCGCAGCTTCACCCCGCTGAACAAAGACGATATCAAATTCCCGTCCTATGACACGGCAGGCCGTCAGGAGGCCGGTATGGACGAGTCGATAGACGCGAAGATGTCCTTCAAGGACGCGCATCTGGATCTGACCGAAGAGCAGGTCAAGATCGAGACCGGGCGCTGCCTCGGATGCGGCGTATCGTATGTCGACTACAACAAGTGCATCGGCTGCGGCCTCTGCACGACGAAGTGCGAATTTGACGCTATTCACCTCGTGCGCGACCATCCGGAATGCTCGACGATGTGCGTTGCCGAGACAAGGTCGGCGGACTTCTGAAATATTCCGTCAAGCGCGCCTTCAAGATTCTGGGTCACTTAGGCTCGGACGAGGCGAAGGAGATGGCGAAAAGCGCAAGGCCTATAAGCAGGCTCAGCAGAACAAGGATTGATTTCATGCATGAATTAGGCATAGTTCTCCATGTCATAGATCAGGTGGAGGAGCTCGCCAAGGAAAACAATGTCAGCAAGGTGACCCGCCTCACGCTTGAGGTCGGCGAAGTGTCGTCGATAGTTCCGTCGTATTTTTCGGACTGCTTCGAATGGGCGAAGAAAAAAAGACGGAATATATGCAGGATACCGAGCTTGAAATGATTATTCTCGAGGGCGTCTCCTACTGCAAAGACTGCAAAAGACCTACAAGACAACGGAATACGCAAAAAAATGCCCCCACTGCGGCAGCGACAACACCTATCTCGTGACAGGCAACGAGCTGCGCATCAAGGACATTGCGGTTGTTGACAAAAAATAGCCGCGCGGTAAAACAAAAGACAGCACCGTTTCTGAAAATTGAAACGGTGCTGTAATTTTTTATTTTTCAGTGTCTCTCGTCAAAATTTGAATAGGTCTCGCAGAAGCGCGCCTGGAACGACGCGGGTTCATCGCCTGCATAGAGGTGAGAAATATCGCCGAATGCGTTGCATCTGAAAACAGCTTTCCCCTGCTCGCGCTCCTCGGTTATCAGCGTCGTCACCGAGGTCGGCAGTGCAACGAAATTATGCCAGAGCACAACGGGCGATATCTTTAAAATATGCGAGAGAGCAGAACGCACTCCACGCCGAAATGGCAGAAGAGCACCACGGTGTCGCTGTTCTCCCGCTCGACTCTGTATATCTTGCCGTCGTGGATATAGCCGTGGCGTGCAAGCAGCTCGTCTATGCCGTCGCAGACGGTTTTTGTATTTTTCGGGCACATCCCCGCTGCTGTAAAACGGGGTGGATATCCACTTGTCCTTGTCGTAATAGTCGTCGTTTTCGCTCCAGAAACGCAGGCGTTCTGTCCCAGGAATAGGTGTGCTCCCCGCTCTCCGGGTCTATTACATAGCCGTCGAACTCGCGAAGCCAGTCGAATATCTCCGCCGTTCTGCCGAGCGCGTTGAGCGTCGCTTTTGAAGTGTCCTTCGCCCTGCCGAGCGGCGAGCAGTAGAACGCCGCAACATCGAGCTTCGTCAGCCTGTCCTTGAGCAGCTCCGCCTCGCGCCAACCCTTCGGGGGTCAGGGAATCTATCGAATAATCCGGGTCTCCGTGACGAACGATAAGAAGTTTCATATAATACCTCCGCAGTTGAGTCTTTTTAAAATTATATTACTTTCGTCGGAATTTTTTCAACAGGAGTGAATATTTAAAAAGCCGAATGTAAATAAAAAAGATCATGATCCGTAAACCATGACCTTTTTTGCGTTCTATGCCGTGCGTAGCTCTCGGTTATTCCTCGCCGACTACGTTTGAATATGCGGTAGTCACGCTGAGTCCCGGAACGGTTCCGAGCTTTTCGGCAAGCGACGAGATAGTCTCAAGCGGCGCGTCGAGGGCGACGGAAACTATATTCACGCCCTTTGCGCGGTAACGGATGCCCATTCTGCCGATTATATGCTCGCCGAACTCATGCAAAGAGAGCGTTGAGCTGCTCGACGGACTCCTCTTTTTACACTACGATTGAAACAACCGCAACTATTGTCTGCATAAAAATATCTCCCTTATTTGAGAATAGTGATCTTTCCGATAACGGAAGATCCTTTGCAGTGCCCTTGGCGGCATTGATGATTCCGATTACCGTAAGCACCGCAAACGCGATGTTAACCAAAGCTGCACACGCCGCCGATAATAAGAGAAACGGTTTCGTTGACGGCTCCGACAGCGCTGACTATTATTCTGCTAACGAACGTCCATGCGAACTGGGCTATCGCGAGGACAAGTCCCTGATTCGTGTGGAAGCGCGCATATCTCGATTCCCTTGCGGCAAAGAGCGGAACAAGCACGAGTATTCCCAAATAAGCGAGTACCGCCATAACCTTGTTCGACTGAATGTCGTTTTGGTCGAACTCGGACGTTGTGTCGGGCGTGTCGTTGAGCTCATTGATTTTTGTTCCGAAATCCTTCTTTTCCTCTTCCCACGGCTCTGCCTTAGGCGCTTCGGGCACAACGGGTGCGCCGCAGTCGGGGCAGAAGCGCGCCTCGTCATCTATCTTTGAGCCGCAGTTGGTGCAAAATGCCATTATTGTGTATCCTCCCTGATTCCTTAAAAAGTATTCTAATTATACCAACATTCCGCAAAGTTTACAAGTGCAAAGCGGCACTCGCTCTCAAAGCTCTCTCTGTGCATCGTCGAGCAGGCTCTCTTCCCTCCCTGTGCCAGAGATATGCGAGCGTGCCGATGTAGCCCTCTTTCCACGGCTTGTATTTGCCGTTGTAGTGGACTATCGAGCAGTTCTTCTCAATCCACTCGTGGGTTTTGAGACTGTGGAGCGCGGTCTTTTCGTCGAGGTTATATATCTCCGGCGAGACATAGCGCGTTTTGGTGCAGTAGAGCGCGTTTATAACATCCTGGTCGCCGAGGCAGGTTATCGGCGTTCTTGTCGATATAGTCGAAGACTCCTTTGATGTGTAGCTGCGCCTGAGCTCATCGAGGTTCATCATCAACACGCCCGCATTGATATATCGTGAGCCCTCAGGCATACCCAAACGAATATGATTGATATCCTCGACCACGCCGAAAGTATGGCTCGCCCCGGCGAAGCAAAAGCAGTCGAGATCCATGTTATAGAGATCGGATATGGAGTTGAGAATCAGCGTGTCCGGGTCGATATAAAGTATTCTGTCGAGCTCGGCGGGCAGAAATTCGTGCGCGGTGAGCCGATAATATGTCTCTTTGGTTATCCTGTCCTCCGTCGGAGCGTCGGCATTGAGCTCGTGGGAGAGGCAGATGGAATGGACATTGAAGCGGCTGCGGTCGATGCCGCGGAATATGCTGTCGATATTCTCGTCGGTCAGCGACGAGTGGGCTATGTATAAATCGAACTTCGGACAGTCGTCCGCGCGAACGAGCGAATGGAGCATCACGGACAGCGGCCGGATATAATTGGCGTCAAGCGTTACAAGTATGTTCATCAAAGACCTCCCGGTTATAGATTCAATTAGATTATAATATATTTTTCCCTCCGTTTCAAGCGCAGAAAAACGCCGCCACAAAGGACGGCGTTTTGTACTTTATATTTTCTTCTGCGCGCAGGCTTCGATAAGCTTATCGTGTAATCAAACCTTTCGGTCATGCTCACTCCGCCCGCAGATGAAGTGAACTTCGACACGTTGTTGTTCATGTCATATCCGTACTCAGCGTCATAGATGCGCTTTTTGCTACCGTTGAGTACGCTCTGCCGAACAAGTCTGCATTTCCAAATGTATTTGATAAGGACAAGTAATAATTGCTAAAAATATGTATGCCTATCATCTTAGCAAGCAATGCAATTTGTAGCCATAATCGCAATTTGTCGATACCACAACCCCTTTAAGAATTCGAAAAATTATCCTAAGAAGCTATATGTGGCTATCCATATACGCCGTTTGCTCGAATAACACGAATTAATTAATCTTATGCCAGTCCCTAAGACGCAATAACGGTTTTGACATTTTATTGTAAGGCATAATAATTTGATTTCCTTAGCATTTATCTCTTTGCAAACTTTAGCAAGTCCATTGCCGTTTTGATAGCAGGGAAAGCTTTGATCAGATAACACTATAAAGTCAGTTCTTGAAAATGTTCCTTCAATTAGTGATACAATTTGATAGTAAATAAGAGTATCGGAATTGATAGTACACTTTCGCTTTCCACTAACAGAACACATAATAAATTGATTGTTGCTTACTTCAACATAGTCAAGAAGCTTCAATGCGTTTAATTGCAAGCAGAAAGAAAGTATAACAAAAAATAATGCTCCAATTATTAAAATATAATCTTCTTCATCATAACTTTGGATGCAAAATACAGCAGTTGCAACAGTAATAATTGCAGAAAGGCATACTATAAATATGCTGCTTTTTCTCCAATAGTTTGATAAATATATTTTCATACAATCATCACCAATTAAAACAGGTTTCTCCTATGTAAATCTTTAATAATCTTTCTCGCAATCGTTTCGCACTCCTGCGGACTTTTTTGCGAAGCTTTTCACAACCGTTCGTCACTTCGTCAAAGAAATACGAAATACTTCCTCATTAATTTTTATCTCATATCCGTTTTGAATCCTCGGGACATAAGCATAAAATGTATATGCACACATCTCCGTTCCCGGCGCAGGTGTTTCTATGCAAAGAAATCAGAGTTTTTGCTGTCCGAAACCTCAATCTCATTGTCAAGGAAGTTGCTGTTAACATTAACGTAATAATCATCTGTTTCTTTTACTCTAAAAATTGTTATCGTACATTTTGTATTTTCAGATCTTTTGAAATAAGCCGTTTTGAATGTCGATAACGTTTCTAACTGCCAGCCATTTTCCCCTTTAGGTATAAGGCACTGACCCTTTTTCACCTTCATCCGTATACAGCACCATTGCCGACTTCTCGCCCTCTATAACTTTCACAATCTCACCCTGCTGAGAATAATTAAATACCTCTTGTGGTGACGAAATTTTCGCAAAAAAATTTCTCGGGCGGAAGTCCGACATAAAGTGCCGAGCCTATAGCAAAAACTAAAACGCCGGCAATTATCGTAAGCCATTTTTCCTGCCATTACTTTTTTGATTATCAATACAACCGCAACAATTACGGCAAGAGAAAATAGTAGCCTGATGATTTTAAACATTATTTTTCAACCTTAATTTCATTATTACCGAGCCAATGTTTTAATAAGCACGGACGTTTTCAATATAATTACCCGCCATGCCATTCACGCACACTGAATTAAATTTAAGTTTCATGGTTTTTCACTCGGCTTTATGACAAACCAGCGTTAATTTGTTCAGTTTTATTTAAATGTAAACTCTCCCCAAAAAAACCAACAAATCGTCCTTTTTTTATCGCGCGATGTTATATGCGAAGAATAAAAAATGGCCGTCGCAATCGTAGCTGCTTCGTGAATTGCAAAAGTTACTATAATAACCCAGTTAATTTCTCTTGTAAGATAATAAGCCATGCTCACTATCGCAAAAAGTTATTATAGAAACAACAATTGAAACCACATCCGCCAAGATGATACTTCTCGATATTAGGGCTAAAATTCTGCCCGGAAGGCTCTTTATCGCCGCTCTTATGTAGCGCATGGTTTTTCTTTTGAAATATTTTTTCTTTTCGCCACGCACGCTTTTTGTCGGTTTGTCAAACCCTTCTCAAATAAAAAAGGTCACAATAAATTTATATATCGAATGATTATAAATTCCGTTTATGATAATTGCAATTATTATAAGGCTTATAGGAAACTGCCCTATTTCATCTAAAAGGAAGTATCATCTATTTATCACCTTACTCTTTTCAATCTCTGTCCTTGATTATAAGTATAACAGCAAATAATTCTCTTATCAATAACAATCGCAAAAATTGACACTTTGCGCAGACGGGCGCAAGTTTGCCGTATATAAAAACTCCGCCCGGAGAACCGGACGGAGCTTTTGATTTAGATTTACGCGTTGTGCTTCTTGATAGCTGCCTGAGCTGCAAGCGACACATAGCGCCAACTATTTTCATATCCACACGCTCACATTCAAATCCACCCACTTATAGACTCTCCTGCGGGTCGAAAAGCTGTAGATAGGACAGTAAATCAACGGCAGCTTCAAATAAATGCACCGTGTTTATCGGCTCTTTTGCAAGCAGTCGGAACGAATATCGCTTGTCACTTCCCGAAGCGTCCTGCTTGAAAGTGCTGCCGAGCGTGCTGCGCAGGGCGGCATACTTTGGCGTTCCGCTTTTATCCTTGCCCACAAAAACGGCGTTGTGATAATCGACACTTTCGTAAATCGTGCCGTCTGCAATACACTCCTGTATGAGCTGATAATCAATGTCACGCCCGAAAAGATACTGCATTACTCGGTTGCAATCCCTGTGCTTCGGCGGCAATAGCAGAACTTTCGGCTCGTCTTTTTCGGCGTTTGCGGCGGCGTCCATTCAACCGCCCCCGCTGCCAGAGTTTCGACAGCTTCGACAAATCCGTAATCCTTGACCTTGATAAGATAGTCAAGGGCAGAAACACCGCCGATACCTCTCGACCACCAAACCATTTGCCGTTAGAACTTTTTAAGCTGTCGTGTTCTCTGGTGCAGTAAACGCTGCCGCCGACACGCACCAAATTGTTCGGCTCATAAGCTCTGAGATAGGAGAGCAAGTCCATCTGCCGTGCCTGCTCAATCACGGCAGGGTCAAGTTGCACATAGGGTCTGTTGCTTCTCATTCAATCAAATCACCTCCAGAAATAGAAAAAGCCGAGTGATTTTCGTGTCGTGAAAACCACTCGGCTATGTATAATTTATGCTCCCCAGAAAACAGTATCGGGCAAATACTTAATTCTTGTATCAAAAAAAAATGCTCTTTCATTTCTTTCTGTGCCGTTTCACTATGATAGTAATAAACAATCTCATAAATAGAACTGTTATTTATAATTGCATTCCAAAGATGTTCATCATTGAAAGGCGATATTCTAACAAGTGGATTTCTCCTTGAACTGCCTTAAACTCCTTCATCGGATACAACCGCATTTTTAGATTTGGGTTATTTACTACTGCGTTAATTATGCCAAATGCCGACTGCTCTCCTTGATTTGAAGATTGTTTAACCGCTCTATCTTTTTCAAATCTTGGATGCTCATTCCTTTCTCGTACATTTTCAGTATATTCTGCACTCCAAATTGACCATTGCCCATAATATCCATTATCTGCTTCTTATATGTTCCCGAAAATCCCATTAAACCATTGCAATATATGTGTCTTGTACTATCGGTAACGGGGTTTTTATTCCTTTTGCTGATAGTACGCGCCCAATCAGAGTGTTAGTATCGTACTGGTCGAGTAATGTTTCAAAGTTGCCGTGAAGATAATTAACGCTTCTTTCTGCAATTAACTCCACGGTTTTGTCGTAATTTACTGTATAAATGTTATCGTACTCATCAAATTTCTTCTTTAGGTACGCTCTATATGCAGGCAATACAGTATTAGCGATTGTTTGAATTTGACCTTCATTGTATATAGCATCAAGAAACTGCCAACGAAATCCGTCGTGTGTGCTTTTAATCGTTTCTGCATTATCATTAAATCTAATATGAAATAATCGTAAAATCACGAAGTAATCTTCCATACCAACTTCGTCTTTTTTACGGACATTGAATATCTTCCCTGAAGCAAAAGAAATCAGTTTTTTATCTTCGTCATTTTTGCAGTATCCATCATATTGACCATTTAGTATTTTTTGAGTTCTTCATACAGTCCATCCAAAAGACCAGCAAGTTCATAATTGCTAACAGTGTTATTGTAAAAGCAATGCAGCGTAATCTTTTTGTCTTTACATTTTTGATAAATCGGTTAATAATCGCACCATTAAGATAGTCTGTTCCGCCCAATTCTATATTAAATCCATTTCCAATTAAAATAGTTTTTCATTGCAACAGCCCTTTGATTTTTATAATTATACCATTAGTTTATGTTTTTCTACCCCTGCCTATGTAAAAAGCGGCATCAGCTTTTCGCCAATGCCGCCGTTCTCGGTTATAAAATGCCTGCCTTTTTCAGATAACCCACGCTGTCATAGCAACCTCGGAAATAAATTGCTTCCTGCTGAATATCGCAGAGCCTTGCCGTATGAGGCGTTTTTCAGCTCCACAAAGGCTATGTAATATCAGCGTCCTTTCGTGACTGTCTACATATAGATGAATGGTTTTGTCTTTCATACGCTCGACCTCCTTGCTAATCTTATTATATAAAAAAGAGCAGAGGGAAGAACAACTTTGCAAAGAGATAAAAAAAAAAGCGTATCACTATTTCTAATGATACGCTTATTATAGTTCGGTTTTCAATCAAGGTCGATAAGCACCCTTACGGTGGTATCTCTCCATTGATTTTCCTTAAATACTGTCCGTTAGCCTTTCGATGAGCTTCTGCTTCCCTTGAAACCAAGCGGTAATTCAAAGGAAAGAGAACTCCCTACCTACTTTTTGATAGCTGCCGTGATGCAAAAAGCAATACATAGCACCAACTATTTCATATCCACACGCTCACATTCAAATCCACCCACTTATAGACTCTCCTGCGGGTCGAAAAAGCTGTAGATATACTTCTTCGCATCGTCGATAGTCAGTGTAAAGGAACCGATTTTGATATGGTCGTCAGGGTCAAATTCGTCTTTCTCCTTGCTTTCGGTTCTCAGATACCAACGAAACTCATCCTTCGACACCCAAATGCAGCTCAACAAACGCCTCCACAATGCTTTCGGGGATAACCGAGTAGTCAAATCCGGTGTACTCCTTCAACCGCTCTCGCAGTTTCAAGAGCTTAGCGGAATAATCCACGTTGTCGGCTCCTTCTCAGGCTGCAAGCCTTTGATTTCTTCCGTGAGCTTGGCAACACGATCCTCGATCTCCTGCTTCTTTGAGCGAAAACAGTTCCTTATCAATGTCACCTCGGCTCTCATCTCAATCAGGTTTGTCCGCTTATTCATTAGCTTCTCGATTTCGCCTTGCTTGCGCTGGATAACATCTGTATTGTCCGGCAGTTCTTCCTGATCGGCAATGTGCTTTTCGAGCATCGCATAGGACAAATCTATCACTTTGTCTGCGTTTTCGATGTAGCGGTCAAATACCTGCTCCGCCATCATTTCCAGCTTCCAGCCCTGAATATAAGGCGATTCACACGAATGCTCAATGGAGATGCCTTTTGTTCAGACGCTTTGGCAGCGCTTCCACGGTTTACCGATGTGTAGCACTGGTAATCCACGCCGCCTGTCCGTCCGTCACGGGAATGAAACCGCAGGTTGAACTTATTTCCGCACTGGCAGATCATCAAGCGTCCGAAAGCAGTGGTATGCTGCATTCTTCCTACTCTGCGTTTTCCTTTGTTATGGTTTTTCAGGACTACCGACTTGGCATCCATGAGCTTTTGCACCTGCTCATACTCCTCAACGGTCACGATCGGCTCATGTGTGCCTTGCACCTGAACATACTCCATGTCACCGTAATTCTTGATTTTCTTCTGCTTCAGAAAATCGGGCGTATACTCCTTGTGATAGGTTATGATCCCGCAGTAAAAGGAGTTGCGGAGCATTTTCGCAATGTACGACGAAAACCACCGTTCCTTTCCCATGGCCGTCAGCCGTCCCGCCTTTTCAAGCTCATACTGGATGGCTGTCACCCCCATTCCACTCAGGTACATATCGTAGATCATTCGCACCGTCTTTGCCTGTTCGGGGTTGATGACCATCTTTTACCGACGCGGTCATATCCGAGGATATTCCCGTTGCCGTAAAGACACCGTTTTGCATAGAGGTTTGTTGTCCGGCTTTTACACGGATGGATGTTTTACGGCTTTCATCCTGTGCAAGCGTCGCCATTATCGTAAGCCGCAGTTCGCCGTCGCCGTCAAAGGTCTTGATGTTATCGTTGATAAAAAATACCTCAACGCCATATTCCTTCAGCAGACGTGTGTATTGCAGTGTATCCACCGTGTTTCGGGCAAAACGGGACACCTCACGGGTGATGATCATATTGAATTTCCGCTGTCGGGCATCCTCTATCATCTGCATAAAATCGCGGGCGCTTTTCAGCGGAGGTTCCCCGTAATGCCCTCATCAATATACTGTGCTGTTAAAGTCCAATCAGGTCGTGCTTCTAATATAGGTTTATACCAATCCATTTGATTTTCCAAAGCAGATAGCTGTGCTTCGTGTTCAGTCGATACACGCGCATATATAGCTACATCTCGTTTTTTGAAAATCGGAGTTCAGTCCATACATTACTTATTCTTGCCTTTCTGCTTTTCTTTTTTGTAACAAGTGAAATCGACAATGCAAACGTTATCCTTGTATTCTTGAAGGATGTTTCTAAACACATAGCCGGAGATTTCACCATCAAGATAAAGCTGCTCAATGAGTTTCAGTGCACCGAAAATATTGTTTTCTTTATCTGCTTTAATCATATCCGTTTTCAGACACCTCCTCAACGATGCGATTTTTAAATCGCGCACTTGACTTTCTCCAAATGGAATAATCCAGTCCATATCGCTGATGGCAAATATCACACATATGCAATTCGTCCTGAAAGATCTCTGCCCTTTCAATCCAATATGTTGGATCGTCGTAATAAACACTTGCGCATCGGCGGCATAAGCAAAGCTCGATATATGGAGAGCGATTCTTAAAATCATTCATTTATAAAGCCCTCCCTGTCTTGCGACAGAAGCAGTAATCCGCTTGTTTATGCGAAGAAATCTTTTGTTGATTGCATCCTTACTGGTGTGAAAAAAATTCTGCAATTTCTACCTGGCTATATCCATCGATAAATAACAGCGTCAACAATTCTTTTTTTTTGCTGTACCGCAAGTTCGGAAATTGCGAGATACAGCACGCTATTTTCTATTTCTTCAATCCACTCAAATCGACTGCACTCACTCATATCCATAGAACAAGTCGTCGAAGTTACAAACTTCTTATATAGGCCGTTTCTGCTTTCATCATTTTCCAATGAATCAATAGATTGGGTATGAATTGAAAAAAAATACGATTATCTCGATACTCTCTCAAATCTGATGCATATATTTCTTGTATCTGCTCATCGGTCATCCCAAGATCTTTAAACCTTTTTGCCTGTCCAACCTGTTTTTCGTTCAAACTTTTTTTCTTTCATATCCGTCATTCCAGCTCATAATGATCTCCTTTGATTTGAAAAATTTTAAAAATAATTAAAATTTTTCAAATCACGGATACTGAGCTATATAACAAAGCCAGCTGTATAGCACTTCAGAGCTTCCCTTCTAAATTCTTAGCCGGAAGCTCTCTATTCAGTTTTCCTGTCCAAATAAAACAAGCCACCGGCAAAACAGATTTAGCCTGTGGCTATCTGTTTTGTCGGTGGCCTCTCATCTCTGTTTGCACAAGCTTGGTTTAACCAACCGAAACAATCAATGCATATGACCTGATAAGGATTTAAGGTGGCCTGTTTCAGCCTGACCTTACCGTCGTTATGCTGTATTCAGTTTTCAATTTTTCTATCCGTCAGGTGCATATATATCTATGGTATCGTGACGCCTACTCTTTTGCACTCGGACAAACTTAATCATGCATTTGCTGCACTCATATTTGATTTTTTCCGTCTGTGTTTTTGTACCCATAGTTTATCTTACCGCAGTTCGG
>VOFC01003522.1_pt1 | contig 24193 bp, 32 predicted proteins | sample 5384161 | NCBI WGS metagenome assembly VOFC01 (sample SAMN12384722, study PRJNA508395) | human gut metagenome | isolation source: healthy gut B | host: Homo sapiens | reverse complement strand
TCCACTGTACAAATCAAAGACAACTTTTCGTTCGTATCTCCGATGTATTCTCTGGCTTGTCTCACATAAGACTTCTGCTCCCCAGCGAATTGGTCTGGAAGAAAGAAAATGGTGTGATCTTGAATTTTTAATCCAAGTAATTCCTCGTAAAATAATCCTGTCCGAACAGCACTTCTGTTCCCTCGTCTTTACGACATCTGCAAGGCTGTCATTCTTTGTATGCAGGATTCCAACCAATGTTCCATCAAATTTAAGTGATGTCATTTTCTCCAGCCATACTGTCTTAAATGCCTGGATTTTAGAAACTGCTTCTGTCGGATCAATCCCCAGTTCTGCTGTGTCGGATGCTGTGACCAGATCTACCAGAATTTCACCCGTCTTCACTGCTTTTCTTACTAACAGATGACGGAAATATCCTACATGACGCATGCGATGATAATATGGAAGGCCTGATTCTCTGGCACATTCCAGTGTACATGCAAGAATTTTCCTGTAATCTTCATCTACGATCTGACAATCCGTTACATTAACAATATCATGAAAACTTCCTCTTTTTGTGCATGCCAAGTGCCAGCGGTCCGTCTTTGTATTCATCTCCGAATGAGAATTCCATCTTGTTACGGTATTCGGATCTGACCGGACTTGGTTTGATGCCTTCCCAGATATATTCACCATTTACCGCTTCATCCATCATCTTTTTCACCTGCTCATTTTTTCATCGCAAGCTGCTCCTCATATGGAAGATTCTGGTACGTACACCCTCCGCACTGACCGAAATGTGGACAGGCTGACGGGATCTCGCTTTGCTGACGGTTCCACCACTTCTAAAAGGCGTCCTCTGCCTTTCCTTTCCGGATCTTATTCACAGAAAATCTTACTTTCTGTCCCGGCACGCCGTTCTTTACGACTACCCATCTGTCTTCTTCCGGCACGTATATGCGCCCTTTTATTTGGAAATTCCACGGATTCTATAATTCCTTCGTATACCTGTCCTTTTTTCATATATATCGTCTCATTCTTTTGTGGTTCCAGGATTCTGTTCACTCATCAGATTTTCTAAATTTAATGCATCACACGCTTTCGAAATGGCTCCGGCGTCTTATTCTTTCCCCCATACCGATGACCATCTTTCCACTTTCTCTTAATCACCAACACAGCCTTGTAAAATCGCTGTCACTGGATACAATACAGAAACCATCGACATCATTGGTATACAAAATATCCATTGCGTCAATGATCATAGCCGAATCAGTTAGGTTCTTCCCTGTGTACTAAGCTAAACTGCTGGATCGGCGTGATTGAATTCGTTAGGGTTATCCTTCCAGCTCCGAATGCTGCATAACACTGTTCTTCCATTCTTTTCCTCCCCGTTACTTATTCATATATCTATATAACCTTGCCTTTTATTTTATATGTTCATAGATTTATATCTTCGGATTGTATTGATTGCACTCGAGACCGCAAGAGAAAAGCAGGCCAGTCGCCTTTCTTATATCAGATCGGTTTCTAACCTGCTTCTTTCTTCACTTATTCATTCGCCCGGTTCTTATACCTGATCGTCATCATCGAAAAAAAGTCATCGTCGAAATCATCATCATCGAAGTCTTCATCAAAATCTTCCAGATAATCCGGCGTAAAGAAACGATATACTGCATATGCGATTCCTGCAACTGCAGCTACAGCTCCAACTAATGCCAGGATCCAGAGTACGGTCTTGCCGTGTTTGTCCTCTTCTTTTTTATTCATCAGTTCGCTAAGCTTGGATGCTGCAATAATATCTTCTACTTTACTCATGCTTCCACGTCCTTTCCTCTGCTCTTTTGGCAAATCAATTCTGCGTTTATTATATCACTTTACATGATGTATTACTACTTATTTTTTTAGATTTTTATTCTGAAATCTATACACATTTTTCTAATTGTATGTAATATTTTATCTGATTTCTACACTTTCTGAAGTCTGGCAAATGCTGCAAACATCTTTTTTCGTTCCCATCTGTCAAAATCAACAGTGACTTCATAATCTCTTCCGCCTTCCGTGATCGCAGTCACGGTTCCTTCTCCGAATTTGATATGTTTCACACGATTCCCCGACTCCGTAAGGAAGCTTTCCGCCCTTCGGTGTACCGAACTGCTGTACCGGCTTCGGTGCGGTAAATGCTTTGGTCTTGAAAGCTTCTTTTGCCTGCATGAAAGAAGTCTTCACTCTTACCGGTTCGCTTTCTTCTTTCTTCTCTTTCTTTGTGGACGGTCCTGTTTCCAGAAGTTCTAACGGAATCTCTTTTTAAGAAACGGACATTTTCTTATACTGCGTCTCGCCATGCACCATACGTTTTTCTTGCGCAGGTCAGAGTCAGATCTTTCTCAGCTCTTGTGATTCCCACATAGCAGAGACGTCTTTCTTCTTCCAGTTCTGCCGGATCGTCGGCTGTGATCGTCATGTAGCTTGGGAACAGACCATCTTCCATCCCTGCCAGATATACATGTGGGAATTCCAGACCTTTCGCACTGTGCAGTGTCATCAGTACTACATAATCCGTACTTTCGTCCAGACTGTCGATATCTGCCACCAACGCTACATCTTCAAGGAAACCGCTGAGTGTCGATGCCTCATTCTGTGTCTCACAGTTTTCTTCGTAAGCTGCAATCTTGTTACGGAGCTCGTCTATGTTTTCGATTCTTGATGTTGCTTCTTCACTTTCACATTCATGGATCAGCGCATCGATATAGCCAGTTTCTTTGATGACTTCTTCCATCAGTTCGGATACACTCATATCCTGTACATCATTTTTGAAATGCTCAATCATCGCAACAAATGATTCCAGTTTTGCCTGTCCTCTTCCGATGTTCGGGATCAGATCTACAGCCCGGAGTGCGTCATAGAAACTGCATTCTCTGGATGATGCATATTCCTGCACACGGTTGATACTTGTCAGTCCGATACCGCGTTTTGGAACATTTACAATTCGTCTGACAGCCAGATCGTCTCTTCCGTTATCAATTGTCTTAAGATACGCAAGAAGATCTTTGATCTCACGTCTCGCATAGAAGTTCACGCCGCCGATGACTTTATATGGAATACTGTCACGGACGAAACGTTCCTCGAACATACGGGACTGTGCATTGGTACGGTAAAGTACTGCATTATCTTTGTAACTGCAGAGTTCTTTATTGACATGACGTCTGATGTCCCCGACTACATATTCTGCTTCTTCATAAGCAGAATCGAACTGGCGGAACTGGATCATATTTCCATCTTCGTTCTCTGTCCAGAGAGTTTTTTCTTTTCTTCCATGATTGTTCCGGATCACGGCATTGGCAGCATTCAGGATATTGCCGGTAGAACGGTAATTCTGTTCCAGTTTGATCACCTTGGTATCATCAAATACATGTTCAAAATCCAGGATGTTCTTAATGTTCGCCCCGCGGAATTTGTAAATGGACTGGTCATCATCACCAACCACGCACAGGTTACGGTACTTGGATGCCAGCAGATGGATCAGTTCGAACTGTACTGTATTCGTATCCTGATACTCGTCTACCATAATATAACGGAAACGCTCCTGATAATATTCCAGTACATCTTTCTGCGTCTGGAAAAGCTGCACCGTCTTAAACAACAGATCGTCAAAATCTAACGCATTATTTGAACGGAGCTGTTTTTCATATTCTTCATATACTTCTGCAATTTTTTTCCGGCTGTAATCCCCTTCTGCACGCATTCTGTATTCCTGCGGTGTCACCAGTTCATCCTTTGCTTTGGAAATCTCTGACAGCAGTGCTCTTTCCCGGAACATCTTCGTATCAACCTGCAGAAGCTTGCAGACTTCACGCATCAGTGTCTTCTGATCATCACTGTCGTAAATCGTGAAGTTGGTATCGTATCCAAGCAGATCAATATGGCGTCTTAAGATACGCACACACATGGAATGGAAGGTACTTACCCAGATGCTTTCGGAACCGTAGCCGACTAATTTATCGACACGTTCCCTCATCTCTCCTGCTGCCTTATTCGTAAATGTGATCGCCAGGATATTCCATGGATTCACCTGCTGCTCTTCGATCAGATAAGCAATCCTGTGCGTCAGCACTCTGGTCTTCCCGGATCCCGCACCAGCAAGGATCAGAAGTGGTCGGCTTCGGTATGGAATACGGCTTCTCTTTGTTGTTCATTTAATGTATCGTATATACTCAATCTTATAGTTTCCTTTCTTTCCGGTTTTCTATTCTTCTTTTTTTCTTTCCGGCCTGTTCTGCTTTCGTCATGGATTCATGTTCTCTTTTTTACTTCTTTATAAAGAGCCGTTGATGTCCAGTTCTGGTTCTTTGCAGTAACGATTGCCTTTAGCGGAATCTGTACTTTTTCTTTTCTCATCTGGAATAATAACTTATCCAGTGTCTGATTGTCTGCCAGCAGCATGACAATCATCTCTTCTTCAAAATCTGTCATTTCTTCATTTTTTGCATTGTCTGTCCCGGAAGTTTCTTCCACAGATGCTTCTTCCGCCACTTCTTCTTTCAGTCCGGTCAGTACTCCGATTGTTTTAGAATACTCTTCTTTTTCTACATATTTTACACGAAATCCGAGAAAGCTCCCAACATCCCGATCTTTCTGCCTTTTTTTTCGTGCCTTTTCAGATTATAACATAACATGATTGATCTCATATGCATTCTACCTCTTTTCGAATGTCTGTTTCCATTATAGTGATTTTAGGTGTGTTCTGCAAGGCACATTTTAAATCCTTACGAATACATGACACTACAGAAAACCTGCCCCTGGCAGCTCTTTATGAACGCATGGCGATAAAAAGCTTCCTTCCGGATCATAAGATTTTTCTTATTTTCCCAAAGGAAAGCTCTTTTTATTTTTCTTTATTTTTTATGTTCTTATGCGCTGATCGCATTTCCCGTATACAGCTGATAATATCTGCCTTTCTCTTCGATCAGCTCATCATGTGTACCTCGCTCGATGATTCTTCCCTGCTCCAGTACCATAATGCAGTCGGAATTGCGGATGGTTGATAATCGGTGGGCAATGACAAATGTTGTTCTTCCGTGCATCAGCTTATCCATACCATCCTGTACGATCCGTTCTGTTCTGGTGTCGATGGAACTGGTCGCTTCATCGAGGATCGAGTACCGGCGGATCGGCGATGGCTGCTCTTGCAATAGCAAGAAGCTGGCGCTGTCCCTGGCTTAAGTTCGCTCCGTCTCCGGTCAGCATCGTATCATAACCATCCGGAAGTTTCGGATAAAGCTGTCGGCATTGGCAAGCTTTGCTGCTGCCACGATCTCTTCATCGGTCGCATCCAGTTTGCCAAAGCGGATATTGTCACGCACCGTTCCGGTGAACAAATGTGTATCCTGTAATACGATACCAAGAGAACGTCTTAGATCTGCTTTCTTGATCTTATTTACATTAATTCCATCATAGCGAATCTTACCGTCCTGAATATCGTAGAAACGGTTGATCAGATTGGTAATCGTCGTCTTACCTGCACCGGTCGAGCCGACGAAAGCAATCTTCTGTCCCGGTTTCGCATACAATTTGATACCATGCAATACAATTTTCTCATCATTATAGCCGAAATCCACGCCATTGAATACAACTTCACCTTTGACTTCCACATAATCCACACTGCCATCATTCTGATGTGTATGTTTCCATGCCCAGCGCTCGGTTCTTTCTTCACACTCTGTGAGCTTTCCGTCTTCTTCTTTCGCATTGACCAGTGTTACATAGCCTTCATCCAGCTCTTCTTTTCATCCATCAGACGGAAGATACGATCAGCCCCGGCCATTGCCATAACGATTGCATTCATCTGCATACTGATCTGATTGATCGGCATACTGAAGCTCTTATTAAATGTCAGGAAACTCGCCAGTCCTCCAAGCGTAAATCCTCCGACTTTTCCAAGTGCCAGCACACCTCCGACGATCGCACAGATTACATAACTGATATTTCCAATCTGTGCATTGATCGGGCCAAGAAGTTGGCAAATGTATTCGCTCTGTCTGCGCTGATATATAACTCATCATTCAGTTTCTTGAAATTCTGCATATTCTCTTCTTCATGACAGAACACCTTTACGACCTTCTGCCCGTTCATCATCTCTTCGATGTAACCGTTCACAGTTCCCAGGTCTTTCTGCTGTTTTGCAAAATATGCCCCGCTCTGTCCTGCAGATTTCTTCGAACAGAATACCATGATTCCGACCATGACCATCGTTACGATAGTAAGCGGGATGCTTAAGATCAACATACTGAAAAATACGCTGACAATTGTAATGGCACTGTTTAAGAGCTGTGGCATACTCTGGCTGATCATCTGTCTCAATGTATCGATATCATTCGTATATACCGACATGATGTCACCATGTGCATGGGTATCAAAGTATTTGATCGGCAGCTTTTCCATATGTGAAAACAGATCATTTCTTAAGTTACGGAGTGTTCCCTGTGTCACATTTACCATCAGACGGTTATAACCGAACGTTGCAAGTACACCCAGCGCATAAAATGCTGCCACTTTGGCGATCGCATGTGCAAGCGGTGTAAAGTTCGGATTATCCGATAATAAAAATGGTGTAATATATTCGTCGATCAGGTTCTTCATGAACATCGTTCCCTGCACATTACAAAGTACGCTGACAACGATCAGTACTACGACACTGATGCAGTGGAATTTATAGTCTTTCAATACATATTTCATAAGGCGGAGGAATAATTCACCTGGATTTTTTACCTGTGATTTCATTCCTCTCGGCTGTCTTCCCTTTTCTCCCGGCATCTTATTCACCCTCCTTCTCGTCAAAATCGCCGCCACCGCTGGTCTGTGATTCATAAACTTCACGGTAGATATCATTCTGTTCCAGTAATTCTTCATGTGTACCGAATCCATTGACCTTACCGTCTTCCATAACGATGATACGGTCCGCATCCTGTACACTGGAGATTCTCTGTGCAATGATCAGTTTCGTCGTATCCGGAATCTCTTCACGGAATGCTCTCCGGATCTTCGCATCCGTTGCGGTATCTACCGCACTGGTACTGTCATCCAGGATCAGTACTTTGGGCTTCTTAAGTAATGCTCTTGCGATACAAAGTCTCTGCTTCTGACCTCCGGATACGTTGCTTCCGCCCTGCTCGATATAGGTCTCATATCCTTTCGGGAAACGGTCGATGAACTCATCCGCACATGCAAGTTCACACGCGTGTCTGCATTCTTCCAGAGTTGCCTCCTTTGTCTCCCCAACGGAGATTATCAAGGATTGTTCCAGAGAACAACACGTTATTCTGTAAGACTACTGATACCTGATTACGAAGCACTTCTATATCATAGTCTTTGACATTTTTGCCACCAACCAGTACTTCGCCTTTCGTCACATCGTAAAGACGGCTGATCAGGTTAACCAGACTCGTCTTGGCACTTCCTGTTCCTCCGATGATTCCGATTGTCTCACCGGAACGGATCTTCAGATCAATATCTTCCAGTACCGGTTCGTCACTGTCCTTTTATACGCAAAAGTCCACATGACGGAATTCAATACTTCCGTCTTCCACTTTCATGAACGGATGTTCCGGATTCTTAAGATCACTCGTCTCATTTAACACTTCGGAGATACGTTTCGCACTTGCCATACTCATTGTGATCATAATGAATACCATGGACAGCATCATCAGACTCATCATGATATTCATACAATAGGTAAGAAGACTCATCAGTTCTCCTGTAGTCAGGGAATTACTTGCGATCATCTTTGCTCCGAACCAGCTCACTAACAGGATACACGTGTATACCGCTGTCTGCATCATCGGGGCATTGAATACCAGGTTTGTCTCTGCTTTTTAAAAAATGTTATAGATATTCTCACTTGCTCTTCTTAACTTGGATGTCTCCTGTTCCTCTCTTTACATATGCCTTTACGACACGGATCGCAGATACATTTTCCTGTACAGACTCATTCAGGTCATCGTACTTTGGAAATGCCTGCTGGAAATATTTTGTCGCATGGCTCATGATCAGGAATAACAATATTCCAAGAATAACCGCTGCTACAAGATAGATGCATGCAAGTCTTGCATTGATCGTAAATGCCATGACCATCGCACAGATCATACTTGCCGGTATGCTCTGGTGAACATACGCAGAATCATCTGGTATGCATTCTGTATATTGGTTACATCTGTTGTCATTCTGGTTACAAGTCCTGCCGTGCTGAATTTATCAATATTCGCAAATGAAAATGTCTGAATATTGTTAAACATCGCCTCTCGTAAGTTTCTTGCAAATCCTGCCGATGCTTTTGCACCGTATCTTCCGCCCATCATTCCGGCGAATAATCCGATGGCCGCTGCAACGACCATGATCCCGCCGACCTTGTAAATATGCTGGATGTCCCCGGCATTGACACCTTTATCGATGATCGATGCCATCAGAAACGGGATGATCATCTCCATCAATACCTCAAGGATCATAAAGAGCGGAGTTGCAATGGATGCTGCTTTGAATTCTTTGATCTGTTTTGCTAATGTCTTAATCATTCCATTTACGCCCTTTCTGTTTCATTAATTGTTTTATAGTTACATTTATAACTCCGATTTTCCGGATTACCTGACTTCATATTTCTTCACATTCTGATTGATCCGGTCTAATACCTTATAAAAAAATATGAAGTTCTTCTTCTGATATTCCTTCGAAAGCTCTTCTTCGATATGCTCCACAATATCTTCAAAAAGATTCCTGGCTTGCAATCCCTTTTTCTGTCAGGATTACTTTTTTTAACCTGGCATCCTGTTTTACCGATTCTCTTTTACGAATCCCTTCTTTTCCATTAATTGGATCAGATTCGTAACCGTAGATCTACCTACTGCAAATCTTTGTTCAATATCCTTCTGAAAAATATCCTGCTCCCGGTTCTCATACAGATACCGTATGATCCAGCCATGCATCATCGTCACTTCATCCACTCCGGATTTTCTGACATGTGCTGACAGATTTCTTGACAGTTTCAGATCTGTACAATGAATTTCCGGCCAATCTTTCTGTCTTCTTCTTTCACATTACCATCCTTTCTCTATTGGTCAAAAAATGTTTGTTTTCGAATTGTTCGTTATCAAATTGTTTGCTTTCAAACATATTTTATCATCATACTTAAGAATGTCAACACTTTCCACAAATTTCAGAAAATTTTTTCAACATTTTTCCCTTTCTGTATTCAAAAAATGCTTGCTATCTAGTTTTCAAAACTATATAATAATTACATTGAGGTGATAAGAATGACAATAGACACAAAAGATATGCTGAACAGCATTTTATCAAGCATCTCACGAATTGATTACGTGAGGCCGGATGACATTCCGAATATAGATTTGTACATGGATCAGGTTACTACCTTTATGGAAAAGAACTGGCATCCAGTAAACGCCACGAAGATGATAAGATTCTTACCAAGACAATGATCAATAATTACGCCAAGAATAATCTTCTTCCACCACCGGTGAAGAAAAAAAGTATTCCAAAGAACATTTACTGGTAATGATCTTTATCTATTATTTTAAGAATTTTCTTTCTATTAAAGATATTGAAACCATGTTAACACCTATTACAGATAAATACTTCGATACCGACAAAGATTTTGATATCACTTCTATTTATAAAGAAGTATGTGAACTGGAAAAATCACGGATTCCGGAATTCGAAAAAGAAATCATCCGTTCCTATAATACTTCAAAAAAATGCTTTGTCGAGGTCCCGGAAGATGACAGAGATTCTCTTCAGTTATTTGCATTCATCTGTAATCTGAGTTTTGATATTTACGTAAAAAAACAGATTGTCGAAAAATTATTGGATAATTTCCCCGATCTGCTTCATTCCGAAAAGAAAAATTCAAATAAGAAAGATTCAAATAAAGACACGAAAAAAAAAAAGAAATAGGGCACAAGGTCCCTATTTCTTTTTTTCACGTCTTATTCTGCTTTTTCTTCTTTGGCTTCCCCAAGTCCAATTCTTTCAAAGACCATATCATATCCGTCATTTCCATAATTCAAGGAACGATTCACACGACTGATCGTTGCTGTAGACGCACCTGTCTTCTCTGCAATATCAAGATATGTCCTGTGTTCTCTTAACATCTTGGCAACCTCAAATCGCTGTGATAATGAAAGTAATTCATTAATCGTACAGATATCTTCAAAAAAATGTATAACACTCCTCTTTATCTTCGAGGCTTAAAATTCCTGAAACAGATAGTCAACTGCCTCTGTTCTGATTTTTTTCTTACTCATAGCATTATCTCCTTTTGTAGCAGATTCATTACTGTTACATTTTAACACACTAAATTCATAAAATCTATAGCTTTTTGCCATATTTTATACAAGCTTTCAATTTTTCCAGTGAAAGATTGGCAATCAGTTCCTCCGGAAAATTTGCTTTCTTCAAGATTTCTTCCGCATATGGATATTCTGCAATATCTGCATCCACATGAGAATCACTTCCGAGTACGATCATTACTCCCTGTTCTTTACACTCCTTTACCATTCTCAGACAATTCTCTTTCGTATTCTCCCTAAAGCCCTCCGGACGCAGTGACGAATTATTTACTTCCAGTAACGTTCCTGTCTTTTTTTGCTTTACTTACCAGACGTTTCATATCTACAGGAAATCTTCCGTCATCCGGATGTCCAATGATGTCAACATATGGATTTTCCATAACATTCTCATATGCGGCAGTCACATTCTCTACAGTTCTTTCATCTCTGAAACATGGAATATGAATACTTGCAATTGCGATATCAAGTGTCTTAAGTACATCTTCAGAAAGATCCACTTTACCCTCCGCATTCATAATATTCAGTTCGGTTCCTAATAAAAGTTCAATTCCAAATCTCTTTCTCGGAACAATCCTTAAATTCTGAAAATAGTATAAATGACAGGTCCCGGGCATCTCCGGTGCATGTTCCGTAATCGCAAGGCCTTTTAATCCCTTATCTGCCGCTGCTTTCGCCATTTCATTCATTGTATTATATGCATGTCCGCTTGCCAGCGTATGTGTATGAGTGTCAATCTCAACTCTCATCTTTTAACTCCTTTCCTTTTATTTTTTAGTTCTTTTATTCATGCTTCTTTATTTTTTCTAATCTGTATCTGATTGTTGCTTTCCTTCTTTCTAGCTTTAACACTCTACAATTTTGCAACAGGAAATATTATACAGTATAATTTTCTTTTTTTCCACCTATTCTATTCTGGAAAGCATATTTTCATCATTTTTTACTAAATATCAATTATTTATTCGTATTTCTAATGAATGTAAGGAGTTTTTATTATGAAAGATGTAAAACAATCGACCCGCTTAAGACCTCTGACCAATCAGGAACTGATTGATTCTTATGACTATCTTTCCGGTGCCGCCTCGTCCCAGGATTGTACCGGCCTTATTCCATCTGCCCCTCTTTCCGAAGCAGAACTTGATTCTTATGAAGAATTGTACCCGTTTCTTCCTCCTGTTCCTCCGGCTTCCGATATAAAAGACAACAACGAAGCCCCTGAAGATACATCTGGTATCACCGGATAAAATCCTCTAAAATCCATTGTTTAAATTTCTTTTTTCCTTGACATGCCTCTTAATCACGACTAATCTTATAGAAGAGTTTAAAACAATGAATTATTGAGAGGTAACTGATCATGAAAAACATACTAATGATAGCAACCGGTGGTACGATTGCATCCAAAGAAGGGATCTTGGACTGACACCGGCTGTAACAGGCGAAGAACTGGCAGCCAGCGTACCTGGTATCAAAGATATCTGTCATCTGGAAATACTTCAGCTTATGAATATCGACAGCACGAACATGCGCCCGCGCCAGTGGCTGATGATCCGCGATGCGATCATGGAAAATTATAATCATTACGACGGCTTTGTCATCCTGCATGGAACAGACACCATGGCATACACCGCCGCTGCCCTGTCTTATCTCATTCAGGACAGTGTAAAGCCGATTGTACTCACCGGTTCCCAGAAACCGATGGCCAATCCTTATACCGATGCGAAGATCAATCTGTTCCAGAGCATTCTGTATGCTGCCGACGATCTTTCCTGCAATGTCTGCATTGTATTTAACGGAAAAGTTGTCGCCGGAACACGTGGACGCAAGCAGCGCACCAGAAGTTTTGATGCCTTTGACAGTATGAACTTCCCGGAACTTGCCATCATCCGTGACAGCCGCATCATCCGTTACTATACGGAAAAACGTCCTGCTCCGCAAGATCTGAAATCTTACGCAAGTCTTAATGACCGTGTCTTTGTGCTGAAGCTGACACCGGAAGTCAAAGCTGAGATTTTGATCTGCTGAGTGGTCACTATGATGCTATCATCCTGAAACCTTTGGTATCGGCGGTATCCCGGAATATGATGATTCCTTTGAAAAGGCAATCTTCTCCTGGGTGATTCCGGCAAGACGATCGCCGTCACCACACAGGTGCCGGAAGAAGGCTGTGATCTTGGTGTATATCAGGTTGGAAAAAAATTCAATAATCATAAAGGAATCCTTAAGTCCGATGATATGACGACAGAATCCATTGTTGCGAAACTGATGTGGATTCTTGGTCAGACGGATAAACAGGATGAGATTGCACGGTTATTCTATCGCGAGATCAATCACGACAGAGTCTGATTTTTTGTTTTATGCATTATGGCGGCTATCACCGACTGGTGATAACCGCCATAATAATAACAAACTAAAAATTCTACAACTACTTTATCGCTTTCTTCTCCAGCTTCCTCATGTGTTTCAGATAGATGAGTAACAACAACCCTCCGGTAAAGATCCACGATGCAACATACACATTCATCAGCATCTCATATGTCGGAACCATCTTAAAGACAGTCAAAAGCCAGATTACACGGAATACCACTGTTCCAAGCACCGTAATAATTGAAGGTTCTAAAGATTTTTCCATTGTATTACCCTAAATTTTTAATAATAATGTTCCAACTTATCTTTTGTTTTTGATATTTTTCCTACTTATCAAAATCTACTTCGAATGTTCCTTCCGGTGTTTTCATTGTCAGAACTCCCAGATTAAAATCCTCGTCATTAATAGTAATATGATATTCAAATATCACATCATCCTCAAATTTCGAAAGCAGCAGATATGTCCCATTTTCTTTTCCGTCAATCTGATCACAGATATCATCATATACATCTGCTCCGGAAATCTGACGTGGATATCCCGATTCCTTTATTTTCTTTTCAATCAATTCATATAATTCGTTCATTTTTTCTCCTTTGATTTTCTTTATTATGATTTATTTTTCTCTATAGTAATGCCATATATTTTCACGCCTATTGCCTTCATCCCCCCATCTTTGCAGGTTCCTGCCATCTCATACCCCATTGATTCATAATACTGATTAAGAAATGGATTGTCGATGGAACAGTCCAGGCGCACTCTTTCTTTGTGATCATTTACTGCCAGTGCTTCGACAGCTTTTATGATTTCTCTTCCAGCCCCTTCTTCAGTCAGGTCGGTTACAAAATTGTGCAGATAACCATTGTTGTTCCACTGATCGATTCCTTTTTTCGTTCATTCACTACTTCATCTTTAAATCACCTTATACCTTAACCATCTTCTGCTATGGAATCTCCATGTAAATATTACTGCACGCACTGTCCAGTCGGCAAACATACCGATCCAGACGCCCATCGGTCCAAATCCCAGAAATCGGATCAGTATCACGCACAGACAAAATCGGCACAGCCACATGACCAGACACGACGTGATCATAGAAAATTTTACGTCTCCCGCCGCACGAAGTCCGTATGCCGGAACAAATGCCAGCGTCCATACAATCGGCTTCACAAGCGTAATCCAGGTTACCATATGGAAACACATCTTTGCACTTGCAGGCTCCATGCCGCCAAGAACTGTCACAGGCCTGATCAATGCAAATACCAGCAGGCAGCTTACAATGATTGCCACTTCTGCGATCACACTTAATTTTTTATGTAATAGACCGCCTCGTCTTTTCTGTCCGCTCCCATACACTGACCTACAATTGTCATCAACCCTACGCCAACTCCGATTGCCGCCATTCCATTCAGATTCTCCAGAATATTTGTCATTGCCTGGGCTGCAATTGCAGTTGTACCTAATGTTGATACGGTAGACTGGATTGCCAGCTTTCCAAGCTGAAACATACTGTTTTCCACACCGGATGGAATTCCAATCCCGAGTATTCTCCGGATCATCGCCCAGTCCGGACGGATTTTCAGGTAATCTCTTACCACAATTGGCTGTCGGTCTTTTCTTAATTGAATCAATACTACCACTGCACAGAATATACGGGAGACCAGTGTAGAAATTGCCGCACCTGCAACTCCCATATGGAAAATCCAGATCATAATTGCATTTCCTGCAATGTTCATCACATTGGATATCATGGAAATGAGCATCGGACCTTTCGTATTATCCTGCGCGCGAAAAATGGATGCCGCCGAATCATATGCCGCTATGAACGGAAATGAAATAGCTGTATAAAAGAAATATGTCTCTGAGGCTCTCATAACGTCAGCTTCTACTGAACCAAAAATCAGGCGCAAAAGCGGTTTCTTAAATCCCAGACATAACACACTGACTGCGATCGAGATGGCCGTGATGATGAATAACACCTGTCTTGCAGATTCATTCGCCATCTTTTTATTCTGTTGTCCGATATACTGTGAACAGACAATTGCTCCTCCTGCTGCCAGTGCCGAAAATGCCTGTATCACAAGAATATTGATAGAGTCCACCAGCGATACTGCCGAGATAGCTGCAGATCCAATATTACTTACCATCATCGTATCTGCCGTTCCCATAATTGAATTCAATAACTGTTCCAGAACGACCGGTATCAGAATACCGGCGATCATTTTATTCGAAAACATATGCTGTTGTTTCACTTTTTCTGTCATCACTTTTTCTGCTCCATAATATGAATGATTTCTTTATCCGTCTGCGCCATCCCCTGATTACCGATCTGTGCCATATGACGGATACAGTCTTCCGGTGTCTCTGCACAGATACCGTCACTCACACGAAGCGGCGCATCATGAACGGCCGTCAGCGCACAAAGCAGGGCTGCCGATGATCCTGTTGCAACCTTCATTGCACAGCCGACCTTTCCGCCGTCACAGATCATTCCCGTTACCGTCCCGGACATATTTCGCACCGCATACCCAAGCTGTTCGTCACTGCCTCCCAGCAGGTAAGCAATTCCTACGGATGCAGCCGTTGATGATGCCATGACACAGGAGCACATCGGTGACAGCTTTCCTATATAAGCATTGATATAACGGTTCACCAGGTGAGCAATTGCAAGCGCACGCACCTTTTTCTCCATTGACACTTCCAATGCGTCTGCTGCTTCACTGACCGGCAGGATCACTACCAGACCTTTTGTTCCCGCACCGGAACTGCTCATCGTCGGCAGCGGACAACCGTCCAGACGGCTCTCGGCTGCCGAACTTACTTTCAGCATAATTCTGGTCAGCAGATCATTCTTCAACACCTCTGAACCTTTTTCACTCCGAAGCGTATCTGCAATTCCTACTCCGACTTTCTTATCTTCGGAATAAGCTGCCAGTCTTTCATTCATTTCCACTCCATCCATCAGGAAATGTAATTCTTCCTCTGAAGCTGTATCTGCAACCTGGCGGATCTGTGCAATTGTCATCTGTTTCAACGCCTCAATCAGAGCATTATCTGATGCCTGTCCGTTTTCCTGATTTTTTTTCATATATAATCTTTCCATTTTTCTCCAGATATACAAGATTCGTATGTGTTCCTCTGATGACCGATGTGATCATATCTGCTTCTGTCTTGATCTTACATTTCACATACAATCCCTGCTCCTGCTCTTTAATCTTCACGGATACAGCAGCCATACCGCACAGTTCTTTCATCTGTTCCAGAATTTCCGGTGTGATATCTTCCAGAAGTTCCAGCCCTTTTTCCGGATTCTTAAGATATGCTCCCAGTGCTGCTGCATATGGAAGTCCTACATAATCACAGCCTGGGATTCCTGCCGACATTCCATTTTTATAGATTCCTGCATTTACTTCCACTTCTATCGAGCGGATCTTATTTTCCGTCATTTTTCCCTGCATTTGCTGCGCACAGTGCTACACATACCGGTTCCGTGCAGCCAAGTGCCGGAACTACGTCATTCTTTAAAAGTGTAATCATTTCTTCTTTTTTTTAACATATCTCTTCCCCAAACTTTTTATTTCGACCAGGTTGGTTCTTCCTCTCCTGTATAGGCAAATCTGCCGTCATTCTTTTCTTCCAGTGCTTTGATCATATGATAGGTATATTCATTATATGGTGTTGGAATCCCCAGTTCTTTTCCCATACGCATCAGCGCTCCGGAAAACATATCGATCTCCGTATGACGTCCTGCATCCAGATCCTGTAATGTGGAATAACGGGCCTTTGGCGGAACCGCACTTCCCCGTCCGGACATTCTGTCCGCTTTACTGATGTCAATTCCTTTCGCTTCTGCAATTGCTTCCAGTTCTTTTTTCAAACCATTCTGAATTTCTTTCATATGTTCACTGTCCCGGTAACAGCCAACACCTGCTCCCAGGATTGCCTGTGGCAGATTATTGCAGACATTCAGACGGAATTTACACCACACTTCTTCTATTGCATATTCCGTTGAGCGGTAATGGATTCCCGTACCGGCAAACAGTTCTTTCACCGCCTTTACCCTTTCACTTTCGTATGGGGCTTCATATTCACCGAAGATGATCCCAAGTGTTGTCTCCGGATCGAAATGATATCCGTCCGCTTCTCTGTGTGACGCTACTTTAATCACAGCCGGAAGAATGTGTGACTTTCCAATCTGTTCTGCGATGATCTCTTCGCTGTCCACGCCATTCATCAGGCTCATTACACTGGTATCTTTTCCAACTATTTTTCGGATGCTTTCCAATGCTCCCGGTAATGCACCGTATTTTAACGAAACGATCAGGAAATCCACATTTTCTGCTTCCTCTGGTGTCCACACCTCCGGATGATAGACCTTTCCGTTGATCGCACAGCCCTGACGGCTCAGTCTTTCCTTTCTCTCTCCTTCGGCGATCACGCCAAGCTTTATATCTTCACGGTCCGCAAGTCCCCAGATCACATAGGAACCTACCGCACCTGCACCTAATACTGCAACTGATGTTATCTTCATGATTCTTGTCCTTTCATGTTCTGTCTCTGTTAATCCTCAGAATCGACCGCCAGCAACTTCTCTTGCATACTTTTGTATCTACATGACCTGCCACTGGCAGTTCGCTTACGAACACATGGCGATCTGCAATCAGTTCCCTGACTGCAACCATTTTATCACATTTTTATACTTCGGTAGGATTATTTCTTCCGTATACCATTCATTGGTGTTCCCACGTGTGGCTGCAATTCACTCAGTTCTTTGGCGTTCTGAAGATGGAATTTCAGGGAAGAATCTGCATCCCTGGTCATTGACCATCAAAGACTTTCCAACAGAATTGCAATACTCCAGTATACGGCTCATTCATATGGGGATCTTCACCAGATCTTTCACCTATCAGACTTTTCAATCAGGTGTTCCGATTTCTGCAAATTGCCATCTGGATCGATCAGATTGCCATCTGGATCATAGGACCACCTTCTGCCCCCAACTGTGTGTCATCAGCCGGTTGACATACCTAATATTAGGTACAACTTTTCAAGCTTTCTGGCAAATGCTTCGATATCCGGTTCTTCGAAATATAACTCACTGGCATGATTTTCCGGAATAATATCCTTATTCAGAACTTCTTTCCATATCTTTTCGTCCTGAAGTACCAGGCCTTCCGTTAATATCACATTGCCGTCATTGTCAAGAATTGTATTCAGTCCGAACAGGTCATGATAGAATTGTTTGGAATGTTCGATATCTTTTACAACAATTAATATATTTTTAATCGCATTTCTTTTCTCCATTATGCATTGACTTTTCCCGGATTTCATTTTCCCTGAGCTTTATTTTATCCAGACTTTATTTTCCCTGCTCTGCCAGATATTCTTCTGTCAAAGCTACGGCATCTGCGATACACTGTGGACAACTGCAGAGAACTTTTCCTGTCTCCACACCTTTTAACTCCCGGCAGATGCAGGAACCATTTTTTCTCTTTGAATTTTTCTACTTTGCTTCGGATCTTCTTATATGTATCCCCTTTGGTTCTGGATCCTTCTTCTGTGCCTCCCTGACTGTTATCAAGGCCGATGATCATTGCCATTCCAGACAATGCACCACACATCTCCATCACGCCCATACCCAGACCAAAACCTTCTGCGATACGAAACATATCGTCTTCACTGATTCCGAATTCTTTTGCAAAATGTACAGGCTACTGCCTGGGCGCAGTTGCATCCTCTCTGGTGTAATTCTGCTGCATGTTCTGCTTTTGTACTCATATTTCTCTGATCTCCTTTTTTGCTTCATTTACTTCCAATATTCTTATTTCATAATCAGATTCAACACACCTGTTGACTGCAGGAACAGAATCACCATGATAACCGGCATAATATAACGCATCATCACATTATATAACTTTTTACGTTTGAATTTCTCGCCATTCAGTTCCATTTCCTCCGCAATCCATGACGGTTTCATGATCCAGCCGATCAAGATTGCTGATAACAGCGAAATAAACGGCATCATAAAGCTGTTACTGATGTAGTCCATGATATCCAGAAGCTGTCCTGTACTTCCGTTTGGAAGTGCAACTTCTACATAGAAGATGCTGTATCCAAGTGCGATCACTGCTGTTGCGATAAGGTAGATCACCGATAACACTCTGGTCGTCTTCTTACGCTCTGTGTGAAATAATTCCATACAGTTTGCAGTGATTGATTCCAGTACCGAAATGCAGGATGTCAATGCGGCAAATCCTGCCAGTACAAAGAACAGAATTCCGATCACACGTCCGACCGTTCCCATACTGTAGAATACCTTTGGCAATGATACAAACATCAGCCCCGGTCCCGCTGACATTCCGCCCAAACCGGAAAATACGAATACTGCTGGGATGATCATAACACCGGCAAGGAATGCAACTCCGGTATCCATAATCTCAATCTGCGATACTGCCTTATTCAGATCTACATCTTTCTTAACATATGAGCCATATGTAATCATAATTCCCATTGATACACTCAGAGAGAAGAACAGCTGGCTCATTGCGTCCAGTGTAATCTGCAGGAAGCGGCCAACCGTAATTCCTGTCAGATCCGGTTTCATATACACCTTAAGCCCCTGCAATCCGGTACGTACCGTTCCATCATCCAGCGTAGTCTTCAATGTAAGTGAGAAAATTGCAATTCCGATTACCATAATCAGCAGAACCGGCATGATAAATTTCGAAACCCGTTCGATTCCGTCTTCTACACCGTTATATACGATCAATGCTGTCAGCAGCATAAAGATCAATCCATACCACACCGACGATGGTGAAGAAATGAATGCGGTAAAGCAGTCATCTGCTACTGCCTGCTTCCCTGAGCTTGTAAGATAAATAACAATGTATCTTAAAATCCATCCGCCGATAACCGCGTAATAGGTCATGATCAATACCGGAACCAAGAATGTGATCACTCCAAGAAATTTCCATTTTTTCTGCATTGATTCATAAGCATAGATTGCACTTTTGCCTGTCTTGCGGCCAATTGCAATATCCGTAGTCAATAACACAAATCCAACTGTCAGCACCAGTACCAGATAGATAAGCAGGAACAATCCGCCTCCATCTTTTGCCGCCAGATATGGAAAGCGCCAGAGATTTCCCTACACCGACTGCACTTCCGGCAGCTGCAAATACAAATCCAATCTGTCCGCTAAAGCTATTTTTTGTTTCATACTCTTTTTTTCCTCTCATTTTCGTTAATACTTCAATATTTTACCATTAATTCATTTAAAATAAAAACAAGAAATTTTGTAATCCATCCCCTGTCACTGATCTTTCACATCTGAATATACTATAAAGCATAGAATATATTTCCCTGGGAGGATCTTATGAAAAAGTGTATCACTGCTCTTCTTCTACTTTTTTACACTATCCGTCACTTCACTTTTGGCATGCACATCCGCTGATAAACCGGAATCTGCGACAGGCAAAACTTCAAAAACTTCAAAATCTATCAATGATAAAAAAAGACGGATCTGACTCCTGTCACACTGAATGAAGTCGCTCATTCTATCTTCTATGCACCGATGTATGTTGCAATGGAAAAGAATTATTTTGAGAAAGAAGGAATCGACCTTTCGCTCGTGACCGGTTTTGGCGCCGACAAGACCATGACTGCTGTCCTTTCCGGAACAGCCGACATCGGATTTATGGGATCGGAAGCTTCCATTTATACTTATAATGAAGGGGCTCATGATTATGTCGTAAACTTTGCACAGCTCACTCAGCGTGCCGGAAACTTTCTGGTTGCCAGAGATGATATTAAAAATTTTAAATGGGAAGATCTAAAAGGCAAGAAAGTCATTGGCGGGCGAAAAGGTGGCGCATATATATCCGTGTAAATTATGAGACGATTGTGATTTTGTGTAATTGGGTGGATGGGATGAATAGTGTGAAGAAGGTATAAAAGAGAGGGGCCTCGGCACCCTCTCCCCGATCGCAGGCTTCACAAGTTTCTGCAATCTAATCACTGATGAATACTATATTCTATTTTCTGCTAAAACGCAATAAAAATATATGAGAGTCTGGATATTAGATAAGCATTAACACATCTTATTTTCATAGTCTTGTAATTCATGAAAAATATTATCGACAAAAACAATGTTCTCTGCAATGCGATACATCATAAAATATCTGTGATTCAAAAAATTGATACGATGGTATCCCTGCATACGAAGTCTTGGATTCTCACATAGCTTCAAACTGCCTGCTACATGCTTCAAACATTCAATGGTTGCATCATAATCGTCTAAAACATTTCGTGCTGCCTGCGTACTCTTTTTTTTCAAAAATCAGATATTGGATGAATCTGTCTAAATCTTCTTCCGCATCTTTTGTCACTACAATTTTATAATCCATATTTTCCCCTCATATTGCGAGAAACCTCTGAAGCATCACGATATTTTCCCTCTGCTGCATTCTGGCGGGATTTTTCTAACTTCTCCAAGAACTCTGCTTCGGATAATGCTTCATATGGATTCGTGCGTGCTCTTTTAATTTCAAACGGAAAGCCATTCACAGACAAGGCCTGCGTTAAAAACATTCGGATTGCCGTTGTTGTATCTGTACCCAAATCTTTAAATAGCTCATCTGATTTTGCTTTTAATTCATCATCTACTCGAATTTGAATCGTGCTTGCCATATATGATTCCTCCTATTTTTTAACCATGCTATTGTCTTGTTATAACTAGAATAGCAAAGAAGCATTATCAAGTCAATACATTTACAATGCTTCAGCAATGTTTTGTAAAGAAAACCATTCTTTCTTTTTAACTCATCACTGAATTCTTCTAAGTCATTCATAGTGATCGCCCTTCATTTAAAAAGCGAAACTATATTGGAAAGACATTCAGAACGACTCATGCTCAGCAACTTCAACAGTATAATACCTTTCGCTTCTAAAAATATTTATGCCATATCTGACATTTTTGCTCTGGGTCATCCAATAGGGTCGAGCAGCATCCCTGTTGGCACACGATTTTCCGACTGGAAAGTCTAGTGTGTTATACCTTTGTGAAATTATGGCTGTCGGGAAAAGAACCTACTGCTCTACACTTACCTGTAACTCCCGGCATTCTGCGATGGAAGGTATCCCGCAAAGGAGATTCCTGAAAGAGCAGAACTAAGTTTAAATAATAGCATGGCGATGCTATTATTTAAACGATGCCACATTTGAAGAAAGGTATATTTTTATCAACAATCATCGGATCTTTCCTCTGACACACTGTTATCAAAAATATATTTTGCAAATTCCTGCACCATTGTAAGTCCCTTATCATTCAGATCTGTTGCCTGCCCCATATAAAAAGCAACGGCATTTTCCACATCATCACTTGTAATATCAGAAGCTGGCTTATCAGGCAATGCATCTCGGATTGTCTTTATGGCTTCGGCTGTAGCAAAAAGTAAATCCGTCAACTGATCTACTGCAAAATCAATCACCTGATTTCGAACCATGACTCCCTCTGCAATGGTATCATCAAAGAAATTGCGAATCATAATACACAGTCGTGGAAAGTGGTCATGTTCTAACAGGCGGTTTAAAATATCTATATCTATTCTTTCGGTAATCAGTCTCTTTACATCTTCTTCAGAAATTCCTAATTCTGAAATATCATAACTTTTTGGTGTGGTAATCTGTGGAATTCCAAGCAGATAATCTGTGGAAACGTGAAAAAAATCTGGCTGCATCTATCACGATACTTATTGATCTTCCCATTTGTTGTCACCTCCTGGATAAATTTAATTATATCTGTCCCTGTGCAGATTTGCAATTTTTTATCGTATCGCATTCCGGATTTTCATTATACGTGAATAAATCGGGAATGCGATTTTTCATGCTAAACTGACACCATGATCGAGCAGACAGAACCTTGAAAACAAAATGACCGTTCCAGAACTTTATAAATCACCATGATCTTCCGATTGGAAATGAGCGCTTGAAAAAGACGGCACAGATTTAAATGAAAACTTAAATTTGAGGTGGAAAATAACATGAGATTATTTGAAGCAATAAAAGAAACGATAACAGTCGGACAGGCTGCAGATTACTACGGAATGAAAATTGGAAGAAACAATATGATTTGTTGCCCATTTCATAATGACCACCATCCAAGCATGAAACTGAATCCAATGTATTACTACTGCTTTGGATGTGGTGCTACCGGGGATGTCATTCAGGCAGAAGAACAAAAAAGCGGCTTAATAACACAAATGCTCCTGCATGGTTTGATGGAAGCATATGGTAGAAAAATATCCAAATCTAGAGCGTGGCGAATCTGCCAGCCTAACCGGGCGTGAGCATATTCCACCAAGACTTTATAAAGAAGCTACACATCTTACCCGTCAGGCAAAAAATTACAGATCTGCTAGAAAGTACCAATTTTCTCAACGCATATAAAAATACAGATAAAGCGGTTGAACTTTTTTACAGAAGTTCTTTCCTGCCATGGAGAATTTTCAAACACAGATTCGAAAATATGATAAAACCATCCGTTCTTTAAAAACAGAAACAACATCTTTGAAAAAATCAGACAAAGGATTTAACCAAGCAGGTAAAAGCTGCAAAAAATTCAGCAGTATGAGAAAGAAAATGGATGATGCCAGACTCAGAGCAGATTATGAAAATCTGCAACGTCTGGTAAACCGTATTCCACCGGAAATTCTGGAATTGGCCGGAAATATTCTGGAACTATAAAATTTTTAAGTGGAATTGGCAAAATGAGGTCAGTTAAGCCATTTTCCAGTCCATTTCTTTGTGATGTCGGTCATGGCAAGATACAGAATCTTAAAAAGCGAATCATCTGTCGGAAAGATGGTTTTTGATTTCGTCACTTTTCTTAATTGACGATTGAAATTCTCTATGGAATTCGTGGTATAAATTAGTTTTCTAATCTCTCCAGGGTATTTGAAATATGTAGAAAGTTGCGGCCAATTATTACGCCAGGACGCTATTGAAGATGGATATTTTCCACCCCAATTTTCTTCCAGCATATCTAACGCTTCTAATGCAAGCTGCTCTGTATCTGCCTTATAAACCAGTTTCAGGTCTTTCATGAAGGCTCTGATATCTTTGTAGGAAATAAACTTAGTGGAATAACGAATCTGATGTACAATACATCTTTGGATTTCCGCTAATGGGAAAACTGCATGAATTGCATCCACAAAACCAGTCAGTCCATCAACAGATACAATCATGATGTCTTCCACACCTCTATTTTTGATTTCATTCAGTACACCAAGCCAGTATTTTGCACTTTCATTACCGCCAATCCACATACCTAAAACTTCTTTTTTTTGACCAGAAAAGTCTGATACCTATAGCTACATATACAGCTTTCTTTACCGTTCTATTATCTTCTCGTACATGAAAATGAATGGCATCCATGAAAACGATGGCATATTTCTTCTCCAAAGGGCGATTCTGCCATTCTTTGGCAATTGGAAGAATGCGATCT
>VOFC01006058.1_pt1 | contig 24200 bp, 35 predicted proteins | sample 5384161 | NCBI WGS metagenome assembly VOFC01 (sample SAMN12384722, study PRJNA508395) | human gut metagenome | isolation source: healthy gut B | host: Homo sapiens | reverse complement strand
CCACGCGGGAGCACAGGTTGACCGCCTGTCCGATCACGTTATACCGCATCAGGCTTTCCGAACCGATATTTCCGATGAATACCTCCCCTGCATGAATGCCAATCCCCATTTCAATTGCGGGGTATCCTTTTTCCTGATTAAAGGCGTTGACGTCCCGCATTTTGTTCTGCATACAGACCGCTGCCGCAACAGCATCCGCCTGTGGGCATTCGGAAGCAAGCGGCGCACCGAATACAGCCAGAATGGCATCTCCGATAAACTCAATGACCGTTCCCCGATAACGCTGGATCACCTCTGTCATTTCACCCAGAAAATGATTGATCATTTCAATAACAATTTCCGCCGGAAGTCTGTCCGAAAGCGAAGTAAATCCACGCAGATCCGCCATCATAACAGTCAGATACCGCTTCTGTCCACCGATCGCAGCTCCCTCCGGTGTGCTCTAAGATCACCTGCACCACTTCATCGGAAAAAAATATTTGCCGAATACCTGATGCAACAGTTCATTTCTGGCTGCAAGCTGTTCGTTCAGCCGCTTGATTTCTTTCGCTGTCGCAAGCTCTGCTGCCTGCTTCTGCAAAAGCTTCTCGTAGTTTCTGGTCATTTCATGCTGCCACGCCGCCTTTTCCATACGGAGCAGCGCCGCATCGGAAAAGGGAAGCACAAGAACAACCGTGCCACCCAGCTCATAGCATTTCTCATCCGTTTCCTGCGTTCTGCTCTCACAGAGAAAAATACCGGAATACCCGCAAAAGCAGGGTTGTTTTTAATACGGAAAACGTCGTAAAACCGTTTTTCCTGCCATCTTCATAATCTACCAGAAAAAGTGACGGCATTTCCACAGTATCTTCTCCGCCAAGATGTGCCATTGCCTTCTCAACTGCCGCATCGGAAAACAGACAGACCGCGCGCATTCCTCCGCCCCGGTTGATCTGTCTCTGCACCTGAACCAGTACTGTTCTGTTGCCGGACAATACCCAGATATTTTTCTTCATTACCCTCTTCTCTCCGGTGATCCGAAATAATGATATTTCTGATCGATATTTTTTTCTGTTCTCTGATTTTCCTTACATGCCTCACATAAATGCCCGGAACGGATCGGCATTCCACATTTCTCGCACTTCAGCCGGAAGGATGATCCAAGCGGTACTTCCAGTCTGTCATCCCACAGGAAGTATTCAATGGTTTTCCGCGGAATACCTGTCTCCCTTGCGATCACCGTAATCTGGCTCGGCCCGTTCGCATCCAGGAAATTGCGGATCGTCTGATAGGTATCATAACAGTAATTTCCGCATTGTTTACACTTATAAGTACCACGCGATACCATGGTAAGTTCTCCACCACAGTTTTTCGCATACGACCGGGGTCTTATTCATTTTCAATGCATTCCCCGCATTGCCTGCTTCAGATGCGGTGCAAGCCCTTCCTGCACCGGTCTCTTCTGTCTGCCTGCAGGCTTTGGCTGTTCCTGTTTTTCCGGCTTATCTGCCTTCTTTTGTTCTGCCGACACATCTGCCGGCAAAGATAACAGCGTGTTCAGCCGCTCTCTTGTCAGCCTGAGTGCTTCTGCCGGGTTTTCCGCATAAGAGATCGTCTGGACATTGTTCAGGTAAAAGCGGAACATGTCGCTCAGGTCATCTTCTGTCAGCTTCAGCGGGACAATCGTCTTCCGGTCATTGATCGCACAGTCGATCTCCTTTTCCACCCAGATGGATTCCTGGGAATATGAGGAGATCACAAGCAGAAACACCTGACACTGTGCAATGGCACGCGGAATCTCGCGGGCATAATTAGAGCCTGCAGGGATCATTTCCGGTGCTTTCCAATAGCTGATACCCGCTTCCTTCAGCATCGCAACGATCTTTTCCACTATTTTACTGTCTTTGGAGCTGTAACTGATAAAAACCGATTCTTCACTTCCCAAAGCCTCCGATCATACCACTTTATTTCTTCCTGTTTTTTTTGCCTCGTACAGCTTTTCATCCGCACGTCTGACATTTTCTTCCACAGAGAGCGCCGTATCGATCTCTTCCACGCCAAATGACATCGTTACCCGGATCTCCTCTCCTTCATAAAGGCAGACCTCCCGCAGCATTTTAAGGCGGATCTCTTCCGCTGCTTCTCTTGCCTGCTGACGATTTTTTCCGCACAGAAGCAGGATAAATTCCTCGCCGCCCCAACGAACAGTCTCATCATCCAGTCCGACATTTTCTTGCAGGACTTCTGCCACATGCCCAAGCACCGCATCTCCCGCATTATGTCCATAAGTGTCATTTACCTTTTTGAAATAATCGATATCTCCCATGACAATGGAATACGTCTTCTTCTGCCCGGAAAGTATCCGCGTATGGAATGCCTCATACAGACCACTTCTGTTTTTCAGTCCGGTCAGTTGATCAAAAGGCTTTATTGTGCAACAGATAGGATTCCAGTGTTTTGGCACCGAAAACAGCAACCAGTGACAATCTTTTCACATCCTTTTTCATCAAAGGCGCAGTCGCCATCCTCTCCCCTGTTTATTGAGCGCCTGATAAGCACCCAGCATCTCACCGTGCTCACTTGTCACGGGAATGCACAAGATCGACTTTGTCCGATAGCCTGTTTCCATATCGACCGCCGGATTAAAGCGGGAATCCTCATAAGGCTCATTCAGCACGACCGGACGGTTTTCCTGCATTGTCACACCGACAATTCCGGTATTTTCCGGTACAACGATCCGTTCATTACCAACTGCTGCCAGTGTCCAGTACTGATGTGATTTTCGATCCCAGAACCAGAAAGAAGCTCTGTCCGACTGCACGAGCGTCCTTCCCAGATTTGTAAGAATCTCTATTGTACTTGTAAAATCTCTTTTTTCAAAAAGCTGGTTCATATAATAAAAAATGCTTTCTAACAATTCATCTGCATTCTGATTCTTCATAATTATTTCACTCCAAGCCGCATCAGATAATCAAGGGACTGCTTCTGCCAGTCCGGTCTGGTTGTCTCTACAAGCACAGTCAGACTGCTGAAATATTTCTCATAAAATACCGCAAACTTTTTCCAGTCTGTCACACCACTGCCAACGGCAAGATGCAGATCATGTTTTCCGTCATGATCGTTGATATGTACGTGTCTGACATAAGGAGCCAGTGCTTCCACCCAGATATCGATCTCTGTCCGGGAAAGGGATGCATGCGCATAATCCAGACGACGCCATAGTTCGGATATTTTATCAGACGTTCGGAAAGCATCCGAAGCATATCCGGATCGTCATCAAACATATTTTCCATATAAATCGACAGATCCGGAAATTGTAAAAGCAGCTTTTCCACAAAATCACCTGTCATGGAAACTGCATTCTGTATATAAGATGAGTCATTTAAAAACGGGTTGATATTGGTATGGAACACCACACCCGACACCTTTCCTCTTTCTGCCTGCTGCATGCTCTGCAGCATACGCAGCTCGGAAACCTCCCGGATCTTCGGATCTGCACTGAATACCGTCACATCCAGAAAAAGCACCGTGCATCGTACAAATGGATGGTTTCCCACAGGCGTCATACTGCTGCCAGATTCCGTCAAGACGCTCCTCATCTGACAGCACAACCGGATCGTAAAAATCATTATATTCAAATCCCACCTGATAAGACTGCGCGATCTGACAATAGTCAGCCAGCCTGTCTGCTTTTGATACGATCAAAAACTGCCCCATGCCATTCCCTTTCTACCCATCAAAAAGTCCGAAATATATCAATCCCCAGTATACCACCTAACACGCATGCGCACAAGATAAGCACGCGAAAAAAGGAGCTTTACCGCACACTGATCTGTCCGGTAAGGCTCCTCTCCATAAATTCTTTATTCTGTTTTTTAATCAAAGATTGGTATGAAAACGGTTCAGAAATTCCTTTGTCTGTTCCTTCTTCGCATGCTCAAATATATCGCTGCTTGAACCCTCTTCCACGATCACACCATCCGCCATAAAGATGACCTTATCGGAAACCTCTTTTGCAAACGCCATTTCGTGTGTGACGACAAGCATCGTCATTCCTTCTTTGGCAAGCGTAGACATAACGGACAATACTTCTCCGACCATCTGCGGATCCAGGGCAGAAGTCGGCTCATCAAATAAGAGCACTTCCGGTTCCATGGCAAGTGCACGCGCAATGGCAACACGCTGCTTCTGTCCGCCCGATAACTGCCTCGGCTTGGCATTGATATACTGCTCCATTCCAACCTTTTTCAAGAATTTGATTGCCAGATCTCTGGCCTCCTTTTTGCTCTTCTTTGCAACGGTAACGGGGCCTGTCATGCAGTTTTCCAGCACCGTCATATTGGCAAACAGATTAAAATTCTGGAAAACCATTCCCACATGTTCCCTATAGGAAGGGATGTTCATTTTTGCATCCGTGATATCTTTTCCGTGGTAGTAAATATTGCCGCCTGTCGGCGTTTCCAGCAGGTTGACGCATCGCAGCAACGTAGATTTCCCCGATCCCGAAGGCCCTATGATGGAAATTGCCTCGCCTTTGTTGACCGTAAAATCGATATCCCGCAAAACCTCATGTGTTCCGAAAGATTTTTCCAGATGAGATCTGCAACACTTTTCCGTATCCATTATGCTCTCCCCCTTCCTGAAACACGCATCTGATTTCCGATATCCATGACATCCACAAGCTCATAATTGTCATCTCCGTCCAGCTTTCTTTCCCAGAGAGCCAACAGTCTTGAAGATACAAGTGTCATCGTCAGATAAATACACATGACGATCGTCGCGGATTCAAAATAGGTATATAAAGCACCAGCCACACTTTTATGAACAAAGAACAGATCCACAATACTGATGACTGACAGTACTGAAGTATCCTTGATATTGATGATAAAGTTATTGCCGATCTGCGGAATGATATTCCGAAATGCCTGTGGCAGAATGACCTTGAGCATTGCCTGCACATGTGTCATTCCGATTGCCTTTTGCGCCTTCCATCTGTCCCGGATCAACGGAAATAATGCCGCCTCTGACGGATTCCGCCATGTAGGCACCGGTATTGATGGAAACGACCAGAAATGCTGCCTGCCACATACCAAGCTGGATATTGCACATCTGTGACAGTCCGAAGTAAATAAAGACTGCCTGCACGATCATCGGTGTACCACGGAAAATCTCCACATAGGCTTTCAGTATCACCTTGACAAGCCCCCAGCAGGAGCCGTTTGCCGATCCCATCCCGTTTTTTATCCACAGGTATCGTCTGCACGATACCGACCGCAAAACCGATCACACAACCGATCGCAGTAGAAACAAGTGCGATCAGCAGCGTTGTGCCCGCTCCTTTCAGATAGGAAATGCCGTAGTTTTGTAAAATATAAACAATACGCTCAAAAAAATTCATTTCGGAAATCATAGTATTTCTCCTTTAAAAACAATCCCTTATTCAGACAATGGCTGAACAGAAATTGCTTCATTCATCATGGAATCAAAATCATCCGCTGTCATTGTGGAAAGAACAGAGTTGATACCATCTAAAAGCTCGGTGTTTCCTTTCTTTACGGAAATGCCGATGTTGATCTCTTCCTCAGAAACCTGGAAGTTGTCATCGGAATCTGTGAAATCAAGCAGCTTCAGATCCGGATAAGCAACAACTGCTGCCTTTGCAGTCGGCATATCTGTCACTACAAGGTCTGTACGTGCGCTTTCCAGTGCAACCAGCATCGCCGGAGCAGATTCCTGTGCAGGCTGGATATTGGCATCCTTGATCTGTGGCAGGCAGACATCATACCATACGGTACCAAGCTGCGAAGTACAGGTTGCACCTGCAAGATCTGCAACACCCTTGGCATCCGCATACTGTCCGTCGCTCTTTACCAGGCCTACGATAGAAGCATAGTAATAAGGCTGTGAGAAATCTACCATCTGCAGACGCTCTGATGTGATGGACTGACCTGCAATGACACAGTCAACCGTTCCGGACTGTACAGCCGGTACTAAAGAATCCCAATCCAGTTTGACGATCTGAAGCTCATAACCAAGAGCATCTGCAATTTTCTTTGCCATCATAACATCATAGCCATATGCATAATCTGAGCTGTCATTGATCTTGACCGCACCGTTGGAATCATCTGCCTGTGTCCAGTTGTACGGTGCATAACCACATTCCATCGCTACTTTTAAAGTTTTCTTTTCTGCACTGCTGTCTTCTGCCGCATCTGTGCTTTCATCTGAAGATGTCTCCTCCGAAACGGCTGCATCTGTGCTTTCTGATGCTGCGCTCGTATCTGCCTCTTTGCCGCTTCCGCAGGCTGTCAGCATTGCTGCTGTCATAACAGCTAATAATAAACCAAGTACTTTCTTTTTCACAATTTTCCTCCTTCTTGCGCAAAAAAGAGGAAACTCCCCTAAGGGAATTTCCTCTTTGAAATTCATTTCATATCTTATGCGCTTTTGTTTACATAGTGTAGCATATATTGTCTGAAAAAACAAGCCTGATCTGCGAAAGTTAAAAACAAAAGCGGTTTCCATCAGGAAGCCGCTTTTGCATATTCCGTTAATTTCTGTTTTGCAGCCGGTGTCAGATTCTTCGGCACATGAATCTGTATGACTGCATATTCGTCCCCTTTCCGGGACGGATTTTTCATGGACACGATCCCTTTTCCCTTCAGCCTGATCTTTGTACCGGACTGTGTACCTTCTTTGATCTTACAGCTTACTTTACCGGTCAGTGTCGGTACGATCGCCTCGCCGCCAAGAACCGCTGTTTCAAAAGGAATCTCCACTGTTGTATAGAGATCCGTTCCTTTTCGTTCAAATCCGGGCTTACTCTGCACAGTAACCTCAAGGAGCATATTTCCTGCCTGTCCGCCGTTCTGACCGGGCATTCCTTTTCCACGCAGACGAATCTTCTGTCCGGAATCGATTCCTGCGGGAATGTGTACTTTCAGTGACTGCTGTGATCCGTCCGGCGAGCGGAAACTGATCACTTTATCCGCACCAAGTGCAGCCTCCTCAAAAGTAACATCCACCTTTGCCAGGACATCTTCACCTTCTCTGCTGCGCCTTGCACGTCCTCTGCCTCCAAAGATGTTTTCTTCCTGATCTGCGCCACCGAAGTGGAAACCGCCAAAGCCTTTTCCCTGTCCGAAAATGCCGTCAAAAATATCATCCAGATCTTCGCCGGTATAATGGAATTCCTGATATCCACCGGGGCCGCCTCCAAAGTGGAAAGAACCACCTGCAAAGCCGGAACCTGCCTGCTGCCCATATCCACCGGCGCCAGTGCCTCCACCTTCTTCAAAAGCCGCATGCCCGAACTGATCGTACAATTTCTTCTTTTCTTTATCACTTAATACATTATAGGCTTCCGTGACTTCCTTAAATTTTTCCTCCGCAGCCGGATTATCCTTATTCATATCCGGATGGTATTTTTTTGCCATTTTTCTGTAGGCTTTTTAATGGAAGCATCATCTGCATTTCTGTCAATTCCAAGCACTTCATAATAATCACGCTTGCCAGCCATTCTTTTCACCTTCTTTTCCGTTTACTTCTCATCGTTCTAAAATACTGATCGGATTTTTCGTTATATATAAACGCCCCGGATCACTCCGGGGCGTTCGTTGTTATCCTTCGATCGCAACGTATTTCTTTTCTTCAACAGATTTTTCCGGTTCTTTCGGAATGAAGAGTTTCAAAATACCATGCTGGAAGGAAGCCTTGATATCATCCTGACTGATTCCTTCCCCTACATAGAAGCTACGTTCACAAGCACCTGCATAACGCTCGCGGCGGATGTATTTGCCGGACTTCTTATCCTTCTCATCCTCATCAAGACCTCTTGCTGCGCTGATGGTCAGATAACCGTTCTCAACGCTTGCTTTGATCTCATCTTTCTTAAATCCCGGAAGATCCATCTCAAGCTCATATCCGTTTTCTACTTCTTTTACATCTGTACTCATCACATTTTTAGCTCTGTGTCCGTACAGCTTTTTCTGCATATCCTTGAACTCCTTATCATCAAACCAAGGATCTGTAAAGAAATCTCCAAACATATCATTTCCAAAAATACTAGGCATCAACATAAGTCATCCATCCTTTCTATTCTTAAAACTATTTGTTTTGATGTCAAATCAGAACCGGAAGCTTTAGGAACTTTTCTTTCTTTTGTTCCCCTTCCTTTGTTCTATAACTGTTATAACACCTAGTATTAGCACTGTCAAGAGGTGAGTGCTAATTTTTTTGTGAAAATTTTGTGAACACTACGAGCTGTGCATGACGTTTCCTGTCCACCATCATCCGGCCCTTATATTGCTTTTTGTGCAGTATATGCTACCCTTAGATTTATCTTGTAAAGAGGGAGTTTAATTATAATGAATCATTCAAATGACAAAAAAAGAAGCACTTTTTCCGGAAAAATCGGTTTTGTACTGTCCGCAGCAGGCGCATCCGTCGGGCTTGGAAACATCTGGCGTTTTCCCTATCTGGCTGCGAAATACGGCGGCGGTATTTTTCTGCTGATCTATATTCTGCTGGCACTCACCTTCGGTTATACGATGATCGTAGCGGAAAGCTCTCTTGGCCGTATGACGCGGCGGAGCCCTGTCGGTGCTTTCCAGTCTTTTGGCAAAACACGCCTTCGCTCCTGTGGCGGCTGGCTCAATGCCATCATCCCACTTCTGATCGTTCCTTATTATTCAGTAATCGGTGGATGGGTCATTAAATATCTGTTCAGTTATCTGACCGGAAGCGGGCAGAAGCTTGCAGAGGACGGTTATTTTTCTTCGTTTATTTCGGATGGTGTATCTACAGAAATCTGTTTTATCCTGTTTGCTTTCTTTACACTTGCGATCATCTTTGCAGGTGTACGCAACGGCATTGAACGTGTCTCCAAATTTATGATGCCTGTACTTGTTATTTTATCTGTCATCATTACGGTTTATTCCGTTACAAGACCCGGAGCACTCAAAGGTGTTTCCTATTTTCTTGTACCCAATATCCGCAATTTTTCCTGGATGACCGTTGTAACGGCCATGGGACAGATGTTTTATTCTCTTTCTATTTCAATGGGTATTCTGATCACATTTGGTTCTTATATGAAAAAAGACGTTTCTATCGAAGAATCTACAGAGCATGTAGAGATATTTGATACGGCGATCGCCATGATCGCCGGACTGATGATCATTCCTGCGGTATTTGCTTTTTCGGGCGGAGAACCGGATACGCTGCAGGCAGGTCCTTCCCTGATGTTCATTACACTGCCAAAGGTATTTGCCAGCATGGGGTTTGGCTCCGCTGCAGGTGTTTTATTCTTTCTGCTTGTGCTCTTTGCCGCAATCACCAGCTCCATTGCACTGACAGAGAGTGTTGTATCCACTTTTGAAGATGAATTTGGCTGGTCCAGAAAAAAAGGAACCGTTTTACTTGGCATTATCATGCTGCTGCTTGGCAGTCTTTCCTGCCTTGGCTATGGTCCGCTCAGCAGTGTAAAGATCCTTGGCATGCAGTTCCTTGATTTCTTTGATTTTCTGACAAACTCCGTCATGATGCCAATCGCGGCAGTCACAACCTGTCTCTTTATTACAAAGGTTGTCGGGCTGAAACGCATCGAAGAAGAGGTAACAGAAAACGGCGGAAAATTCCGCCGCAAAAAAGTATTTTATGTCATGATCCAGTATCTGTGTCCGATCTTTGCTGTGATCATTTTGATCAGCTCCATTGCCAATGCATTTGGCTGGATCTCCATGTAAGAAAAAAGCTGTGTCCTGTCTTATTCAGAAGGGCGCAGCTTTTTTCTCCGTTTTCTTGTGCTTCTGCGTGGTTTCTGGTGATTTGCTGCCCGGAAGGCATTGATCTCTTCGAGTATGGTCGTATAGTCCCGCTCAAACAGTTCCTGACTGATCAACTGCTGCAAAACGGGCGCAGGCACCTTCTCGATGATCTTTTCCCTGACAAATGCTTTGCTGCGCTCTTTATAGGTCGGCATCTGTGTCTGCTGCTGAATATGCACAAGCTCAGGCCGCCACAAAAGCTCCAGTTTTTTTTCCATCTCCATTTTAATATTCAGATGCGGTTTCCGCAGTACATAAAAATCGATTTCCTCGTCCACCGGCTCTACCGTGATGATCCCCCAATGCGCCGGTACATGCTCCTCAATGTGCGCTGCATGGGTGGAACCGACCACTACATAATTATAATCGAAATACCTGTCATAGTCCTTTGTCTGCCCGGCAAGTCTTGCATAGGTATCCGCATCACTCTTGATCTCGATCCCCACAACGCCATCGGGCAGCACCATGATAATATCTGCACGCGACTTTGTAATGCGGATCTCCTCTAAGATCCGCATCTTTCCGTACTGCTGCTCCAGAAAGGAAAAACAGCGGTTCTCTGATATCCTTATCGTAAAGTATGATGTTCTCTTGCATATTTTTTCCTTTGTAGCCATACCACCTCTGATGTGACGCTCCGACTTGTTGACGTCAAGCACCTTTCTTGCTTCCCCTGCAAGTGCGTGGTTAATGGCGGGCAACCTTTCTGTTACATCCTTATGTACCGTGGATTTGCTCACGCCGAACGCTTTGGCTGTCTGTCTGACGGTTGCATTGTGCTCCACGATATAATTTGCAATACTGATCGCTCTTTCTTCAATATATTCTTTCAAAGGAAATCCCCTTAAACTTTTTTACAGTTTATGCGTAGGATTTCACAAGTATGTCTCAGATCCGGCTCTTTGGCATCACTTTCCGAAACTGCACAATAAAGTAGGCAATCTCCGCGATCGCAGTCAGCGTCCAGGAGAACGGATACAGCAGATACAAGGATGGGATCGTATGGAAATGGGCAAATATCGTATATACCCAGATGATACGGAATACACAGGAGCCCAGCATGACGATGATCATCGGGCCTATGCTCTTTCCCAGCCCGCGGGAGGCTGCAATGGTGCAATCCATAAAGGCGGAAATGCTGTATGCAAATGCCATGATCTTAATCCGCTCCATGCCCGCATCGATCACCGCACGGTCAGTCGCAAACGCCCGCAGGAAATATCTGCCGCCAAAGAACAGACATGCACCAAGGAAAAGTCCGATCAGGAAGGAGTAAGTCAGTGCTACCAGATAGCTTTTCTTCATCCGTTCCCTGTTGCCTGCACCGCGGTTCTGGCTCACAAAGCTGGCGCAGCCCGTGTAAAAGGCAGACATGACATTGAAGATGATTGCATCTGCATTCGTTGCTGCTGCATTGCCCGAAACCATGATCGTGTAGAAATAGTTGACACCGCGCTGTACAAATAAGTTAGCCAGTGCAAATATTGCATTCTGCATTCCCGTCGGAATACCCATGAGTAAAATGCCCTTTGCCACATCATGATGGAACTGTATTTTGGAAATCTGCAGTTTGCAGACATCCCTGCGTTTTAAAAAGATTGCGCATCACAAGCAGCATGGAAACATACTGCGCAATCGCACTTGCAATGGCTACACCCGCCGCTGCCAGATGAAAGCCGATGACAAAGATCAGGTTTAAAATAATATTCAGTACACCGGCGACCGCCAGATAGATCAATGGGCTCTTCGTATCTCCCTTTGCACTCAGCACGCCATTACCGAAGTTGTAAACAGCCATGGCGGGCATACCCAGCGCGTAAATCTTCAGATACAGAACCGCCGCATCGATCAGATCGCTTTTTGTATGCAGTGCCTGCAGCATCGGATGTGCAAACAGAATACAGAAAACACCGATCATAATACCGATCGCCGCACAGATCAAAAATGCTGTATGGATTGTCTTTTCTACCGTTTTATCATCCTTTGCTCCAAGTCCGAGTGCCACCTGTACATTGACACCGCTTCCCATTCCGATCAGAAAGCCGGTAAATAATGTTACAAGTATGGTCGTCGATCCGACTGCCCCCAGTGCTCTGTAATCCGCAAACTGCCCTACAACCGCCACATCGCTTAAATTGAACATAACCTCCAGAAGCTGTGCCAGTACCAGAGGCATACTGAACAGAAATATATTTTTCCACAGGCTTCCTGTGTCATATCCAATGTCCTCGTCTTTTGCTTTTCCATTTCTTCTTACTTCCATATCATGTGCTAATCCAGCAGCACCATCTTGAGCCATCCGAAAAATTCCCGCAGCATATTATTGGCAAGATATTTTCCCGACGAAGGAGCTGCAATTCCAACTGCCTGCACCAGCCCCTGCCTTTTTGCGATCTGCATGGCACGATATAAATGAAAATTATTTGTGACAACACCCAAAGAAGCACCCTCCGGAATCAGCTTCCTGGAAAACTCCATATTCTGCTGCGTTGTTTTCGACTGATCTTCCAGCAGAATTCTTTCTGCCGCAATCCCATTCTGCTCCAGATACCGAGCCATTCCTTCTGCTTCCGTCATCGGCTCATTATAGCCCTGCCCGCCCGAAACAATGCAGATCGTCTCCGGATTTTCCTTTAGATAGCCGATCGCAGTATCCAGTCTGTACTGCAGCACCAGACTCGGTCCGTCTGCATATACCTGCGATCCTAACACAAGCAGATAAGAAAGTCCCTTTCTCCTTTTTCATGAAAACTGCCAAGCATCATCCCTTCCACAACAAGGAAAAAGGATCACGCCTGCTGCCAGCAGACCTCCAAACACGATGCGCCATATACATGGAAGTCTCTGCAGCACACCTTTTCGCAGCAGGGTTCCCACAATAAGCAGGCAGATACCACCCAGGATCCACACCATAAAAATGCAGTTCCTGAGCCTGCTGCCCTGACAAAAATATACCGTATACGATACAAATGATGGCAAGTATGGAACATACCGCCATCATAATCTTTCCTTTTTTCATATTGTCTGCCTCCATCCGAAATACCAGACCGTTATTTCCCGGTTTCTGTTCCGGCAAGTACAAATTCTACTTCGCCCTTCAAATACAACTCTTTTCGCTTGTCCAATGGGAGCGTATCTGCCATCGTATAATCCAGCTGCCATGCAAAATCACCCGGCTCACTGACTTCTTCCTGCTCTTTGGATGCCATATTCCATTCTTTTCTGCGTTTTTCCGCTTCTTCCCTTGTAATAAGCTCCCGCAGCTGCACCTCATGATTTTCCACCGGTATGTAGGCCACTTTATCTTTCCGGTAAACACTGCGCAGCACATAATATCCGAGCTCCTGTTTATTTTTTGTTGCAAGACGGGCAATGTCTTCTATAAAACATACACCCATCTCTTCATCATAGATATAAGTCTTTTTTTCAAACATCTATTTCCCTCTGTTATGTAACAAACTCTCTGATTCCCGCGTCTTCCGTATCCCATTTTCCACTCTACGATACGCGTCTGACTGATAAAATGGTACGATAGGTCGCATAACCATATGTAATGCCGGTTCTTTCCGTGCTGGCATGTACAATCTGTCCATTCCCCAGATATAAAGCAACATGTCCTGCATAGCAGATGATATCACCCGGCTGTGCATTGGCATAAGAGACTTCTGTTCCACAGCTTCTCTGGCTGTAGGAATCACGCGGCAGCGAAATACCGAAGTGCGCATAAACAGCCTGCGTAAAACCGGAGCAGTCTGTTCCGTTTGTCGGGAAGTACCGCCGAACTTATACGGATTGCCAACGAAATTGCACGCATAATTTGCAGCCTGCTGCCCGACACCGGAGCCCCCCGGTCACAGCTCCCGCACCTGCATTCATGCTGTCTGTTCCCTTGCCGGTATTTCCGGTATCTACCGTTCCCCGGATCTGTCGTCTGCGCATCATCACCTGTATCCACCTGCGCGGGATCGCCTCCTGTGGTCTGCTGCGCCCCCGTTTCCTGTATCTATAGTCTGTGTCTGGTTTGCCTGCTGCTGCTGTTTTCTTTCCTGTTCCTGTTTCTTTCTTGCTTCTTCTTCCTTTTTCTTCTTTGCAGCAGCCTCTTCCTCCAGCTTTTTTGATCTGTGCTGTCTGGTCTTCCAGCTGCTGCTTGTAAGAAGCAGCTTTTTTCTTAGCAGATGCAAGCTGTGCATCAAAATTGGCTACCGTCTTTTTCTGCTCATCCACCAGTGTCTGCAATGCAGCTTCTTCCTGCTGCAGTTCATAATTGGATGCTTCCAGATCCGCTTCTTCATCCTCCAGTCTGCCTTTCAGCTCCGCTACCTGATTTTTGCTTTCCACATAACCGGCCAAAAGCTGCTTATCGTATTCATACAGACTTTCAATGTAATCTGCCTTGTTTACCATATCCGCATAATTCTGCGATTCCAAAAGCACCTGCAGATAAGCACTGTCTCCCTGCTCATACATAAACTGGATCCGTTTTTTCATGGAAGCATACTGATCCTCTTCTTTTTTCCGGGCATCCTCATAATCTTTTTTTGCCTGCTCGATCTCTTTTTCCTTCACTGCGATCTCATCCTGACAGATATCAATACTGGTCAGGATGTCCACAAGCTGATCGCTGAGCTGATCCAGTTCCTCCTGCGCCTGTGCCTGATCGCTCTGGATCGCCGTGATCTGCTGGTTCACACTGTTCAGATTATTCTGGGTCTTCTGTTGTTCTTTTTTTACACCCGAAATAGTAGTTGCCCTGACGGGAACTACTATTTCCATAAGCATTATAAAACTAAGCAGGATACAGCATACTCTCTTTTTGCATCTTTTCACCAATTTTCTATGAATATTTATTCTTCTGTTTCAGCTTCAATCTCCGTTCCAGCGATATCTGTCACTGCAGCATCTTCTCCCGAAACGCTTTCTTCTTCCTGCAGTTCTTCTTCCACATCTTCCTCTGCGGTATCCGCTGCTGCAGAATCCGTCTCTGTAATGGAAATCGGATCATTTTCTACGATTGTTACCTGATCGATCAGATATTCGTTTACCTTGTCGGAAAGTACATAATCATAATAAGCACCCTGTCCGATGGCAGAAAGAAGTGCATCCGCAGAATCATATCCGTAATCACTGTATTCTGTTTCAGCCGCTGCCTTAACATCATCATCTGAAAGACTGATGCCAGCCTTCTTTGCGATCGCTGCGATTGCCAGCTTCTCTTTTGCGGATTCTGCAGCAGATTCCGCTGTCTGTTTTTCGTATTCTTCTTCTGTCAGCCCCATATAATTTGTAATAAAGGTTGCCAGATCTACCTTATAATAATCTGCATAGTACTGTGCATTTGCAGCAATACGTGTCTTGATATCGTCCACAAGCTCCTGCGGTGCATCAGATACTTCACAGGTCGCATAAACCGCATTCCATACAGCACTCTTCTTTGCGTCACTGTTTTTTTCATCACAGGCGTTTTTCAGATAGTCTTCCACATTCTGTCTGCAGGCATCAACCGTATCATATCCCAGATTCAGGCTTGCGATCAGTGCATCATTGATCTCCGGCAGCTTTCCTTCGTCAATGGAATTGATCTTTACTTCAAAAACGACTGCAGCGCCTGCCAGATCCGCATTGGAATAGTTTTCCGGGAATGTCAGATCCAGATTCACTGTTTCTCCTACCGCATGTCCGATCAGTCCGTCTTCAAATCCATCGATAAATCTGCCGGAACCAATCTTCAGATGCGCCCCCTGTGCTGTACCGCCGTCAAATGCAACCCCATCCTTTGTTCCCGTGTAGTCGATGTTGACTGTATCTCCTGTTTCTACGGTCTGCTTGTCTGTTGCTGTGTAGTCATAAGCATCCATATACTCCACATAGTAATTGATCTCTTTGTCAAACTGGGCATCCACATCTGCATCGGTGTAAGTGTAAACATCTGTATTAACCGTAATACCTTCATAATCACCAAGCTTCACATAATCATCCGGATCATAGTCCTTTGTAGAAATGATTCCGTTTCGGAAACCTCCGTTGTATCCTGACTCTGTCCTTCTTCCTTAGAAGAACCACAGGCGGTCAAAGCTGTCACCATACAGGCTGCCAGCATGAGTGTTAAGATTTTCTTTTTCATAATTTTTCTCCTTTTCTGCACTACGCAGTTATTATTTTATCACATTTTTGAGAATCGGGGAAACTCTACACCAAAATTCATAAAGAATTCATATCTTGCACGGGGCTATTGCGCTGAAAGCAAAAAGAATGTTACAATATTTTTCTAGTTTTTAGCACCCTAAGGAGGATAAGATGAGCACATTTAGTATTGTACTTCTGGTCATTCTTGCGGTTCTGATCATAGTCATCGCTGTTCTCTATTTTCTGGGCAAAAAGGCGCAGAAAAAACAGGCAGCGCAGCAGGAGCAGATGGAAGCTGCCAAGCAGACCGTTTCCATGCTGATCATTGATAAGAAGCGTATGAAGATTAAAGATTCAGGGCTCCCACAGATGGTGATCGATCAGACCCCCAAGCTTATGCGCGGCTCCAAACTGCCGATCGTAAAAGCCAAGATTGGTCCACAGATCATGTCACTTGTATGTGATGAAAAGATTTTCGACAAGGTTCCGGTCAAGAAAGAGGTAAAAGCATCAGTCAGCGGTATTTACATTCTTGATGTGAAAGGACTCCGTGGAAACAAGCAGGCTGAGCCACCGAAGAAGCAGGGGCGTATTCAAACGTGCCCTGGGCCAAGGCAAAGAAAAAGCCGGCGTGAAACCGGTGAAATAAAAAAAGCTAAAATAAATGGGATATATGATATCATATATCCCATTTATCTTTTCATGTTCAATTTGAATTAAGCGTTTACTAAATCCTTTAAAGCCTTGCCAGCTTTGAACTTAGGAGCTTTAGAAGCAGCGATCTTCATAACTTCACCGCTCTGAGGATTTCTTCCTTCTCTTGCAGCTCTTTCAGATACTTCGAAAGTACCGAAACCAACTAACTGAACCTTTCCACCATTCTTTAATTCGTCAGAAACAACATCTGTGAATGCCTTTAAAGCTGCTTCTGCGTCTTTCTTAGATAATCCAGCCTGTTCAGCCATAGCTGCTACTAATTCTGCTTTGTTCATTTGAACTCCTCCTCCTACTGAGTATTGTTTTTTGTTTCATTTGACTTTTCTCTCAGAAAATGCCTAATACTATTTATATCCTTTTTTATATTCTTTGTCAAGGCGAAAATGCCCTTTTTCAGCCATTTCCAAAGATTTTACAAGCTGAGGAGCCGGTCAAGTATCCGCACCAGTTTTTTCCTCCGTTTTTTGCGGCGCGGATCCTCCTGATACGTCATCTGTTGTTTTTCCCATGCCTTGATCTGCCCCCACTCCTTCAAAGGCTGTCCGTCCGATGCGGTGACTGTCTCACCAAACACATGCGGATGACGGCGTATCATTTTCCGGCTGATATCCTCCACCACATCTTCGACCGTAAAATATCCTTCTTCTTCTGCCAGCCTGGACTGCAGCATCACCTGCAGAAGCAGATCTCCCAGTTCTTCCCGCAGTCCGTCCGGATTCTGCTCCCTTTCCAGAAGCCCGATCGCATCTACTGTTTCTGCCGCTTCCTCCAGTACACAGATCCGCATGCTGCCATGTGTCTGCTTTCTGTCCCATGGGCAGCCATCCTCCGAACAGTGCTGCCACGATCTCCTTAAGGTCCTCAAAATCTCTTTTTCCCTTATCTAAATAGTCCGGTCGTTCCTTCAGCATATCCTTCTCCTTTTTCGCCATGCATGCTCCGTTCTCATTGCATACCCGCCAGTGCAGCCTCCCGCCGCAGCTGCTGATGCATCTATCGCCGCAGTGGATGACTCCAGCTCAGAGAAAGAATAGTGTACATCCTTCTCACTGTCATCCACCTGCAGGGAATAGCTTCTGGTGATATAACCGCTTTTCCGGATGGATACCGTATAAGAACCGCTCTTTTTATCAAAGCTGGTCGGAATCAGGCCGATGTATTTACCGTCCACATACAGCTCTCCACCCTGTGGTGCATCAATATAAACCTGATAGCCGCTGCTGCTTGCAGTAACGGTATTACTGCTGACAGAAGAGGCATCTGTATCATCGGATCCTGCTTCCATCTCGATATTGATATTTGCCATTTCGTCTCCGACCTTGATATATTGTGTGATCGTCTTATAGCCTTCTGCTTTGCAGGTCATCTGGTGGATCCCATATGGCAGATATACGACTTCGCTGTAATCCGTATCCGTTCCGTCGATCGTCAGATATGCCGATGATGGAGAAATGGTAAATACGATCCCGCCCTTTTTATTCTCTTCTACCTGGGCAAGATCCGATACATCAACCTGCACTTCTTCATTTGCCTGTACTTCCACCTGCTTTGTTCCCACATTACTGCCATGGGAGATCAACATGTCATAACTGCCCTCCGGGATGACCAGCAGCATGTCCTTTTCCACTTTTTTAATGATGGATTGTCCAAATTCCACCCATCCGCCTTCAAAAGCTTCTGCCCCAAGCAGTCTGACATAACCGTGACCGTTTGTGATCACAATACTTTCTATGCTATGGTCAACACGTGTTACTCGCAGCGTATCCACAGTATTGATATCCATCAGCGTCAGAACCTTTCCCTGTGATAACACCGCGCAGCCATCGGGAAGTGTATATTGCTCACCGCCCATCTCCATAGTATGTGCTGCATGATTGATACTGAAATTCCTGACCTGCTCTGTCACCGCTGCTGTATCATCCAGCCAGATATTTTTGCACTTTTTAGTATCCTTCTGAAACGTAACCTGTACCAGATCACCGCTCTGCAACTGTCCTGCGACAAGTTCCTCTCCATGCCGGCTCTTGATCCCTGTTGCATGATCATAGCTGAGCGTATAGCTCTTTTGTACCGTACTGTTCCAGAAGGTGATATAGCCGCCTTCCTGATCCACTTTTTCTACCACCGCCGTATCCAGACTGTCTGCAGATCTGCATAAGCATTATCCGCACTGACAGCCTCCGTTGTCACCTGCTCTGTTGTTCCTGTCTGCGTAGCTGCATTTCCACAGCCGCAAAGCAAGAAAAGCAGCAGGATACTTGCTGCTTTTTGTATTTTTTTCATCGCTTGTTCCTCTTGCATTCTGATACTGTTTATATTCCATGTCATGCGCAGCTCCACACGACGCGCTTCTCTGTCTGTGTCTGCGCGATTACAGTATAGCACATTTTATCTGTACCTTTCCAGCCATTTGTTCAGGAACAGCTGCCTTTTCCTCCTCCCGTTGTTCAAAAGGTAACCAGTTTTTCCTTCTGTCTGTGCGGCGGAAGTGATTTTCTTCTGTTCAGATACCCATTGGCAACTTTCCAGAATTTTTCAGGATAGAGAAATCTTGCATACAAATAACAATATTCCGCATGCTCCACCGGCGTTATTGCCGCATAAGATTCTATCATTTGATCCGCCAGCGCTACTGACCAATGATTTTTCTCCAATATCTTCCGCATAAAGAAATACACATCTTTCATCTGCAGATGTGCTCCCAGCTTTTCAAAATTGCGGAAAGTCATTACTTTCCCTGCAGCATGATAATATTATGCTGGTTCATGTCCCCATGCACATACATTTCTTCCGTCAGTTGTTTCCGTTCCAAAGCCTGCAGACATGCTGCATCCAGAAAAAGACTGCGCCAGCTTGGTCTGCTGCCAGTAACGCTCGTAAGCCCGCAAAAACATAAGTGTAAATTCATCCTTTCTGGAAAGACGCCGCATGAAATTGCGCGCTCTTACAAGCTCCGCATCCTTCCGCTTAAAATCCTCTAAAAGCCGGTCAGCCTGATAGGGCTGCTGGGTCTGCAAATGCCGCATAGCCATATGCAGCTTTGCCATACACTGCATGGCTTCTATGCACTGCCGCTCCTGCAAAACATTACATTCAAATCCATCCAGATATTGTTTTGCAATGTAATTCTGCCCCTCATAATCGCTGCAGTATAGCTCTCCCTCCGTGGTTGGCAGAATATGATCCAGCTTTCCGTCAAATTTCTGCGCGATCTGTTCCATCTTTTCGCGTACAAAAAGAAGACGATCCACTGATCCCGCATACTCCGTCAATGCAATCTCGCCATGTGGCGTTGTCGCAATGAGCATGCCCCGTCCCTTTCTCGTCTTCTCTATTTCCAGATCATATTTTTCAAATAATGTAACCGCTCTGTCGTTCACGCTTTTTCCCTCCATAAGACGATGCTGTGCATCTGCCCTTACCTATCTTATGAAGGCGATATTTAAAAAATGCCCTTTGAAACAATATCCAGCAGTTTTTCTTTCGTATTGAGCTGCGGCTCCTCCAGTACCCTGTCCAAAAGATCCGAAAGTGTCTGCCCGACCGCAGGCCCCGGCGTAATACCGGCGGCGATCAGATCCTTGCCGGATACGGCAAGCTGTTTTAAAGAAAAGCAGTTGTCCGCCGCCTTGATCTCTTCATAAACCTCACGCAGCCTGACAAGCTCCTCCAGTTTTTCTTCTCTCCGGCAGGTGCTCTGTGCCATGACATCCGCATGCTTTACTTCCAGTAAGCGCAGGAAGATCTCCTCTCCGAGATCACAAAGAGCTCTTCTGACATATTTTGCATGCGGTATGATCTTTCTGTCATGATTTTTAACAAGCTTCGTTACTTTCCCGATCGTGTCATTATCAAATTTCAGTCGCTGCAGGATCTCCTTTGCCATTTTGGCGGATAGCTCCGCATGACCGTGGAAATGATCAATCCCTTCCGCATCTGTTGTCTTTTTAGCGGGTTTTCCCATATCATGAAACAGCATTGTAAGGCGCAGTACCTTATCCGCCGGTACTTCTTCCATGGCACGTATCGTATGCATCCCTACAGAATAAAGGTGATGTGGGTTATTCTGCTCCGTCTCCATCATCCTGTCAAATTCGGGCAGGATCACCTTTGTAATACCTGTTTCATACAGTATCTTCATATGCCCCGGATGGTCGCTGACAAGCAGTTTGACAAGCTCCACCTGGATCCGTTCCGCACTGATCTTTGTCAGCGTATCTGACAGGCGGCGCATTGCAGCTTCTGTTTCTTCCTCGATCGTATAGCCCAGCTGCGCTGCAAACCGGACTGCCCGCATGATCCTGAGCGCATCCTCCGAAAAACGCTTCTCCGGTTCTCCGACTGCGCGGATCACACCTTTTTGCAGATCCTGCTGCCCTTCAAAGGCATCCACCAGTCCCCTGCTGTCATTATACGCCATGGCATTGATCGTAAATCACGTCTTTTCAGATCTTCGATCAGACTCGGAGTAAATACCACCTGCTTCGGATGTCTGCCGTCCTCATATTCGCCGTCGATCCGATAAGTTGTCACCTCATAACCGACATGGTGACACATGACCGTAACCGTCCCATGCTTGATCCCTGTATCGATCGTATGTGGAAAAAGCGCCTTTACCTGCTCCGGTAATGCGCTTGTCGTAATATCCCAGTCATTGGGTGTTCTCGAAAGCAGGCTGTCTCTGATACAGCCGCCTACTGCGAATGCTTCAAATCCTGCTTTTTCAATTTTATGGATAATAAATGCCACATCCTGTGGTAATGCGATCATATGCTTTCCTTTTCTATAATTCCAGTGTATGTCCGTTCTCCTTCAGCCACTTTCGCTGCTGTTTATAATCGGGCATCAGCGATTCCACAAAGTGCCCAGAACCGCGGTGAATGGTTCATCTCCCTAGAGGTGACAGATTTCATGCACCACGACATAATCAAGCACCTTCGGCGGTGCCAGCATCAGCTTCCAGTTAAAAGACAACGTCTTATTGGATGAACAGCTTCCCCACCTTGTTTTCTGACCGGCAATACGGATCCTGTCATAGGAAACACCCAGAAGATAAGCATAATACGCTGCTCTTTTGGGAAAATACTCTTTTGCCGCTTCTCTGTAACGTTTTTCCAGTGCGCTTCTCTGCTCCGGCGTATAACATTTGTCTCTTTGCGCCTCTTTTTTCTGCGCTTCCTCAAGTCTTTGCCGCTGCATCAGCACCTTTTCGATGATCCAGCCACGTTTTTCTTCTGCCATTCGGGCTGCGTCCCTTACGCTTCCCGAAAGTGGCAGATGCAGCATCACTTCGCCCGTCGCTTCTATCGAAATACCATAGCTTCTGCGGTCAGACCATTTCAGCGTACACACGATATCTTCCTTGTGCGGATACGGCTCACGCAAGTGATAATGCAGTGTATATGTCTGTTTCAGATCCTTCATGTTTTACCATCTCCCGGCTTATACGCGCTTTACGCAAATGCCGTTACCTCATTCCTTCTGCTTGGCATATCATGTCATTTTTGAGGCAGGTTACTTTGCGCCCGTGCACGCTTGTACATCTCATCATACTGCCTGTACATTTTCTGGACGCCGTTCTCCAGCAGATAATAATGCATGATGTATGGAACAAGCAATACAAGCAGTGCAATAAACAGGACCACAAGCCCCGGCTGAAACGCAAATACCAATGCAAAAAAAGTAGCAAATGCTAACAGTGCAAAGGTCAGTGTCACCAGAAGGTGCACAAGCCGCTCATGCATAAAGAAAGTTAGCTGCAACTTATGCTCCTCCATGATCTTTTTCATAATCTTCTTCATTTTTGCCTGCATCATCCGCTAAAAGCTGATCAATGTAAGCCATATAATTTAAAATCCGCTCTTTCACAAAACCGCCTCCCGGCCGAATACCACACGATGTGTGCTATGATCCACCCTGCAGCACAAAGGTATGCCCTCCCGCATTCCATCATTATTTTACAAGTCGTGCTGTTTCTCTTGCAATAGCAAGCTCTTCATCCGTCGGTACAACATATACCTTTGTTGTGCTGTCCGGTGTAGAGATCTCTACTTCTTCGCCACGCTTCTTGTTTGCTTCTGCATTTATAGTTACCCCAAGATAACCTAAGTAGCTGCAGACCTCAGCTCTGGCATCCACATTGTTTTCACCGACACCGGCTGTAAAAGCGATCACATCAACACCGTTCATGGCTGCTGCATAAGCACCTACATATTTTGCGACATGATATGCCCATGTCTTCAGTGCGATATCTGCCTTTTCATTGCCGTCCGCTGCTGCCTGTGCCAGATCACGGAAATCGCTTGAAACACCGCCTGACAGACCAAGTACACCTGACTTCTTATTACAGATGTTAATGATCTCATCGGCTGTTTTTCCTTCTTTATCTGCCAGAAAACTTACGATCGCCGGATCAATGTCACCACTTCTTGTACCCATGATCAGACCTTCAAGTGGTGTCAGACCCATGGAAGTATCCACACATTTCCGTTCTTTACTGCTGAAACAGATGCACCATTTCCCAGATGGCAAACGATGATCTTCAGATCTTCACGTTTCCTGCCCATGATCTCTGCCACACGGTTGCTGACAAAAATCATGGCTTGTACCATGGAAGCCATAACGTCTTACTTTGTATTTCTCATAATATTCATAAGGAAGTCCGTATAAATAGGCTTTCTTAGGCATTGTCTGGTGGAAAGCAGTATCAAAAACCGCTACCATCGGTACATCCTCTCCACACCACATAGCACGGATAAATCCAGGCTTTGTCTCTGCGATAGCTTTAAACTCATTGTAATCATGAGCATCATTTATATGGCTTGCAAGGAATGCCTTTGCCTTCTCGAGCATGTCATTCTGCATTGTCTCAAGTACCTCTGCGAGCTTCTCATTTACCTCATCGAGTGAGACAACGATTTTCTCTCTTGTGTCTCGGCGGACGATAACGCACTGGTTTTTCTCGATATCCTTTGGTCCAATCTCGATACGTGTTGAGATTCCCTGAACCTCCTGTGCTGCGAAACTTCCAGCCAGGTGTCTTGTCTGTTGCATCGATCTTTACGCGGAAATCCTTTGAGAGCTTATCTTTTAGATCATAAGCTTTGTCAAGGACGCCGTCCTTCTGCTGCTGGATTGGAATGACCATAACCTGTGTTGGTGCAATCTTTGGTGGAAGCACGAGTCCTGAGTCATCTCCGTGAACCATGATAATAGCTCCGATAAGACGTGTTGAAACACCCCATGATGTCTCATGGCAGTACTGTAATTTGTTCTCTTTGTCTGTATACTGGATGCCGAAGGCCTTAGGGAAGCCGTCACCAAAGTTGTGTGAGGTTCCTGACTGGAGTGCTTTTCCGTCATGCATGAGAGCCTCTATTGTATATGTAGCCTCTGCTCCGGCGAACTTCTCCTTGTCTGTCTTTCTTCCCTTTACCATAGGGATTGCAAGGTATTTCTCACAGAAATCCGCATAGATGTTTAACATCTGTACTGTACGTGCCTCTGCCTCCTCGGCTGTTGCATGAACAGTATGTCCCTCCTGCCATAAGAACTCTG
>VOFC01005907.1_pt1 | contig 24200 bp, 26 predicted proteins | sample 5384161 | NCBI WGS metagenome assembly VOFC01 (sample SAMN12384722, study PRJNA508395) | human gut metagenome | isolation source: healthy gut B | host: Homo sapiens | reverse complement strand
GTCGGCGAGCAGATCGACGACCTGCTCGAGTTCAAGCCCGCGGAATTTGTGGAGGCGCTGCTGTCATGATCCTTGCAAGCAATAATGCACATAAGTTAGATGAGTTTCGCGCCATCTTTGCCGACATGGGCATCGAGATCATCCCGCAGAGCGCGGCCGGCTGCGACTTTGAGGTCGACGAGACCGGCGAGACCTTCGAGGAAAACGCCTATCTGAAGGCCATCGCCGTGACCCGTGCGACGGGGCAGGCCGCCATCGCGGACGACTCCGGTCTCGAGGTCGATGCGCTCGACGGTGCGCCCGGCGTGCACTCGGCGCGCTATACCGGCCGGCACGAGGACTCGGACGCCGCGCGCAACGACCTTCTGCTGCACAACCTCGGCGCACGCACCGACCGCACGGCGCGGTTCGTGTCGTGCATCTGCTGCACGTTTCCGAACGGGGACGTCCTGCGCGCACGCGGCACGTGCGAGGGCAGCATCCTGTTTGCCCCGCGCGGGGAAAACGGCTTCGGCTACGACCCCGCTGTTCCTGCCGGATGGCTGCGACTGTTCCATGGCGGAGCTGCGCCCGGAAGAGAAAAACGCCATTTCCCACCGCGGAAATGCGCTCAAAATCCTGAAAGAAGAATTGAGGAATTACTATGCTGACAAGTAAGCAGCGCGCCCAGCTGCGCGGACTCGCCGCGACGGAGGACACCATTGTCCACATCGGCAAGGGCGGCATCACGGACAATATCGTCACCCAGCTGAGCGACGCGCTCAAGGCGCGCGAGCTCGTCAAGGGCCGCGTGCTCGAAAATTCGCTCCTGACCGCGCGCGAGGCGTGCGACCAGCTCGCTGCGACCTGCCGCGCGGAACCCGTGCAGGTCATCGGCTCGAAGTTCGTGCTCTATAAGCGCAATGAGCAGAAGCCGAAGATCGAGCTCATGAAAAAGGCAAAGAAATGAAGATCTGCATCTATGGCGGCAGCTTCAACCCGCCGCACCTCGGCCATACGGCCGCGCTGCGCGCCGTGCGCGCGGCGATCGAGCCGGATGTGACGCTCGTCATCCCGGACCGCATTCCGCCGCACAAGGAGCTCACACCGGGCAGCCCGGAGCCGTCGGAGCGCCTGCTCATGACGATGCTGGCCTTCTCCTCCGAACCGGGGGTGGAGGTCTCCGACATGGAGCTGCACCGCTCCGGCAAGAGCTACACGGTCGACACCGTGCGTGAGCTGCGCGCGTGCAATCCGGACGCGGAGCTGTACCTCGTCGTCGGTACGGATATGCTCACGACGTTCGAGCAGTGGCACGATTACCGCGCGCTGCTCGGGCAGGTCACGCTCGTCGCGCTCGCGCGCACAAGCGATGAGCACGCCGAGGTGGAGCGCTTCAGTGCCTACCTGCGCGAGACGTACGGTGCGCGCGTCATCGCGCTTCCGGCCGAGCCGATCCCGGTCACGAGCACGACTGTGCGCCGCCTGCTGCCGCAGCGGCGGGGCAGCGAGTATCTCGCCCCCGAGGTGTATGCACACATCATTCAGCAGCGGCTCTATGGCGCCAGGCCCGACCTCAACTGGCTGCGCGAGCAGGCATATCCCATGCTCAAGCCGCGGCGCATCTCCCATGTATGGGGCTGCGAGCACGAGGCGCGCCGCCTTGCCGAGCGCTGGGGCTGCGACCCGGATGCTGCTGCCGAAGCCGGAATTTTACACGATTGCACGAAAAAATTCGAGCTATCTGACCAATTGCTATTGTCTGATAAATATGGTATCATTAACGACACGGTCGAAACGGCCAACACCAAGCTGCTGCACGCAAAAACCGGCGCTGCCGTGGCCAAGGACGTTTCGGCGTACCGCTTGAGATAGAAAATGCCATCCGCTGGCACACGACGGGAAAACCCGATATGACCACGCTCGAAAAGGTCCTGTATATGGCTGACTACATCGAGCCTGCGGGATTTTGACGGCGTGGACGAGCTGCGGCGCCTTGCTTACATCGATCTGGACGCGGCCATGGTACTCGGTCTGCAAATGAGCCTCGAGGATCTGCGCGCCGGCGGCATTACGCCGCACGAGAACACGGTGCAGGCATTAAACTGGTATCAAGGCAGGGGAAAAGAATATGAAAAGACGACAGAATGACGGCCGCTATCCGGGTGATTACGGCGGATATGACGATCAGGGTTACGACCGTTACGACGGCGGCTATGACGATGGATACGACGACGGCAGCGGCTTTCAGGACGACCCGTTTTCCGAGACGTCCGCCGCGGTGAATCACCGCGTGCAGGCGCAGCAGTCGCAGGCCAGGCGCCAGAAAAAGAAAAAAGTGCGCATCACGGTCATCGTGGTCGTTGTGCTGGCGCTGCTCGTGGGTGAGTTTATCGTACTGATGGATCACTGGGTCAGCCCGCCGAGCCTCAGCGGCGGCCTGAGCGACGGCAACCCCGACGACGGTGTGGATGTCAGCACCGACGGCCGCAAGAAGGGCTGCTATACGTTCCTTATCGCGGGCAAGGACCGCGCGGCCGGCCTGACGGATACGGTGCTCGTCGGTATGCTCGATACGGAGAACAAATCTCTGAAATTCGTCAGCATTCCGCGTGACACGGCGGTGAACGTGGCCTACCGGCCCAAGAAAATGAATCAGTACTATGCCGCAGCCGAAAACAACGGCAAGGACGGCGTGGAGGCGCTCATCGGCGGCGCGGAGCAGATTCTCGGCTACCGGGTCGACAGTTATGCGATCTTTGATGTCGAGGTGTTTGTCGAGCTCATCGATGCCATGGGCGGCATCGACTTCGATGTCCCAGTTGATATGGACTATGACGATCCCAGTCAGAACCTGAGCATCCACGTGCAGAAGGGGTATCAGCACCTTGATGGCTATGAGGCCATGGGCGTGTTCCGCTTCCGCAATTCCTATGCCAACGGCGACATCGGCCGCATTGACGTGCAGCACCAGATGCTCAAGGCCATGACGAGTCAGTTTTTGAAGCTGCACAATATTCCGAATCTCAGCAAGCTTATTGATATCTATGAGAAGGAAGTCATCACGAATCTGTCTGCCGGCAACGTGATGTTCTACGTCAAGGAGTTTTTGAAGCTCGATGAGAGCGCCATTGGGTTTGAAACGATCCCGGCCAACTACAACGGCGTGAAAAACGGCATGTCCTATGTGTTTATCCACGTGGACGAGTGGCTGGAGTATCTCAACACATGGCTCAACCCGTATACAACGGAGATCACGGCCGCGAATGTGGACATTCTCTATGAGTCCAACGGGCAGGTCGTGGCCACCTCCGGCACGGTTCAGGGGCCGAACAAATGGTAACGAAAAGGAAGGATGTAGCTTATGATGCCTGCTAACGAGCTCGCTGCGGTCATTGTCAAGGCACTGGACGCAAAAAAGGGCGAGAATATTCAGCTGCTCAAGACCCGGGACTGACGACGCTGGCGGACTATTTCGTCATATGCACGGCCGGCTCTTCGACCCACGTCAAGACGCTGACCGACGCCGTGGAAGCGGCGGCGGATGCGTGGATGAACCGGTCCTGCGCCGTGAGGGGCACCACAGCGGCAGCTGGGTGCTGCTCGACTATGGCTGCGTGATCGTGCACGTGTTTCAGGATGAAGCGCGCAAGTTCTACGATCTGGAGCGCCTGTGGAGCGATGCCGAGGTCATCGGACATCACCGGCATGCGCGCCTGAGCACCAAAAGAAAACCAACCGGGGCGACGATCGTGCCGCCCCGCAATCTACTTATGATTTTTTGATTTTTCAGAGAGAAGTGAACGCTATGAAGTATGATTTCCAGGCAATCGAGAAAAAATGGCAGGCGCGCTGGGAGACGGAAAAGCCGTTCGCAGCCGTCACCGGTGATCCGCGCCCGAAGTTTTATGGGCTGATCGAGTTCCCGTATCCCTCCGGACAGGGGCTGCACGTCGGCCACCCGCGCCCGTTCACGGCGATGGACATCATCTGCCGCAAGCGCCGGATGCAGGGCTACAATGTCCTGTTCCCGATCGGATTTGATGCGTTCGGTCTGCCGACCGAGAACTATGCCATCAAAAACCATATCCATCCTGCCATTGTGACAAAAAACAACATTGCAAACTTCACCAAGCAGCTCAAGATGCTTGGCTACAGCTTTGACTGGGATCGCGCGGTCGACACGACCGACCCGTCCTACTATAAGTGGACGCAGTGGATCTTCCTGCAGATGTTCAAGCATGGTCTGGCCTATAAGACCACCATGCCGGTCAACTGGTGCACGAGCTGCAAGTGCGTGCTGGCAAACGAAGAGGTCGTCAACGGCGTCTGCGAGCGCTGCGGCAGCGAGGTTGTGCGCAAGGAGAAGAGCCAGTGGATGCTCGCCATCACGAAGTACGCCCAGCGCCTGATCGACGATCTGGATGATGTGGATTACATCGAGCGCGTCAAGATCCAGCAGCGCAACTGGATCGGCCGCTCCACAGGTGCCGAGATCACGTTTAAGACTAACATCGGCGACGATATCACGGTCTACACCACTCGTGCCGACACGCTCTTCGGCACGACGTACATGGTCATCTCGCCCGAGCACCCGCTGCTCAAGCAGTGGCAGCCGCACATCGCCAACTGGGACGCCGTCGCCGCCTATCAGGAAGAGGCTGCGCACAAGTCCGACTTCGAGCGCGGCGAGCTCAACAAGGAAAAGACCGGTGTCCGTCTCGAGGGCATCGAGGTCATGAACCCCGTGACGCACAAGGCGCTGCCCATGTTTGTTTCGGACTACGTCCTTATGGGCTATGGCACCGGCATCGTCATGGGCGTTCCGGGCCACGACCAGCGCGACTGGGAGTTTGCCACGAAGTTCGGCCTGCCGATCGTCGAGGTCGTCGCCGGCGGCGACGTGACAAAGGAGGCCTTCGTCGCCAAGGACGACAGCGCCGTCATGGTCAACTCCGGCTTCCTCAACGGCATGACCGTCAAAGAGGCCATCCCCGCCATGAAGAAATACGTCGTGGAGCAGGGGATCGGCAAGGAGCAGGTCAACTACAAGCTGCGTGACTGGGTCTTCAGCCGTCAGCGTTACTGGGGCGAGCCGATCCCGCTCGTCAACTGCCCGAAGTGCGGCTGGGTGCCGATCCCGGAGGATCAGCTTCCGCTCGTGCTGCCGCAGGTGGACAGCTATGAGCCCACCGATGACGGCGAGAGCCCGCTGAGCAAGATGACCGACTGGGTCAACACCACCTGCCCGCAGTGCGGCGGTCCCGCCAAGCGTGAGACCGACACCATGCCGCAGTGGGCCGGCTCGAGCTGGTACTTCCTGCGCTACATGGACCCGCACAACGACAAGGCGCTCGCCTCCAAGGAGGCTCTGGATTACTGGAGCCCGGTCGACTGGTACAACGGCGGCATGGAGCACACCACGCTCCACCTGCTCTACAGCCGCTTCTGGCATAAGTTCCTGTATGACATCGGCGTCGTGCCGACCAAGGAGCCGTATCAGAAGCGCACCAGCCACGGCATGATCCTCGGCGAGGGCGGCGAGAAGATGTCGAAGTCCCGCGGCAACGTCGTCAACCCCAATGATATCGTCGATCAGTACGGCGCAGATACCATGCGCCTGCACATCATGTTCATCGGCGACTTTGAGAAGGCCGTCACCTGGTCCAACGAGGCCGTCAAGGGCTCGAAGCGCTTCCTCGACCGCGTCTGGAACCTGGCCGAGAGCTGCGCGGACGATCTGGCCATTTCGGACAAGAACGAGGCGGTCATCCACAAGACCGTCAAGAAGGTCACGGAGGACATCGATGAGCTGAAGATGAATACCGCGATCGCGGCCATGATGAGCATGGTCAATGAGTTTGCGGCCAACGGCTGCACGAAGGGCGACATGGAGCAGCTGCTGCTCCTGCTCAGCCCGTTTGCGCCGCACATCGTCGAGGAGATCTGGGAGCGGCTCGGCTTTGCCGCCAAGTACGGCAAGAATGTGCTGCCAGTGCGACTGGCCGACTATGACGAGGCCAAGACCGTCGACACGACCGTCACCATGGCCGTGCAGGTGCTCGGCAAGCTCAAGGGTACCGTCACCGTGCCAAGGACAGCGACCAGCAGACCGTCGTCGACGCTGCCATGGCGCTCGACAAGGTGCAGCGCCAGATGGACGGCATGCAGATCGTCAAAGTCATTCACGTTCCGAACAAATTGGTCAATTTGATTTTGAAGCCGAAGGCATAACTTCGTCTTGACATTCGGCGTGATAGCAATTATAATGTTAACGCTAAAGCCATGCATGATGGCCCTTGAAGCGCCGCGAGGCGTATTTGGAGGGAGGGAATAAAATGTCTGAAATCTACGTCAAGGAGAATGAGTCTCTGGACAATGCGCTCAAGAGATTTAAGCGCAGCTGTGCCAAGGCCGGCGTCATGTCCGATCTGCGCCGCAAGGAGTACTACCAGAGCCCCAGCGTGCGTCGCCGCAAAAAGTCGGAGGCTGCTCGTAAGAACAAGAACAAGCGCTACTACTAAGTCCTAAAAAATCCTGCATCCGAGGATGCAGGATTTTTCTTTGCGCTTTTTCAGCCTTGCTGTGCATACACTGGCAGGTCCACATACGTCGGAGTATGCGCCAGTCCCGGGATGAGCACGCCGACGGCGTCCGCCATACGCAGCTTGAGCGTGGATGTGTTGATGCACGGGTGGCAGCAGAGGTACGCGTCGTCCAGCAGGTCACGGTCGATGAGCAGCCGCACGTGCGCATCGCGGTCGTTCATCAGACCCAGCACGCTCACAGAGCCGGGCGTGATATCCAGCAGCTCGAGCATATGCTCCGGGGAGGCAAACGACAGCCGCGCGCTGCCGATCTGGTGCGAGAGATCCTTTGTGCGAAACGGCTTATGTCCCGGCATCAGCAGCAGGTAAAACGCCGTCTGCTGCCGGTTCGTGAGAAAGAGGTTCTTGCAGATCCCCGCACCCAGCACCTGCTCCACGGCGGCGCAGGCCTCGATCGTGTCGGCAGCATCGTGATCGACGCGATCATAGCTCAGCCCCAGACGGTCGAGCAGGTCGTAGCAGCGCAGCTCCTTGTCCAGCCGCTGCCCGCTTGCTGGGCGGCCGTGATATAAATTCTGGTCAACATACATGGCGGTAACTCCTTAAAAATCGGTCTGCCGCCATTATAGCGGCTTTGGCGTGTGGGTTCAAGTCCCGCATGTCCGGTTGACAGGGCGGTGTGAAACGGGTACAATATACACTGTGAAACTGTGCAGAAAGGAACGTCCCATGGCCTATCAGCTCATCGCCGTCGATATGGACGGCACGTTGCTCAACTCCAAAAAAGAGATCACGCCGCGCACGGAGGCTGCCGTTACCGCTGCACTCGCGCGCGGGTATCACGTCGTCATGACGACCGGACGCTGCTACCGGCAGATCGCGCCGTATATGCGCCGTTTCCCGGCCATGCGCTATGCCATCACGTCCAGCGGTGCCGCCGTGGCTGACTGCGCGCAGGATCGGATCATTTCGGCGCAGGACCTCCCGGCAGATGTCGCGGCGGAGCTTGTCCGCGCGTTCGATGGGCTCGACGGCTTCCCGATCATCTTCTCCAATGGCGAGGCACTCTATCGCCCGGAGCTTCTGAATGATCCGCAGCGCTTTGGCATGGATGCCTATGTGGACAATTTCAAATCCCACTGTACGGCCTGTGAGACGATGGAGCAGCGCTTTCTCGCTGCGCCCTATCCGGTGGAGAAGCTGGACTTTTATTTCGTTGATTCTGCCGAGCGCGCCAGGTTTCTCGCGCGCGTGCAGGATGTGCACGCCTGGGTCGTCCCGTGCGAGAGCGCGGGCGTGGAGGTCAACGCCATCGGCGTCGATAAGGGGAGCGGTCTGCAGGCGCTGTGCCGCTGTCTGAACATCCCCATCAGCGCCACGATCGCCATCGGCGATTCGGAAAACGACCGCCCGCTCCTGCGGGACGCCGGTCTGCCGCTCGCGATGGGCAACGCCATCGCGGACGTGAAGGACGCGGCACGGTACGTCATGCCCGACTGTGACCATGACGGTGTGGCCGAGGCGATTGAGCGCTTTCTGCTTGCGCAAAGTTGACCGGGCGCGCGAAGCGTTGTATGATAAAAATGCCCCATTTGTGGGACAGTGTAACAGGAGGCAGTGTCCATGGACAACATTCAGCAGCTGAAACAGTGGATCGACGGCAGCGACCGGATCGTGTTTTTCGGCGGTGCCGGCGTCTCGACCGAGAGCGGTATCCCGGATTTCCGCAGTGTGGATGGCCTGTATAACCAGAAATATGATTATCCGCCCGAGACGATCCTGAGCCACTCCTTCTTCATGGCGCATCCGGAGGAGTACTACAAATTCCACCGTGACAAGCTCGTCGTTGACGGGGCCAGGCCCAACCGCGCCCACCTGCGCCTGGCGGAGCTGGAGCGCGAGGGCAAGCTGCAGGCGGTCATCACGCAGAATATCGACGGCCTGCATCAGGCGGCCGGGAGCAAGAATGTGCTCGAGCTGCATGGCAGCATCCACCGCTGCTACTGCATGCGCTGCGGCCGGCCGTATCCGGCGGAGCGCGTCAATCACGGCACCGGTGTGCCGCACTGTGACTGCGGCGGCATCATCCGGCCGGACATCGTGTTTTATGAGGAGTGCCTGGACGACGATGTCGTGTCCAGGGCAGTCCATTACATCCGCGAGGCGGAGGTGCTCATCGTCGGCGGCACGTCGCTGGCCGTGTACCCCGCAGCCGGACTTTTGAATTACTACCGGGGCAATAAGCTGGTGCTCATCAACCGCAGCGCCACGCCGTATGACGATCAGGCGAATCTCATCATCCATGAGAAGATCGGCGAAGTCTTTGCCCAGGTATAACGGAGGAAACAGGTTTTCATGCGAATTGACGTAATGGGCGTCGGGTTTGACAGCCTGACGATGGACGAAGCGGTCGCGCGTGCGCGCGACCTGATGGCGGAGCGGCGCGCGGCCTATGTCGTCACGCCGAATCCGGAGATCGTGATGCTCTGCCGCGAAGATCCTGCGGCCATGCAGGCCGTGCAGGGGGCGGACCTTGTCCTGCCGGACGGCATCGGCGTGATCTACGGCGCAAAAATTCTCGGCACGCCGCTGCGCGCAAAGCTGCCGGGTATCGACTTTGCCTCGGCGCTGATGGCACAGATGGGGCAGGAGGGCAAGAGCGTGTTCCTGCTCGGTGCCAAGCCCGGTGTCGCAGATGCGGCGGCGGAGAAAATGCGCGCGCGTTTTCCCGGTCTCGTCATCGCCGGGACGAACGACGGCTATTTTCAGGATGATGACCCCGTGGTGGAAAAAATCAATGCCGCGCAGCCGGATCTGCTGCTCGTGTGTCTCGGCGCACCGAAGCAGGAGCTCTGGATGCAGCGCAACGCACCGCGTCTGCGCGTCGGCCTCATGGCTGGCCTCGGCGGCAGTCTGGACGTGTTCGCTGGCAATGTCAAGCGCGCGCCGAAGCTGTTCCAGAAGCTCGGGCTCGAGTGGTTTTACCGGCTCCTCAAGGAACCGAAGCGCATCGGCCGCATGATGAAGCTGCCGAAATTCCTGTTTGCGGCCATCGGCTGCAAGCTCCGGGGGAAGAAACGCCATGGCGAAGGGTAAACTGATTGTACTGGAGGGCATTGACGGCAGCGGAAAATCCGCGCAGTACCGCCGCCTGTGCGCCCGTTTTGACGAGATGGGCATGGCCTATCATCACATCGTCTTTCCGCGCTACGACCAGGAGTCGTCGGCGCTCATCCGCATGTATCTCAACGGCGCGTTCGGCGCGCACCCGTCGGATGTCAACGCATATGCCGCGTCCACGTTCTTCGCGGTCGACCGCTATGCGTCTTACCGCACCGACTGGGGCGAGATCTATGAAAACGGCGGCCTGATCCTCTCCGACCGCTACACGACTTCGAACGCCATCCATCAGGGCTCCAAGCTCCCGGAGGCGGAGCTGCCGGCTTTCTTCGACTGGCTGTACGATCTGGAGTATGGCAAGATGGGCCTGCCGCGCCCGGATCTGGTGCTCTATCTGGATGTCGACCTGCCGACCTCGCTCAAGCGGATGCAGCACCGGCAGGAAAAGCACAACACGAAGGCCGATATTCACGAGCAGGACGTGGCCTATCTGGAAAACTGCCTGCGCATCGGCCGCCTCGCTGCCGCACATTACGGATGGACGGTCGTGCCGTTCATGAAAGACGGCGCGGAGCGCGAGCTGGAAGAAAAGCACGAGGAGATCTTCTCCATCATCCGCAGCGCGCTGTGAGCATTTCCGGGGAAAAGGATGCCCTGCGCGCGCAGCTGCGCGCCCGGCTTTCGCAGAGCGACCCGGCGGAGAACGCCGCGTGCGATGTGCGCATCACGCAGCGGGTGCTCTCGCTGCCGGCGTTTCAGGCGGCGGAGCGGATCTTTGCCTACTGCAGCGTTGTGCCCGAGGTGGACACGCATGCCATCCTTGCGCAGGCACGTCGGCGCGGCAAGACGGTCGCGCTTCCGGTCACGCAGCCGGACGGGCGAATGCAGTTTGCGCGTTATGACGGTGCGCTCGTGCCCGGGCGTTACGGCATCCCGGAACCGCCGCACAGCGCGCAGATCCTGCTGCCGCAGCCCTGTGATCTGATGCTCATCCCGGCGCTGGCGTATGACCGTACGGGGCGGCGCCTCGGCCGCGGCGGCGGGTACTATGACCGCTTTCTGGCGCATGCGGACTGCTGCACCGTGGGGCTGATTCGCGCGGCGTTTTTGCTCGACGCGCTGCCGGCGGAGTGGAACGATGTGCCGGTTTCCGCCGTCATAACCGAGGACGGTGTTTTGCAAACACAGGAAAAACCAGGGCTCCCGGAGGAGCCCCGATCGGTGTCAAGCCGTTAGCAGCCGCAGCCGCAGCCGTTATTATTGTTGTTGTCGCAGCCGCAGTTGCCCCAGCCGCCGCAGCAGAAGAGCAGGATCAGAATGAGAATGATCCAGAGACAGCTATTATTATTTCCGCAGCACATAACCAAAACCCTTTCTCCGCGCAACTGATTTTTGCGTGGCCAGATCCCGCGCGGTGCATGGATCTGGTGCGATGTTTTCCGGCGTAGCCGGAGAAACGGCGCCGTTTCCGTCCGTCGCCTTATCTTATGCCCCTCGGGGCAGGGGGGTTCCTCCGCCGTGTGGGCGGCAGGGACGAATTCCATGTTGACAGGGAGACCGAACCATGTCTGATCACTTTAAGAACTTTGATGAGCTGTTCCGCGACGAGCGGGATTCGTCCCGTCCGCAGCGCCCGGCCCAGCAGCGTCCGGCAGCTGCACAGCCTGCCCGCCGCCGCCCGGCCCAGCCGCGACCGGTGCAACCGGAGGGACAGCGTCCCGCACGCCCGGCCCAGCCGCGTCCGGCCCAGCCGCGTCCGGCCCAGCCGGAGGGGCAGCGTCCCGCGCGTCCGGTGCAGCCGGAGGGACAACGGCCTGCTCATCCGGCGCGTCCGGATGCTCAGCGGCACACGGCAGCACGTCCGCACGCTGTGCAGCCGGAGGGGCAGCAGCGTCCTGTCCGCCCCCGTACCGCGCAGCCGCATGCCCAGGCCCGCCCGGAGCAGTCTCGGGATCTGCACGCCGAACAGCCGCAGCGGCCGGTCCGTCCGCGCCCGGAGGGCCAGCAGACGCACGCCGTGCGGCCGCGGCCGGTCTCGCGCCCTGCACCGGAGGCGGAGGTGCAGGCAGAGCCCATCGAGCGCCCTGTACGCCCGGCTGAGCCGGAAGTGCCGCGCCGCCCCGGACGCAGCGGCTGTCTTGGCGGCCTGATCTATTTTGCCTTTGTCGTCAGCATCAGCATCATTCTCGCCTGTGTCGGCTGGATGGCGGCGTCGGACGTGCTCGCGCTCAATAAGGAGCCGGTCACGGCGACGGTCACGCTCGATAAGGCCGAGTTCAAGGACGTCACCATTTCGTATACGGATGCCGAGGGCAACGCCAAGGAGCGCTCCGGCCATCAGGTGAGCGTAGGCTATGTGGCGAAGCAGCTCAAGGATGCCGGCATCATCAAGTACAAGGGCCTCTTTGAGCTCTACTGCAGCGTCTCGCACGCGAAAACGAAGATCGACCCCGGCACGTACGAGCTGAGCACGAACTATGATTACCGTGCCCTCGTCAAAAAGATGCAGGTCGGCTCCGGCGCCATGGTCACGACCAAGGTCACCATCCCAGAGGGCTATACGATGGAGCAGATCTTCCACAAGCTCGAGGATGAAAACGTCTGCTCGTATGACGACCTCATGGACGCGGCAGCCAATTATTCGTATAACTACTCGTTCATCGACCAGAGTATGCAGGGCGATGCCAAGCGCCTTGAGGGCTTCCTGTTCCCGGATACGTATGAGTTCTATCAGGGCATGCAGGCATCGAGCGCCATCAATAAGTTCCTGGAGAACTTCCACGACCGTCTTACGGCCGAGATGCTCGAAAAGGCGGACGAGCGCGGCATGACCATGCAGGAGGTCGTCACGGTCGCATCCATGATCGAGAAGGAAGCGGCCAACGACGATGAGCGCGCCATGATCGCCGCCGTCATCTATAACCGCATCGAAGCGGGCATGCCGCTGCAGATCGACTCGACGATCATGTATGTCCTGCCGGAGCACAAGGATGTGCTCACCGTGGAGGACACGAAGATCGACAGTCCGTACAACACCTATCAGAACAAGGGCCTGCCGCCCACGCCGATCGCGAACCCCGGCCTTGCGTCCATCAAGGCGACGCTCTCGCCGGCGAGCACGCAGGCGCTGTACTACGCGCTCGACGCCGAGTCCGGCACGCACAAGTTCTTCACGAACTACGGCGAGTTCCAGGCGTTCGTGGCCAAACAGAGTTATTCACAATAAGCGGGGTTGATTCATGAACAAACCGGAATTGTTATGCCCTGCCGGAGATCTGGAGCGCCTGCAAATGGCGCTCCATTTCGGTGCAGATGCAGTATATCTGGCCGGGGCGCAGTTCGGCATGCGCGCCGGAGCCGAAAATTTCACGCCGGACGGCATCCGCGCGGCCGTGCAGCTTGCGCACGCGCAGGGCGCCGCCGTGCACGTGACGTGCAACACCCTGCCGCGTGATGACGAGATGGTGCTGCTGCCGGAATATCTGGAGCTGCTCGACGATGCGGGGGTGGATGCGATCATCGCGGCCGATCTCGGCGTTATTACGCTTGCCAAGCGCTATGCGCCGCACGTCGCGCTGCACGTCAGCACGCAGTTCGGCGTGGTCAATTCGGCGGCGGCCGCGGCGCTGCATGACCTCGGCGCGCAGCGGGTCGTGCTCGCGCGCGAGCTGTCGCTTGCCGAGATCGCCGCCATCCGCGCCCACACGCCGCCCGAGCTGGAGCTCGAGGCGTTTGTGCACGGGGCGATGTGCGTGTCGTTTTCCGGTCGCTGCCTGCTGTCGAACTACCTCACCGGGCGCGATGCCAACCGCGGCCGCTGCGCCCAGCCCTGCCGCTGGAAGTACGGCCTCACGGAGTCCAAGCGCCCCGGCCAGGTGTTTGACATCACGGAGGACGAGCGCGGGACGTATATCTTCAACTCCCGCGACATGTGCATGATCGACCACCTGCCGGAGCTGCTGGCGGCCGGCATCACGAGCCTGAAGATCGAGGGGCGTACCAAGAGCGCCTATTACGTCGGCGCGGTCACAAATGCCTACCGCCACGCGCTCGATGATGCCATCGCCGGCCGTCCGCTCGACCCGGTCTGGCAGCGCGAGGTGCTGCAGATCAGCCACCGCCCGTACAGCACCGGGTTCTATTTCGGTCAGCCGGGGCAGTATACGGCAAACTCCGCCTACTTTGCCGGGGCGGAGGTCTGCGCCGTCGTGGAGGGCACCGCGCCCGATGGGCGCGCCGTGCTGACGCAGCGCAACAAGTTCGCCGTTGGCGACACGCTTGAGCTGATTACGAGCACCGATGCGCCTGTGACCTTTACGGCGCAGGACCTGCGCGACGCAGACGGGCTCCCGCTCGAGAGCGTGCCGCACCCGATGCAGCGCTTTACTATGCCGCTGCCGTGCAAGGCAGCGCCTTTGTCGCTTGTGCGGCGGAAATTACCCGCCGAAACGGTTGACATCCGGCTCGAATGTGGTAAAATAAAAGAATCCAGAACATAACGCTTTGATGGAGAAAAGCTGTGCAACACCCGGTCAGCAGAGAGAAGGGGACGGTGGAAGCCCTTCGGCCGGCAGCATGGCAGCCGCTCCGGAGCGGCCCGGGACGACCGGGACGTCTGTCCGCGTTAAGGACGACTTGAGACGCCGCGTGAGCGGCAATCAGGGTGGTACCGTGAATGCTCAAATGCCTTCGCCCCTGCATATGGGGTGGAGGCATCTTTTTTTGAAAGGAGACGTGTTATGGACTGTCTGCGTTGTCACAGTGAGATGGAGCATCTGGGGCAGGAGTCCCTGCAGCTCGGGCAATACGGTTTTTTGACCGGCCACCTGTCCAACCTCTTTTCCGGTGCGCTGGAGGTCGATATTTATGCCTGCAGGCACTGCGGCAAGCTGGAGTTTTACCGCGCGGACGCGCCCAGCCTTTCCGAGCGGCTGCAAAAAGAGTGAAGCTAGAGAATTTGAATTGGAGGATAGATGATTATGAAACCATATGGTCTGAATGAACTGCGCGAGATGTTCCTGCGCTTTTTCGAGACGAAGGGGCACCTGCGCCTGCCGAGCTTCTCGCTCATCCCGCAGGATGATGCGAGCCTGCTGCTCATCAACTCCGGCATGGCGCCGATGAAGCCCTATTTCAAGGGCGACAAGGAGCCGCCGCGCCACCGTGTCTGCACCTGCCAGAAGTGCATCCGCACCGGCGACATTGAAAACATCGGCAAGACCGCACGCCACGGCACGTATTTTGAGATGCTCGGCAACTTCTCCTTCGGCGACTATTTCAAGCATGAAGCCATCGCCTGGTCGTGGGAGTTTCTGACGAGCCCGGACTGGGTCGGCCTCGACCCTGAGCGGTTGTATCCGTCCGTGTATGAGAAGGACGACGAGGCGTTCAACATCTGGCGCGACGAGATCGGTATCCCCGAGAGCCGTATCACCCGCCTCGGCAAGGAGGATAACTTCTGGGAGCACGGCTCCGGCCCGTGCGGCCCCTGCTCGGAGATCTATTTTGACCGCGGCGAGGAATACGGCTGCGGCAAGCCGGACTGCGCGCCCGGCTGCGACTGCGACCGCTATATGGAGGTCTGGAACAACGTCTTTTCCCAGTTTGACAATGACGGCAACGGCAACTACTCTGACCTCATTCAGAAGAATATCGACACCGGCATGGGCCTTGAGCGTCTGGCCGTTGTCTGCCAGGGAGTGGATTCGCTCTTTGACGTTGACACCGTCATGAACATCACCCACAAGGTCAGCGAGATCACCGGAGCGCACTATGGCGACAGCCATAAGACGGACGTGTCCCTGCGCGTCATCACCGACCATATCCGCGCCTCCGTCATGATGATCTCGGACGGAATCCTGCCGTCGAACGAGGGCCGTGGCTATGTGCTGCGCCGTCTGCTGCGACGCGCAGCGCGCCACGGAAAGCTCCTCGGCGTCAGCGAGCCGTTCCTGTATCAGGTCGTGGACATGGTCGTGCACGAAAACGAGTGCCAGTACCCCGAGCTGCGCGAGAAGCAGGCGTATATTACCCGCGTCATTCGCAACGAGGAGGAGAACTTCGCCAAGACTATCGACGCCGGCATGCACATCTTTTCCGACCTGCTCGCCGAGCATCAGGCCAAGGGCGAGCGTGTGTTCTCCGGCGCGGATGCGTTCAAACTCTATGATACCTACGGTTTCCCGATCGACCTGACCCGCGAGATGGTGCAGGAGCAGGACATGACCGTGGATGAGGATGCGTTCCAGGACCTCATGGAGCAGCAGCGCGTGCGCGCGAGAAAGGCGCGCGAGGCGCTCGGCGATCTGGCATGGGCCGGTGTGGATCTCGGCCTCGACCCGACGCCGACGCAGTTCACCGGCTATGACCACACGGTCGATCAGGGCACGATCCTGGCCATCGTCTGCGATGGGGAGGTCTGCTCGGAGATCGACGAGGGCAAGCAGGGCGTGCTCGTGCTCGACTGCACGCCGTTTTATGCCGAAATGGGCGGCCAGGTGGCCGACCACGGCGTCATTGAGACGGACGGCGCGCTCTTCCAGGTGACGGACGTCCAGAAGGATAAGGCCGGCAAGTTCCTGCACCACGGCGTGATGCACTCCGGCCATCTGCAGGTCGAGCAGACCGTCACGGCGCGCATCGACACCGACCGCCGCAAGGCGATCATGCGTGCACACTCGGCCACGCACCTGCTGCAGGCCGCGCTGCGCGAGGTGCTGGGCGACCACGTGCATCAGGCGGGCTCGCTCGTCGAACCGGACCGTCTGCGCTTTGACCTGACGCATTTCTCGGCCATCACGCCCGAGGAGCTGGAGCGGGTCAATGAGATCGTCGGCGACTGGATCCTTGACGGTATGGACGTTACCGTGTCCGAGATGACCATGGAGCAGGCAAAGGCCACCGGCGCGACGGCGCTCTTCAGCGAGAAGTACGGCGACGTTGTGCGCGTTGTGAACATGGGCGGCAAGTCCGTGGAGCTCTGCGGCGGCACGCACGTGGACAATACCGCAAAGGTCGGACCGTTCCGCATCACGGGTGAGAGCTCGGTCGCATCCGGTGTGCGCCGCATCGAGGCGATCACCGGCAAGGCCTACCTGCACGAGATGGAGGCGGTCAACCGCCGCCTGTACGCTGCGGCCGAGGTGCTGCACGCGAAGCCTGCCGACCTCATTGCGAAGGCGAAGGGCTTCACTGCGGAGCTCAAGGAGGCGCGCCAGAGCGTTGAGCGCATGAAGGAGAAGATCCTGCACAGTGACGTGGAGCGCTTCCTCTACGCCTCGAAGAACATCGGCGGCATCAAGGTCATCACGACCACGCGCACCGATCTCGAGGCCGGCGATCTGCGCAAGCTCGGCGATTTTCTGCGCGACAAAGACCCCGACACGGTCGCGGTGCTCGCCACGGCGACGGAGAGCAAGGTCACGTTCGTGGCCGTCTGCGGCAAGAACGCCGTTGCCAGGGGCATCCGTGCGGGCGATCTGGTGCGCGCGGTGTCGGCGGTCGCCGGCGGTAAGGGCGGCGGCAAGCCGGACTCTGCCATGGGCGGCGGCAGTGAGGTGCTCAAGATCGATGACGCGCTGGCCGTCGTGGACGATTTCGTAGCGGAAAAACTGGGACTGTAAGGAGGATTTCATCATGAGTGATTGCCTGTTTTGTAAGATCGCGGCGGGGGAGATCCCTTCCACCTGCCTGTACGATGACGACGATGTCTACGCATTTCGTGACATCAATCCCCAGATGCCGGTGCATTTTCTCGTGATCCCGAAGCAGCACATCGACGCGGTCGCGTCCATCACGGCGGATAACTCCGCCGTGGTCGCCAAGTGCTTTGAGGTCATCGCAAAGCTCGCCGCGCAGGAGGGCCTGACCGGCGGCTACCGCGTCATCTCCAACTGCGGTGACGATGCCGGCCAGACCGTGCATCACCTGCACTTCCACGTCCTCGGCGGCGCGCCGATGGGAGAGAAGCTGCTGTAAAGGCAACAAAATTCGGCGGCGGGCCTTGTTCCCGCTGCCGTTTTTGTTTATAATGTCCCCAGAGAAAGAGAGGGAGACGGCGTGCGAAAGCTGGCATACTGCGCAGGCGGATTTTCGGCTGCGATTTTTCTGGCGCACTTTCTGCTGCCGGTGCGTTGGGTGCTGCCCGGTGCGCTTGCGGCGGTCGTGCTCGCACTCGTGACGCTGCTGCTCCCGGGGCAGACGCGCCGCCGGGTCATGGTGGCGCTGCTGTCGGCGGCCATCGGCTTCGGGTGGTACGCTGCGGCCACGGCCATGCGCCTGACACCCGCGCAGAACGTCTCCGGTGATGTGCAGACGGTCACGGCGCGCGTGACGGAGTATCCCGTTGCCTATGAGCGCAGCTATGGTCTGACCGTCGTGCTCACGAGCCCGAATGTGCCCGACTGCAAGGCGCGGCTCTATGTCTCCGATGCGGGCGCAGCCGACCTGCATCCTGGCGACGAGATCACAGCGGACGTGAAGCTCCGTCCATCCACGCTGCGCTACGGGGAGGAGACGGACTCCTATATTTCCAAGGGCATTTACCTCATCGGCAGCGTGCAGAACAAAACGCTCGAACGCACCGGTGTCTGGAGCCGCAGCTGGCTCTACTGGCCGAAAACCGTCGCCCAGTCGCTCAAGGCGAGCGCGCAGACCGCCTTCCCGGCGGATGTGCTGCCGTTTGCGCAGGCGCTCATGCTCGGCGATAAATCCGCGCTCTACGCGCAGGATCTCGACATTCCGTTCAGTACGACCGGCATCATGCACACGGTCGCGGTCTCCGGCCTGCATCTGGCGTTCCTGCTGGGCTTTTTGCGTCTGTTCACCGGCAACCGGCGCACGACGGCCATCATTGGCCTGCCGCTGGTGGTCGTGTTCGTCGTCATGGCAGGGTGCAGCCCGTCGGTGCTGCGCGCGGCATTTATGACGGTGCTGCTGCTCTTTGCGCCGCTGCTCGGGCGGGAGAACGATCCGCCGACGTCGCTGCTGACCGCGCTGGCCATATTGCTCGCGGCCAACCCGTTTGCCGCGGCGAGCATCAGTCTGCAGCTCTCGTTTGCGTCCATGGCGGGCCTGTTTTGTGTCTCCGGTGCGTTGCACCGCGCGCTTGATGCGCGGCTGCTGCCCACTGATACAAAGCTCTCGCGGCCGCGGCGAAAGATCCGCGCCTTTTTCAGTGCCACGACGGCGAGCTCCGTCGGCGCCATGGTATTTACCGTGCCGCTTACGGCGCTGCATTTCGGCAATATTTCGCTCATCGCGCCGGTTACAAACCTGCTCATTTTGTGGCTGCTGCCGGCTGCGTTCATCGGCTGCTATCTCGCGGCGCTGCTCGGCCTTGTCTGGGCATGGGGCGGCATGGCCCTTGCATGGGTGACGGCATGGCCGCTGCGCTATATTCTCGCAGTGGCAAAGCTGCTCTCCAAACTCCCGGGCGCGGTGCTTTTCACCGGAAACCGCGTGGTCGTCTGGTGGCTCGTGCTGGTATACGCCATGTTCGGCGCGGCGTGGCTGATCTCCCGCCGGCGCAAGGTACGCTATTGGATTCCAGCTGCATGCAGCGTGCTGGCGCTGTGTGCGGTGCTGACGGTCAATGCCGTGCAGCTGCAGCGTACCTCAACCGTGACGGCGCTCGATGTCAGCCAGGGGCAGAGCATCGTGTTTTCCAGTGGGCGGGCCTGCGCCGTGGTGGACTGCGGCGGCCGTTCCACCGCGGAGGATCCGGGTGACCTTGCGGCGCGCAAGCTGTTCGCGCAGGGGCACCGGAGCCTCGACCTGCTCGTGCTCACGCATCCGCATGACGATCATGTCAACGGTGTGCTGCGCCTGATGCACTGGCTCCCGGTGCGTACCTTGGTCATTCCGGCCGCTGCAGACACAACGCAGGCTCCGCTGAGCGACATTCTCGCGCTCGCGGAGGCGAACCACACGGCCGTCGTGCGCGTGGACGCCGAGCGGACGGTCACGGCCGGCGGCATCTCCGTGCATCTGTATCCGGAGCCCTGCGCCGGGCAGGAGGATGGCAGTATGATCGTGCTGGCCTCCATCGGCGATTATGACACGCTTGTGCCCGGTGACGTGGACATGACGGCAGAGGTGAAGTTTCTAAGCTCCTGCACCTATCCCGGTATTGAGCTGCTGCTTGTCGGCCACCACGGCTCCAACCGCTCCACCAGCGACGCGTGGCTCGATGCCATCGCGCCGGATGCTGCGATCATCTCCGTCGGCTATAATACCTACGGCCATCCGACGAGCGAAACGCTCGAGCGCCTGCAGGCGCACAACATACCGATTTACCGCACCGACCAGATGGGTGACATCACGGTGCATCTCTCGTGAGGAAACGCTATGGCAACAGGAAAAGGGAAAAAGAAGCAGGAAGTACTGGATTATAACGCGCAGGTGCGCACGCTGCGCGAGCAGGGACCGGGGCGGCTGTACCTGCTCTGGGGCCGGGAGGATTATCTGCGCGAGCAGTATCTGATAGAGCTCAAAAAGCTCTGTCTGCCCGGCGGGGAGGACGACTTCAGCTACCACCGGTTTGACGGCGCCGAGCTCGACTTTCAGGCGCTGGCGGACGCGGTGGACGCGGTGCCGTTTTTGTCCGAGCGCACGCTCATCGAGGTGCGCGGCTTTGACACGAACAAGTGCCGCGAGGAAGATGCGCAGGCGCTCGTTCAGGTCATCGGCGACCTGCCGGATTACTGCACGCTCGTGTTCGTCATGGGCACGGACTTTGAGCCGGACGGCCGCCTGAAGACGACGAAGGCATTCAAAAAATACGGGCAGCTCATCCAGTTCACCGCGCAGGGGGAACCCGCGCTCGTGAAATGGGTCGGCAAGCGGTTTGACGCTCACAAGAAGCGCATTTCATCCGAGGATGCCCGCCAGCTCATTTTCTTCACCGGCGGGCTGATGAACACCATGATCCCGGAGATCGAGAAGATCGCGGCCTATGTGCAGGGCGACACAGTCACGCGCGCGGATATTTTGGCCGTGGCGCACCGGATGCCGGAGGCGGTGGCTTATGAGCTGACCGACCGGCTGGCTGATCAGGACTATGACGGCGCGATGCGCATCCTCGCAGACCTCCTCGCCGATAAGGCAAACACGCCAATTTTCCTGCTCGCTGTCATCGGCCAGCAAATGCGCAGGCTCTATGCCGCACGGCTCGCGCGCCGTGCGGGTCTCGGCACGAGCGACCTGCGCGTACTGCTCGGCCTGCCGTTTGACTTCATCGCGGAAAACCTCCTGCGCTCGGCCCGAAAGTTCTCCGGCTGGCAGCTCGAGGAGGCGGTGCGCCTGTGCGCGCAGACGGACTTTGCCATGAAAAGCACCGGCGCGGACGATACCGAGCTGCTCAAGGAGCTGCTGCTGCGCATCGCTGTGGGAGGTGCGGCATGATCCGCATCCGCGAGGCCATCATCGTCGAGGGACGGTATGATAAAAACACGCTCGCGCAGATCGTGGACGCGCCCATTCTCGAGACATCCGGCTTCGGCATCTTTCATGACAGCCAGCGGCTGGCGCTGCTGCGCCGCCTGGCTGAAACGCGCGGCATCATCGTCCTCACGGACAGCGACGGGGCGGGCTTTGTCATCCGCAACTATCTGCGCGGGGCGATCGACCCGACGCAGGTCAAGCATGCGTATATCCCGGACGTGGCCGGCAAGGAGCGGCGCAAGCGCACTGCCTCCAAGGAGGGTAAGCTCGGCGTAGAGGGCATGCGGCCGGAGGTGCTGCTTGAGGCGCTGCGCCGCGCGGGCGCGACCATCGAGGGCGAAGACGCGCCGCCGCCGGGCGCGCGCATCACGAAGGCCGACCTTTACGCCGCTGGGCTCACCGGCGGGCCGGACAGCCGCGCCGCCCGGCAGCGGCTGCTCACACAGCTTGACCTGCCCGAGCATCTGAGCACGAACGCACTGCTTGAGGTGCTCAATGCGCTCATGACGCGCGAGGCGTTCCAGAATCTGTACAAATAGCTGAAAATTCGCTGTATCTGCGGGAGAAAACGCCAGATACGGCGAAATTTTTCGTGCAAATGAGCCGGGGCTGTGGTATAGTACTGTACGGAATTATGTAAAGTAATCGGAAACCAGATATATGGAGGAAGCGACATATGAAATGCCCGTTTTGCGGCTTTGCCGAGAGCAAGGTCATTGATTCCCGCCCGGCCGAGGAGGGCGCGACCATCCGCCGCCGCCGCGAATGCCTCGCCTGCCAGAAGCGCTTTACGACCTATGAGATCATTGAGACGCTGCCGCTCGTTGTCATCAAGCGCGATGGAAGCCGGCAGAGCTTTGACAAGAGCAAGCTCATCAACGGCATGGTGCGCGCCTGCGACAAGCGCAAGGTGCCGCTGCCGGTGCTTGAGAAGATCGCCGACGAGATCGAGCAGGAGCTGCAGAGTGCGCTCGAGCGCGAGATCACGACCGAGCAGGTCGGTGAGATGGTCATGAAGCGTCTCAAGGATGTGGACGAGGTCGCCTATGTGCGTTTTGCCTCGGTTTACCGCCAGTTCAAGGACATTGATACGTTCATGCAGGAGCTGACGAAGCTGCTCAATGACCGCGGCTAAAAAATATTACCGAGCGTGATGCGCTCCCCGTCGGCGAGGCCCTGAATGCGCACGCGCAGCAGGTCGATGTCTGCCGCAGCGGACGCGTCTCCGGTCTCCACGGTGCGGATGGCCCGACGGAAAGCTTCCGTTACGGCGTCTGTGCTTTCGTGTGGAAGCATACAGTGGGCATAGTCCTCGGCGTCGCTCCAGCAAGCGGCCGCTGCGCGCAGCGTCTCGACGGCGCGCGCCGGGGCTCCGGCGGCGCAGCTTGTCTCCGCCTGCGCTACGGCATCGTCGAGCTGTGTGCACATCCGCGTCAGATACCGGAGGTTCCACGCACACAGGCCGATAAGCACGAGCAGCAGCGCGCCTGCAAACAGTTCCTTTTTCATCCAAGCTCCTTCGCTGCAAAATAGATCTGCCCGGCGTCATTCATCATCAGCAGATAGACGTCCTCAATGCACTGTGCGCCGCGCTGCTGCACCTGCTTTTGCAGCCAGCGCTCATCGCGCCCCATGCGCTTGAGATTGTCGCGCAGGATGCGGCCGTTATTGATGAGAATGGAAAAATAACCGGTGTCCTCGGTTTCGATCTGCATCTGCTCGGCTGTGACCGGCTGCTGTGCCGGCGCGAGGATGATGTTGAGCTGACCGTTGGTCTCGAGCACGGCGTATTCCACGCTCGCAATGTCGAGGATGCCCTGATTGCGCAGCTCCTGTGTCAGCTCGTCGAGCGTGAAGCGGTTGCGGTGCATGGCCTGCTGGGCGATGCGGCCGCGCTCGATGATGAAGTTCGGCCGGCCGTAGAGCAGCTTGCGCAGGTGAATGCTCTTGTAGGTCAGGCCGGAGAAGATCAGCTCGCAGCAAAACAGCACCAGCAGCGGTATGAGCCCATAGCTCAGCGGCAGGGAGGGGTTTTGCAGCGGGATGGACGCGATGTCCGCGATGAGCACGGCCACCACCAGCTCCGACAGCTCCAGTTCGCCGAGCTGCCGCTTGCCCATGAGGCGCATGGCCACGATGAGCGCAAGAAAAATGATCAGTGTCCGGATGAGAATGATCGCCATGAGATTACCACCTTTCCAGGTTGGTTTAGTTTTTCCGGTTTGTGCGGGCTCATACCCGGATAGGAGGTACCCAAGATGAAGTTTACAAAAATGCAGGGCTGCGGCAATGACTATATCTATGTCAACTGCTTCGACGAGACGGTGCCCGACCCGTCGGCCGCGGCCATCCGCCTGTCCGACCGCCACTTCGGCATCGGTGGGGACGGCCTCGTGCTCATCTGCCCGTCGGACGCCGCAGATTTTTGCATGGAGATGTACAATGCAGACGGTTCCCATTCGGAGATGTGCGGCAACGCCATCCGTTGTGTGGGCAAATATGTCCATGACCGCGGCCTGACGGACAAGACCGAGCTCACGATCGAGACGCGCGCCGGTATCAAAACACTCTGGCTGAATGTGGTCGACGGCGCGGTCGAGACCGTGCGCGTGTGCATGGGTAGTCCGGAGTTCCGGCCGGAGAAGATCCCGGTCGCGGCGGGGGGGAGACATTCCTTTGAGCAGCCGATCGACGTGCTGGGCGAGACGTGGATCGTTTCGTCTGTGAACACCGGCAACCCGCACTGCGTCACTTACGTAGACGATGCCACTGGCGCTGGATTTTCCGCGCATCGGCCCCGCGTTTGAAAACCACAAGCTATTCCCCGCGCGGGCGAATATCGAGTTTGTTGAGGTCGTGGACGATCACACGCTGCGTGTGCGCGTGGGGAGCGCGGCAGCGGCGAGAGACGCCTCGCCTGCGGTACGGGCTCCACGGCGGCGCTGGCTGTCACGGCGCGGCTGGGCAAATGCGGCGACGAGGCGGATGTGATCCTGCGCGGCGGCAAGCTGCACATTGCATGGGACCGGGCGCAGAACCTGCTGTATATGACCGGCCCTGCGGCATTTGTATTTGACGGTACGGTCACGCTCTGAGCGCGGCCACGATGAT
>VOFC01002102.1_pt1:7500-24205 | contig 24205 bp, 32 predicted proteins | sample 5384161 | NCBI WGS metagenome assembly VOFC01 (sample SAMN12384722, study PRJNA508395) | human gut metagenome | isolation source: healthy gut B | host: Homo sapiens | reverse complement strand
CGGCTTTTTATAATGGAGCTGACTGAGAGCACGGGGATGCGCCGGGGCTTTTTGATTCCAGCCGTGGTTCACGACTCCATGGTCTCGTCATGGCGAGAATGTCAAAGCCCGCGTCGTAATATGCCTTTATCATGTTCGAAAAATCGACCTGCGCGTCGCTCGCGGTCGAGTGCGCAGATTGTTTTGTACGATGCCAGCTGTCCCAGTCAACGCCGGCATAGGGGTTTATTATCTTGAATTTTCTCAAAGGAGCACCCTGAAAACAAATTTATCCGCTCTTATATTACAGAAATTAATCTTTTGTCAACGCACACTATTGCTTATATCGGCGGCGGAGGTTATAATAATATCAACGAAATCGGGAGGAGATACGAGTGAAAACTTTTATGGACAAGGATTTTCTGCTTGAGAGCGACACCGCGCGCGAGCTTTCGCCGTAGCTAACGAGATGCCGATATTCGACCGGCACTGTCACCTGTCGCCCAAGGAAATATATGAAAAACCGTGCGCCCGAGGATATAGCATGGCTCTGGCTCGCGGGCGATCCACTACAAGTGGCGCGCGATGCGCTCCCGCGGCGTCCCGGAAAAAATACATCATAAGGCGACGCCTATCCCGCGCGAAAAATTCATGGCGTGGCGAAGATAATGCCGTATCTTTCGGCAACCCGCTCTATCACTGGACTCACCTCGAGCTTCAGAGATATTTTTGGATATATGAGCCGCTGAGCGAAAAGACGGCGAAGGATATCTGGAACAACGCGAACGCGAAGATAGCGGCGGGCGGATTCACCCTTCGCGCGAGCTTATCGAAAGCTCGAATGTCGTGTGCCTCTGCAGCCAAACGACGCGGCAGACAGCCTCGAATATCCACAAGCTCATCGCCGAGACAAAACTTCAAATACCGCGTTATCCCGGCGTTCGGGAGCCGACAGGCGCTCGGCATCGAGCTGCCAGCTACCTGACTGGGTGAAGGCTCTTGAAAGCTTCCGGGCGAAAAAGTCACGGCAGCTACGAAAGCTCGAAGTATCTGAGCCGAATCGACCTGTTTTGAAAAGATGATGGGCTGCCGCGCGAGCATTTCACGCATTCACCGCGTGCCCTATAAGCGCGCAGACGCGGCGGAAGCTCGACCGGTGTTCAAAGAACTCTCGGCGGCGAGGCTGAGCAGATGTGAAGTTGACGAATACAAGACCGAGCTTATGCGCTTCTTTGCAAAAGAATACGCGCGCCACTGGCTAGGAGCATGGAGAGGAATGCACATCGGCGCAACGCGCAACAACAATTCCTGCGTATGTTCAAATCTCTCGGCCCGGACAGCGGGTTTCGACTCGATAACCGACCACGAGGTTGCGGACAATCTTTTTCGCGCCTGCTCGACTCCTCGATGTTAAGATCTTCTGCCAAAGACCATACGCCTCTTCACGCTCAACCCCAAGGACACCATATTCTCGGCGCGATGCTCGGCAACTTCAGAATTCGCAGGCGGCATCGAAGAATTCAGCGTTCAGCTCAGCGTGGTGGTTCAACGACAATTATTTCGGCATGCACGCGAGCAGATAAAGCCCCTTTCGCGAACACCGGCGTGCTTTCTAAATTCGCGTCGGCATGGTGCGGATTCGCGCTCGTTCCACATCTATCCGCGCCACGAATATTTCCGCCGCATACTGTGAAATCTTATCGGCAGCATGGTCGAGCGCGGACTCTGATATGGACACGCTCAAGAGATGAGGTCTGCGACATCGTCGTTCAACAACGCGAAGGAATATTTCGGGATATGAAAGTAAAAGCGCAGGTTACTTTTACCGCCTCGCATGAGTGGGTCGATTTCATGTGACGGCACGGCGCGGGTCAGGATATCCGACTTCGTGCCGCGCAAAGCGCGGGAAGATATTTTCTCAACCTCTCGACGAGGACGAATACATTCTCAGTCCGGTCATCGGCGACGCGAGTTCAAGGCGTTTGGGGATGACTCCAAGGCGCCGATAAGCGGGACCGTGCTGAGAATAAACGACGACTTGCTCGACGACCCGCAGGAAATAAACAGCGACCCATACGGCTCATGGCTCGCCGAGTTCTGCGACGCCGAGCGAGGGAACTAAGCTCATGACGGCGCAGGGGAATACTGCAAATATCTCGGGAAAGAAGCCGAAATGATATAATAAATCGCCGGACGGAGAAAATCGGAACACTAAGCTTTGTTTTAACTCAATTTTTTAAATCCCGCTTCGTTGACGTCGGGTGACATATTCATCCGACAGATTGTAGACCAGCATTCCGATTTTTGCGTATTCGTCGGAATCCTCGTCTCCGCAGAGCATCGCGAAGCCCTTTTCCGGATATTTGCGCTGATATTGAACGCCTTTCTGACGGCGAGATAATATCGAAAACGAAGCGCCCTCCATGACATTGTCATAGAAACCTTCGCTCAGGTCGTCGTACATGGCGTTTACCGCCTCGTTCGAGATGACCGGCGGCAGCAGACGGTGGAGAGTCAGCTGCGCGGTGAACAGCATGAGCACGCGCCTGATAGATAATATTTGACGGCAGCTCCTGCGGGTCGACTCCGCCTTTGCCTTTTATGTCTATCCCGCCGAGCTTCGCCCGCGTTTTCGGGCGTGAACTGCGCGAGACTCCTGCCGAGCTTGCGTGCGCGGCGGAGATTGCCGTTTGAGCGCTGGGCGTCAAGTCTGTACGGCGTGTAGTATATCCTGGCTGAGGTCGGTTGATTCCTCAGCCTGTTCTTTTCTTTTTTCGTTTGACGGATGGAATACTTTGATGTAATGCCAGGACGTTGCCCGATCCTCTAACTATTTGGCGCGCTTTTGAGCATCGTCTTGTAGTCAGCGGGCGCCTGAAATCGGCGGCGGGCGTGGCAAAATCGCCGACATGACCTGTATGCGTTTCGCTGAAGTCCGAGCCGCCTGTTGCGGGAGCTTGTGAGTCGCGCGTAGTCGACGCGAATGCCGTCAAATTGCCGTATTTACATAGCGGTCAGCCCGGGCACGCTGTTATATTTATACAGATGACGAGGACAGCTATACCTCCCGCGCCGTGAATGGCGTCGATAATGCTTCTTTACGCCGACGAACTTCGGCTCTACTATAATATTTTTTCGGGCTGTCGGGGCTGAAAAAGTTCGTTATATATATCGCCGTGAAAATCTGGAGTGATGCGCATTCGACGAGTGCGTGCATAATGGTAACTCCCTCAAAGATTCCGGTCGAACCGGCGGCGCATTTCATGACAAGCTCGGCGGAATAGATAACGCTGAGCCGCCTTGAGAATGTATACTGCCCTGGCTTTTTGGCGTTGTTCTTGTGGCAGAGCTCCTCGCTTCCGTCCGACTGTCGCAGAAGTAACTGAGAATATGTACCTGACGGCCGGTTTCCGGCATCCGATGCGGATGGCCCAACGCCGGGATAAATGGTCACCCAAGTGTCTTTGAGTGATTATCCTTGCCGCGGACGGAACTCCGCCTGGCAGTCATGGTCTGTGATAGAAATGGTATCGACGCCGCCAGTTTTTTGCGAGCATAACGTCATCAATACCCATGGAACTGTTTGATAACTTCGTGTGACAGTGTAGATCAACTGACAAAATAAATCCTCCCTGAAATAAGACTAAACAATGACCAAAGCCGCATTTAATCAACGAAAGTGAACCATTATTATATACGGATTGTGCGGCGCACGGGTTCTGTGCGTGTATCTAAAGCGCATAAATCCCTCAATATATCTTTTTTATTATACTCTTTTACCCGCTTTCCTGCAAGCGGATTTCGAGAGATTTATTTTCCGGTAATCATGCACTAACCGAAAAATAACACTTAAAAAGCATCATAACAAAAATATATAAAAATATTCCGCAGAAAACGAAATGATTTCGGATGTAAAATTTAAGTTGCTTTGCATAGTCGGGCGGGATATGGTATAATCAACAGAGAATCGAAAGGGGGCGAAAGCTTGGAGCGCGTATTTATAGGCATGAGCGGCGGGGTCGACAGCTCCGTTGCCGCGGCTCTGCTAAAAGAGCGCGGATATGACACCGTGGGCGTGACCCTACGATTAAAGCCCGGCGACGGCGCGGACAGCGACATTGAGGACGCGAAAAAATGTGGCGAAGGCTCTTAAAATAGAGCACTGCGTACTCGATTTGCGCGGCGAGTTCAAAGAAAAAGTCATGGACTATTTTGCCGCCGAATATCTGCGCGGAGCGACCTCGAACCCCTGCGTCGTCTGCAACAGAGAGATAAAGTTCGGCGCGATGCTCAAGTTCGCCCTCGAAAACGGCGGCGATTATGTCGCGACAGGACACTATGCCTCGCTCGACAAAAAGCGGCGAACGCACAGCTCCTGCGCTCGGACAGCGCGAAAGATCAGAGCTATTTTCTCTGCATGCCTCTGAATTTCAGCTCGCCCATGCGATGTTCCCGATAGACGGGATGGAGAAGAGCGCTATACGCGACCTTTGCGGAGAAATTTTTCTCTGCCGGTCGCGCAGAAAAAGGACAGCCAGGAGATTCTGGTTTTGACCCCGACAACGACTATTCATCATCTTATTCGCTCTACCGGATCCGCCATGGGCGAGGGCGATTTTCTCGACACTCAGGGCAATGTCATCAAACCAAGACCCAAGGGTATAATGTCAGGCCACAAATCGATTAGCGCAAAGGGCTCGGCGCGTTCGGCCGCCGATGTTCGTCACGCGCATCGTGCCGGAGCAAAACGCGGTTATCCTCAGCGAGAACGGCGCGCAGTATGCAAAGGAATTTACGGTCAGAAGGCATAAACGCGATAAGCGCGCAAATGAGCGGCAGCTTCGACTGCGATGTCAAGATAAGATTCAAGAGCCCCCGCGGCGCCCGCGCATGTTAATTCGACTCAAAAATACGGCGCGCGTCATTTTCCGAGCCGCAGAGGTCGGTCACTCCCGGGAAGCAGTTGCGGCGTTTATATCGGCAATGAAATCCGGCGGCGCCAAAATCGCGAGGTTGAAGCATGGCAATTTTGTGATATAATATAACACAAAGGGAAAATAAAAGGGAGGAAGAAGAGGAATACCGGATTCGCTCATAACGAAAAGGGCGCTCGCTTCGTCACTCAAGAACTGATGAAGAACTCAGCCCCCGGACGAAGATAAGCGTCGTCGACATATGTGAAAATGCGGGATGAACCGCAAGAGCTTTTATTATCATTTCTGCGACAAATATATCTTGTCAACTGGATATTCGACACGGAGTTCAGCGAGATTCGCAACCGACCGGATCATATTGCGAACTTTGAAGAGATATGCGAATATTTTATTCCGACCGCGAGTTCTACCGCAGTGCGCCCTTCAGATAACCGGACAGAACTCGTTCAGGGACTATTTCCGCATGCAGATTCACCCGGTGCTCGGAGGAGCTTTGCGGCAATCTTTTGACAGCAAAGAGGACACGGGAATTTCTCGTGACATTCCTCGCCGACGGCAGGTCTCGACTCTCATCCGCTGGCTCAACAGCTCCGACCCGGGAGCCGCCGGAGGAGATGGCGCGCAGAGTCAGCAGGCGCACCATGGTGGGTGATATCCCAGGCGATCGCCACAAATATGCTGGCGGAAGAAAGAAAAGCGGCAAAGAATAACAAAAAAGCAGGGCTGAAGCGGTCTCCGCTTTTACTATTTTCAGTATATCTGACAATAACCCGAGCACCCATAAAATTGCCGTATTGCCCATGCCTCAGCACGAGCGGCTTCTTGCAGTACGGGCAGACGCGGTTCTCCCTTTCGGTCTGCACCTTCTGCCAATACGCCTTCACATCCTCCTTGTGCGCTATTCGGGCTTCTTTTCCCTGTTCCTGATTTTCCTTTGATATATCAATATATTTTTCTCATCCGCCGGGCTACAAGCTTTAGTTTCGTTCCGCTTCCAAAAACATCTTCCATTGCCCTGTTCATGGCGGGTAAGCTTGTGCAGACGACCGTATCGACTCTGTCGGATCTGTTCACATTAGACACCTTGCAGTCATCACACAGCATCAGCACAACAGAGTAGAACCGACTTTAGCAAAAATCAGAGCAATCTTTTTGAGATATTCTACATGCTTTTGTTCTGCATAAATCGGATTGTAGAAATCATACCTGTGCCCGCCGAGGTAATACTGCCAACCTCTTTCGCCCATCGCCGTATATTTTAGCGTCGCTGAAAGTCTTTACTTCTACGACATAAATTCCGCTTGCGGCAATTATTATCAGGTTATCTGGGATTTATGCTCGTCTTTTTTCCGTCGATAAGCACATCATGCAGAACATATGCATCTGAGAGAATACACCGTCTTGCTGTAATAGGCGGCGAGCCGTTCGCCAAAGCCGCCCTTGACAGCATTGAGGTCGGGAAGTTTTTCAATCAGACTCATTTTTTCACATTTTCGAGCAATCTTTCAAGCTCTTTCAGTTCATCGGGAGTCAGGCGGGATTTATCCATGAGCACGACATTGTTATCAAGGCGCACGAGATAGATATATCCGTCCTGTTCGCCCCATCGGTCGAAAGCCGACCAGTTGTTTTTGCCCGTGCCGAGCGGCGAAGTTATCGCCACGCCGTCATCGTCAATGACATATTCAAAAGTTCCGCCCAAAACAGCATTGTTTCTCTTTTTTTCATGAGCTTTTGCATTACACTGAGCTGAAACTTTTTGTGAAAACAAAATTATCAGCAGAAAAAAGCACTGCAAAGCCGAGCAGCAGGAACCCGTTGCCGCCAACACCGCGCGCGAACATCCACGGCGAACGCCGCATATATGACACAGAGAACCGCCGAAACTGCAGAAATCACCTTGCGCCTTTTCAGATTGTTCGGCGTGTTGAGCGAAATTTCTGCGAGGATTTTCTGCTCCTTTTTCGCCGGGTTCGGTCTTGTATCTTACCATGTTTTCACCCCTTATTTAAGCTTATGCAAAAACAGACCGCTGAGCAGTTTCGGCTCGAACCAGGTTGATTTCGGCGGTATTTATCTTTTGCCTGCGTCGGCTATATCCATAAGGTCGTCAACGGTCGTCGGGAACATCGAAAATGCGAGGCACATGTCGCTCTCTGCGCCCTGCGCTCGAGCTTTTAAGGCCGCGTATGCCGCCGACGAAGTCAATCCTCTTGTCGGTTCGCGGATCGTCTATTCCGGAGCACAGGAGAGATGAGATTCTGCTGAAGTATCGAAACATCGAGCGCTGCGACCGGGTCGAACGCATCGAAAGTGCCGTCCTTTGCGGTGAGCTTGTACCACTTTCCACCGAGGTACATTCCGAATGTGTGCTTATCCTGCGGCTTATAAGGCGACTCGGGCGCGGATTCAACGGTAAAGCTTTCGCTTATTTTTGCTATAAATCCTGTCCTGAGTCAGACCGTTTTAGGGTCTTTTATGACTCTGTTGTAGTCCATTATCGCAAGCTCGCTCTGCGCGAACAGCGGCGAGGAAGAAGTTAAACTCCTCGTTTCCGGTGTATCCGGGATTCTGCTCTCTGCGCTTTTTGCCGACTTTGACCGCCGAAGCGGCGCGGTGATGACCGTCCCGCAATATAGAGCGAATCGTGCCCGCGAAGAGAGACGAAAGTTTCTTTATCGTCTCGGGGCAGTCGATGACCAGACTGTCTGGGCGACGCCGTCGGAGACAAAATCGTAGACCGGCTCATGCTCCGCCTGCCACGCCTTGACGATATCGCCGACCGCGGCGTTGTCTCTGTATGTAAAGGAAGATAGGACCTGTGTTCGCGTCGCAATAATCGACATGATTTATTCTGTCCTGCTCCTTGTCGGCGCGGGTCAGCTCATGTTTCTTTATGACATTGTTCATATAGTCGTCTATCGACACGCAGCCGACGAGACCCATCTGGCTTCTGCCGTCCATTATCTGACGGTATATGTACATGCAATCCGTCTTGTCCTGCTTGCAGATACCGTCGGTTTCGAGCTTTTGGAGATTTTCCGCCGCCTTGTTAGTAGACAGCTTCGGAATAGAGCTCTGTGCCGACGGGCAAATCGACCTCCGCCTTGTCGACATGGAGGAACGAATAGGGATTGCCCTTTACCATCTCGCGGGCTTCGTCGCTGTTCATAACATCATAGGGAAGAGCCGCAACACGCGACGCGTATTCGGGGATGGGTCTTACTGCTTTGAAGGGTCTGAATACTGCCATAATGAGACATCCTTTCTTCGGCGCGCCACACGGGGCGAAGCCCGCGCAGTGCGAGTCGCAGGCTCGCGCGCGCCGTTTCACGGCGCCGGCGCGCCATAGCCTGAAATTACATCTTGCCTGTCTTTTTTGCCGCCGAGCTTTATGCCCGAGAGCACATTGGTGTCGAACGAATAGGTTATCGATTCGCGCTCGCGTTCACGCTTCATGGCGAGCGATATCATCTCGTCGATAAGCTCGGTATATTTGACCCCAAGAGGCTCCCAGAGGTAGAACGAGAGCGAGCCGGGAATCGTGTTTATCTCGTTGAGCCAGACCTCACCGGTCGAGGCGTCAATCATAAAATCTATACGCGACACGCCGCTGCAGCCGAGCACCCTGAACGCCTTGACCGCCATCTCGCGTATCTCGTTTTCGGTCTCTTTCGGGATGTCGGCAGGGATTCTGCGCTGGGTCGACGCCATGCCCTTTGAGCCGGATTTAGAAGCGTTGCCGATATATTTATCCTCATAGCTCAGGATATCCGTCGCATTGAGCGGCTCTTCGCAGACGGAAGCGCGCGCCGAATGTCTGTCGCCGAGAACGGAGCAGTTTATTTCGCGCAGGTTCTCTATCGCGGGCTCGACAAGGACTCTGTCCGCATAGTCGAACGCGTTCGAGAGCGAATTTTCAAGTCCGTCGGTGTCATGCGCCTTGCTGATACCGATGCTCGAACCGAGGTTTATCGGCTTGACGATAACGGGATAGCTGAATTTCTTCTCGATATCCGCAATTATCTTTTCCGGGTCGGCGTCATAGTCCTCCGCATCGACGCAAACGCAGTCGAGCACGGGGATGCCGTTATCTTTAAAGACGGTCTTCATAACATATTTATCCATTCCGACCGCCGGCGAGATAACATCACAGCCGACATACGGAAGATTGAGCATCTGGAGATAGCCCTGCAAAGTTCCGTCCTCGACATTCGTGCCGTGGACTATCGGGAACGCGACGTCGATATAATCAATAACATCCTTTGCAAAAGCCTTGTGCGGATATCTGACTATCAGCGTGCGGTCGCCGTCGTTGACGAGATTAACGCGCGTGCTCTCCGCGATAAGCGCATTGATATTTTTATAAGCCTCGATCTCGCCGATATGTTCGCCGACATACATCTCGTTGTTCTTTGTGATATAAATCGGGATAACATCGTATTTGTCTTTATCCACCGCGTGGATCGCCTGGATGGCGGAAATGACGGAAATCTCATGCTCAACGCTTCTGCCGCCGAACATGACTGCAAGCTTTATCTTCATAGGAATACCCCCATTAATAATTGTCGGGAAGGTCGTTTTCGAGCAGGACGATCTTCTTTTTTTATCCGTTCTTATCGCGCCGACCTTTGCGAGCGCATCGCCGAGCGCGGAGACACAAATATGCGGGACTCGTCAAAGCCTGCCTCGATAAGACCTTTGTATATGCTCTTCGTCTGCCTTTCGCCGACAAAGGGCAACATAGTCGCAGACTGCGGCGGCGTTTCTGCCGAATTCGCAGTTGTATTCCTCCCTGCTTGTCGCCGAGTTCGACCATGCCGGGCGTGACGAGAATCTTCTCGCCCTCGAAGAAGCTCAGAGTCTCAAGCGCCGCTTTCGTGCCGCTCGGGTTTGAGTTATACGAGTCGTCTATAAGCGTCATGCCGACGCGCTTTGATAGCTCGAGGCGGTGCGGTACGGATTCGAGGCGGCGCACCTGCGGGCGCAGCTCGGCGTGAGATGCCCAGTTCATGCGAAACTGCTATCGCGCCGAGGATGTTCAGGCAGTTGTGGGTGCCGATGAGCTTTGTCGTGAACTCCTCTTTTTCGCCGTCGGGCGTTGTGACTTCAAAAGTAGTGCCCTTTGTCGCCGACGCTGATAAGCTTTGCTTTTATACTTGCTGTCGGAATTGAGTCCGTAGGTTATCGCGCCGTCGGGCGCTCTTTCGGCTATATATTCATTGTCGCCGTTCAAAAACAGCATGCCGTCCTTCGGCAGTGCATCGGCGAGCTCGAACTTCGTGTTAATAACATTCTGAAGAGACTTGAAGCTCTCGAGATGCTGAGGACTCTATCGAGGTTATTATGCCGTGCTTCGGTGGACTATATCGCACAGCTCTTTGATATCGCCGACATATTTCGCGCCCATCTCGCAGATGAAGATTTCGTGTCGCTTGAGCGAACCGCGCACGGTCTTGACGACGCCCATTGGAGTGTTGTAACTCGGGGGTCATGAGGACATTGTATTTTGCCTTGAGAAGAGTGTTGAGGTAGAACTTGACGCTCGTTTTGCCGTAGCTTCCGGTGACGCCGATAACTGTAAGATTCGGGCAGGCGGCGAGCATTTTTTTCGTCGTTCGTGTAATATCTGTTTATCGAAAGCTCGATAGGCTTATTTATAATATTGGCGAGGATTATGACAAACGGCGAAGCTGCGGCAACAAGACCGACGACAAGCGCCGTTATGCGCCCGGATGCGAACACCGCGAGCAGGACGGTCGATTTGTAACATAGAGCACCGCGACGGTGACGAGCATACGCTTGACGCGGGGGCGTATATTTGAGCGGCTTTTTCGCCTTTTTTCGGCTTATAGAACAGGCACGCCAAGAGAACGAACACGGCGCAGACTATCATGCCGGCATTCTTCCCGCAGATAACGCCGATAATCGCTCCGATAAGCGGCAGAGCGAGCGGCACTACCTTGCCGCGGTTCTTGAGCATCCAGTGCCACTGATCGTCGGCGCGGTATGAATTCAGCTGGAACATATGCATATAAAACAGCGTCGAGAGCACTGCGAACAGCCAAAACGCCGCAAAAATAAGCACTTCGGAAAATATCGTCATTTAAAAAAGATCAATCCTTTCACAAAAGCTGTCGTGTCGGTCGTCTATCTCCATGAACGATGCGAGCACCTTTTGTTGAAGGTGAACTGCTGTTCAAGGAACGAATAGTGTCCGCAGTTCTTGAGGGTGACGAGTCCGGCGTCGGGCATGAGCTGCTCCATCAATTTCGCGTCGCTCAGCGGCGTTGCGTCGTCGTTCTCGCCCCATACCAGCAAAACGGGCATCTTCATATTCGGCATATATTCCACGAGATCCTCGTTGACCGTGTTGACAAGCGTTTGACGCATAACAGGCGTTGCGCTGTTATAATCGGCAGAGCCGTGGCTGCGGCGGAACTCCTCGAGTGCGTCGGGGGAACAGCGCCTTTACGGGCGCGGTTTCAAGAATCTTTCTGCCTATTTTATAGTTGCGCTGTCTTATCTTCTGCGCCGCCGTCTTTTTCGGTCTGACTCCCGCCGAATCGACCAGAATGACCTTTTCGATCTCAAACGGCAAATCGCGGCTCGCCATTTTATGATGACCCTGCCGCCGAACGAGTGGCCGAGGAAAGTCACCTTCTCGGGCGCAAACGGCTCAAGGAATTTCAGCACGAAATCGACATAATCATCGACGCGCCAGGGCTCCTTCGGCTCGTCGGACAGCCCGAAGCCGGGCATGTCGGGCGCGACAACATGATATTTGCGCGCGAGCAGTTCGGACATATTTTCGAAAAGCTCTATGTTCGAGCCCCAACCGTGCAGCAGAACCACAAACTCGCCCGAGCCTTTGTCCATGTAGTTTATTTTCAGCGAATCAACATTTGTCTGCAATAAAAACACTCCTAAAGCAGTAGTGACAGTATATGCCATTATAGTCTTCTATATTATAGCACAGCAAAGTCGAAAAATTCTATCATATTTTGAGGTTTATTTTGAGCCGCAAAGCAAAACACCGCCGCCTGCGATGTCGCAGACGGAGTTTCCTTGACTGCCGCATTGTGGGTATGATATAATTCTTTCAGTGCAAAGGAGGCGGTCGGGCTGAAGTATATAATCGAAACTATTCGCGGCGCATGGATGCTGCTCGGGTTTACTGTCGGAGGTTCGTTAGTAGGGCTGCTGCTCACTATGTCGGTTTTCAGAGACATCATTGAGTCGATTTTCATCGACGGACTGACGGAGAAAGAATATCTCGACTACCTGCGGCGACCGAGCGCAGAAAATATTCCACGCGCAAAATGGTGCGCATGTACAAAGAGCGTCCGCGCAAATTCAGTTCGAGCATCATGACATATCGCACAGTGAGCTTCGTGTTTCTAGCGATTCACCTGATTCTCACCGCCGCTATAATAATCTGCACCTTTCTGCCGATTCATTTCGGGGCGCGGCAGGCGCTCGGGCTGATGGCGGCAAATCTGATTATAGGCGGAATACTCGAAACTTTATATAAGCGACTGTCAAGCCAAACCGCCGCCGGAGACAAACGCATCGGCGGAAGATCGGCGAGTTATACGAAAAATCTGTTCAAATAAAATGACCCTCGGCGCAGCATTTGCGTCGGGGGTCTTTATGAAATTACGGAGGATTTTACTGATGATATCTTGTGTTTTTTGAAATTACAATTTGTCCTGCGGCAATCAGCAGAATGCCGATCAGCGCAAGCGGAAGATAGAATTCCAGGCAGTTTTCCGTCGTGGCATTGTTGAGGTCATAGCAGAAAGGGAAGATCGGATGGCTGCGATAAATGAGCATTCCACCGAGCGAGTAGATAAACAGCGTCATGAGCGTGATGGCTGTCGAATGGGTCAGGAACATCAGAAAATAGACCAATCCGAAACAGAATATGACGCTGAGCAGCAGGACGAGAAGCGCAAACAGCGATATCCCCGCAACCGCGTTCATGATTATATAGAACGGCGCCGCCGAAACAGCAAACAGCAGATAAAATAGAATTGCATCGGGCAGGAATCCGCGCCTGTTGTGGAGAAACAGGACTTCGCAGCCGTCCGCCTCAAAATATTCGCGCACGCCGAATATAACCCACCAGACGGAGAGCACCGAAAAAACGCCCTGCGAAAACTGCGATACGAACGAGCGCAGCTCTTCCGCGTTGCCGTTTCTGCTCTGGGCTACAATACACAGCGGCAGAGCCAGCACATAAATCGCCGCTATCGGAACGGGCATGAGGGCGCCCATGTTTTTGATCAGATATTTTTGTCTCTGAAGCAACAGCTTCATATTCCTTTGAGCGCGCATATGTATCCGTCCTCGACATTCGGCTTGACGGGCGCAAAAATCCTGCGGCGCACTGCTGACAAGGCGCAGGTAGTACTTTCCGTCGCTGTCGAACTGCTTCTGCTTATAATAAGGCTCTTTGAATTTCGGCAGATCGTCCATGTCTATGATATATGTTTTGCCCTCGGCGCACGCGCTGCCATCTCCTCGCGCGTGCCGCTTTTTATTATCTTGCCGTCTCGCATTACCGCAACAGTCTCGCACACCGCATGGACATCTTCGACAATATGCGTCGAGATAAGAATTATTTTATCTTTCTTTATCTCGGAGATAATGCTCTGAAAGCGCAGGCGTTCCTCGGGATCGAGTCCCGCGGTCGGCTCATCAAAAATGAGAATATCCGGGTCTCCGAGCAGAGTCTGGGCTATTCCCGCGCGGCGAACCATTCCGCCGGAGAGCGCCTTGACCTTCTTTTCGGCGCAGTCGGTGAGGTTAACTAACCTGAGTGCTTTTTCAACTCCCTCGCGCGCCGACTTGTCATCGAGCCTTCATGTTGGCTATGAGCAGCAGCATCTCGTTCAGAGTCAGGTGCTGATACATCCCGAATTTCTGCGGCAGATAGCCGACATGGCGCGAGAAACTTTTGTCCTTTTCAACCGGCTTGCCGTTATAGAAAATGTGCTCGCCCTTGACATTATAGAGCCCTGTTATGCAGCGCATGAGCGTTGTTTTGCCCGGAGCCGTTCGGTCCGAGCAGGCCATGTATACGCCATTCGTAAACTCAAACGACAGGCAGTCGACCGCCGCCTTTCTTTTTTATAAGTAAGTCCGTCAATTTTCAACATTTTCAGTACCTCTGTTCAGATCGTTAATGAATTCGTCGGGCGTGCGTGTGTCGCTCTCGTCATACAGATATTTGTCTATCGCTTTTTTGCAATATTCGTCGCCGTACTTATCGGCTGCAGCCTCCACGCGGACATAACGGGTGTTCATACCAATGCTTTTATCCCCTCAGCATATTCCTCAAATGTACCCGCGCATATATTCAAAAATATAAGCCTGCAAGCCGAAATCCCCTCTGCTTTCGGGAACCTGCGACAGGAAATAGTCCATTTCTATCCCCTTCAAAAAGATACACCGGTGAAAAAAACAAGCGTATCTCCATAATCGCGCATGGAAACACCATCATATAGCTGCGTTACCATTACCGTATTAAACGATCTGTCATATGTCTGCATCAGATTCGAAAACACTTTCTTTATTTCATTGACATCCATATCGACATATGTATAGACAAGGTTCGTGTCGCCTATTTTATCCTCTTTGTAGAACCCGCCGACAATTGTCAGTCCGGTGGTTTTGCCGGAGAATGTATTTTTCCGGTGCGGTCGAGATTCGTAAAAAACTTCTTGCGGTTTTTAATTTTCACATCGAACTGCGTCGGCTCGTCGAGAGTCAGCGTTTCATATCCGGTATCACCGTAACAAGTGACATACCCGGCACGGGGATAGTACGCAAATGTTCCCGGCAGAGATGCGCCCCTGTCCGTTGCTGTAATGAGTATTTGAATATCCGCTGTAAGTGAATGTAAGCGACGAAGTCTCGCCCCGCCGACTCGACCTCTATCCAGTCATCATTCTGTCTAAACTTCAGATCCCTGCCGCTCTCATCCTTAACCGATTTCACCTTATACCCGTGATAAAGTGTGAAGCCGTAGATATCCAAATTGCTTGGGGACACCGAGGCCTTGACCTCGGCATGAAGCACATTGCTGAGCTTCAGCTCCATATCGTATGAAGTTATTTTGAACTCGGGGCAAGCATCCGGAGGGATGTTTTATTTATAATGTAATATCGAATTTCCCACCGACTTCTTCCGTGCTTTCTATATCTTCAATATTATCGGAATTGTTCTGAAGGACAATTGGAGCGCAGCACAGTCCAAGAGTCAAGCATGCAACGGCCAAAACAAGGAAGTGCTTACCATAACGGTTTCGTGCGAAGAAGAAAAGAAGCAACGCACAAAGCACCAATATCCACATTAAAAAAGCAAATAATCTATACGGTCTAAGTGAATAACCGTAAGCGATATTAGGTGTATAAAAAAAATGACGACGGCGTCATAAAAGGAAAAACTTAACCATCTGTTTGCGGATATACCAGTGGAATAATATAAATCCGCGCAGAAGCCATTTACCGCAGGGGCTCGAAAAGAAAGTAATAACAAAGCAATACGATATATGCCACGCCTCTTTTTGGCATATATCGCAAGAACCGCGCCGAGCAAGGTTCCGATAAGCGGAACAACAAAGAAGTTTATCACAATATGTGCAAGCACATGAAATATTGCGGCAGCTCCTGCACTGCATACAATGCCGGCAATAATATAAATCAGCAAATTGATTATCAGACACGGCATCGCCAAAAAAAAAATCATGACCAAGATTCTGGCTTCGATCGCCTCGACTCGCCCATATTTTATCGCCGAACAGCACTCCTCGAATCCGACCGAAAAATCCATTCTTCCGAATTCGTAGCTGATAAATGCGAAGAACACGAAATAGACCAAGCTGCCTAATATCAGCATGCACATGCCTGAAAAAAAAATCATCATATGCAAAGGAGTACAAAGATGAATATATGCTCCATGCAAAAGTCAACAGAAAATACAAAATATATGCCGTTTTCAAGACGGGATTTTTTCTGAATTCATTGAAGAAAAGCAAACATCTTGTTTTCAGCGTCAACACCCTTTCAATTATGCGGCATCTATCGAAAGATAAATGCCGCATGGATTCAGATCAAATTACTGCAATTTTTAAACTACTGTCTTATTGTGCCGTCAGCTGTGCATCCGTATTTGCCTGCTCCGTCCGGATTAAGTACAAGCTTCCAATAATATTCATCACTTAATCTCTTTGTTGCTGTGTCTCCAATTGATGTTCCCGGGCGTAACACGATTTTTTCTACTAGCGCCACTCCACCAAATGCCGGCTTTCTTATACTTGGGGAGAACATGAACAGCAAAAGTAGATGTTTTATCATTCGATGCCGTTATAAGTTTCCATGAACCATACACAAGACCGCTTTCGGCAATCGTCTGCGTAGAATCCAAATGTACCGACTTCACTACCGCAAATGCCGAGCTGCTAAGCATGGCGACGAGAACCATCGCACAGAGAACAATTGATAACACTTTTTTCATAGAGCGAATTCTCCTTTGTAATTTCGTATAAATTTTGTTTCAATGCATTGTCACAATCACATAATAGCATATATCAAATTTTATTTCAAGCAAAAATGTCATTGAAAGTCACATTTGTATCTTTTGAACAAATTTTTATACTGAACTTTGTATGCTTTCACAAAAAATTATCTTGTCAATTTTTAATATTTTCAGTACCTCTGTTCAGATCGTCAATGAATTCGTCGGGCGTGCGTGTGTCGCTCTCGTCATACAGATATTTGTCTATC
>VOFC01006777.1_pt1 | contig 24222 bp, 30 predicted proteins | sample 5384161 | NCBI WGS metagenome assembly VOFC01 (sample SAMN12384722, study PRJNA508395) | human gut metagenome | isolation source: healthy gut B | host: Homo sapiens | reverse complement strand
CAATTCCGTTTTAATGCTCGAACACGATAATTTTTCTTGAACGATGCCGAATTTCAAGTGCACATTTGTACAAAATCCTGTTTTTGATGCGCCGCCGATAACGTTGAGGCGGAGCAACCGCTCCCACTTGCCCTGATATACTTTGCAAAGCAGACCAAAAAAATCCTCCCGGGCAGACGCTCCGAAGGATTTTTTGCTGCGCCAATATCATGTTTCCGAAAAAAAACTCCGGCCGGTGGAAATCGGTGGCACCGTTCCGCGGCGTTCCGCGCGGAGGAGAGGTGCGGCCGCGGCGTTGTGATGTATGCCTTATGCGCGGGAGAAAACGATCGCGCAGTACGGCAATGTCCTCGTCAACGACGGAGAGCGTACCGGCGACCTCGTCATAGACGGCGGAGCTCTGCGTCTTGCCGATGGTCAGAACGATCTCACGAATTTTCACGGCATACACGCGGTACGACGGTGCCGCTGTCGAGAAGCTCCTTCAAAGTCTCCTTGGGGAAGCAGGCTGGCCATAAAAGTCTTCAGAGGCATTTCCAGCATGGCATCAATGAGTTCGCGCGTCGTTGTGCAGCCGTAAGTCTGCATAAGTCCTTCCCACGGTATAGCCGTTGTTCGCAGCGTCCTGCTCGATCTCTTTCCAGATAGAGCGGTGGACCGTCCGTAAAAGCTGTAGAACGTGTCGATCATCCGGCGACGCGTTCGCTGTCAGCCGCCAGAAGGGAATGTACCCTCGCCGGTGAACTCGATGGTGTACTTCCGGGGAGAGCGCCGAGCTCCATGCGGATCCAGAAGCGCTTTGGAGGGATTGGCGTCGTCATCAATGGCATCGTATAGGGAGTCGATGAAGATCGACGACCATCCGGCCCTAAGATTCGATACCCAGCTTCCGAGCAGCTTTTCGGCCATCTCTGTCGCGGCCTGCGCGGCGAAACGGCGCTATTTTTTATAATCGCCGAGGGCGGTGAAGAGCTCCGGGCGTTCGCGCGTACTCTCCCGGCGTCATAGGTGTTCTGCGCGATCGCATAGTCGCATGCGGTGACGAGCGAAGCGCTCTCTTTATAGTCGCCGAGCGCGGCGAAAAAGCGCGGCCTGCTCGTAGTCTTCGGCAGGTAGGCGTCCGTCGCGATCGAGTAGTCGCACGCCGAAGCGCGAGCGCCGCGCTGTCGCTGTAATCGCCGAGCGCTTTGAACGCTGCTGCGGAGGCCGCGGCCGCGTCGCCGCTGCCCATGCGAGCCGTACGGCTGTCTGGTAGTCATTGGCGCCGCAGCCGGTCACAGTCAGCATAAGAGCGGCGATGAGAAGTATCAGAGCCAGTTTTTGATCGTCTTTTCATTTTTCTTCCTTCTTCCGATACGTTTTGCCGGAGATCGTATAAACTCAATATAGCATCAAATTTATCGGTTTGTAAAGAAAAAAAACGCCCGCGCGGCGCATTTCGCCGTGAAAAGATAGGAATTCTACTTTCAGGGGTGTTCTTTTCGCCGCGGTTCTGCTATAAAGAAACCGATCAACACAAAGGAGAACGGTTTTATGGATCTCATCAGGATCCGGACAATACATCGCGGGCAAAGAAAGGCGCTCGGCCTCACGCAGAAACAGCTCGCCGAAAGGGCGTGAGCGACAAATCGGTCTCAAAGGGGAGCGCGGGGTATGTCTGCCGGACGTGTCGCTCTATACGGGCTGTGCGCGGCGCTGGGCATCGGCATCAACGAATTCCTTTCGGGCGATGATATCGCGGAAAAACGATCTGCCGCGCCGGGCAGAGGAGAATATCCTTCAAACGGCGGCGGACGGAAAGCGGCGGCAAAAAGCGGCTCAAATGTGGATCGCTGCGCTGCTCATCGTTTCCGCTGCGGCGCTCTCGATCATCGGGGCGTACCTGATCCGGACGATCAGGCCGGAGAACGTGATCCGCCCGTGGAAAAGAAAGCACGGAGATGCAGACACTCAAGCTCCCGCCGGTTCTGGACGGAGCCTATGTACCGCTATACAGCCTCGGACGATTTTCTCTCCCTGCGTATCTATCTGACGGAGTATCATTTCGGGAAACAGGTCAGCAAAGAGAACTGGGAGCTCAGCTACCGGGACATCGGTTCGTTGAAGGAGGGGACGATCCTCATCGTCCCGGATTTTGAAAATTTTCAGGTGAAGCTCATCCTTTCGTTGATTTGTGGGTCAAAACTTTCGACGAGCTTTCCCATACTGAGGGCGAGGAAAATCGAAAGTATTTCGCCAGAGCTGGGGCGTCCATTGAGGACGAAACGCCCATAACGTTTGAGTCGGAGCAGCCGCCTCCCTGATTTACAGCGAAAATAGCCTTCAGCTCAGAGCCGTTCAGGAGTTCGCAGACGGCAGCGTGTCGCCGGTAAACGACTATGCCTACTATATTTCTCGAATTTTAAAGCAAAAATCCTTCAGGGCAGACGCTCGAAGGATTTTTTGTTACGCCAGGATCATTTTTCCGAAAAAACTCCGGGCCGGTGGACCGGGCGCTGCCGTTTCCACAGCGTTCCACGCGAGAAAGTGTGGATGCACGGTTTTGTCGCCGCATTTGTAGCAGTTGGGTACGGAAGAAAACGCCCGAGCGCAGGGAAAACTCCGGATAGAGGATGCGCGCAGGAAACGGGAGCGGGATGCGGTATTCCGCCGTCCAGCCGTCCGGCGTCCGGTACAGACGGACGGAACGTTTCCCGTTCGAACCCGGGCAAAAGCCGGACGCGCTCGCGCCGGTTCGCCGAAACCGAGCCCATGCAGGCGTTGGGGTTGATCTCAAAAGTTTACATAACGCCCATCGTCCGTGAGCGAGAAGAAAAATTCCATGCAGCTGTCCTCATGGACGCGTTTCGATGTCCGATTCCCACGCGTTGGAAAACATAGCGCGGTATCGTCGTAGCAGAGCTTTCTCAGCCCATGCGGGACGCCGCAGTCCGCTCCCTTACTGCGCACGCAGTCCGCGGCTCGATCGCGTCCCAGCCGGGCACGCCGGATGCTTTTTGCTATCGTATAGCTTTTCGCGCAGCGCCTGTCCGTGCCGAGATATGGCGCCCGGTTCAGTGCGGCGTCAAACAACAAAACTGGCGAGTTTTCCGGACGGCGATGGAGCCGATCTCCGCATCTCGACCGATCTCGCGCGCCGGGATGACAGCAGCTCAGGACGCTCTGTTCCGCCGGGATGCCGAAGCGATACGGCGCGCTGCATGCATTCATAAAGCGTTGGCGAAAAATCTCGGCGATCGTCCCGTCGGCGAGCTTTAACGCCGCTCTGAGGAAAACGTCCTGCCCATGAGCGTATACTGCCCGTCTGCGCCGCCGCAGCAGCGCAGGCGCGTCGGAAATGCGCAGATGTACGGGAAGAGCCGGAGTCCGCCATCCGCACGGCGCTGGGGTGGATGCGGTATCCGTCGCCGATGAGCCTGCAACGACGTTTTCTTTGCGTTTCGGATCCCGCCCCTGATGGGGCCGGGCTTGCGGTGGTGGATGCCGGGCATTGGCGTTATAAAGATGCGTCAGATGGGAAGCCGGCGTCGAAAACGGCGCTGGCTTCCTCAGGTGCAGTCCGGTGCGCGCGATGGACACAGTGCAGAGCTTTGCGCTTTTCCAAACTCGACCGCGCTTGGGCAGCCTGGCAATGTCCGCGATACGGAGCGGCGGACCTTCGGAGGAAGCCTTCTCCCGGCATTCAAACGCGGCGCCGTCGGCAGAATGCACCGTTCTGCGCCTATAGAAAAACCATTGCTTCCATGTTGATGCCCATGAGCCGCGCGGCCCTCGGGCGCGGCTTTCCCGAAGCTTACAGCAGCAGTTTGTACGGCTTCGAGGCACGTCGTAAGGGCAGCGACCATGGACGCGGGGGGCAAAGCTCGCGACGCCGTTCGCGGCGGGAATGCTGCCATTTTGACAAGACCGTCGTAGTCGCCGTCGGAAAGTCCGCGCCGGAGATTGCCGTGGTTGTGGATATCCACCAGACCGGGGATCACATACTGCCCATGCAGGTCGATCCTGTCTCCGGCGGCATCGGTGAGAATTTCCGCAAAACGCCCGTTTTCCACGCGGAAACGCGCCGCGCTGAAAAGCACCCGTCAAGAAATAGATTGGCATTGTAAAAGCATGATGTCATCCTCCTGTGAACGTTGATCTCCGGTTATGTTTGAATTTACGCCTTCGTTTCCTCGGCGACGATACGCCGCATATCGTCCCATTTCTTTCCATAAACTGCTTAAAAGCAACTGCGCCCGCGTTATCGGTCAAGATTCTGCTCCTTCGCGGACGGCAAAGTACAGATCGCCGTCGATATGGTCGGTCAGAAAACCGCATGCCGCACTCCAACGTTATTGTTTTCGCCCCCAGCGGAAGGAGCTCCAGCTCCCTGGCGGTCAGATTCGGGCACGCGCGGACATATCCGCGCGTGAAAACGCGGAAGCGCTCCAGACTCATTTCCACCTTTGAGAGATCGCGCTTCGTCCTCCGCCGCGGTCGAAGCGCCGTAGCGATGGCGCGTCGCCGAAATCAAAGAGGCTTGAGCCGGGCATCACGGTGTCCAGATCTACAACGCAGAGCGCCCCTTTCGTGTCTTCGCGTCCAGAAGGACGTTGTTGAGCTTCGTGTCGTTGTGCGCAACGCGGAGCAGGATCCGGCAGAAAAAGAAGGTTCTTGAGCATGGACATTCTCTGCTTCTTTGCAAGAGCAAATCGATCTCCGGCTGAACGGCGGCGCGGCCCATTCGCGTCGCGCTTGATCGCTCGCGGAAAAAGGCGGCAGCGATCGGGCGTGTTGTGAAATTCGATGGTCTGTGCAGCTTTTCTGCCGGAAAGCGGAGAGAGCTGCCAAACTACCGAAACCGACGGCGGCCTGATAGAAATCCTTCGTCCGTCTCGGTTGCTGAAGGCAGATCGTCCCCGTCCAATAATCGTATACGCGCCAGTATTCGTCCCCATACCGCGGGGCGCACCGTCCTTCGTCCGGATGAGGGACATGACGCTGCGCGGATCGCTGGACTTGAGCGCAGGAAATCCGTCACCGCCGCAATGTTTTCCCGAAAAGCGCCTGTACATTGCGAAAGGCGTGGTGATTGATTTTTGCAGAATATATACCGGCGTCCGGTGCGTCGGTCACAACGTGAGAAATGTGACGTCTACATGCCCGCTGCTGCCGTAGTCTTCGCAGGAGAGACAGGCGTTCCGTCCAGCTGAAAGATGCGCAGAATTTTCTATCTTATCCCGATCCATGGTAAATGCTCCTTTGCAGTGTTCCCGTCTATTTTAGTCAGTCCGGCGGAAGATAGCAATCCCTTTGTAAGAATTACGCAGGATTTTTTCAAAAGTTTCAAAAGCGCGGGCATCCCGCGCTTTCGGTTTTATTGTAAAAATCGAGTGTTCTCAAAAGGAAAGATCCTCTTTAAGAACACTCGATATGGTCCGAGTGACTGACTTGAACTTCAGCGGCCTCCTTGAACCCCATTCAGGCGCGATAAATACCAAACTTCGCCACACCCGGATTTCTAACAGCCGGTTACCATGGCTTCACCACAAGGTGTGAGCAATTGCAAGTCTTTTTACGATTCCCTGCGGATTTTCTGCGGTGCCGATGTCACGGTAGAGCGAAACGAAGGTTTCCCAAAGCAGATATTGTTCTCTGTAATATACTTCGCGGCCTCCACGCCGACATAAAGTGGAAGTGGAACGGCTCATACATTACGCCCGTGATCGGCTCCATGCCGTCAGGGAAGCGCAGGATGAAGCCAAACTCCTGACAATGCGCGTTTCATGTACTGGAACATGGCGGTATTCCTCGATGGAGCGGTTTTCGTCGGATAATAGATATCCGTGATATCGCAACAAAGACCGGTTGGTGCTCACTGTGACCGGCGGGCATGGTGATATAGTAGCCCTGACTGTCCTTGCCGTCGGATACCGTTGTTCCATACAGACGCGGGAGAAAGTTCGCGGCCTGATCTGCATAGCTCCTGGTAGCCGGAGGAGAGATAGACGGAAAGCCCCCGCGCGCGGGTGTCCGCTGCCATCGCGCAACCGCATCGGCAATGCGGCTGTCACGAGCTGTCCTTCGAGCGTCTGGCCCGGCGGGGCGTACTCGGCGATGGAGTTATCGGCGTTGCGGATATACTCCCCAGCTGTTGATATCAGTAATCCGGCGGCTCCGGGCAGACCGAGCTTGCCGCGGCGCGGCCGGCAGGGGAGCCCGGGTCCGGCGTCGGCTCGCGTAGCGGTCGGCTCCGGCGTCGCAGTGGGTTCCGGCGTAGCGCTCAGGCTCCGGGGTAACATCCGGCGTTGCGGTCGGTACGGGCGTTGCCATGGACTCCCAGCGCTGCGGCGTCGGACGCCTTTGGCTGCGCTGAAACGAACCATCAGCACCGCGCAAAGTATCAGCAGAAGGGACCATGAGAATGATCCTGATCGTCTTTCGCGTGTTCATATTATTCCTCTTCCAGTTTTCTTTTTGAGTTTTCGAGCGCCTTTTTCTCCAGCCGCGATACATAGGAGCGGGGAAATGCCGCAGCGCCTGGCGGTCTCGCGCTGCGTGAGCGCGGCGTCTCCATTCAGCCCGTAGCGAAGGCGGAGGATCTCGGCCTCGCGCTCGTCGAGTACGTTGTCGATCAGCTGCGACAGATGCGGACAGAGATCGGTCTGCACGACGCGCTCCGGACATGTCCTCCTCGTCGGCCAGAACGTCGATGCAGTGACGAAATTGCGGAAACCAGAGTCCATGTCGATAGAGTCGAAACGAAGATGCGCCTTTCAGGTGCATGAAACACTTCGTTCTCCGTTCTCCCGGGGAGGCGTAGGTCGCAGGCGCACGCCTTTGTCCCGGGCGACTCACGTCAGAAACGCCAGCAGTAAGTCGACCGTTCCGTCGGGAGATAGAGATCGTCCTGCTAAGAGCTCAACTCGTATGGTATTTCTTGATGATGTGTGCTACAAGACGCAGATTGTAACAAATGAGCGTGTTCCGCGCTTCGAATCGCCCTGCATCAGCGCTCCACGCAGCGCCGCCGCCTCCTTGGCAGGCGGCGGCCGCGGAAACGAGCCGGAACCGGCACCGAGCCGCAGAGAAACGCCGTTGAACAGCAGTAGAAACACTTGCCAGCATACAGCAGAGCCTCCCTTAACGGATGGTTCATTTGTATTCCGGCGCCCAGCAAGTCCCTATGGCCAGGACAATCTAACTTTATTTTCACCGTCTTGCTGTTACAGGCAACTCAAAGAAGCATTCCTCGTATACCTCGGCGCGGTTCGTTTCGTTGAGCATTTTCATTGCCGTCCGCCGTGATAGAAACTTCATGGTGACATCGCTTCATGCCGGCGGAAGCATTTGTGGCGCGGATCACGCCGCGTCTATACGCCGACGAGGGTCGCGGTCGCCGAGACGAACAGGATCACGGCAGATCGCTTTTTTCATCAGGCGATGTTCTTCGGCTGGAAGTGACTTCAGACGCGATTGCCGTTCATCATGTCGTGCAGCAGCCCGCCGTCGAGGACAAACCCGCAGAGCGGGTCTTCGTTATAGAGATCCGCGGCGGCCCTCGTCGCAGCTGAGCCAGTCGCTCGAGGTGCGAGGGATTTTCAAACTTGTCGTTATAGGTGCCGAACGCCATCTTGTTGAGAAAATCGCTCTTGTGCATTGACCCGTTCAAACAATGTCTATGGCGCTCATTACCCGAGACCACCGTGGTATGGGACATCGACACCGACGAGCCGATCTACAACGCCATCGTATGGCAGGACCGCCGCACGGCTGAGTACTGTGACAAGCTCAAGGCGCAGGGATTGGTGGACAGAATTCGCGAGAAGACGGGTCTGATCATCGACGCCTATTTCTCAGGCACGAAGATCAAGTGGATCCTCGACAACGTGCCCGGAGCACGCGAGCGCGCCGAGAAGGGCAAGCTCCGCTTCGGCAACATCGACACTTGGCTCGTATGGCGTCTGACCCGCGGACAGGTGCACGTGACGGACGTGACCAACGCCAGCCGCACGATGCTAAGGACGCCGGCGCGCCATGCAGATCTGCGCGTGGACGGCGGCGCTAAATAAAGCAGCGCCATGCAGTTTTCAGGCGGACGTCCTCAACTGTCCCATCGACCGGCCGTTATGGTGGAACAACGGCGCTCGGCGCGGCGTTCCTCGCCGGACTGCACACACGCCGGAGTGTGGTCGAATGTCGGTGATATCGTCCGCATCCGCGAATCGGCGCACATTTTCCGCCCGAAAATGGACGCAGAAAGCGCGCAGGGAGTCTCCCGCCGCCGCTGGCATAGGCCCAAGTGGAGCGTGCCAAAGATTGGGAATAACTTGTTTTTTCGTTGGAGATATAGTATAATTCCTTTTTCAGGCAATTTGAACTTGTTAGGAGAGTAAGGTCCATGCCATCGTTTTTCGAATATTACTGGGCGGACGCCGGGTCATCTGATCGGCGTCGGCGGCGTATCCATGTACTCTGGCGGAAGTCCTCGCAGGGCGGGCCTTGTCATCACCGGTTCGGACATGAACGAGGGGGCGAACGTGGCATTGCGCTCGCTCGGCATTCCGTGTTCATCGGGCATCGCGCGAGAGAACATCCCGGCGGACGCCGAATTTATCGTCCGCACCGCCGTGCGACGAAAACCCGGAGATCGTTGAGGCGCACCGCCGCGGGCTTCCGGTGAGCGCACGCAGGCGTGGGGCACGATCATGAAGATTACCGCAACTCGCTCTGCATCTCCGGCACGCACGGCAAGACGACGACGACCTCATGTGCACGCACATCCTCATGGCCGCCGAGCGTGACCCGACCGTTATGATCGGCGGAACGCTGCCGCTGCTGCATGCCGGCCACCGCGTCGGCGCGGGCGACACGATCGTGATGGAGGCGTGCGAATATTACAATTCACTTCACGCGTTTTCGCCCACCGTGGCGGTCATCCTGAACATCGAGGCGGACCATCTCGACTTCTTCCAGGATCTTGAGGATGTGAAGCGTCGTTCGGAAGTTTACCTCGCTCGTGCCGGAAAACGGATACATCATTGCGAACGCCGGGACAAAAAACACCCATGGACGCTCTCGCGCCGCTTGGCGCGATATCTTCACGTTCGGCCTGAACAAGGGGCGGATAATGCGCCGCCAATATTGTGCAGCACGGCGCGGAGACGGGTTTGACGTTATATACTGCGAAGAGGTGTTCACGCATGTAAGCCTCCGTGTTCCCGGTATCCACAATGTGAAGAATGCGCTCGCGGCTTCCGCGGCGGCGATCTGTCTCCGGGTGCAGTCCGCGGCCATCCGCTACGGTCTTGCCGGATTCTCCGGTGCGAACCGCCGGTTTGAGTTCAAGGGCAAGTACAACGGTGCGGATGTTTACGACGATTACGCCCACCATCCGAAGGCGAGCTCAAAGGCGCTGCTGACGCGATCGAAACGCAACAGCTACAAGCGCACGATCGTTGTGTTCAGCCGCATACATACTCCCGCACGCAGGCGCTCTTCAGCGATTTTGTTGAACAGCTCCGCCGCCCGGACGTGTGCTATCTTGCGGAGATCTATGCCGCGCGCGAAAAAAGGAACACCATCGGCATCTCGTCCGCGGACATCGCGCGCGAGCTTCCGAACGGCATCTTCTTTGCGGATAACGCAGAGCTTGAAAAACGCTGCGCGCGCAACGGCCAGCCCGGCGACATTATCCCTTACCGTCGGCGCCCGGGCGATTATTACAAGATCGGCAGGCGCCTTGTCGCCGAGGAAAGGATAAGGTATGACGCGAGGAGAAATGAAGCTGCGCGCCCGCAGCCTGATCGCTTACAAATCCGCCGCGTCCGCATCCCTGCCGCCCTTGTGACGCTGGCGCTGTTGGCGTTCATCTGGATCGTCAACTATCTGGCGCAGAAGATCGGCGGTCAGCCGATCCTCATCGATCTCAACGCAGTCCAGAAGCTCGATTACCAGAACATGATCCGTATTGACTTCGCTAACGCGGAGTTCGTCCCGACGGCGATTCTGATCCTCTTTCAGCTCGTCGATATTGTCCTCTCTTATGGCTATATCGCCTATCAGCTCCGCGTCGTGCGCGGAGAGGCATCCGGCTTCGGCAATCTGCTCGACGGTTTCACCATCACCGGGCGCGCCATCGCGCTCACGCTGCTGATCGATGCGCTCGTTATGGTCGCATCCGCGGCGCTCCCTTTGTCCCCGGCCTCATCCTGTCGTATGCCTATGCCATGGCGTCGTATCTGCAGGTCGATCATCCCGACTGGTCGCCGGTACGCTGCATGCGGGAGAGCCGTCTCATGATGCGCGGGCATAAATGGGAGCTTTTCGTGCTGCAGCTGAGCTTCCTCGGCTGGCAGATCCTTGCGACGATCCCCGGTGTGTCGATCTTTGTGAAGCCCTATGTGGCGTTCACCGAGACCGTGTTTTATGAAAACCTCCGCGCTCCGGCTGCTCCGCAGCCGCCGCAGGAATTCTGAAAGAATAACGCAGAAAACCGGCTGGCGGTCACCAGTCGGCTTTCTCGTAAAAGGGAGAATGGATATGAAAAAGATCGCTGTCATCACAGGTGCTTCGAGCGGCATGGGCCGCCGCTTTGCGGAAACGGTGCAGGAATTCGGAACGTATGACGAGATCTGGGCGATCGCCCGGCGGGCCGACCGGCTCGAGGAGCTCAAAAATCATACGGCTTTCCCGGTGCGTACCATCTCACTCGATCTTTTCCGACCCGGCGTCGTATGAGGCGTATGCCGCCCTCCTGCGCGAGGAGCAGCCGGAGGTCGGCCTTCTCATCAACGCCAGCGGCTTCGGCAAATTCCGCGCCGTGATGGATACGCCGCTCGAGGTCAATCTCAATATGGTCGATCTCAACTGCAAGGCGGTCATGGCGCTCTGCCAGCTCACAGTGCCGTATATGCCGTCCGGCAGCCAGATCATCAATATTGCGTCTGTTGCGGCGTTTCAGCCCATCCGTATATCAACGTTTACGGCGCGACAAAGCTCTTGTTCTGCACTACAGCCGTGCGCTCAACCGCGAGCTGAAAAAAGCAGGGGGGTGCATGTTATGGCGGTATGCCCGTTCTGGACAAAGACCGAATTCTTTGACCGCGCCGTGGCGTCGGACGAAAGCCGGTCGTCAAGAAATACATTGCCATGTATAAGCCCGGGAGATCGTCGCGCAGGCCTGGAAGGACGCGAAGAAGGGAAAGACATGAGCAAATGCGGCTTCAAGGCGCGCATGCAGGCGCTCGGCGTGAAGATCCTGCCGCACAGCATTGTAATGGACACCTGGCTCCGCCAGCAGGAACTGGAGTAAAAGTAAATCAAAAACCGGGGCTGCACGGCATTATCGGCTGTGCGGCTCCGGTTTTTGTTTCAGGTATTTTCGCTTCTGCGGCGGCGATGCCCGCGCCCGCGGCTGGCGGCTCTGCGTCGCCTTGTCGCGGTAGAATTTCTCCATCTCGTCGTCGGCGCGGTAGACGATGCGGTTCACCGACCAGCTGTCGTTCTCCGTTTTGCGGAACTTGAGCCGGACGAGGAATTTGCGGTGCTCCTCGCATGTGCCAATCGTCATATACCGTCTATCGCCCTGATTGACCCAACGCGTCAGCTCCAGCGGCTCGCCGCAGTCGGGACAGACGGCGCTCGTGACCTCTTCGTCGAGAAACGCCTCAGAGCGGGAATTATACCCGGTGAAGGCGCGGTGCTCGAGCGCGTCCGGTTCATCGGTGTGGTGCTTATCCTCCGGAAGCCGAGTGGCGAGAAGGGAAGTGGCGTTGTCGTACTGCTCCAGTCCCTCGGCAAAGTCGAGCTTGGAGCAGACGAGCGCCGTGTTGTAGGCGTCGCCGAGCGCGTCGTGCGCCACGCGGGTCTGCTCAATGGCGAAGTGCTCCATCGCCGTGGCGAGGGATTTCTGATTTTGTCGCCGCCGGTCTGGATGTTGTAAATGAGCTGGAGATTGATCCAGTCTGCGATCCAGTCCCAGTCAAGATCGTGGATGATGATGTTCTGTTCCATGATCCGCCGGTCATCGTCGTAGCCCCAGGTGACGAACACCGGGTCTTCGCCGCACCATTCGCGGAAATGCTCAAATACCGTGGGGAACGTGTCGCCGTGGCTGAGGCGCTCCTTGTCAATGCCGGTAAGCTTTTTGACTTTGTAATGCATGCTGCGGAAGTATGGGCCGCACGTCGGACTGGAATTCCTCCGCGGGGCAGAAATCATCGTCGAGCTTTACCGCGCCGATCTGGATGATCTCGCCGCTCAGATGGATGGGGGGAGACGGTTGAATACGGACGCGTTGGAGCTCATAGCCTGGTTCCATTCCAGGTCAAGGACAATATAGGACATTCGGATTACCGACCTTTCTTATAACCAAATCATTATACCAATGCATCGGGGAAATAACAATCCCTTTTTTCCGGAAAAATCAGAGCTGCGGCGGACAGTTTTCGCAGAACACACTCTTTTGCAGACCAAAAAGCAAATATTGTGTTTCCATTCTCCCGCAGGTGATGTATAATGAAAAGAAATGCAAACATGGGAGGCATGACTCTTGTACATAGCTGTTATCTGCGGCGGATTGAGCGCCGAGCGCGATGTTTCCATCAGCTCCGGCACGGGCGCGGCACGCGCGCTGCGTGCGCGGACACAAGGTCGCGCTGGTCGATCTTTTTCTCGGAAACCCCTCGGCGGTGAAGGATCCCCGCAGCGTCTTTTTTACGTCCGACGTCGGAGACTCCGTTTACTCCGTGCGGGAGACCGGAGCCCGATCTTGACAAGATCCGCGCCCAGCGCGGCGGCAAAGGGGGCTGATCGGCCCCGGCGTGATCGAGATCTGCCGCACCGCGGATATCGCGTTCCTCGCGCTGCACGGCGCGGAGGGCGAAAACGGAAAACTGCAGGCGTGTCTGGATCTTTACGGCGTGCCGTATACCGGCAGCGGCTATCTCGGCAGCGCGCTCGCCATGGATAAGGAATTGAGCAAGATCCTTTTCCGCAGCAGCGGCATCCCTACGCCTCGGTGTCACGCTCCCGCCGCGGCGACGGCATGCCGGAATATCGGCTTTCCGTGCGTCGTGAAGCCCCTGCTCCCGGACGGCTCCTCCGTCGGCATCGAGCGTTGTCACCGAGCCGGAAAAAGCTTCCCGGAGCGCTCGAAGAGCATTTTCCTGCGATGAGGCGGTGCTTTGTGGAGCAAGTATATCCGCGCCCGCGAGCTGACGGTCGGTGTGATGGACGGCCGCGCCATGGCGGTCATTGAGATCATTCCCAAGACCGGGTTCTATGATTATAAGAACAAGTACCAGGCGGGCCTTACCGAGGAGATCTGCCCAGCGCCGATCAGCGCGGAGGACACCGAGCGCGTGCAGCGCCTTTGCCGAGCGCGTATACGAAGCGCTCCATCTCGATGCCTATGCCGTGTCGATTTCCTGATGGATAAAGCGGACGGTGAGCTCTACTGTCTGGAAGCCAATACGCTCCCCGGCATGACGCCCACAAGCCTCATCCCGCAGATGGCGGCGGCCGAGGGCATGGATTACGGCGAGCTGTGCGAGAAAATCATCGAAGTATCTTTGAAGAAGTATAAGAAATGAACGGAATGACGATCGGCGAAATGCCGCCGCCTGCCGCGGCGAATGGCAGAAACGAAGAGACCCTCACGAAAGCGCCCTCGTCCATCGTGACCGACAGCCGGCAGGCGGGGGAGGAAAGCTCTTTCTCGCGCCATGCGCGGCGAGAAAACGGACGGACGGGCATAAGTACATCCCCGACGTGCTGCAGAAGGGCGCGCTTGCGGTGCTGTGCGAGGAGCGCGGCGCGGCGGGCGAGCCGCGCATCGTTGTGCCGGATACGCTCGCAGCCATGCAGCAGATCGCCGCGGCAAGCCGGAAGCGCTGGGACATTCCGTTTATCGGCGTGACCGGCAGCGTCGGCAAGACGACGGCCAAGGAAATGCTCGCCGCCGCGCTCTCCGGAAAATACGAAGTATTCAAAACGCCGGGAAGCATGAACGGGCAGATCGGCATTCCCGTTTCACTCATCGGCCTGCACGGAGAGTATGATGTTGCCGTGATCGAAATGGGCGTTTCCCTCTTCGGGGAGATGACGCGCCTTACGAACATGGTGCATCCCGATATGGCGGTGTTTACGAACATCGGCGACGCGCATCTGGAGGCGCTCGGCGACCGTCCCGGTATCCTGCGGGCCAAGTCTGAGATATTGCAGGGCATGGGGCCCGATGCCGTCATCTTCGCCAACGGCGACGACGCGCTCGCTTTCCGCAGCGGACTTCGGACGGAAGACCGTCCTCTTCGGTCTCGGTGAAAACTGCGCTGTCCGCGCTGCGGATGTTCAGCACTGCGGCGAGAAGCCTTTCCTGCTGCATTCTTGCAGGGGAACGCAGCTTTCCCGTGACTGTCCCGGCCTACGGCACATATATGATCTACTCCGTGCTCGCTGCGGCGGCGGTATCGCTTGAGCTCGGCCTTTCGGACGCGGAGATCGCGCGCGGGCTCGCCCGGTATGAAACGGTGGGCCGCCGCTCTCGTGTCGTAAAACCGGGTACTGCACGCTTGTGGACGATTGCTATAACGCCAACCCGACGTCCGACCGCGCGGCGATCGACTCGCTTGCCTCGCTTTCCGGACGGCACATATGCATTCTCGGCGATATGCTGGAAATGGGGAGGAAACGCCCCGGAGCTTCATCGGTCGGTCGGTGAATACGCCGCGGCGCACGGCGTTGATCTTGTGATTACGCAGGGGGAGCTGGCAAAGTACATTGCCGAAGGCGCGGGGACGGCCGGCGCGCATTACCCCGACCGCGCATCGCTTCTCGCCGCGCTCCCAGCTGCTGCATGAGAGCGACGTGGTACTCGTCAAAGCCTCCCACGGCGCGCATTTCGAGGAAATATCGGAAGCTGTTAAGCAGCTTTCTTGAAAAGGCTCAAAAATCCTGTGCTCCGGCACAGGATTTTTTAACGAAAACAGGAAAACACGCGCACTTATATACGACGAAACGGAAAGGAGGGCGGTACGGATGCAGAGCATGGAAGAGATCTACCGGCAGCACGCGCAGACGGTGTACCGCTATCTCCTTGCCCAGACGCGCAGCGCCGATCTTGCGGAGGAGCTGACGCAGGAGACGTTCTATCAGGCTGTGCGCACCGCCGGACAGTACCGCGGCGAAGGAAAGCTCACCACATGGCTCTGCGGCATTGCGAAGAACGTCCTGCGCACCTATCAGCGCCGCCATCCGGTTGAGGAAGAGCTGGATGAAACGGCGGCTGCTCCGGACACGCCGGATGAAGCGTTTCTCGCGCGTGATTCGCAGCTGGAGCTGCTGCGGAAAATGCAGACGCTCGGGAGTGACGCGCGCGAGGTGATGTACCTTCGCATATTTGGCGCGTTGTCGTTCCGGGATATCGGCGAAATACTCGCGCACGGAGAACTGGGCGCGCGTCACGTACTACCGCGGCAGGGAAGCACTGCGAAAGGAGCTGGAAAAAGACGATGAAAAATGATCTCAGCTGCGAGGTCGTCCGCGACCTTCTGCCCTCGTACCTTGACGGCGTCGCGAGCGGCGAGACGAAGGCCGCCGTGGAGCGGCATATGGAAGAATGTCCGGACTGCCGCGAAACGCTGCGCCGGATGAAGGAACCGGAGGAGCCGCGCTGACAGAAGAAGGAGATCGATTATCTCAAAAAGGTGCGCCGACGCAGCAGCCGCAAAGTGGCCGTAATTCTGGCGATCGTCGTGCTTCTCTTGATGGCAGCGATGCTCCGGCTGTTTTATATTGGCTTTCCTGTGGACTCGCGCGCGATCGCCGCGGTCGTCACCGTAAGGGACGGTACGGTGCGTCTCACCGGCACGCTTACCGACAGCGGCCAGAGCGTGTGCCGGGCGAACATCACGCAGAACGAGGACGGCGGCGTGGAGGTGCAGATGTATGCTTCGCTCCCGCTCTTCGCGCATAGCGGAGACTTTACCCGGGAATACCCGCGGCGAAGGATGTCACCAGCGTCTCGGTCAACGGCCTTGTTCTCTGGGAAAACGGCGAGTCGATCGACTCGCTCACGGCGAGGCTCTACGAGGCGAAGAATCCCTATGTCGGCGATATGAGCGCGAACGCTAATATTGCCTCGCTCCTCCGCGTCGGAAACCGCGTCGGCAGCTTTACGAATGAATTGCAGACGGACGCGCAGAGCCCTACGGCTGGACGCTTATTCTGGACGATCCCATCACGGCGGAGAACGAAAGAACACAAAAAGAAGAGATGCGCCGCTGCTCCTGTGTGCTCGCGGAGATCGAAAATCTCGGCACCGTTTCATGGAAGTATGAGACCGAAGCAGGGAGAAGACCTTCACCGTCACCGCCACGGACGCATCAAAGCTGGCGGGACAGGATATCAAGACCTGCGCCGCCTCTGCCTCGGAATTGCAGAATCTCTTGAATGAACTCGGATTTTAACACAAAAGCGCCCGTGCTTCGGCACGGGCATCAATCTTTTTCGAACGGGTCGCCGACGGTATCGCCAACGACAGCCGCCTTGTGCTGGGGGCTGCCCTTGCCGCCGTGGTTGCCGCGCTCGATATACTTCTTCGCGTTGTCCCAGGCACCGCCCGCGTTGGACATGAACACGGCCATCGCAAAACCGGTGACGGACACGCCGCCGAGCAGACCGACAACGCCGGTGGGTCCAAGGATCAGGCCGGTGACGATCGGAACGACAACAGCCAGAATGGCCGGAGCCACCATCTCATGCAGGGCACCCTTGGTGCACAGGCTGACGCAGGCTGCGTAATCCGGATCTGCTTTGTAGTCCATGATGCCGACGATCTCACGGAACTGACGGCGCACTTCCACGACGATGGACTGCGCAGCGGTCTGCACAGCGCTCATGGTCAACGCGGAGAACACGAAGGTGAGCATCGCGCCGATGAACAGGCCGACCAGAACGGACGGGCTCGTCAGCGTGAAGTTGAGGGTCTCGGGCGTGCGGGTCTGCACGATGTTGACGTAGGACACGAGCAGTGCCAGAGCCGTCAGGGAAGCAGAGCCGATCGCGAAGCCCTTGCCGGTGGCAGCGGTGGTGTTGCCGAGAGAATCAAGCGCGTCGGTGCGGTCGCGGACTTCTTCCGGCAGACCGGACATCTCGGCAATACCGCCGGCGTTGTCGGCAACGGGGCCGTAAGCGTCGGTAGCGAGGGTGATGCCGAGGGTGGAGAGCATGCCGACAGCGGCAATGCCAATGCCGTACAGGCCCTGGTTGAACTCAGCGGTGAACGCGCCGCTGGCGTCGATGATCGTGGTGGTGCCGCCTGCGCAGAAGTAGCTGAGCAGGATAGCAACAGAGACGATCAGGATGGAGGCCATGGTGGACTTCAGGCCCAGAGAGATGCCGCCGATGATGATCGTAGCAGAGCCAGTTTCGGAAGCGGCGGCCAGCTGCTGCGTGGGCTTATAGTTGTCAGAGGTGTAGTACTCGGTGAAGTAGCCGATGGCGCAGCCGCCGACGAGGCCGCAGAGGATGGCGACGTAAACGCCCCAGCAGTGCTGCTCGGGTCCGAGGATGAGGTAGGACAGGGGCAGGGCGAGCACAGCGGAGAGGGCGGCAGCCGTGTAGGTGCCGGTGCGCAGGCTCTTGAGCAGGGACATCTGGGTGGCGTCTTCCTTCGTCTTGATGAGGAAGGAACCGATCAGCGAGCAGATGATGCCGCAGACAGCCAGCGCAACTGGCAGCAGCATGCCGCTCCAGCCGTAGTTAGCGGCGGCGCTCAGCGCGAAGGTGGCAAGGATAGAGCCGACATAGGACTCATACAGGTCAGCGCCCATACCGGCAACGTCGCCGACGTTATCGCCAACGTTGTCCGCGATGGTCGCGGGGTTGCGCGGGTCGTCTTCCGGGATACCGGCTTCGACTTTACCGACAAGGTCAGCGCCGACGTCAGCAGCCTTGGTGTAGATACCGCCGCCGACACGGGCAAACAGCGCCATGAAAGAAGCGCCCATGCCATTCATGACCATTATGTTGGCGAGCACAGTGGGATCGGTGATCTTGCCGATATAGCGCAGGCCGATAAACCAGAGCGTGATGTCAAGAATGCCGAGGCCGACGACCGTGAAGCCCATGACCGTGCCGGAAGAGAAAGCAACGTTCAGGCCGTGGTTCAGGCTCTCATGCGCGGCATTGGCCGTACGTGCATTGGCAGCGGTGGCGATCTTCATGCCGATCAGGCCGGCAAGCATCGACCAGATACCGCCGGTCAGGAACGCAAACGGGGTAAACTTGGAGAGCATTTTGCCGCCGGAGGCAAAAGCGATCACCAGCAGAACCACGAACACGATGGCGAAGACCTTGAGAACGGTGGTGTACTGACGCTTCCAGATAAGCGTTGGCACCCTCACGAATGGAAGCGGCGAGCTTCTGCATCTTTTCGGTGCCTTCGGAATAGCCCATGACTTTCTTTGCCTGAAGAACAGCAAAGAGACCGGCAACGACAGCACCGACGAAGCCGATCCAAAACAGTTTGTCCAATTACTTCACTCCTCAAATTATTTTTTTGCTTGGGGTATCAGGGCAGAGGTAAATTTTACAGGAAAAACATTTTTTCAATACCGTTTTTATGAAAACAAGTCTTAACAAAAAATTGACCCGCAAACCAATTGCGGGCCATTCGGAAACGTTTCACTTGTTTAAAATGTATACCGATATATTCAACACGCCGGCGAAAACCAGCCACAGGAGATACGGAATGTTCAATTTTCCGGCTGCGGGACGGATATTTCCGAACCGAATCGCCATCGCCGCGGCGAGAGCGAGCAGCAGAAGCAGCCAGAAAAAAGGCCGTGAGCCGAAGTCCCCAGGCAAAGAAAAAGATGGACCACCAGAAGTTGACGAAGAGCTGTGCACAATAGGTGAAAAGCGCGTCGCGCGACTGCTTTGTTCTCTCTCCGGCGATCATCGCCGCGGAGACTGCCATCAGGATGTAAAGAAGCGTCCACGCCGCCGGAAACACCCAGCCCGGCGGAGAGAAGGACGGCTTTTTGAGATGGGCGAAAGTCTCCATGCCGCCGCGGGAGAGAAGTGCCGAAAGTCCGCCCACGCCGAGAGTGCCGGCGACATATCCGGCATAGCGCATGATAGCCCGTTTCTTTTCCCCTGCAGATCCATGATAGCTTACCTCCGTTTTATTCCGCGACAAGTATATGCATGGCGGCGGACGCTTATGCCGAAAAGATATTTTCCAGATGCTTCTGCTCAAAACGCGTCAGCGCGGAAATCCACAAACGGATGATATGCCGCCTCCAGTTCGTCGTGCAGCTCCTTCGCCCGCCGCAGCGCGAACACGCCTCCGCCGCGAGCGAACGGCGCAGCGCGGCGGCTCGGCGGACTTCCTTTCGCTGCGCATCGGAAAGCTCGGCTGCCGTGCCGAGCCGGAAATGCCGCGCGGCCTTGCCGTCAAAGCGGAAATCGTCGGACACCGCGACGAGCGAGAGTCCATCCTCCGGCAGGATCAGCGCCGCGAGCTTTTCCGGGTCGACCGGATCGGGACAAACGATGCGCGCCGCGCCGGCCGAGCGCGCCCGTTCAAGCACCGCCTGCAAAAAATCGTCCGCAAGCCCAAGCTCATTATCCAGCGTGTACACCCGCCCGAACGACGCGGCGGTCGCCGAGAGCAGCACCGCGCCGCGGCAGGTATAGGCCGAGAAAACGCCGCTTTTCGTATTCTGTCTCCGAACGATGAACGGCCTTTTCTGCGAACGCTTCGGCGCGTTTTCGCACGCGCGCTTTAGCTTCTGCCGTAAGAACGCCCGGAATGCCGCCGGGGAGACGAGCCTTGCCGCGTGCAGCATGTCATAGGCGCGCGCATACTCGCACCGGTACGCAGCAAAAGAGCCGCCGCATTTTCTCCGCTTCCTCCGGCGGAATGGGACGGTAAAATGCGCTGAGATCGAGATACTTTCCCGAAGCGCCCGGAACGGCGGGCTCCTGCACATGCGGAGACGTGGCGTCCACATACCCGAGCTTCTTTTCCGGAATGTATATCCCGTCGAGCGAATCCGGATCGCCGGAGCACAGAATGGATTCAACGGCGAGTCCCGCTTCTTCCGCGCGCGCTCGGCGGCGCGGCGCATGAGCGTGGATTTCCCGTTGCCGGGGCCGCCCTTGATGTACCAGACAAACGCGCCGTCCTCCGGCGCAGCAAACGCCGAATAGAGGCGAGACGAACCCCGCGCCGGTGTTTGCGCCGAGGAAAAACTGCCAGGAAAATTTTTGTTCCATAACGATGCACACCCTTTCCATGTATCAGGATATGCGGGAAACCGAAAACACGACGCAAAAAGACACGATATTTTTTCCGCGCATCCGATATAATAACGAAGCGGTCTTTGGCAAGGCTGCACTAGTCGGGGAGCCAGCGGTGCCTGTAGCCTGCAATCCGCTATAGCAGGGATGAATTCCTCTCCGAGGGTATGCGATGTGTCGTCTGGCGGCAGGTGGCGCTGACGGTCTGGTCTCGCGCAACACAGCCCCGTGAACCATGTCAGGCGGGGAACCGAGCAGCATTAAGCGGATCGCTGTGTGTGCCGTGAGGGTGCCGGACCTGAGCCGGCTGCTGTTGCACCGGGCATACCGCATCATTCAAGGAAAGGTGTGCAGTCTTGCCAAGGATCGCTTTCTATTTTCCCAAAAACGGAGAGATGGATTTTGTACAAGCTCTGTACCGGAAATACCGGCCGAAAACCTTTGACGATGTGGTGGGGCAGCCGTTCATCACCGAAACGCTCAAGACCCAGGTGCGTACCGGACGGCTTAGCCACGCCTATCTTTTTTATCGGTACCCGCGGCACGGGCAAAACGTCCTGCGCGCGCATTCTCGCCAAGGCGGTCAACTGCGAGCACCCGGTGGACGGAAACCCCTGCAACGAGTGCGACGCCTGCCGCGGCATTGAGGACGGCTCCGTTCTCGACGTGGTCGAGCTGGACGCGGCGTCCAACAACGGTGTGGACGATGTGCGCATGCTGCGCGACGAGGCAATCTTCTCTCCCGACCACGGTTCGCAAGCGCGTGTACATCATCGACGAGGTACACATGCTCTCCAAACCGGCGTTCAACGCGCTGCTGAAAATTTTGGAGGAGCCGCCGCAGCATCTCATGTTCATTCTCGCAACAACGGAGCTCCATAAAGTTCTTCCCGACGATCCTCTCCCGCTGCCAGCGCCACAGCTTCCGGCGGCTCGACGGCGACACGATCGCCAAGCGCCTCGCCTATGTCGCGGAGCAGGAGGGCATCAGCCTCACGGCGGACGCGGCGCAGCTTCTTGGCCGCCTTGCCGACGGCGGCATGCGCGACGGCCTTTCTCTGCTCGACCAGTGCTCCGCGGCGGAAACGGTAGACACCGCGGCGGTGCTCAACGCCATGGGACTGGCCGGAACGCTCCGCACGCAGTCCATTGCGGACGCCGTTCTCGCCGGGAATACCGAGGAAGCTCTCACGCAGTTTGAATCGCTCTGGCAGGACGGCAAGGATCCTGCGGCGCTGCTCGGCGAGCTCTCCGGGCTCTTCCGCGACGCGCTGCTGCTCCGTCTTGCCCCGTGAAAGGGCGGGCGGACGCTGATCTCCGGAGCTTACGGGGAAAACGTTCTGCGCGATATCCGCGCAGGCGACGGAAACCTTCTCTGGCTTCTCAATACGCTGCAAAAGCACCAGGCACTGCTGCGCGAAACGGGCAATCCGCGCCTGCAGACGGAGCTTTGTCTCGCGGAGCTCTCCGGCGGCGGAGAGATCGCGCCGCGCGCGGCCGCTCCCGCGCAGAGACCCGCCGCGCCCCGGCCGGAACAGCGGGATATCCCGACGCCCCCTCCGGCGCCGCCGGTACAGGAAACGCCGGCTCCGGCGAAGAACGATCCGTTTATGCGCCGCCAATCACGGCTAGCGAGCCTGTCAGGCAGTAGAAGCAAAACCGGCGCCTCCGGCGGCGGAAAGCGTCCAGATGACATGAAGCGGAGGAAAGCGTCCCGGTGACGGAAGCGGCGGACAGTGTCCCCCCGCGGGCGGCGTCAGCTGGGAATACGCGCTCGCAGCGAAAAACGGCTGCCCATCGGCGTTCGCATCGTTCTGACGGACGCCACGCAGTCCTCGGGCGAGATCCGCGGGGGCGAGCTAATCCTGCATCTGCTCCCGGGCTTTGCGAAAAACGCCGTCAACGTCCCGGACGTGCTCAACAAGATACGGCAGAAGGTGTCTGCGCTCTGCGGCGCGCCGATGCAGATCCGGCTGGAGGAGCTGCAAAGCGGCGGCGCACAGGGGAGGATAAACTTGATTTTCTCGGCAAATTCGGCAATGTAACCATCCAATAAAAGGAGACAGGAAACTATGGCAAAAAGGATACAGAGGCGGCAGCTTCGGCGGCGGTATGAGCATGGGCGGCGGCATGAGACAGAGCGATCTTATGAAGCAGGCACAGAAGATGCAGCAGGACATGCTGAAAATGCAGGAGGAGCTGGACGCCAAAACATACTCCGCTTCGGCGGGCGGCGGCGTTGTCACGGCGGAGGTCAACGGCAAGCGCGAGCTCATCACGCTCACGATCGACCCCGAGGCCGTCGATCCCGACGATGTGGAAATGCTGCAGGACATGGTCATCGCGGCGGTCAATTCCGCGCTCAAGGCGGCGGAGACCTCCCGCGAGGAGAGCATGGCGAAGGTCACCGGCGGGCTGAACTTCGGCTTCTGATTTTAAATTTTAAATTTTATCATGCAGAAACGGCGCGGACAGGGGAACTGTCTGCGCCGTTTTGTAAGCGGTATTTAGAGATGCTTTACCATCTGCATTTCACGGTAAAGATGGCCGGAATAGGAGGTATTCTGTTTCTTTTATCTCCCGAAGGCGAGATCCGGGGGTACATTTTGCGCGCGGCGGCGTTGGTCGAAATACGCTGATATAAATTCTGTCTGCGCCGTGTTTCTTTTGAAATAATCAAGAAACTCCCGGACGGATCGCTTTTGCCATTACCCTATGAAACGACGACCGATCATAAACCGGCTCATCGACCAACCGGACCATAGGTGTCGTCGTAATCGTACAAAACAAACCCGACCATGGTATCGCCATCGTATACCCCGGCGATGTACAGCCGTCCTCATAGGCGGCTTCAACGAGGCGCGTATTGTCTGCGACAAAGTGTTTCTGGCTTTTCCTCGACCTGCAATTCCATGCATTCCCGGTAGTTTGACTTATCGATCGTTTTTAAAAAATCATCTCCTGCTCTATACATTTTCCAGCGGCAGATGCACGATCTGGATTTCGCGCTCGATGTATAGCGCAGCGTGGTGGAAGCATGCCGCCGAGATTTACCGTCGTAACCGAAGCAATTTGTTGCAAGCTTTACCAAAAGCTTATGCCCAATGTACCGAATTCAATGGGTTGACTTACGTTCGTTAACTATGATAGACTGTATATGAATAATAATCTATCAGGAAAAAGGAGTTATTCTATGGAATTGAAATCTTTGTATTGTCCTAACTTCTGCGGCGGCGCTGCGGTCAAGCCGGTAGATGGTTTTAATACGTTCTGTGTCAGTATTGCGGATGCCGAATCCATTGGACGGCATGAGCGACAGGGCCTACAAAACCCGTACGAGTGAAGCGGATGGAGCATGAAAGGCGCACATGCAGGATAAAGTATACGTATGGAAAATTTGAAAAGAGCTATGAAGAACGGTTGCTCGATAAAAGATTGCGCACGAGCAATTTAAAGAAAAAAAAAAAACTGGAAGCGGAGGACGATAAACGAACGAATATTCTGGTCGCTATTATAGCTCCAATATCTGTTGTTGCACTCATAGCTTTTTGCTTTGGGCAAAGACGATTCTTTAAAGAGTAGAAGAGAGTCTCACAGGCTCTCTTCTTTTTTAAACCACCGAAAAAAATTCTCACTTATGGAATACCAGGTAAAACTGTATTAAAGGAGAATGAATTATGTTTATATTATTTTTGCGGGTAACGTATTCACGATTAGCATTGATATAAACTCGACGGTGTTATGGTTTTAAAGAAGGCGTAAGCGCAAAACATCCCTTAATAGCATTATATGGTCTAAAAACCTCTCAAAATCGTGCATGTTTGTTTTTGACTCAATTTTACAAAAGCCGAACGTGTTCGTTCGAATTGTTAGATTTCCAGCGGCAGATGCAATGATCTGGGATATCGCGCTTCGATGGCATAGCGCAGCGTG
>VOFC01001206.1_pt1 | contig 24228 bp, 34 predicted proteins | sample 5384161 | NCBI WGS metagenome assembly VOFC01 (sample SAMN12384722, study PRJNA508395) | human gut metagenome | isolation source: healthy gut B | host: Homo sapiens | reverse complement strand
CCGGTTGGTTCTGTGGTCCAGACAGATGTACAATCATCCCCGTCAGGATCACTGACCGCAGCCTCAAAGGAAACAGTCTCTCCTGGTGCTGCTGTAAAATCTTTTTCATCCATTTCCACAACCGGCGCATGGTTACAGTTTTCGTAAGTATTTACACCAGTCAGCACGTGCAGCCCACTCAAGCTGGAAATCCAGAAGGTATGGGTTATATTTCTCAATGTTGTTTGTCTCCGGATTTACATACTGTCCGGGAACTACACCGCCAGATAATGTTGAAAGATATCCTGCGTCCTCTCCGCTGGCTGTGTAATAGAATATCTTCCGCCATAGCTTCCGAAGGCACCATTTTCAAAACCACGGAGTCCGCAGGAATACAGACCGATAATGCCAGAGCTGTCGCCCTCCGCAATAAAGTCATAATCGTTATATTCTTTTCTCGTAAACGATATTGGTTTCCTGAACTGATACTTATCTTCTTCATTTTCCAGATGCTGTCCGTCATTGACCAGTTTGTACACTCCCATCAGAGAACCGTGATCAAACTTGATATTCTCTTTCAGCCAGTCAGCCTGGAATGTGTAAAGTGCATCTGCCTGTCCGTTGATTGCTGTTGAATATCCCGCATATCCGCAATTGCCAGATGCCATTACAAGATCCGGATATTTGTCTGCGATATAGTCTGTGAATGTAAAGTCCTGTCCGTTTCCGTTTATAAGGACCTTGTCACACACCTTCTGATAAATTTCATCCCACTGGTCTGTCTCTGAATATTCATCATAGATGGAAAGCAGCGCTCTTGCCACGGTGTTAAAGCCGCCCCAGGAAAGAATGTAAAGGCTTCTTTCATCATCATCCAGAATTGCCTCTTTGATCAAATCAGAGCCTTCTGTATCTTCCCTCACATCTCCCTCAAACTGCACATTTCCGATTTTGGTAATGCTGGTCAGATATTCCGGGGTAGGATAACCTTCCGCATTCTGAGACAGATATTCATAGGCTTCTGCATATTCATTGTTCCAGATGGAAAGCCAGTCAAGCGGCTGCGCACGGAACTCAGTCATATCCAGAGCTCCTTCTTCCCGGTTCTGGATGTGGTCCATTACCTCTCCCTGGGTATGCTCGCCGTCTCCGGTAAAGTGGCAGAAAGATCCGGACACCACGATTCCAGCCAGATCAATTTCATTAAAAACAGGCTCTGGTGAATAAAAGGAATTCATATCATCCACTTCCAGGTCAGAAGTAATGATAACCCTTGGTTTCTCATCCTCTCCCAGACGGATTTTTCTCTCCTGCGGAGTTGTAATGACTTTTCTCTCTGCCAGCTGCTCATCAATAGGCTTTACGATTCTTCCTGCCTGTGCCTGCACACTTGTGCCAACCAGCATAACACCGGTCAAAAAACAATGCTATTATCTTTTTCTTCATATTCAATGTCCTCCTTTTACCGCTGCGGTAATCCTGCTGACCAGGAATCTTTCCCTTTGCTGTAAAAAAACATAGCATATGTTTTTTCTGCATGTTACCCGATTATGACCAATTTATCGCTCGAAACTGACTTTTTCTAAATTCGAAGCGTACTGAGCAAAAAAGCACTGTCATAGAACTTTAACTTCACATGACAATGCTGTTATTCACTCATATCACTAAATATTCTCAAATATTACAGGCTTGTTTCCAGTTTCCTGCACTCCCCATTCACCTTCAGCACACCGCCCTCGGCGTTTGTCTCTACCTTCAGGTCTTTTCCGTCCCAGGTAAGGTGAACCTGGCCGTCTGCTACAGGAAGGTTGCAGTCGAAACTGTCGAAGAATTCAGTGTGAGGCTCCAGCTCGAATGCCTTTCCGCCAACTGCGGTGAACTTCAGGCCCATAAAATATTTCGCCAGAAAATAGATGGGGCTTGCGGCCCAGGCGTGGCAGAGGCTCTTGCCGAAGCGGTCGCCGTACATGTCATACTGCTCTTCCACTGGTGCCTTGGGGTCGAACTCTTCCCAGAAGGTTACCGCGCCGCGTTCCAGCATGCCGCCCCAGTAGCTGCGCATTTTGTTCAGCACGAACTCCAGATTTCCGGTCTGGCAAAGCATATCCAGTTCAAAGAAATTGAAGTACGGTGTGGTAATCGCCGGAATGGCATCATTCTTAATTACATTCTCCAGAATTTTCTCCTGCTCTTCTGCTGTTGCAATATGGAACAGAATTGCAAAAATATTGGCATGGCGAGTCACATTTCTCTTGCCGGATTCAAAGGAATCAATAAATGCGCCCTTCTCCTGATCCCAGTAGAATTTACGGATCTGGCTGATCAGCTTCTCATACTTCTCAGTGTATTCCGGATTTTTTCTCCCCAAGGGCATCACTTACCTTCGCCATTGCCTGCCAGCATGCAGCAAACAGCATCTGCTCTGCGCAAAGGGCGCCTGTCTTGTCCATGTCTGCCCAGTCAATGTAGATCCAGTCATTCTCTCTTCCCACAAGGAAGCCGTTCTCATCCAGCTGTTCCTCACAGAACTCCATAAGAGAGCACATTTTCGGGTAAACCTGACGCACGAATTCCAGATCTCCGTACACTTCATAATGATAGAGCACGCCCAGAACCCAGAACAGGGAATAATCCATAATGGTATTGATATGTCTGGTCATCGGATCATTTCCGCGCAGCGCCAGAAGAGTTCTCTGATCAATATCCGGATCTGCCAGCAGATACTGGTTTACGAAAAGCTCTGGTAAGCATCACCGGACCAGATCCATTTGTCACGCTTCACGCCATCCAGGAAAAAGATTCCGCTGCAAAGCCGGAAGGTATGCTCTGCCACATCCCAGATTTTGTTCAGCTTCTCATCATTGCTCTTAAAGGAAGCACGCTTCGAAAAATCCACATACTGATAGAATGCGGTAATCTCCACATCCTCAGCCTTGCAGTCCGGAATAAACGCGAAACGTACTGCACAGCACGGGCATCTCTTTGTCACCGGATCCGGCTGCCAGCTGTAATAGCAATGCTCCAGATCAAGAGCCTCATCCTCAGACTCTCCGCAATAAACTTCTAAGCCGCACTCTGCATTTCCCGCAGCATTCTTTCCTGCGTTATTCTCTTCTGCAGTAATGCATCTTTCCTGATTATCTCCAGTCTCTTTTCGTTTGTCATTCACATAAACAGCCGCAGTCAGTTCTTTCTCAAACTCCGCCAGCACGCCGCCGTTTACCTCTGTAATCTTCACCGGCCTGCACTCTTTCTCTGTATACTCCCAAACAGTGGGATTCTGCTCCGGCTTGGTGAAATACTTGCATACGCCAACCGGAACTGCAGGCTGGGAATAATCCTCGGCTGTCCAGGTCTTATCAGAATGAATCACTTCGCCCTGCACATAAGCTCATGGAAAAGCCTCTACACAGCCTGCGTGAATGGAAATTCTCACCTTTCCAGGTCCTGCTGTGATCTTCTTTCCAAATGGATATTTCTTCTCTCCGTTTTCCCAGGTTACCAGTACGTGGCCCACTGCATTGGAAAATACGGTAAAGCTAGTCTCCTGCTCCAGTTCATAAACGCGGCGAAGAGCCACACGGTTGCGGAAGCCCTCGCTCTTCCAGAATGCCGGCCAGCCAAAGCCTCTCTCCCACACGACTGAAATTCTGCTTCATAGCGTGATATAATTCAAAGTCTCCCGGATACCAGATCCAAAATGTGTTTTCCATTTTCATTTCCTCCAGATTTATTTGATCGTTAAATTACTTTCTGCAAATTTATATCTTCTTACATTGTAAAATGAAACCTGGAAAAAAGCTACAGCATCCCACGCTCAAAACCCTACAGATTACGTTCAGGCGGTATCCGATTCTGAATTTCCAATTCTATTTCTTAAAGAAAACAAGCAATGAATTATACAAATCTGCAATCCAGCAGTTATAGGCATGACCACCTCCGTCAAACACCACCCACGCCACATTTTTATCTAGGGAAAAGCGATCCGGCATTTTTTCCAGAACTTCATTCAGAAATTCTTCGTGATTTTCCAGGGAAAAATCCTCTGTTCCGTTTCCATTGTACCAATACTTAAAATCACAATTCCTGTATTCCTCTGACTCCAGAATCTCCTTAAACGCTTCCACATCTGCCCATGCGCCGGAGTAAGAGCCAATATAAGCAAACAGATCTGCACAGTGCATCATTCCGGAATTCACTGTTGTCTTTGATCCCCTTGATAGTCCTGCGAATCCTCGGTGATCTCTTGTCTTTTGAAGCTTCGCCTCGCTTACATCTTTTTTCTGCATAAGTGGAATAGGTGGACTCAATCAGGGGTATAATATCGTTTCTCAATTCCTTCCAGAAATACATAGGCCACTGGTCCGCATAAGGATCCTTCTCATTATTAAACAGTTCCATTGGATCCATTTTCCGATACCCCATCTCTTCTGTTGGAGAATAGTACGTTGGGGAAACCACAATCACAGGTTCACACTCTCCTGCTTCTATCATATTATCCAGCACATTGCAGGTCACTTTTCCGGTGGAACTATCCCCGATCCAGTAATCCTCGAAGCCTCCGGTTCCATGAAGCAGATAAAGTATGTCATATTCCTGATTTTCATCATATCCGTATGGAAGATATACATTCACAGATTTCTCAAGCATAATGTTGCTTTCTCCTGTGACCGCCCCAGGGCATAGGAATGACAGGTATATGTCAATGTTTCGACAGTCCCCTGCTCATTACATGCTTCCGCATATGAAGGATCAAGCGGAAGGCTTGTGACAAAACCTTCTGTACCTGGATTTATAGTGCTTTCTTCTGCACAGTCCTGCTCCCATGCATTGATTTCCTCTACAGTATCCTGTGCCAGGACGGTGCTTTCCCCTGCAAAAAAGAAGCAGAAAAAACAGAGAATATCTCAATAGTTTCTTTGTCTTCATATGTCTCCTTTCCAAAAGAGGCCAGCGCATTATCTGCGCCAGCCTCTCATTATAAATCAATCTTATTTCGCAGCGTTTTCAGCTTCTGCTGCTTTCATTTTCTTTCTCTTAAGAAGTGCACGTACCAGTACAAAAATTGCGATCACGCCGATTACAACACCAGCTGTTACATTGACTTTCATGAAGAGCTTATCCATATTGGATTTTCCGCCAACCGGGTTCTCATCTCCTGCATATGCACCACTGTTTACAATTGTATACATGATGTTTTTTGCATGCGTTGCGCATTGCCAGTGTTCCTGTTGCGCTCTGATTCGGGAACTGATTGGATGCTGCATTACCATATCCAAGCATCAGGTCATTTCCGTTTCTTACGCAGTTCTCGGAAATCATGTAGCCATAGGATCCGTCATAGTCTGTGATTGCCATGCCGCGGAAGCCCCACTCATCGCGAAGAACGGTCTGAAGCAGGTCAGAGTTTGCACAAGCCGGAACGCTTCCAAGCCAGTTATAAGATGTCATCACAGCCATAGAGCCGCCCTCTAAGCCTTTAATACAAATTTCAAACGGTTTCAGGTAGATTTCTCTCATTGCCTGCTCAGAAACAAAGGTAAGCAGGAAGGATTCACGGTTTGTCTCCTGATCGTTTACTGCGAAGTGCTTAACATATGGGTATACACCCTTGCTTACTGCACCATTTACCTGGTTCATAGCCAGATATCCGGCAAGTACGCCATCCTCTGAATAATACTCGAAGTTACGTCCTGCAAATGCGGAACGATGTGTGTTCATAGCAGGTCCGTACCATCCATAGTTCTTAACATCTGAGAACTCCTGACCCATAGATTCTCCAACCTCACGGGCAAGCTCTTTGTTCCAGGTCTGTGCAAGCAGTACCTCTGTCGGGTAAGAAGTACCATAGGTCTTGGTTACGAAGTTGTTCAGACCGGCAGGTCCGTCACAGTCAGATGTTGCGATCTTACCAACAGATGTAACCTCTGCGGTCTGCCATCCACCAACATTGATCATGGTAGCCATATCTTCGTAAGTAAGCTGATCGAGAAGCTCATCCCATTTTGCGTCATCATAATCCACGCCTCTCAGGTCGAAGAGGGTAAGACCATTGTCAGCGCCAAGAGTCGGCATCTTATCATCTGCGTTGTCGTATTTGGTGCTGTCATAAATACCAAATGTGTTTGCTTCTACTTCTGCGCGAAGCTCATCAGACATCTGTGCTGCTTCTGCTGTAGGTGCTGCCCAGGAAGCTCCGGCATTCTTGAAGCCGTCTGCTCTGGAAAGCTGGATGAAGTCACCCTGTGTATAATCTTCAAATACGTTTACCGGAGCAGTCTTGTCTGTAGAACGTCCCTCTGTGCTGTAATTGATGTCCTCGTCTACTGTAAAGGTTTCTTCTGCAATTACAGTATGGGAATCAGAACGAACAGAAATTGTATATTCGCCTGCCTCCAGGATATATCCGCCGCCAGCTACTTTGATCTCGTCAGAATCATAGGAAGCCATATCCTCTTTTGCAATCTCAAAGGAAAGTGTCTGGGATTTTCCAGGCTCCAGTGTTTCTGTTTTCTCAAACTGAACAAGGTTTACAGATGCTTTTTTCAATACCACCGTTTGTGTACGGAGGAGTATAGTAAACTTCTACTACATCTTTTCCGGCAACATCACCAGTATTTGTTACTTCAACATCAAAGGAAACGGTATCTCCATTGTCCTTGAAGTTTGTCATTGTCTTATCAAAGGTTGTGTAGCTTAAACCATATCCAAATGGATACTGCACGCTGCTTTCGTAGTCGATCAGACCTTCCTCGGCAGCTGTTTCATAGAATTTATAACCAACATAAATTCCCTCTACATAATTTACGAAAGAAACATTTCCCTTGTAGGAAGAATCTGCTGCAAGTGCCTGTGCTTTCAGATCATCTACGTTTGTGTATGGGAAGTTTCCAATATTGTTAATGTAGTGTGTGGAAAGCAGATTCTTAACATAAGTGTCTGCTGTTTTTCCGGATGGGTTTACAGTACCGTTCAGGATTTCACCAAGTGCTGTGAAACCAGTCTCTCCGGCTCCAGGAGCAAGGATAACGGATTTGATCTGCTCATAGTTATCAACCCAGTCAAGCTCCATTGTATTGTTTGCATTGATTACAACGATTACATTGTCAAATTCGGAGCAAACCTTTTCAATCAGCTGTTCTTCTGTTACAGAAGGCTCCAGATAAGATTCGCCCTCTTCGAAATCATCATAGGAACCGTTGTTTGTATAGGTTGCATTCATGTAACGCCAGTTTGCAGGCGCATTGGAGGTTGCAAGTCCCTGATTGTAAGTGCCGTTGATAACAGCGCTCATGTTGGTAGGAAGGTCTGCACCCTCACCGCCAGGACGTCCAAGTACAACCATTGCGGTATCAGAGAAGTCTTTTTGCTTCGTTCATGATATCGTCTGTGTAATGCTTCATGTTTGGCTCCGGCAGTGACCAGTCCTGAGCGGACATGGAAATAGTCGGACGCTCTGCACAGTATTCTGTGTACATATTGGAAAGTGTTTCATTTGTTTTATAGCCTGCATCCTGAAGAGACTGCAGAATGCTCACGTTTCCATCAGAATGAGATCCGGCAGAACCGGTTCCGCCATAGATCGGGCAGGTGGAATCCCAGCCAAATACATTCAGGTTTGTTACATCAGAAGATAATGGAAGAAGACCATCGTTCTTTACAAGAACCATACCTTCTTCTCCTACTTTTTCAATTGTGTCTTTACTCTGCTGGATTGTCTCCTCAGAGAATTCTGCTTTTGATGCATTCAGGAAACCTGAAAACGTTTGCATACATCGGACCATAGCAAATGGAATTCACAATGATCAGGACAGCAGTAAGAAATGCCATGAATGCTTCAAGACGAACTGCACAGCGAAATCCCTTTTTTTCGCAAAGTGAGCAAGGAACATCACAGCTACCAGTACAACAACTGCGGCAATAATTGCATAAATATAGCCTTCCAGCTGTGTAAGGTAAGAAATGAGGTCCGCTTCACTGACACCGAGATTGTACAGGGTTGGTCCAAGAAGCTTTACTAATAAATCAACCATTTTTCTCCTCCTTCATTTTATCCACGCGGCCGTAAAAATATGGCTCATTGGCGGTTGTTTCTTTTAACTTGAATTTTACCATAAATTCATATTGTATAGGACTTTACTTCACAAATTGTTGTGTTTTTTGCATGAATTGTCTGCGACAGCCAGCCAGACATCTGCTTTTCGTTAAAGCTGTTATCTTACGTAAATTTAAAGCCCGGCAAAGATTTCTCTCTGCCGGGCCATACTAAGCATTGACCAAGGCTTAGCTTAATATTTTATTTATTTGTTTGCTGCTTCATATGCAGAGTAGTCAAAGTTCTGTACCTTTGTAAGAGGCTCTGCTGTATATTTAGCTGTACGGTCATCATCGATCTTTCCGGACCAGTTAAGACCAAATGCAAAGTCATAAGTATTTCCTGCTGCATCTGTGTAGCATTCCATATCACGAGGAACATCCTCAAGCTGAGCTTCAACAGCTTCCATGTTTACAGGCTGCTGGAATACAAGGAGACCAGTTGGCTCTGTCTGTCCAAGGATAACTTCTGCTACAATATCCTCGCGCTGCTGGTTGTAGTTTACAAGGATTACGTCTGCAAGAGGCTCAACCTCATCCCAAACCATTCCACGCTCCATCTTCATGGAAACGATTACCGGAACATCACCTGCGTTCTCGTTTGCATACTGAAGAGCTTCCAGATCGCCATAGTTCGGAACCTCGTGTGCGGTTACACCCTTATAAGAACGGTTCTCTTTTTTGTTCCGTCTTCAAGAGTTTTTCCACCGATGGAAACTTCACGAGCTGTATCAGCTGTGTACTCGCCATACTGAAGGGATGCCGGATACCAAACCTCCTCAACATCGTCAGAAACCGGCTCGCCGCCGAATGCGCCTGACAGATGAGACTCATAGGAAGTAGCATATGCGTTTGTCATACCAACAAGTACATAGTCGCAAGCTGCGATCTCGTCTGCTGTTGCACGTGTAAGATCATCTTTTGTATAGGTTGCATTTCCTTCAGCGTCTGCCTCACCGGTAGGATCGCCAAGAGTATCTGTTACAACATTGAAGTACTGGCTAAGCTTGTCAATATCCATTCCCGGAGTCCATGTTGGAGTTCCTTCAGAGATACCACTCATCCATGTTGCACTCCATCCTGTGTTGTATACATATGGTACATATACGGTTGGTTTCTCAGAAGCAGCACCGTCAGCACTGATTGTTCCGTCGTTCTTAAGCATAACGATGGATTCTCTCTGGCCTTCTTTTTGCGAAGTCGCTGGAACCGTCTGTTGTGATGATTGTATCAGCATAAGCTGTATCTACATATGGATTCTCGAATGTGTTAAGGTTCATCATTACAGCAACGAATTTCTCTGTTGCTGCACGCATAATCTCATCAGCTTTGTCCTGGCCGTCACGATCAACAAGAACACCATAAGCTGCTTTTGCTGTATCAACATCGCTGTATCCGCCAAGAAGGTTTACGCCATTTTCCCAGCTTGTTGCGATACGGTCAGCTTCTTCAAGGTCTTCAGCTCCCCCAAACACCAGCGAACTGATATACACCCCAGTCAGTGATCTTAAGGCCTTCGAAGCCTGCCTCATCAAGCATGCCGTTCAGATATGTATTGTAAGCACCGGCCCACTCTCCGCCGTATGGGTTTCCGTCAGCGTCAACGTCAATACCATACTGTGTCATGATACCTGTAGTACCTGTTTTTCCAGGAAGGTTGAATGCACCATCAAAGAATGTGATCAGGTGTGCTTCCAGATTGTTTCCTGGGAATACTGCATAACGTCCGCCATTTGCATGGTCATCACGTCCACCTTCTGTGGAACCGTCACCTGAGAAATGCTTTGTGAAGCAGTATACGGACTCATCGCCCCATCCAAGATCTTCACCGTTCTCATCATATGTGGACTGCATTCCATTGATATATGCTGTAGCAATGTCAAGTGTAAGCTGCGGATCCTCACCGTATGTGCCGCCTGAACGGAACATGATCGGGGAAGCAATATCAACCTGCGGTCCGAGAAGTGCATTCACACCAGCTGCACGATATTCTTTTTGCTGTCTCCTGGCCGATTTCAGCTGCAAGCTCTGTATCCATTGTGGATGCCAGGGAAAGAGTCTCAACAAGACCGGAAATGTTAGCCGGGTCAATGGAGATCATAGCCGGGATTCCGTAGAAGCTCTGCTCTGCAACTGCCTGAATTGCGTTTGCCCATTTTGCATGAGCAGTTCCGCCCTGTTTAATGTTACGGGTAACGCCGCCGCGTCCGCCCTGCATTAAGTAAGTATAAGAACCATCATCCTCAGCAAGAGGCTCTGTTGTGAAATCGCCCCAGCCACCGTGTGTCAGGACTGCTGCCATTTCCTCGCCCTGCATCTGGTTCACCAGATCAGCTGCACGCTCTTCTGTAGAAAGTCTCCAGTCCTCATATTTATCAAGCTCACCGTTCTGGTTCATATCCTTGAATGCATAGCCATCAGCTTCAAGAAGTTTTACTGCAGAATCAGCTGCCAGACCAAGAGTATCTCCATCTTCGTTCTCAACTTTAATCCAGCCATCTTCTGTAACGGAGATTGTATATTTTGCATCTGCACTTGGAACAATTCCACCAATTGCATCTGTTGCATCAGAAGCTTCCTCAGCCTGTTTGTATGGATCGTCTGCATTTGCTGCCTGCTTATACGGATCATCTGTAGCTGCTTCAGCCTGCTTATATGGATCGTCTGCGGCTGCACCTGCCTGCTTATACGGATCATCTGCGGCTGCACCTGCCTGCTTATATGGATCATCTGCGGCTGCACCTGCCTGCTTATATGGATCATCTGCGGCTGCACCTGCCTGCTTATATGGATCATCTGCGGCTGCACCTGCCTGCTTATACGGATCATCTGCGGCTGCATCTGCCTGCTTGTATGGATCATCGTCTGCAGCTGCTGCCTGCTTGTATGGATCATCTGCAGCTGCCTCTGCCTGTTTGTATGGATCATCTGCAGCTGCTACCGGAACTGCTGCTCCGCTTGCTGCCATACTTGCAGTAAGCATTAACGCCATCAAACGTCTGGTTCTCTGTTTCATATTGTTGTCCTCCTTTTGTAAGAACTTAACTTTGTTCCTCGCTGTAATAAGAATATAGCACAAATCATTTCATTCTTTTTGCTTTACTTGCATAAATTGTTGTTTTTTTGCATTAATTGTTAAAAGTCCCGGTTGGTTAGTTATGTTTTTGTTTATTATGCACATTTGTATGGTTTGTTTTTTGTGCACTATTTCTAATTTCATTCATTTTGCAATTGTACTATGATGTTAAAAGGGCTGGCTGGTTTTTACCACTTGCACGCCCTGCGTAAACTATATATAATAGGAAAAAGCATGAACATAACATCTGATAAAGAATAACCAGATAACCATTTTTCACTCTGGTTTTATTATATTTATACGAACAGAAAAGGAAAAAAATATATGATCAGAATTGCAATTGTGGAAGATGAAGAACAATACGTACAGCAGTTAACGGAATATCTTCAGGAATACCAGAAAAGTTCTAATGAAGAAATTGACATAACCGTATACCGGGATGGAGATGAGATCACTTCCAAATATAAATCTCAGTTTGATATTATTTTGATGGATATCCAAATGAAATTCGTAAACGGCATGACTGCCGCAGAAGAGATCCGCAGCGTTGATTCCAGCGTTGTCATTATCTTTATTACCAATATGACCCAGTATGCAATACAGGGATACAAGGTGGGGGCTATGGACTATATTCTGAAGCCGATCTCCTATTTCGCATTCAAGGAACGCCTCAATCAGGCAATTTCAAGCTGAAGCACAGAAGCAGCAATTATGTTGTAATTCCTGTGAAGGGCGGAATTATTCGTCTTGATACCTCCGATATCTACTATATCGAAAGCCAGGGACATAATCTGATCTATCACACCTGCACCGGAGTTTACACAGCCTCCGGAACTATGAATGCAGCGGAAGAAGCCCTCACAAGCTATGGATTTTCCCGTGGAAACAAAAGCTATCTGATCAATCTGGCACACGTAGATGGAATCCAGGATAAATGTGCTATGGTAAAGGGCGAGAGCTTACAGCTAAGCCGTCCGCGTCAGAATGCATTTCTCCAGGATCTTACCAAATATTGGGGAGAAAATTAATATGTTACCATTATCCATATCTCCGAATATACCAAGAATTTATACTGCAATTGCAGAATGGCTTTCCTGTATGATCTGTCTCCTGGAAGTTAAGCATCGCGTAAATACCAGGCGCTTCATACTTATTTCTGCAGGCGTCTTATTTTTGCAGTCCATTTTCCTTTATCTTACTCCCGGGCTGGACAATTTACTGTGGATCTTATGTATGGCAGCTGCAGGACTTATGATGTATGCTTTTATTTATCTGTGTGCAGATGTGAACTGGAAGGATGCCGCCTATTACACCATACGCGCTTTTGTAATTGCAGAGTTTGCAGCTTCTTTTGAATGGCAGATTGATCTGTTCTTCCATGAAAGCTCTTCACTTACTCCTGTACCGACGGGAAGCAGTATTCTGATCCTGGTTGTTTGCTATGCCATCTTATTTGGAATATGCGAGCGTCTGTACCGACGCTACCAGTCAAAAAGAACAGTCTCTGAATATTACAGGCAGAGAGCTGGCCTCTTATGCCATCATCGGACTGGCTGTTTTCTGTATGAGCAATTTCGGGTTCGTTGCTCCTGATCTTCCTTTTTATGGAAATTACTCTGACCAGATTTATAACGTAAGAACCCTGGTGGATCTGGGAGGCGTTGCCATTATGTATGCTTACCATGTGCAGCGTATGGATCTTCGCGTGCGTTATGAGCTGGAAAGTGTCCAGAATCTTCTTCACAATCAGTATGCCCAGTATAAACAGGCCAGGGAAGCAGTGGAACTGATCAATTACAAGTACCACGACCTGAAGCATCACATTATCGCCCTGCGTGCCGAACAAAATATGGACAAACGAAATGCTTATCTGAATCAGATGGAAGAAGAGCTGAAGAATTACGAGGCACAGAATAAAACCGGAAATAACGTGCTGGATGTTATGCTTACTTTGAAGACACTGTATTGCCAAAAGCATGGAGTTACCATGACCAGCGTTATTGATGGTACATTTTTGATTTTATGAATGCGATGGATATCAGTTCTATTTTTGGAAATGCGCTGGACAATGCTATAGAATGCGAGCTGAAGATTCCAGATAAAGAGAAAAGGCTGATCCATATTAATGCGCATGCCAGAAAGAACTTCCTGATTATTCTGTTCGATAATTATTATGAAGGGGATATGAAGCTGGGGAACGGGCTTCCGGAAACTACCAAAAAGGATGCGCAATTCCATGGGTATGGACTGAAAAGTGTGCAGTATACTGCTCAGAAATATGGCGGCGCGGTGGATGTGAGCGCCAATGATCATTGGTTTCATTTGAAGATTTTGATTCCAATGCCGGCGCAGACGGAGACGGCGAAGGCGGGTTCGGACGGAGCTGCTGAAACAGTGAACACAGTTGCTGCGACTGCAGCCACAGAGACAACGAAAGCTGCTGCAAATACAGCCAGGGAAAAAAAATAACAATACTGCAATATAACAATACAGCCAGAAAGCACTTCTATTTTTGAAGAGATTTCTGGCTGTAGTTTTTTGTGAACAAATTTTGCTGCTTGTCTTTCGTCTACTTTGATATCTTTAAGTTTGGTCTGTTTTATTATCTTGAAAACCCCACCTGTGGGAAATTGGCTTCATTATTTCCTACAGCACAAATCCTGCGGCACTTTTTGCCTTGTGCGTGAATATCCAGACAACAGTCTGCCACATGCTCCTGGTTTAAATCCAGGGAATAATTCACCTTCATATCAAGGCGGCTGTCGCTCTCTTTCAGTTCCAGATTGGTAGCGGAAATGCCCATTTCCAGGGTTCCAAAAGAAGTCGTGTAGAACGCCATGTTGCGCTTGCCCTGTTCAAATACCATGTGGGTATTTACCTGGCCCTTCTTGCGAACTTCCATTCCTTTCGGGGAAATCTTGATATAATTTACTGTGGGATCTCCGTGATCCTCCAGCATTTCCTCATAACGAAGATAGTGGCTGCCATTGCGGAAATAATACTCTCCCGGAACCACGATCTCAATCGGCTCATCCCCTTCCGGGGCATCCATCATATGTAAACCTTTTTACATGAATTAAAACTTCTTTTTCCATGATTTTCTATCCATTTCTTTCTAACAGTGCAATCTGAATTGAATTCAGATTCGTTTTCTTTTGTATAATTACCTAAGCTTCTGCTAATAGTATTGATTCAGGTTCTACATGTAGCTGTCAATATTTTTCAATATCAATCTTCTGTGTTTTCTCTACATCGAACGGCAGAATTGAGTTCGCAAAACCTTTGAATTTCTCCGCTAAATCGCTTACATAAAAGCGATATGGGAAATCGGACTGGCCCTGGCCTGTACTCTGCATATTCTGCTCCTTCAGAAGCTTTCCAAGCTCAAGAGCTGTCTCATATGCCGGATTCACCAGCTGAACACCCTCCCCATGATCTGTCCAATAGTGGAACGAAGCAGAGGATAATGGGTACATCCAAGAATCAGTGTATCAATACCCTTTTCCTGATCTTTCAGATATCTGCTGGCAACCTCCACTGTCACTGGATCGTGTGTCCATCCCTCTTCTACAAGAGGAACAAACAAGGGACAGGGCTTGCCGATTACCGTAATCTCCGGGTCAATCTGCTTCAGAACCTTGGCATGAGTTCCGCTTTCAATGGTGCCCTCTGTGGCAATGACACCTACACGCTTGTTTCTGGTAACCTGCGCAGCTACCTTCGCACCAGCTTCGATCACACCTAAAATAGGAATATCAAATTCTTCCCTCACTGCATCCAGGGCAAATGCGCTTGCTGTATTACATGCAATCACAATCGCCTTTACCTGCTGCTGCTGAAGAAAACGGATGATCTGGCGGGAATAGCGAATAACAGTCTCTTTGGATTTGCTTCCATATGGAACACGGGCGGTGTCCCCGAAATATACGATTTTTTCTGACGGAAGATTCCGCATGATCTCGCGGGCAACAGTCAGTCCGCCGATACCGGAATCAAATACGCCTACAGGGGCGTCTCGGTCTATCTTCATTCATCTATCTCCAAATTCTATATTTCTTCCATTCTGTTCCCCATTTTAACACCAAAGCACCGGGCTTGCAAGTATTTGTAAGCCCGGCACTAAAGCATGTTTGTAAAAGCCTTTCTGCAAGATGTGCGTCACAATTTGTGGGAGATTTTGCCTGGATGAGGGCGTCGTAGTGGGCTACGACAACCGAATTCGGGTGAAATATACCGCAAAGTGGGGCGTGCAGATTGCCAGACAAAATTTAGCAATAGCATCATCACTTTACCAGATTCTGGAAAGTCTCCATAATCCAGAAATGAATTCTCGGCTTTGCTACTTCTTTCTCATTCTCATCTGGATTCTCCATAAAAACAGAACTGGGGATAAATGGTTTCCCCACCAGGCGAGAAGCTCCGGGCTTTGCTTTTCATTTCCTATCACTGGGAAAATTAGTGAAGCAGACAAAATGGCAACGAATACATGATATTTTATTTTTCTTAAATACAACATAGGAATACCCCAAAATAAATTCTGCGATTGCGTTGCTTAGAGCATGTTTGAAAAAAGCTCTAATACCGCAATCGCTTATTAACAGGAGTATTCCCGGGATTCTGTGTCTGTATTCAAACTTTTAAAACACTACTTCCAATTCTTCCCCTTGAATTATCAGATCTGGTAATGCGGGAAGGGCGCCGCGGTCGTACATTTCGTGGTAAAGCTCTCGCAGGGTGACAGCCTGGCTTGGGCTGCCGTCTGGGTTATTTTCCAGAAGTCCCAGAAGGTATTCTCCCAGGGATGTTTCCTGGGGACTGCCCCAGCCTACCGCCTCCGCCGCATTGCTGCTACGGAAAACATATACATTTTCTCCTATGGTGGGCTCCTGTTTCAGGTATTCCAGCACCTGTTCCCAGCGCCCGCCATCCAGAAGAGACTGCCCCAGTACCAGAATTTCAAGATGTCCCATGTCTAGATATTTCTCCTGGGTGCGGCTGTAAAGCTGCTCTATCTCCTGAAAGGAATCTCCACTAACTGAAGGCGCTGCATTTCCCTGGTCTTCTCCGTTTTTCTCCTGTCCGGTTGCTTTTGGCAAATCGGGCACGCCATAGGTCAGCTGAAATTTTCTATCTTCTATATCCGCGCCAAGAGCCAGCGGATACATCCGCTTCTCCGGCTCCACGCCGCCGCAGCCCGACAACGTAAAAAGCGATATCCCCAATATAATTACAACTACGCTGCACCTTCTTACATAATTACCTAAGTTTAATCCCTCTGCTGCTTTTCTCTGCCGAGCTATGTTAATCGAATTTTTTCCCCATCCTGCTCTATTTCTTTTTTTTAAGATTACTGGGCTCTGCTTTTTTCTTCCACCGCTTTTTCCCATTATAAAAAAAGATGATCTGAATAATTAACATCCCTGGTACAAAAATGCAGCCCAAGTACATTTCAAAATAATCACGGATTCTAATGCCGCGAACTTCAGTCACCATGACAACGAAAACCAGCAAACCTATCCACACCCGCCCGGTCCCAAGCCCGGTCTTTTCCACAATTAAATGGCCGTAATGCAGAAAACTTCCCACAGAGAACAAAAGACTGTACAGCAGAAATCCCATCCAAAGTACATCGAACCGCGCCAACACATTTCCTGGTAGGTCCGCGCCTGCAAGCAACGGCAAAATGGGGTAATTTTCATATCGCAGCCGTCCCCAGCCAAAGACTGCCGGCAGTAGCAGCTCCGCGAGAATCAGCAGTACCCCCAGCGTAACCACCGCCAGGGCCACCGTTTTTCCGATGCTGCCCACATATCGAATCTCGCTCCGGTAACTTATATTTTTTTTCTCTTGCAGCCTTCTCATTTTCTGCTCTGTCCACTTCTCTCGCAGCCTTGCCTTCTTCTATAACATTTAAATTTCTCGTTTCTCTTACAATCCTTACATTTTCCGTGCTCTTCTTCCTGTCTACATGCTCCAGCAAAAATGGCAAAAGTCCCAGTCCGGAAAATGCGCAGATCACGTAATATCCGCTCTGCAGAATCCTTCTCCCGGAAAATTCAGAGTTCCACAGCATTTCCTGGAAATACTCCCATCTTCCCTGTCCGGCTGACAAAAAGCAGCATCAGCACAACCGCCACAAGCACCAGTCCGCCTGATACCTCTCCAATCCGCCCTCTGCGCTGGATTCCCCGGTGAGTACCAAGACTGCACACGATCAGCGCAATCACACACAGCCACACTTTCTGCACTCCCGTACCAAGACTTACGGATACAATCTCTCCCAGAAGATCCAGCAGAAACGCCGCTCCCAAAATGCAGTAAACAAGATAAAAAAATCCCCATCAGCCGCCCCAAAATTTTCCCCGCAGTTTTACACGGATTGGCGAAAGCATAGCCCAGCCGAATAAGAAAAATTACATAAAACAAAAAATACCGCAACCGCCAGCAAAGTTCCAGTCAATCCGCTAAGGCCCTGATTCCGCCTCCCACGGAAAAGGCAAAGCAAAATGGCGCAATGAAGGCGATCACGATCTGCCGATAAAGCTGCCGCTGTGAAATCCGGTTATTCTCTGCAAATTTCATTCACTCTCGCCTCCGTTCTTACCAACCTTGCTTCTTTCTTTCGGATCTTTTTGACTTCCCGAATTATGTGTTTCCTCTACTTCATTCTTTCGTAGCTTTTCTTTTTTCCCAATTTCCAGAACCTTCTTCTGACTCATTCTGTCCCTCTTCTTCCTTCGCAGATCTCGTCCTCCGCAGCCGCACACTTTCATCCTCTTTGGCATACATCGGCCTTTTCCACCTTTTCCGAAAAGGCACCCTCAGGATTCCTGTTCCCGTCCTGTTTTCCCTCTTATATTTCACAAAGGGAACCAGATAGGGCACCCCTGAAACTGAGAAGTCCCGCCAGATGAGACACTGTCAGATACACCCCGATCACAATTCCAAAAATCCCCAGATATCCCCCCCAGGAACAAAAAGAAATATTTCAAAAGCCGAAAAGCCGACGCAAACTCCTCATTTGGAATCGCCAGCGAGCCAAGAGCTGTGATTGCCACCACCATAACCACAATGGGGCTGACCAGATTTGCCTCCACAGCTGCAGATCCCACGATCAGGCCGCCTACAATTCCCATTGCATTTCCCAGTGCTCCCGGAATCCGCACTCCTGCTTCCCGGATCAGTTCAAATGACAGTTCCAGAAGTACCAGCTCCGCAATACTGGAAAAAGGCACCCTTCCCTGGCCTGGGCAAAAGACAGAATCATATTCGTAGGCAAAATCTGTGTGTGAAACCGGATCACCGCCAGATAAAGCCCGGGAAGCAAGGTTGCCGCCGCCAGTGCCACATACCGCAGTGCCCGGAGAAAGGACGCCATCTCAAACCGATTGTACCAGTCTTCGCTGCTTTCCATAAAACTGTTAAATACGCCCGGAAGAACCAGCGCAGAAGGCGAGTTGTCACACAACAGCACCACTTTTCCATTCAGGATTTCCTTGGATGCGTCCGGCCGCTCCGTAGTCTGATACTGGGGAAAAGGGGAAAACCAGGAATCCTCTGTCAGCTGTTCCAGCATTCCGCTATCCAGAATCCCGTCAATCCGAAATGCTTCCAGCCGTTCCTTCACCTGCTCCAGAAATTCCTCCCGCACCAGATCTTCCATATAGACCATCTGCACCAATGTATGGGAACGTTCCCCTATATAAAATTCCACCACCTTCAATCGGGTATCCCGAAGACGTTTCCTGAATCAGGGCGGAATTGGTTTTGACGGAATCGGAAAAGCCCTCTTTGGAACCACGAAGCACCTTTTCCATTTCCACTTCCGTAACACCCATGCTGGGGTATCCGGCGCTGGAAATTTTCATTGCCTGGTCAAAGCCATCCATAAAGAACACAGCATCTCCAGAAAGTACCCCCGGTGAACACCTGCTCCATATCCGTCAGCTTTTTCACATCTGCAATTCCCAGACTGTTATATTCCACAAATTCCTGAATCTGCGCCGGCGAAATCTCCCAGAAGTGCCCGATCATTTTTCCAAGTGCGGAATCCTCCAGCATCATATTGGAAGTCGCCACCTCAATGTAAACCATCAGGCAGTCCACCTTGCGCTCCTCGCCGAGGCGCATCCGCCTGATCTGAATATCCCCCGCAGTCCTGCAGGCGCTCCCTGACATGCTTCTCATTTACACGAATGTCCTTTGAAATCATAACAATATTATCATTTTTGTTCATTTAAATCACCATATATAATTTCATAGTACACTGAAAATTAAGTATCTGTCATATTGACACAGGACGATTTTTTCATGCATACAAGATAAACTAAGAATGTGTTACAGCGACTACGACAATCTACATAGCCGTAATATATGGATATCCTGCAAGTCATTATGGTAATTTCCTAATATTTGCTGTACTACAATAAAAAAAAAAAAGACACCAGGTATCTCTCCCAGTGTCTCCCAATTCTAAAATTCTATTCATTCTTCCGCTCTGATTGCCTGGATGATTCCCCATCCTCTGGTTCTCCAGGTGCTCGAAGGACAACTCCTGCGCCTTCTTCACATCCCGGTTGCGGATTGCATCGGTAATCTCCTCATGCTCCTTCACCAGACGGTTTCTCGCCTCATCTTCTTTTTTAGATACTCCACACGGTACCGATAAATCTGCTCTCTCAGATTATTCAGCACCTGCATCAGACGCTTATTATCTGCTGCCCGGTAAATAGCCTCGTGGAAATTCACATCCGCTTCGGCCATCTTCACCAGATCACCTTCGGCTGTGCTCTTCTGGAAATCCTGTGCTGCCAGTTCCAGTTCCCGCACATCCTCGTCTGTCATATTGGCGCAGGCCTTCTCAATAGCCATATTTTCCAGAGTGATTCTTACCTCCAGAACATCGTTCAGATCCTTCTCCGTAATGTTGGCAACCTGGGCACCTCTTCTTGGGATCATCACCACCAGGCCCTCAAGCTCCAGCTTACGCATTGCCTCCCTGATAGGGGTTCTGCTCACACCAACTTCTCAGCCAGGGCGATCTCCATCAATCTCTCGCCCGGTTTCAGCTCCCCTTTCAGGATTGCCTGGCGAAGTGTGTTAAAAACAACCTCGCGCAATGGAAGATACTCATCCATATGCACTGTGAAATCACTTGTCATTCGTATTTCCTCCTAAAAGACTTCCGTCGCAAAAACAGTCTTAGCCAGCTTGCTTTCCCTAAGTACTGCTGCCGCCTGTTCCATCTTCTCTCTGCTGTCAAAAATTCCAAAAACGGTAGGGCCGCTTCCGCTCATCATTGCCTTGCGGGCTCCGTGATTCTCCATCAGATCCTTGATCTCACGGATAACCGGATATTTCCCGATGATCCCCGTTTCGAATACATTTCCCATTCTGGAAATCATTCCATCCAGATCACCTTCACGGATGGCAGTTACCATCCCGTCAATATCCGGATGCACTACGGCAGGATCATCTAGCTTCAGATTCTCGTAAGCTGTTTTAGTGGAAACATTTACCCTGGCTTGCCTACCAGGACATAACACTGAGGAACTCTTGGAAGCCTGGTCAGCTTTTCACCGATTCCCTCTGCAAGAGCAGTTCCCCGCATTACGCAGTATGGCACATCTGCTCCCTACCTTCACAGCGCGCTTCATCAGATCTTCCTCAGAAAGGCCGAGACCAAAAAAGCCGGTTCACTCCCCACGAAAGCTGCTGCCGCATCAGAGCTTCCCCAGCCATACCGGCTGCCACCGGAATGAATTTCTCCAGATTCATCGTCAGTCCCTCTTCAATATGAAATTCATCCATCAGCATTTTGGCGGCTTTATAGACAAGATTCCTTTCATCTGTGGGAACATACGGGATATTGGTGGTAAGCGTAATTCCCGGCTCTGCCTTTTTCTCATTTCAAGCACATCATACATCTGAATGGTCTGCATGATCATTCGTACCTCATGATAGCCGTCAGCGCGCTTCCCAACTACATCAAGTCCCAGATTTATTTTCGCCAGTGCACGTAACCGCATAATTCCCCTCCGCTTTTGTACTTTGTATACAATCTCTTACTTTTCTTATTGTAAAATATTTTTGTATTTTTTTTCAATACATATGCGGAGGATTTTTGTTGGGGAAATTTATCATTACGCTCTGAAACGTTTGAAAAACAGGCTATCCTTCCACTTTTTCACCAGCAGAAGCGGCATTCCCTGGTGTTACCTGGTCGCTTTCCAGCTCGTTTAATGTGCAGATTTCCTCCACCGTTGTATAAAAATGCTTTTGCAATATCCCACATAGTGTCCCCGCTTTTTACCACATAAACCGTGATTCCAGGCATTGCCTGATTTTCTGCATGTCAAGGGGCTGCTCCTCTACCTTGCTGATGATCATCCTCTTTTCACACTGAAGCACCAGCACATTCAGGCTGATCACGGCTTTCACTTCGATTTCATTGCTGTCGATCATGGAGGTGGACAACTGCTCCAGATCTGCCTGCAGGAAAAAGGTGCTGTCCTCAGTGATTCCGTTTGCCTCTATCACATGGGAAAATGGCAGCATGCCGTCAACGGAATAGAATGGCATCTCATCATTTCCTGTGATGTAAAGTATTTTCAGGAATACCACGCCTTCCGCCTGGATTCCATTTTCCACCACCTTTGTCTTTTTCCACTTTGACTCTGCCCTGACTGTGGCAGATCTGCAGGATTTTTCCCTTGGCTTTCTTTCAACTCGATTCGGTCAGAAACACGGCACTTGGAATCATTTCGCACCAGCAGGCTTTCCAGGCATTCCTCTTTTCCCTGTAAAATACACTCCTTCAGCGGAGAATATACGTCCAGGACCAGGTCGTGCTCTTCTTCCCGGTAAAGCTTCATATCCAGTTCCAGAACCACATCTACAGAAAGAACCCGCTCTTCCCCATCTGCGTCCGGCTTCACCTCTATGCTCTGGTGCATAACGGAAACCGCAATGTTGGGAATCATGTCAGCCGTGCAGCCTGTGCAGTCCAGCTCTGTGTTAAATGGCAGCGCATACTCTGCCCACTGAAGGGGATTTTCCTCATCCTCGCCGGAATAGAGGACGGAAACTGCCAGCTCACCCCTGGCTTTTTATCATGTTGTCTTCCAGTCTCAGGTCAAGCCCCGCACCTCAATGGTGTTCCACAAAAAGCATATCGATATTAGGCTTGTTTGAAGCCAGGGTCACCTCATCCTTGATGCGCAGGGTATCCTTTTTATGTACCATCAGGCTCATCAGCTGTACCTTTTTTTTTTTCACGGAAATGCCATCCTCACTGATTTCTACCGGAAGCTGGATGCCTGTCATCTCATCTACCACTGCGTAAAAGGTGACGATTGCCTTGATATTCAGTTTTCTGGAATGGATCATGTGCACGCTGAGATCTTCAATCTCCCACTTCAGGCACATTTTGTCACCGCCTGCAATTCCTTCCAGGTTCAGGGTCTCATCAAAGGGGAAGCTTTGCCGCCAGGCTGCAGACTTTCTGGTCCTCTTCCCCACATAGAGCACATCCGCGTTCAGGTTTCCGCTGATAAAAAGCCTTTTCCTTCGCTAAGGCGCACCTCGTCCATTACAATATCACCTTTGCTTTGGATCAGCCTGCCCACATCCGGCTTTGCGTCCGGCACATTGTAATCCGCGTCAAAGGTTACCTGGCTGGTTGCCCGGCTTTTTACATGAAGCATCTGTACACTTTCTTTTTCTTAATTCCACTGCTCTCCACTCCTTTTGATTGATTAAAATTTCCCATATAAACTTTTGCGATCTGTCAAAAAAAGCCTCCCCAGGATATCTTCTACTCAAAAAATCACAGGTTCCTTCCCTGTAAGCCATCTTTACCACAATATAAGGATAAGACGGCGGACTTAAGGTAATTTTGGTATCTGATGGTCCGATTAGTTTTGTTTTGAAAAAATGGCCTGGGAAGTCACCCCCAGTTCTTCCACCTGAATACTGTAGCCTCCGCTCATCTGCTGTCCATAGCCTTTTATCAGAAACAGCTCCTTTTCGCTTTGATAGGTCATCTGAAATTCTTTTCCTTCTTTTTTCCTCAATCAGGGCCGTCAGTTCTGCGGGCAGATTTTCCTGTTTTACAATGGAATATTCCAGAGGCTTTCGCGGCTCTTCCTCGATCTTAATAAAACGGCATCCTCCAAGAAAAAGCAGCGACCATAGAATCAGCCCCAGAACTGCTGCTGTTTTTTTTCATCCGGTCACCTCAGTCTCCCCTGTTACTGCTTTGTTGCTCACAGCAACCTCCATTTATTTTATTCTATGTGGAATAAAAAGATTTATTGCAAGAATTTTTCAAATTACATATAATAGACGTAAACACCGTGCAGCAGAGCGTGCTCTAAAAGGCTCTGGCACAGAATACAGAAAGGGAAATATCATATGATTCGTTTTATTTTATGCGTGATCGTCGTGGTTGGATTCCTGATTCTTTCCATTCCCATCCTTCTGGTAGAGTGGATCATTGGAAAATTCAATCCTATGGCGAAAGAAATCAGTTCTCTTCGGATTGTCCAGGCTGTTTTTCGGTTCATCCTGTGGGTGGCAGGTGTGAAGCTGACGGTTATCGGAGAAGAAAATGTGCCAACGGACACCCGGTTCTTTACATTGGAAATCATCGAAGCTTTTTCGATGTACCAATTACTTACCCCCGCTGTCCCATCCGCACAGGCTACATAGCCAAGAAAGAGATGGAAAAGGTGCCGTTGCTTTCCACATGGATGAAGCGTCTCCACTGCCTGTTCCTTGACCGCAAGGATATTAAGCAGGGACTAAAGACTATTCTCGCGGCTATTGAGAAGGTGAAATCCGGAATTTCCATCTGTATTTTCCCGGAAGGAACCCGAAACAAAATAAAGATGAGCTGGACATGCTTCCCTTCCATGAAGGAAGCTTCAAGATTGCCACCAAGACAAACTGTCCGATTATCCCAATGGCCATCAGCGGTTCCGCCGACATCTGGGAAAGCCATTTCCCAAGGATCAAGAAGACCCATGTCATTCTTGAATACGGCAAACCAATCTACGTAGACCAGCTGGAAAAAGAAG
>VOFC01000690.1_pt1 | contig 24241 bp, 47 predicted proteins | sample 5384161 | NCBI WGS metagenome assembly VOFC01 (sample SAMN12384722, study PRJNA508395) | human gut metagenome | isolation source: healthy gut B | host: Homo sapiens | reverse complement strand
GACAGCAGGCAGCACAGAAGGTACACCACCAGTATCACCAAGGCGATGAGAATGCCTGCGACCAGGTAAACGGGATCCCGGTGTAGTCATAGAATACCCGGGCGTAAATCGCTACCAGATATGAGATAAAGCATGAAAACAAAAATAGGTGTCTGAGCCCAGCAGAGCGAAAAGAACATTGACAGCGGACAGGGCCAGCAGGATCCATAGATTGGTGCGAGCGGTCTTATAGGCGGCAAGAGGGCTGTTCTTTTTCATGTTATTTCTCCTTGTTTCTTTTTATTTTAGGGGGGACGGAGGGACGGATTGCCACACCAGGGACATCGGTCAGACAGGGCTATTACAGGGTATGGCACTTTGCACGGGCGGGCTCACAGAAGCTTTCCGGCCAGGCGGCCGCTGGACCAGGCCCACTGGAGGTTATAGCCGCCGCAATCGCCGTCTATGTCCAGCGGCTCGCCGCAGGCGTAAAGGCCCGGCACCAGCCGGCTTTGCAGGGTGCGGGGATCAAATTCCGAGGTGTCCAGCCGCCGGCAGTGACCTGGGCCTGGTCAAAGCCGCAGGTGCCGGTGATGGGAAGGGCAAAATGGGTGGCCTGCCTTGCAATGCGCCGCAGGTCGTCCCGAGTGAGCCCGGCCGCCCTTTGATTGGTAAAACCGGGGGATTTGCAGATCATCTGTCCCAGACGGGTGTGGCAGGAGCCGGTAAGGAGGGTAGAGGCCTCGTGGGCGGCCATGGCCGCCTGCCGCTGGGAGAGCCAGTGGAGCACCTCCGCCTCCTCCCAATCGGGGAAGAAATTGAGCAGGCAGGTGAGATCGCTTCCGCCGGCGGAAACGCTGCGGGAGAGGTCGAAGATGGCGGGGCCGCTGACGCCGTACTCGGTGAAAAGCACCTCGCCGCTATTGCGGGCCAGCACCTGGCTGCCCCGGCAGATGGAAATGCCGCACTGGGCCTTCACGCCCTTCAGGGCCCGGGGGTAGGTGGGATCGGTTTTCAGCTGTACAAAGAGAGGGGTAGAGAGCCGTGCGGTGGTGGCCCAGGCCCTTGGCCAGGCGATACCCGTCCAGGACGCCGCCTACCTTGCTGCCGGCGGCGCCGCCGGCAGCCAAAATAAGGCACCGGGCGGAAAAGGTATCTGTCTCCGTTTTTACGGAAAAGCCCTCCGGCATTTTCGGACGGCCGTGACCGTCTGGCCGGTTTGCAGGTCGATCTCCGGGCGCTCCAGGGCATAGCGCAGAACGTCCAGCACGCTGCCGGCCATGTTGCTCATGGGATAGATCCGGCCGCTGGCCTCCGACACGGTCAAAAGGCCCAGGGAGGCAAAAATACTGCAGCGTTTCGCCCACATCAAACTGCGACAGGGCAAAATCGCAGAAGCCGGCCCCGCCATGGTAGTGTGCGGGGGGATACATGATAATTGCTGAGATTGCAGCGGCCGTTGCCGGTGGCAAGCAGCTTGCGCCCTACGCGGCTCTGCCGCTCCAGCAGCAGGACGCGGTGGCCGTTTTCGGCCGCCGTCAAGGCCGCCAGCATCCCGGCGGCACCGCCGCCGATGACACATACGTTCATGACTCCGCCTCCAATCGCCGCCGGGTGAGGTAGCCCTCCAGCATGAGGCTGGCCGCCACCGCGTCCACGATCTTCTTGCGCTGCCTGCCGTTTTTGCCGCCGGCGAACAAGATGGCGTGGGCCTCCACGGTGCTGCGGCGCTCATCCCAAAAGCACAAGAGGCAGGCCCGTGGCATCCCTGAAATTTCCCCAGGGCGGCGCGCACTTTTCCGCCCGGGGCCCAGGGTGCCGTCCATATTCTTGGGGTAGCCCAGCACCAGGCGCTCCACCCCGTGCTCGGCGATGAGGGACTGGATTTGGGACACCACCTCCTCCTGGCGGCGGGAGTTTATGACTGTGGTGAAGCCTGCCAGGGTCTCCAGACGGTCAGAGATGGCGATGCCTGTGGGGCGTCGCCATAGTCAATGGCCATAATTTTCATGGATCGATCCTTTCAAAAGTCGCTATGAGGCGGATTTTTTTCTTTATCATCAGCGTGTCGAAAAAGTTTTTGCCCCGCATCTGACTAAGTTTTTGAAACTCTGAAAAAGTTTCAAAAACGATTGATTTCAATGGCGAGGACACCCTCTTGGGCTTCCCTCACACACCCTTCCTTACCGCTTTCACAAACATACCGCTTTATCGGCAGCTTCATCATACCACCCATTGGGGGCATGGCAACAATTCTGCTGATTTTTCTGCAAAAAAATGCGGAATTTTTGCAAAAAACAGGTGACCCATGGAAAAAGCGTGATAGAATAAACATTACCTGTGAGTAGGGCTTTTCTTTTTGCGCGCTTTTCGCTTCGGCGCCGGGAGAGGAGGCCCGCAGACCAGGGAGGCAAACGGCTGTGCCGGACAGGTCAGCCAATCTAATAAGGAGGTGCCGTTAGATGCGCGTGAAGATTACTTTGAGATGCAACGAGTGCAAGCAGAGAAACTACAACACGATGAAGAACAAGAAGAACAGTCCCTGATCGTCTCGAGATGAACAAGTATTGCCCCTTCTGCAGAAAGCATACGGTTCACACCGAAACCAAGTGATTGGATGAAAAGAAAGGTTGTGTAACGATGGCAGAGGTTAACAAGGCGAAGAAAGATCGCGGCAAGTGGTTCCGCGAGATGAGAAGCGAGCTGAAAAAGGTCGTTTGGCCCGATGGCAAGACGACGGCGAAGAACACCGGCACGGTGATCCTGTGCTTCTGGGCGTGGGCGTGTTCATTTGGGTGTTTGACGCAGTGGCCGTTTTGGCTGTAAATACCCTGGTCGGCCTGTTCGCAGCTTAAGGAGGTTTATCATGGCTGATAACGCAAAATGGTATGTGCTCCACACCTATTCCGGCTATGAAAACGCCGTAAAGGCCGTCCATTGAAAAGTCAGTGACTAACCGCGGCCTGGAGGATATGATCCACAAGATGGAGATCCCCCCATGGAGACCGTGACCGAGGTCACCGGGCAGGCGTTATGAAGGAAGTGGAGCGAAAGGTATTCCCCGGTTATGTACTGATTAAAATGGTGCTGACCGATGATACCTGGCATTTGGTCCGCAACATCCGCGGGGCGTCACCGGTTTCGTGGGCTCTGGCCAACAAGGCCATCCCCCCTCACCGACGAGGAGATCGCCGCGTTGGGCGTGGAAAAGCACGAGATCGATGGTGTGTACCATGTGGGCGATACCGTGAAGATCACGGAGGGTCCCCTGGCCAGCTTCACGGGCACCGTGGAGGAGATCGAACCCGAGAAGAACAAGGTCCGGGTGGTGGTTTCCATGTCTGGCAGAGAGACCCCAGTGGAGCTGGAGCTCGACCAGGTGGAGGTCCTGCCCTGAGGGCGCAGCCGTTGAGCTCTGCGCACAGGCCGCCCCGGGACATGACCACTCCGGCGCAAGTGGGAGAGGTTACGCATGGGCGTCTCGAAGAGCGGCATTAGGCCCGTCGCTACCGCTCCCACATTATAAAAAAGGAGGTGCCTGTTAAATGGCACAGAAAGTCGTTGGTTATGTAAAGCTGCAGATCCCTGCAGGCAAGGCGACTCCCGCCCCCCGTCGGCCCCGCCCTGGGCCAGCACGGTGTGAACATCGCTCAGTTCACCAAGGAGTTCAATGAGCGGACCAAGAACGATATCGGCATCATTATCCCCGTTGTGATCACTGTGTACGCCGACCGTTCCTTCTCCTTCATCACCAAGACGCCCCCCGCGGCCGTCCTGATCAAGAAGGAGTGCAACATCGAGTCCGGCTCCGGTGTGCCCAACAAGACCAAGGTCGCCACCATCAGCAAGGAGGACCATTCAGAAGATTGCCGAGACGAAGATGCCCGACCTGAATGCTGCTTCCCTGGAAGCCGCTATGAGCATGATCGCTGGCACTGCACGCAGCATGGGCGTTATCGTTGGCGAATAAGGAGGTAACTAAGAACCATGTGTTTAGAGGTAAGAAATATCAGGAGAGCGCCAAGCAGATCGATAAGGCCGTCGCTGTATGACCTGCCGAGGCCATGGATCTGATCGTCAAGACCGCTTCCGCTAAGTTTGATGAGACTGTTGGGCTGCATGTGAAGCTGGGTGTCGACTCCCGTCATGCGGATCAGCAGGTCCGCGGTGCCATCGTGCTGCCCAACGGCACCGGCAAGTCCGTGCGCGTCCTGGTGTTCGCCAAGGGCGACAAGGCCGAGGCTGCCAAGGCCGCCGGCGCCGATTATGTGGGCGACATGGACCTGGTGGAAAAGATCCAGAAGGAAAACTGGTTCGACTTCGATGTGGTGGTCGCTAGTCCCGATATGATGGGTGTTGTAGGTCGTCTGGGTAAGGTCCTGGGCCCCAAGGGTTTGATGCCCTCTCCCAAGTCTGGCACTGTGACTCCCGACGCTGCCAAGGCTGTTCACCGGGGGAAGGCCGGTAAGGTGGAGTATCGTTTGGACAAGACCAACATCATCCACTGCCCCATCGGCAAGGTCTCCTTCGGCGCGGACAAGCTGTTTGAGAACTACAGCGCTCTCATCGGCGCCATCATCAAGGCTAAGCCCGCCGCTTCCAAGGGCCAGTATATCAAGAGCTGCGTGTGTGCGTCCACCATGGGCCCCGGCGTGAAGATGAACGCCAACAAGCAGCTGTAATTTCCGCAGCACAAGATATTTAAGGCTTGACAATCGCGCAGGCTTTAGATATAATATATGATGCGTTCCAAAGACAGCAGGTGGACTTGTCCGTAAGTCCTGCCGAGGATGGCAAATCGATTTTGATTGCTTTACCCCGTCCTTGTGTCTTTTTGGCACAGGGACGGGTTTCCTTTTTTTGAACGCACCGACAATTCTCATGGAGGTGAAATCAAAGAATGCCCAACGCAAAGGTTCTGTCTGAAAAGCAGGCGATCGTAGCCGCTCTCACCGAGAAGATCCAGAATTCCGGCGCCGGTGTCATCGTGGACTACAAGGGCATCACCGTGGCAGAGGATACCGCTCTGCGCGCTGAGTGCCGCAAAAACGATGTGGAGTATTCCGTCATCAAGAACACCCTGCTGCGCTTTGCATTCAACAACTGCGGTCTCACCGAACTGGACGATCAGCTCAACGGTACCACTTCTCTGGCTATCGCTGCTGACCCCGTCGCTCCCGCTCGCGTGATCGCTGAGTTTGCAAAGAAGCTCAATGGCCGGTTCGAGATCAAGGGCGGTTCCTGGAGGGTAAGGTTGTCCCCATGGAGACCGTGAATGCTCTGGCATCCATCCCCGCACTGCCCGTGCTGCAGGCGCAGGTCCTGGGCACCATGCTGGCCCCCATTTCCGGCCTGGCTTGCGTGCTGAAGCAGATCGCCGAGAAGCAGGGTGCCCCTGCTGCCGAAGAGGCCGCTGCCGCTGCCGAGTAATTCGACCCCCACTGAATAAATTTAAAAAATTTTACAAATAGGAGGCTATCACAATGTCTGAGAAAGTTACTGCTATGATCGAAGAGATCAAGGGTTTGACCGTTCTGGAGCTGTCCGAGCTGGTGCACGCTCTGGAGGAGGAGTTCGGCGTTTCCGCCGCCGCTATGGCTGCTCCCGCCGCCGGCGCTGCTGCTCCCGCCGCTGAGGAGAAGACCGAGTTCGACGTGGTTCTGGCTGGCTTCGATGCCGCTCAGAAGATCAAGGTCATCAAGTCGTCCGCGAGATCACCGGTCTGGGCCTGGCCGAGGCCAAGAAGGCTGTTGAGGAGCTCCCACCACTCTGAAGGAAGCCCTGTCCAAGGACGATGCCGAGACCATGAAGAAGGATCTGGAGGCCGTTGGCGCCAAGGTCGAGCTGAAGTAATTTTTGACTCTGCTATCATAAATAGAATTGATGCCAGGGAGAGGCTCCGTAAGGAAGTCCTCTCCCTGGCTTTTGTTGTCAGCCGCCAAAGGGATTGCGGCTGCGCCACTTCGGATACAAAGGGCAGCCACCGAACCATGCCGGTGGCTGCCTTTTTTGTATCCAAAAGCCTTTTATATCCAAAATAGGAGTGGCGCAGCAGTAGCTGCGCCACTCCTATTAAAGAATATTTTTTCTAAAAGGTTTGCTTGCTGCTTGCACTATTTTGGCCGGCTCACTATCCTCCAGAAAGTGCTTTTTATTGTTTGATTGCCTTATCGCCTTACCTTGCCGCCAGGTACACAGCCGCCGCTGCCTGCAATAGAAATATCACCGGCAGGCCCATGCGAAAATACCAGTGCCTGGTTTTGTGGTGAAAGGCTGCTTATACACCAGCTGGATGTTGCTGTCCAGGCTGTCGCCGCCGGTCAGGTCCTTGACCCGGGCCAGCAGGAAGGGGTGGTCTCCTTGCCGTGTATGCCCTGGGCCTTGCACTCGGCTACAGCCTCATCGATGGCCTTGTTAATAACGGCGGGATCCATGGAATACTCCTCGGGAATGGGGTTCGTCACAAGCAGGCCGCCCTCCTGGCCCAGCACCTGCTTCACATGGAAGGCCTTGGCCAGATCCTGGGGGGTATCGATCTCGTAGTCCACGGCGAAGCCGGACTTGCGGGTATAGAAGGCGGGCAGCTCCTTGGTGCCGTAGCCGATAACAGTAACACCCTTTGGTCTCCAGATATTCCAGGGTCAGGCCCAGGTCCAAAATGGCCTTGGCACCGGCGCAAACCACCAGCACGGGGGTCTTAGCCAGCTCCTCCAGGTCGGCAGAGATGTCCATGGTAGTCTCGGCACCGCGGTGCACGCCGCCGATACCGCCGGTGGCGAAGACCTTGATGCCAGCCATGGCGGCGATCATCATGGTAGTGGTGACGGTGCAGGCGCCGTCCATGCCCTTGGCCACCAGCACGGGCAGATCCCGGCGGCTGGCCTTGGTGACGGCGTGGCCGCTCTTGCCCAGATAGTCGATCTCCTCGGGGGTCAGGCCCGCCTTCAGGCGGCCGCCGATGATGGCGATGGTGGCGGGCACGGCACCGCAGGAGCGGATGATCTCCCCACCTTCAGGGCCGTCTCCTTGTTCTGGGGATAGGGCATGCCGTGGGAGATGATGGTGCTCTCCAGAGCCACAACGGGCTTGCCCTCATCCAGGGCCTTCTTCACTTCGGGGCAATGTCCAGATAACGGTTCAGCATAATGAAATACCTCCTGTTTATTGATGTATAATGTAGTTGTTGAAACGGATTTACATGGCCTTCCAGCAGCGCATCCTCGCTCATGACGGCGCTGATGGTGTCGGCGCTGGCCATGGTGATGGTGGACGCGGCCCGGCCTGCCGGGCGGACTTTTCCAGGTCGCTGCCCTGGAGATAGGCCCAGGCCAGTGCCGCCATAAAGGCATCGCCGCAGCCGGTGGTGCTGACGATGCCTCCCTTCAGGGGCCGGCAGCTGCAAGCTCTGCCCCTGTGGTCGGCAGCAAAGACCCCATCGGCCCCCAGGGAGATGAACACCCGGTGCAGCCCTGTTTTCAGCAGGACATCCGCCGCTCGGTGCAGGCTCACATCGTCGGTAATTTTCACCCCGGACAGCAGCTCCGCCTCCAGGCGGTTGGGCTTGAGGGTGTGCAGCCTTCCCAGAACGGGTTGGAGCTTCTCGGCCTTAGCGGTGGAGACCGGAGTCTGCAAAGATAGGAGCTTTACAGTTCTCCGCCACCCAGGCAGATGCTCTCCGCCGGGAGGTTGGTGTCCAGCACCACCACCTGGCTGCCGTCCAGCAGTTGGCGGCGGCTGGCCAGCACCCGGGGTGAGATTCTCGTAAATGTCCATGTCGCGCCACGGCCAGCTGCATATCCCCCCGCTGGTCGTTGATGAAAAGATAGGTGGAGGTGTGACCGCCGGGGATCACCGGGGACTGGGAGATATCGATGCCCAGCTCGCCGCACACCGCCGCCAGCTTCTGGGCGTACACATCGTCGCCAAAGGCTGTCAGCAGCCGCACATCCAGCCCCATCAGGGCTCATGTTATGGGCGATGTTCCGGCCCACGCCGCCGGGGGCTCATGCGCACCCGGCCCGGGATTGGACTCCTTACCCACCAGGGTCTTATAGGGCCGGCCGCCGATGTCCATATTCATGCCGCCCACTACGGTGACATAGGGGCTGCGGGTCACAATATAGCCCTTTCCGGCGATGCAGCCCTTTTTCATCAGATTGGAGATGTGCACCGCCACGCTGGAGCGTGTGATGCCCGCCCGTCCGCCAGCTCCTGCTGGGAGATCATGGGGTCCGCCTCGATCCAGTTGAGGATCTGTCGTCTCACGCTGTGTCATGGCAGCACTCCTTTCATAAACAAATGCTTATAATCTAATCTTGCGTTTATATTTCTCACACTTATTCCTATTTGTCAGAGGAAATGTGTTGGCGCCAAATCAAAAAAAAGTGTTTATAATGGTACATGCTGTTAAAATCTACGATAAACAAAGGTGGATATTACTATGGAACGAATGAGAATCGCCGCCCTGTTTGCCGACAGGGAGAGCCTGGACGGCAAGGAAGTGGTGGTATGCGGCTGGGCCCGGACCATCCGGGACATGAAGACCTTCGGCTTCATCGAGCTCAACGACGGCTCCTGCTTCAAGAATCTGCAGGTGGTGCTGGACGCCTCTGTGCTGGATAATTATAAGGAAATCGCAGGTCAGAATGTAGGCGCGCGCTGGTGGTGCATGGCACTGTGGTGCTGACGCCGGAGGCCAAGCAGCCTCTGGAGGTAAAGGCCAGCCGCGTCGAGGTGGAGGGCAAGTCCGCTCCGGACTATCCCCTGCAGAAAAAGCGCCACAGCGTGGAGTTCCTGCGGACTATTCAGCATCTGCGTCCCCGCACCAACCTGTTCTCCGCCGCCTTCCGGGTGCGCTCGGTGGCGGCCCACGCCATCCACTGCTTCTTCCAGGACCGGGGCTTTGTCTATGTCCACACCCCCATCATCACCGCCTCCGATTGTGAGGGCGCAGGCGAGATGTTCCAGGTGACTACCCTGGATCTGGACAACGTGCCTCGGACTGAGGACGGCCAGGTGGATTACAGCAAGGATTTCTTCGGCAAGAAGACCAGCCTCACCGTGTCCGGCCAGCTCAATGCCGAGAACTTCGCCATGGCCTTTGGCGACGTGTACACCTTTGGCCCCACCTTCCGTGCAGAGAACTCCAACACCCAGCGCCACGCTGCCGAGTTCTGGATGATCGAGCCGGAGATGGCCTTCTGCGATCTGAACGGCGATATGGACGTGGCCGAGGCCATGATCAAGTATATTATCACCAGCGTGCTGAAAAAGTGCCCCAGGAAATTGAATTTTTCAACAGCTTCGTAGACAAGGGCCTCAAGGAGCGTCTGGAGCACGTGGCCGGCTCTGACTTCGGCCGCATGAGCTATACCGAGGCGGTGGAGATCCTCAAGCAGCACAACGACCGCTTCGACTTCAAGGTGGATTGGGGCACCGATCTGCAGACGGAGCACGAGCGGTTCCTGACAGAGGAGGTGTTCAAGCGGCCCGTGTTTGTGACGGATTATCCGGCGGAGATCAAGGCCTTCTATATGCGCATGAACGATGACGGAAAGACCGTGGCCGCGGCGGATTGCCTGGTACCCGGTATCGGTGAGATCGTGGGCGGCAGCCAGCGCGAGGAGCGGCTGGAGATGCTGGAAAAGCGCATTCGGGACCTGGGCATGAACCCGGAGGACTACTGGTGGTACTGCGACCTGCGGCGCTATGGCAGCTGCAAGCACGCAGGCTTCGGCCTGGGCTTTGAGCGGATGGTTATGTACCTCACGGGCGTGAGCAACATCCGGGACGTGGAGCTGCACCCCCGCACCGTGGGCAACGCGGATTTCTGATAAAGTTAATTGTTTTGAAAAGGGCCCTGCCGGATGGCAGGCCCCCAGGAAATATGGGGACGAGGGAGACGGATTGCGAAGCCTGAAAACGAATGTCGCTGGCATCGCAATGACATTTCCACAGTAGGTGCGGTGGGCGGGCTGTCGGGGACGCCGGCCCCTATGTCCACATCGCGCCACACGGTAGACGCAAAGATTTCCCCTGTCCCGCTAAGGCAGCACAAGCGCGGAGCGCATCGCGGGAGAGACGCAGAGGCTATACGAAAGCAAGGATTGAATTTGCACATTCCAATTCGCGGGGCTGAAAGATTTCGACACGACCCCGTTCCCCGCCCGCGGAAAGGATTCCAAACCTTGGTTTTGGCGGCGTTCTTTCCTCCCTTTCTTTCGCCGGGGAAAGAAAGGGAGCCACGGCCGGCATGACACATGATGTGAAATGCAATGGTTCTCGGCGGTGGGATGACCACACCCGCCACGCCCCCGGGCGGATTTTTTGCCCATCCTAAAATTTATACTGGAAATACGGCTTTGGATTTGCTATACTGTCTCTTATAGTGGGAAGAATTTTTTATCAGTCTAAAAAATAAACAACAGGAGTAAAAATGGAAAAACAAAAAAAACGCCGGGGCGACCGCCGGGATGGACGGCTGCTGCGGAATTGGATTCTCTGCATTTTATCACCGGCATCCTCTATCCCAACCGCTGCGACAACGAGGCCTACATCTCCTTGCGGGTGGACCTGACGGCCATAAACGAGTACCTGGCAAGGCTCAACGAGACGGAAACGGAGTTCCCCTACACCATGTTCCATATTGTGGTGGCGGCCCTCATCAAAACCATCACCCTGCGGCCCAAGCTGAACCGCTTCATAGTCAACAGCAATTTCTACCAGCGCAACGAGGTGTCCGCCGCCTTCGTGGTGAAAAAGCAGTTTTCCGACAAGGGTGCGGAGGCGCTGGCCTTCCTGCATAGCCGGGAGACGGATTTCTGCCTGCAGGATGTACACCAATACATCCGCAGCCAGGTGACGGAGTGCCGCAGCGAGAAGGTGGACTCCTCCACGGAGAGCATGGACATTCTCAACAAGCTCCCCCGCTGGCTGGGCAAGGCCGCCGTGAAGTTTATCATGTTTCTGGATAAGCACGGCTGGGTGCCCCAGGACATGATTGCAACCGATCCCTATTACAGCTCGGTGGTGCTGTCCAACCTGGGGTCCATCAAGCTCAAGTGCGGATACCACCATCTGACCAACTGGGGCACCTGCTCCCTGTTCTGCATCATCGGCGAAAAGGCTCTGCGGCCCTTCTTTGATGATCAGGGGGCAGGCTACCATGAGAGAGACGCTGGAGCTGGGATTGACCATTGATGAGCGTCTGGCCGATGGGTATTATTATTCCAAATCTGTCCGGCTCCTGAAATATCTGCTGGAGCATCCCTGGGGAGCTGGAAAAGCCTATGAAGGAGGAAGTGCAGTATGAGTGAAGTCAAGACCCCCTGGGCCGCCCTATATGGGGGATGTACCCATGCATCTGGAGTATTTTGGCGGCTCCATGTTCCAGGCGCTGGAGCATGGCCCAGGAGTATCCCAACAACATCGCCTTTGATTTCATGGGCAAGTCCACCACCTATAAAAAGATGGTGCAGGAGATCGAGAAGTGCGCCAAGAGCCTGAAGACCCTGGGCATGCGGCCCGGCGACAAGGTGACCATCGCCATGCCCAACTGCCCGCAGGCCATCTATATGTTCTACGCGGTGAACCTGGTGGGGGGCATTGCTAACATGATCCATCCCCTGTCGGCGGAGAAAAGGAGATTGAGTTCTATCTCAATGACTCCGAGTCCACCACGGCCATCACGCTGGATCAGTTCTACGACAAGTTCGAGCACATCCGCCAGAACACCGGCATCATCAATATCATCATCGCCTCCGTAAAGGATGCGCTGAGCCGCACCGTCCGTGCGGGCTATATGCTCACGGAGGGGCGCAAGATCCAGAAGATCCCCGAGGACGCGCCGGTCATCCGGTGGAAGGAGTTCATGGATCTGAGCCGCCACTGCTTCTATAAGAACTTCCGGGTGGACCGCAAGGCAACGACCCGGCGGTGATCCTCTACTCCGGCGGCACCACCGGCACCACAAGGGCATCGTGCTGACCAACGGAATTTCAATGCGCTGGGCCAAGCAGATCATCGCCACCAACCCCATGTTCCGGCCCGGAGACCGGATGCTGGCGGCTATGCCTCTGTTCCATGGGTTTGGCTTGGGCGTATGCGTCCACTCCATGCTGGCCAGGGCGGACGGTGCATCCTCATCCCCGGTTCACCGCCAAGAGCTATGCCAAGCAGATCGTGAAGTATAAGTGCAACTTTATTGCCGGCGTGCCCACCCTGTATGAGGCGCTGCTGCGCCTGCCCAGCATGGATAATGCGGACCTGAGCAGCCTCAAGGGCGTGTTCTCCGGCGGCGATAGCCTGTCTATCGAGCTGAAGAAGAAATTTGATAAGTTCCTGTATGATCACCACGCGGTTGTCCAGGTGCGCGAGGGCTACGGCACCACCGAGACCGTTACGGCCTGCTGCCTGACGCCGGTGAATATGTACAAGGAGGGCTCCATCGGCCTGCCCTTCCCCGACACCTACATCAAGATCGTGGACCGGTCACCGATGAGGAGGTGCCCTACGGTACAGAGGGTGAAATTTTGCTGGCCGGCCCCACGGTCATGAAGGAGTACATGAACAACCCCGAGGAGACCGCCCGCACCCTGCGCAAGCATGACGACGGTTTGACCTGGGTGTACACCGGCGACCTGGGCACCATGGATGACGAGGGCTTCATCTACTTCCGGGGCCGGGCCAAGCGGATGATAATATCCTCGGGCTACAACGTGTATCCCGGGCAGCTCGAGAATATTCTGGACGCCCACGAGGACGTGCAGATGAGCTGCATCATCGGTGTGCCCGACCCTATCGGATGCAGAAGGTAAAGGCCTTCGTAATGCTCAAGCCGGGCGTTGAAAAGAGTCAGGCCACCAAGCAGACGCTCATGGGCTACTGCCGCAAGCATATGGCCAAGTACGCCATGCCCTACGACATCGAGTTCCGGGATGAGCTGCCCAAGACCCTGGTGGGCAAGGTGGCCTACCGGGTGCTGGAGGACGAGGAGAAGGCGAGGATCGCCGCCCAGGCAGCGCAGCCGGAGGCGTGAGCGCCCTCGCCCCACCGACATAAAAAAACACAGAAAAAGGAGACTGCCTGCCATGGAAGTGGAGCTGATACGGCACTACACACTGATCGTAGACTTTTTGGGCCATATTCTGGGCCCGGACTATGAGGTCGCCCTGCACGAGCTGGAGGACGACTCTAACCGGATCATCGCCATCGCCAACGGCGAGCTGACCGGACGGCACATCGGCTCCCCTCTCAGCAACAAAATGCTGGAGTTCGTGGCTGGGAACCTGTACGAAACGCAGAACTATGTGCTGAACTTTGAGTCCGTGTCCGCCACGGGCAAGACCATGTGCTCCAACTCCATGTTCATCAAGGGACGGCACGGGGCAGCTGTCCGGCCTGCTGTGCATCAACTTTGACGCCAGCCGGTACGAGGAACTGAGCCGCAGGGTCATGGAGCTGTGCGGCGGCGGCGTGAAGCGGGGCGTACCCAGCGGCACGCGGCTCATCGCCGACAGCAACGACCCGTGGAGACACCGGTACGCAGCGGCTATCCCACGTCCATTGCCGGCGCCACCGCCAGCATCGTATCCCAGGTGGTGGCCAACTACCCGGTGGAGGTGGACCGGCTGACCCAGGACGAGAAGATGGAGATCATGGACATTCTGAACCGCAAGGGCGTGTTCCTGCTGAAGGGATCCGTGAGTCATGTGGCACAGACGCTGCACAGCAGCGAGGCCAGCATCTACCGATATCTGGGCAAGCTGAACAACAGTGAAAAAGGGCGCCCGCGGGCGCCCTTTTTTCCTTTCAAACATTGACCGAAAAACAGAAATGCTATATAATATATAGTTACAAACAAGGACTGGAGGCGACAGGATTGAAAACAAAGACCATCGTCCATAAATCAGCCGCACCCATCTACGCCGCGGCGGTGACGTGGGTGCTGTACGCACTGCTGTTTCCGCTGTATCAGGTGGGACACTTCCTGCTGGCGGCGGCGGCTTCCGCCGTTGTGGCGCTGATCGCCCGGATGTTCTGCCGGGATGTGACCGAGACCGTGGAGCTACCGGAGGAGCCGGTGAGCACCGGCAATGTGGACCTGGACAAGGCCATCGCCGAGGGCGACGCGGCCATCAAGGCCATGCGGGCGCTGAACGACCGCATACAGGACGAGACTATCTCCGGCCAGATCGACCGGCTGGAGGAGGTCAGCGGCAAGATATTCGACTATGTGAAGGCGCACCCGGAGAAGCTGCCGCAGATCCGGAAATTCATGTCCTACTACCTGCCCACCACGCTGAAGCTGCTCCGCAGCTACGACGAGCTGAGCCGTCAGGGCGTGTCCGGCCAGAACATCACCGGCACCATGGAGAAGGTAGAGGGCATGATGGCCACCATCGTGCTGGCGTTCGAAAAGCAGCTGGACAGTCTGTTCGGCGACCAGGCCATGGATATATCCACGGACATCACGGTACTGGACAACATGATGGCACGGGAGGGTCTGACCGGCGGCGACGCCGTGCACCAGGCGGCCCAGGAAAACCCGGTGGCCGACCCCAGCCGGAGTTGGATATCCGCAATGCCGGGGACGCGCAGACACAGCCGCCCCAGGCGGAGGACAGCGTGGACGCCGGGAACGGCATCACGCTGGAGCTATGAGAACAATGTGTATAACTTTGTGAGAATATAACAGAAAGGAAACAACCGCCATGACTGATAACATGATGCCCGAGCTGACCCTGACCCCTGACGATACCGCTACTGCCGCCGCAGTGGAGGTGCCCTCCCTGACGCTGACGCCGGAGGCCCCGGAGGTCCCCAAGGAGGAGGAAAAAGAAGATCGAGCCGGTGGAGATGGACGACAAGCTGCTGACCGAGGAGGAGAAGCAGGCGGTGGAGGCCTTCTCCCACAAGATCGACATCCGCGACACCAACCAGGTGCTGCAGTACGGCGCCGCGGCCCAGAAGAGCGTGGCGGCCTTTCTCTGAGAACGCGCTGAACAACGTTCGCAGCAAGGACATGGGCGAGATCGGCGAGGACCTGAGCCGCCTGGTGGTGGAGCTGAAGGGCTTTGGCGAGGAGGACGAGAAAGAAGGGGCTGATTCGGCCTGTTCAAGAAGGCCAGCAACAAGCTGGAGACCATGAAGGCCCAGTACAGCAAGGTCGAGGCCAATGTGGACAAGATCGCCCAAAATCTGGAGAACCATCAGATCACGCTGATGAAGGACATTGCCATGTTCGACCAGATGTATGAGCTGAACCTCAAGTACTACAAGGAACTGACCATGTATATCCTGGCCGGCAAGAAGCGCCTGGCCGAGGTGCGCTCCACGGAGCTGGAGGCGCTGCGGAAGAAGGCGGAGCAGACGGGTCTGGCCGAGGACGCCCAGGCCTACAACGACCTGGTGAACCTGTGCAACCGCTTTGAGAAGAAGCTCCACGATCTGGAGCTGACCCGCATGATATCCGTGCAGATGGGCCCCCAGACCCGGCTGCTGCAGAACAACGACACCCTGATGATGGAGAAGATCCAGTCCTCTCTGGTGAACACCATCCCGCTGTGGAAGAGCCAGATGGTACTGGCCCTGGGTATGGAGCACGGCCGCCAGGCTACCGCCGCTCAGAACGCCGTCACCGAGATGACCAACGACCTGCTCAAGAAGAACGCCGATACGCTGAAGATGGGCACCATCGCCACCGCGAAGGAGGCCGAGCGCTCCATCATCGATATCGAGACGCTGCAGCACACCAACCAGCAGCTGATCTCCACCCTGGACGAGGTGCTGAACATCCAGAAGGAGGGCGCGGCCAAGCGCAAAGGAGGCCGAAGTCGAGCTGGGTAAGATCGAGGGTGAGCTGAAGCAGAAGCTGATGGAGCTGCGGAGCTGATCGAAACACACAAACCGTCAGCCCAGCTCGACCGTGCGGCGAAGCCGCACACGCGCCGGACGGCGCGCACAAGCGTTTCGGCTGGCCGAAACCTTGCCGCAGGACGAATTCACTTCGTCCGAGGATGTCAGATCATACGGGGCCCCCGTTTTGCGCGCAGCGCAAAATGGGGCGCTGGGTAAGATCGAGGGTGAGCTGAAGCAGAAGCTGATGGAGCTGCGGAGCTGAAAATAAGATCAATCTCCTTCGGAAAGGGGAACAGGTATGAAGTTTTTTGAAAAACGCGGCGTGGCACTGGTGGTGCTGGTGCTGGCCATTGCCGGCGCGGTGTTCATCGGCCAGAGCCGCAAGGACGGCTTTATCGCCAAGAAGCCCACGGAGCTGCTGGACGTGCAGTACCAGGACTGGATCTGTGACGAGGCCGGTCTGCTGAACGGACAGACGGAGCAGCTGATCCGGGACTACAACGACAGCTGGAACAGCAAGTATTACGCCATTACGGCGGTGGCCAGCATCGACCATCTGACCGGCTGGGACGCGGAGGATTACGCCGCCAACCTGGGCGAGAAGTGGGGGCTGGGACGCAACGACATGATACTGCTGCTGGTGAAGGACGGCGACTGGCAGGTCTACTGCGGCGACAATGTGGGCTACACCATGACCGACACCCAGCAAAATCAGCTGCGGCAGGCCATTGAGACCACCTATTACAGCGGCGACTTCGACAGCGCCGTGACGGCCTTCTTCCGGCAGGCGGACGTGTTCTACGCCCAGGCGAAGCTGGACGGCGGCGACAGCAATGACAGCGGCTGGTACGCCCCGGCGGCACCGGCGGCCAGCAGCGGTGGCACGTCCATCGGCAGCGTGGTGGTGCTGATCATCGGTATCTTCGTGGTGTGGATGGTGCTGGACGCTATGCGGTACAGCCGCTATCGCCGGCGGTATATCGTGGGCGCGCCGGTAAACGTGGTGCGTCCGGTGTACTACCCTATTTTCTGGGGCAGACGATACGCACCGCCCCGGCCTCCCAGAGCACCCCGGCCCCCACGTCCGCCCCACGGCGGAGGACCACGACCGCCCTACAGCGGTGGTCCCCGGCCTCCCATGGGCGGCGGTCCGAGACCCGGCGCACCGCGACCGCCCCGGCCCAATAACCGGCCCGGCGGCGGTCCGAGGCCCAGTGCGCCCCCGGCCCAGCCGGCCCAGTCGTCCCAGCGGCGGCAGCGGGTTCAGCGGCGGCGGCTTCGGCGGCAGTTCCCGCGGCGGCTCCCGAGGCGGAGGCTTTGGCGGCGGCGGTTTCGGCGGCGGCAAGCGTCGGTAAGCATAGTAAAAACACCCGGCCGGCCGGGTGTTTTTTGCGCGCTGCGGGGCCTTCGACCGGGGGTGTTTACTCCGAAGAGCTGACGGAAGCTACCGCACCTGGGTGATGAACTGCTCCAGGCCCTGCCGCAGCAGGGACGAGGCGGCCTGTCCCTCCCCCGCCTCGATATGGGCGGTGAATTGGGCCAGCCGTTCCAGACAGCGGTCGATGCCGGTAAGCTGGATATACTCCTTCCAGAACTCCAGGTTCACCCGGGTAAAGGCGTTGAACAGCAGCGGTGTGATGGTGTTGCCGCTGAGAAAGGTGATGCCCCGGTGGTAGCGGAACAGGGCCTCGGCCAGCGCATCCGTCCCTCCTGCGCCGCCTGCTCCGCCTGGCGCTGTAAGGCCTGCAGCGGTGCCATGTCTGCCGGTGTGTGCCGCGCAGCCAGCTCCTCCATGGCGGGGCCCTCCAGATAATAGCGCAGCTGAAGGATACTGCCCGCCGTTTTGGCATCCGGGAGACCGCCATGGAAATCCATGATGGCACGCAGCGTTTCCAGGCTGCCGGTCTGGGCGTAGTCTGCCACAGTGACGCCGCGGCGGGAGGCGATGTCCAGAAAGCCGAGACGATGCAGCTCCCGCAATCCCTCATGGACCACGGTCTTGCTGATCTTCATTTCATCGGCCAGCTCCCGCTCGGTGGGCAGGCGGTCGCCGGGCGCAACTCGCCGGAGAGGATCAGGCCCTCCAGCTGCTGGATGAATAGCTCCTTGACGGTAGGGGCGACGATCTCACGAAAGGCCATAGCGCATGCTCCTTTGCTTTCTTTTCTGGTCCGACCAGGACCGTATAAAAAGTTATCACACCTTTGGCGGAAAAGTCAATAGGATATTGGCAAAAAAGTTGGTATTATAGGTACAATAGAGCTTAAAATCACAACGCTGCTCCCCTATGAGAGAAAAATATCTCTGGTCAGAGCAGCAGATAACGGAGGAGAGAGACGATGCGCGACATCAATGGCAGCAAGCCTACCAGCTTCCCCCTGGACGAGGAAAAAGCTCTCGTTCAAGATCCCCTGTCCCGACCGGCCGCCCCGGGAGAAGATCCTGAAACTGGGCAGCATGATCACCAACCGCATTGGCCTGAAGGCCACCGCTGACGACCCCGAATACTGGGGGCTGGATGCGCTGGTGACCGATGAGATGGCGGACGTGGCACTGAAAATGGGTGTCCGCAAGCCCAAGACCCTTGGGCAGCTGATGAAGCTGACGAAGATGGAACGCGAGCCCCTGCAGAAGCTGCTGGACGAAATGGCCTGGCTGGGTCTCATTGAGTACAACTGGGGAGAGAACCTGGACGGCAAAAACCCGAACCACGAAAAACGCTGGATCCTGCCGCTGTTTGTGCCCGGCAGCGCCGAGTTTTTGAATATGCGGCGGAGCCAGATCGACGAGAACCCGGAGGTGGCGGCCTTCTTTGAGCGGATGACCTTCCTGCCCCTGGAAAAGATCACCCCCATGGTGCCCCCCGGAGGCTCCGGCATCGGGATGCATGTGATCCCGGTGGAGAAGGCCATCGAGACGGAGCAGGAGGCCATCGGGCTGGAGAAGATCAGCTACTGGCTGGATAAGTACGAAGGCAAGTATGCCAAGAGCATGTGCTCCTGCCGCGCCAGCCGCCAGAAGCTGGGCGAGGGCTGCGGCGACGACCCCGAAAACTGGTGCATCGCGGTGGGCGATATGGCCGACTATGTGGTGGAGACCCAGCGGGGCGAGTACATCACCTATGACGAGGCGATGGCCATCTTCAAGAAGGCGGAGGACAACGGCTTTGTCCACCAGATCACCAACATCGACGGCGAGCAGAAGATCTTTGGCATCTGCAACTGCAACGTCAACGTCTGCAACGCCCTGCGGACCAGCCAGATGTTCAACACCCCAATATGTCCCGCAGCGCCTATGTGGCCCGGGTGGAGACGGACCAGTGCGTGGCCTGTGGACCGGTGCGTGGAGTACTGTCCCGCTGGTGCAGTGAAGCTGGGCCAAAAGCTGTGCACCAAGGACGGCTATATCGAGTATCCCCGGGCCGAGCTGCCCGACGAGGTGAAGTGGGGCCCGGAGAAGTGGAGCATCGACTATCGGGACCGCAACCGCATCAACTGCTACGACACCGGCACCGCACCCTGCAAGACCGCCTGCCCCGCCCACATCGCGGTGCAGGGCTACCTGAAGCTGGCGGCCCAGGGCAAGTACAAGGAAGCTTTGCAGCTCATCAAGCGGGATAACCCTTTCCCGGCGGTCTGCGGCCGCATCTGCAACCGGCGGTGCGAAGACGCCTGTACCCGCGGCACCATGGACGAGGCCGTGGCCATCGACGAGGTAAAGCGCTTTATCGCCCAGCAGGATCTGGACGCGGAGACGCGTTTCATCCCGGAGAAGGTCATTCCCAAGGTGGACGGCGAATTCAGCGAAAAGATCGCCATCATCGGTGGAGGCCCCGCCGGCATGAGCTGCGCCTACTATCTGGCGGAAAAAGGGCTATCGCCCCACTGTGTTTGAAAAAGGAGAGCCGCCCGGCGGTATGCTGATGAACGCCATTCCCTCCTTCCGGCTGGAGAAGGACGTGGTCCAGGCGGAGATCGACGTGCTGCGGAAAATGGGCGTCCAGTTCCGCTGCGGCGTGGAGGTGGGTAAGGACATCACCATTGCGCAGCTCCGGGAGCAGGGCTACAAAGGGCTTCTATGTAGCTGTCGGATTGCAGCCGGCGGCGCCCTGGCCGTGCCCGGCGGCGACGCGGAGAACGTGACCTCCGGTATCGACTTCATCCGCGGCGTGCATCTGCGGGACGAAAAGGCTGAAGGGCCGGGTGGTGGTCGTCGGCGGCGGCAACATCGCGGCGGACGTGGCCCGCACCGCGGTGCGCTGCGGCGCGGAGTCCGTGGACCTGTACTGCCTGGAGGGCTATGATGAAATGCCTATGGGCGCGGAGGACCGCAGCGAGTGCGAGCGCGAGGGTATCGCCATTTACGCCGGATGGGGTCCCAAGGAGGTCCAGACCGAGAACGGCAAGGCCGCCAACATCGCCTTTGTCAAGTGCCTGAGCGTCAAGGACGAAAGCGGGCGCTTCGCGCCGGTGTACGATGAGAACACCGTGCAGATGGCCCCTGCGGCACGGTGCTGTACTGCATCGGCCAGAGGGCGGAATGGAAGACGCTTCTCGCAGGCACCAGGTAGAATTCAACCCCAACGGTACCGCCAAGGCCGATCCCGTCACCTATCAGACGGCTGAACCGGACATCTTCGTGGGTGGCGATGCCTATACCGGCCAGAAGTTCGCCATCGATGCCATCGCGGCCGGCAAGCAGGGCGCGATCAGCCTGCACCGCTATGTACAGGGCGCCACGCTGACTATCGGCCGCGACCGCCGGCAGTTCATCGAGCTGGACAAGAAAAACGCGCTGATCGCCGTGGACAGCTACGACAATACGCCGCGCCAGCGCATCGGCTACAACGACGCCCCTGCGTAAGACATTCCGGGACGAGCGCGTGGCCTTCACCGCCGAGCAGGTCAAGGGCGGAGACGGCGCGCTGCCTGGGCTGCGGCGCCAGCATCGGGACCCCAATAAGTGCATCGGCTGCGGCGTGTGCACCACCAAGTGCGCCTTTTGACGCCATCCACCTGCACCGGGAGCGTCCGGAGTGCAGCACCATGTACGCCTGCGAGGACAAGATGAAGGCCATCCTGCCCTATATGATCAAGCGGAACATCAAGATCAAGAAGGCGGAGCGCAAAGGGGCTAGAAAGGCGGCCAAGTAATATGCACGAGCTGGGCATTGTTTTCCACGATCAAGACCGTGGAGCGCGTGGGCGCGGAGAATGACCTGACCCGCGTGGCGGGCGTAACGCTGGAGCTGGGCGAGGTGTGCGGCGCCATCCCAAGGGAGCTTGTCAGCTGCTGGGACTGGGCCGTGCAGAAGTCCGACCTGCTGCGGGGCGCACAGCTGCACATCGACACGCTGCCCGCCGTGACACACTGCGGCGGCTGCGGTGCGGACTACCCCACTGTGGCCCACGGGCGGGTCTGCCCCCACTGCGGCAGCGGGGATACCTGGCTGCTGCGGGGCAGCGAGATCAGCATTAAAGAGATAGAGGGTGCGTAGTATGGATACCTATAAGATCATCGAAGTAAAAGAGAGCGTGTTTGCCGACAACGACCGGGAGGCGGCACGGGTACGGGAGGCGCTGAAGCAAAGGGAACGTTCCTGCTGAACCTGATGTCCCCCCGGCAGCGGCAAGACCACAACGCTGCTGCGGACCATCGAGGCGCTAAAGGACGAACTGCGGATGGGCGTGATGGAGGCGGACATCGACTCGGACGTGGATGCCGCCGCTATTGCCGGCGCCGGGGTACGGTCTATCCAGCTGCACACCGGCGGGATGTGCCACCTGGACGCAGGTATGACGGAACAGGGCCTGCGGGAGATCGGCACGGACGATCTGGATCTGGTGGTGCTGGAAAATGTGGGGAACCTGGTGTGTCCGGCGGAGTTTGACACCGGCGCGGTGAAGAACGCCATGATCCTCTCCGTGCCGGAGGGCCACGACAAGCCCCTGAAGTACCCTCTGATCTTCACCGTGTGCGATGTGCTGCTCATCAACAAGACCGACGTGCTGCCCTATTTCGACTTCGACATGGAGAAGGTGATCGAATACGCCCACCGGCGCAATCCGAAGCTGGAGATTTTCCCTGTCTCCGCCAAGACCGGCGAGGGCATGGACGCCTGGTGCGACTGGCTGCGTAAGCAGGTGAAGGACTGGCAGGCATGACAAAAAGGCCCCGCGGCGAAAGCTACGGGGCCTTTTCTTTTTTATGAACGGCGTCTGCAGGTCAAAAAGTCGGCCTTGTAAATCCCGGCGCGTTGGTTTATAATATAATGTACTGTCAAAACGGCTGCGGAATGCAACGCAGAAGAACATAGAAAAGGTGAGAATGATATGGAACGAATGAGAATTGCCGCGATCTTCGCCGATCAGGAGTCCCTGGGCGGCAAGGACGTGACCGTGTGCGGCTGGGCACGCACCATCCGGGACATGAAGACCTTTGGCTTTATCGAGCTGAACGACGGCTCCTGCTTCAAAAATCTTCAGATCGTCATGGACGCCGAGAAGCTGGCCAACTATAAGGATATCGCGGGCCAGAACGTGGGCGCGGCCCTGATCGTCACGGGTACCGTGGTGCTGACCCCGGAGGCCAAGCAGCCCCTGGAGGTGAAGGCCCACAGCATCGCGGTAGAGGGACAAGTCCACGCCGGATTACCCCCTGCAGAAGAAGCGTCACAGCGTGGAGTTCCTGCGGACCATCCAGCACCTGCGCCCCCGCACCAACCTGTTTTCTGCCACGTTCCGCGTCCGCTCCGCGGCGGCCTACGCGGTGCATGAGTTTTTCCAGAGCCGGGGTTTTGTGTATGTACAGACCCCCATCATCACCGGCAGCGACTGCGAGGGCGCCGGCGAGATGTTCCAGGTGACCACGCTGGACCTGAACAACGTCCCCAAGACGGAGGACGGTCAGGTGGATTACTGCCAGGACTTCTTCGGCAAGAAGACCAGCCTGACGGTGTCCGGCCAGCTGAACGCCGAGAACTTCGCCATGGCCTTCGGCAATGTCTATACCTTTGGTCCTACCTTCCGTGCGGAGAATTCCAACACCCAGCGCCACGCCGCCGAGTTCTGGATGATCGAGCCGGAGATCGCCTTCGCGACCTGAACGGTGACATGGATTTGGCCGAGGCCATGATCAAGCACATCATCCGCCGGGTGCTGGAGCGCTGCCCTGATGAGATCAACTTCTTCAACAGCTTCGTGGACAAGGGGCTGCGGGAGCGTCTGGAGCATGTGGCGTCCAGCGACTTTGGCCGGGTCAGTTATACCGAGGCGGTGGAGATCCTGAAGCAGCACAATGACCAGTTCGACTTCAAGGTAGAGTGGGGCAGCGACCTGCAGACCGAGCACGAGCGCTACCTCACCGAAAAGCAGGTGTTCAAAAGCCCGTGTTCGTCACCGACTATCCCAAGGAGATCAAGGCCTTCTATATGCGCTTGAACGATGACGGTAAAACGGTGGCGGCCGTGGACCTGCTGGTGCCCGGCATCGGCGAGATCATCGGCGGCAGTCAGCGTGAGGAGCGCCTGGACTGCTGCTGGAGACCGCATCAGAGGAGCTTGGCATGAACCCGGAGGCCAACTTCCGCACCTCATACAAGCGCATTGATGGCATTAGTTACACCATCTACCCCGGCGAATGGATCATGTCTGTGGAGGAATTGTCCCGGTATTTCCGCACACGCTTCCGCCGCCAGACCTTGGCCGCTTTGGAGGGACTGCAAAAAGAAAGGGCTTATCAGTTTTCTTGTTCTCGGACATGGTAAGCTGGTCAAATTCAAGATTCGCGGGTGGCGGCGTCACAACACGATCCTCGACTACAATGCGCCCTGTCAGAAGGATACCGGCTTTTTTCTTCTTCCCTGTCGCTACGGCCACAGAGCTGGTCAGCGTCGGTCACTGCTCGGAGATGGACGCCGTATTGGATCTATGGCTGAACACTGTCTATAACGATCCGCAGGTCCTCGGTTCGAGACGTCGGGCCGGTGGTCTATCTCTGCAACGGTACAGGCTGCCCACTGGTCAGCTACGCGGAACTGGCATCCCGCTGGGGCATCTCTAAGGCAACTGCCGGCCGATACCTCAAGCGCATGGCTGAACGGGGCTATCTGCAACTGGCAGCATTCCCCGGCACACATGGCACCACGATCTATCTACAGAACTACCTCTCCACCATGTTCCAGATCTCTGACATCGTGGTGGACAAGGAAAGAGATTGCCATGAGCTTGGGCATCAAGCTGGAGCTTCAGGAAGAAACCGCCCTGACCACTGCGGCATCCAGCGGTTCAAATGAGGCCGGTAGCGTTTCAGAAATGAACCGCCATCGAATCGAGCGTAAGATGCGGGAAATCCTTGTGGCACAAGGGCTGCCGTGCGCTTCATGCCCCAAATCCAAATATATGTTA